>CEAC01027401.1_pt1 | contig 379118 bp, 334 predicted proteins | sample 557411 | NCBI WGS metagenome assembly CEAC01 (sample SAMEA3182094, study PRJEB8094) | gut metagenome | biome: human; feature: gut; material: Stool; isolation source: human stools | place: Canada | collected 2012-02-21
CGCTGAAGGCATCTAAGCGTGAAACCGGCCTTAAGATAAGATATCCCACTGAGTCAATCAGGTAAGACCCCTTGAAGACTACAAGGTAGATAGGCACAATGTGTAAGCATGGTGACATGTTAAGCTAGCGTGTACTAATCGGTCGAGGGCTTGACCAAGCAAGCAGATCTTTGTTCCACAGTTTCGTTGTTCAATTTTTAGGGTGTGTTTATAACTTCATATGCACCATTAGCTCAGTTGGTAGAGCAGCTGACTCTTAATCAGCGGGCCCCGGGTTCGAGTCCCTGATGGTGCACCACGAAGAAGCACTCCATTTGGGGTGCTTCTTTCTTTTTAATAACTGGAGGGCATATGAAACTTGTATTTCTTTAACGGTGATCTTGCTTCATCTCGATCAAAGTTGTGGCATATAACGACTCGATCTTCATAGACAAATACAGAGTTGATGAAGGTATTCACTATGCGCTGCATATAATTTATATCCGCCCGGTCACCTTCGGGAACCTTTGAGAGGAAGTACATGATTTTCTTTTCGTCGAACTTTTCCTGCACCAGCTCCTGCTTTGCAATGGCGTACTTGATGTTCTCCAATTCTTCCTCTCCATCTCTTACCATTGCCGCAATGGTGGGTGATGCAGCGCCTGCTTCGAGTGCGGCAACAAGAGATTACTGATCGCTTTCTCGCACTCTCTCCTGCACGATTTTAACCCGTCCAGGATCGCGGTATCTTTCTGCCTTTGCTGCCATGTACAAAGGTCTGCGGCAATCGACTGGATGTTTTCTTTGTACAGTGCCACATCGAGGGTCGTATCGATCACGATCCGCTCTAAGAAGTCTTTCCTTACTGGCCTCTTGGGGCAGGTTTTGCTTTTATCCCGGCTGTTCTTGTGGTGAACGCAGCCGATGACAACGCCAAGAGAGATGGAGAACAATCGATTCCGAGGGATGATGTATGGCTATTTGTGGTGGATCATCGACTCGGAAAAGAGAATTTCCGCGGCTATTGGCAATAGCGGCAATGTGATTTATGTCAATGTACTGCCGCGTATCGTCATAGCAGCTGCGCATTCCTTTAAGCCTGCCATATATGATTGGGTCGATTTTATCTGGGAACATATTGAACCGTTTGTGCTGGAGCAGCGAGAAAAGATAGATGCCCAAAAGGGAAAATACAGTCGCTTTTATAAAAAATGTGTTGACAATGCAGTGTGCTTTCGGTATAATAATAAAGCTGACCTTCGGGACAGTACTATGGCCCGTTGGTCAAGCGGCTAAGACACCGGCCTCTCACGCCGGTAACGCGGGTTCGATTCCCGCACGGGTCACCATAGTCGGTGTTGATTGCGATGAGGTTCCACCTGTTCCCATCCCGAACACAGAAGTTAAGCTCATTGGCGCCGAAAATACTTGGCTGGAAGCGGCCCGGGAAGATAGGTAAATGCCGACACAATAATTGGTGCTTATGACGATGAGGTTCCACCTGTTCCCATCCCGAACACAGAAGTTAAGCTCATTCGTGCCGAAAATACTTGGCTGGAAGCGGCCCGGGAAAATAGGTCAGTGCCAATACAAGCTTAAGTGCCATCTCTTTGCGAGATGGCACTTTTCTATCTCAATAATTATTTCAGGAGGAGCATTTTATGAAGGCCAAATCCCTTTCTGCGCTTCTTATTCTGGCATTGCTGCTGGCGCTCTGTGCCGGCTGCACTATTCACATCAATCCCAGCGCCGGCATTACCACCAATGACTCGTTCCACTATTCCACTTACGATAACGCTGCCGATTACACCGCGGGCCGCTTCACTTATCAGGCGGAGGACATTCGTGCTGTCCGTGTTTATTGGGTCGCGGGCAGCATCGATCTTATCGAAAAGAATTCTGCCGAGCTTTCTGTCAGTGATTCAGCGGATAACCGTTCGCAGGAGGCCCAGCTTCATTCTCTGCTGCGGGATGGCATCCTTACCATTCATTACTGCGCCTCGGATTACCGCGGTGAGATGCAGTCCGAATGGAAGCAGCTCACCATCGAGATCCCCAGCGGTATCGAACTGACGATCGAAAATGTCAGTGCACCGATCTGCGCGGCAGCGCTTTCCACGCCGCAGCTCCACATTGCCACGGTCAGCGGGGATATCACCATCGATAGCCTGGCAGGGGAGGATGCCGAGTTTGATACTGTCAGCGGCAATATCGAGGTAGATACCGCTTATGTAAAGACTGTATCTTTGAATAGCGTTTCCGGCAATTTCGATTGGGAGCAGTTCACCGTGGATCAGCTCACGGCTGATACCGTTAGCGGCGACCTGGATTTTGAATTTATCTCCTGCCGGGAAGCGGCGCTGAATACCATCAGTGGAGAAACCGACCTAACTCTCCCGGCACAGGGTGGCACCGTCCGCTTTGATACCGCCAGCGGTGCTTTTATCACCCAGCGCGCCTATCAAAAGCAGGATCATTTCTACGGCTTTGGCCCGGCGGATTGCAAAATCAGCGTCTCCTCCACCAGCGGCGACTTGGAAATCGAATAACCATTGCAGAAATTAAAGCTCTCCCGGGAAAAAATTTCCTCGGGAGAGCTTTTACTACTACTACTTCACCCAGTCGTCCGGCAACTTCTTGGCGGTAAATTCCTGTCCGTTTAGGTAAAATAGGGGGGAGCCCTCCAGAATGCCGGTAAAGCGCAGCCGCCAGGCACACAGCACCTGCTGCTGCAATTTTAATGCCCGGTTTTTCTTCAGACTTTCCGGTGTGCAGTACTTGGTATCTCCCAGCAGCGGCCATCCCATGTGGGCCATATGCGCTCGTATTTGATGGGTGCGGCCGGTGTGCAGTGTTACCTCCAGCAGGGCCATTCCGTTTTTCTGTCGCAGCACCCGGTATTCCGTTAGGATGGTCTTGGCATCCGGCTGTGGCTTATCAAATACCGTTACGGTTTTTGTCCTGGTATCCCGCCGCAGAAAGGCTTTGCAGGTAGCATGGTCGGGATTGGGGACTCCCACAGTTACGCAGCGGTAGGTTTTTTTCACCTGCCGCTCCTTGATGATCTCATTCATCGCCTGCAGCGCGGCGGCGTTCTTGGCGCACAGCACCAGTCCGCAGGTGTTGCGGTCGATGCGATTGCACAGTGCCGGCGCAAAGCTGTTTTCCTGTGCCGGGTCATATTCGCCCCTTTGGTACAGGTATTTCTGCACCCGTCCGATCAATGTATCCGCGGTGCCGCTCTCATCCTCATGTACCACCAGTCCGGTGGGCTTATCAGCGATAAGGATATTCTCATCCTCATAGATGACCGAAAGCGTGTCCCCGGCCCGCAGAAAGGCCTCATCTGCCCGCTTTTCCTCAAAAAACTCATCATTGAGGTACAGGCTTACCACATCACCCACGGCCAGTCTGGTGCTTATTTCTGCCCGCTTGCCATTCACCTTGATCCGTTTGGTGCGGATCCCCCTATACATCATAGAGGAGGGCAGCAGCGGTACGGCTTTGCCCAGGAATTTATCCAGTCGTTGTCCGGCATCATTTTGTCTTATTGTAAATTCTTTCATTTATGAGTCCTTCTTTTACGCCTGACGGCTCGTAAAAATGAGCCCCGGCTGCACCAGCCTGCCTGCGGGCCTTCCTTGCCGTCCTCTCATTTTTTCGGCTGCGTGCCATCTGTTCTTTTTTCAAAATTCAATATAAGCATACCCGGATTTCAGCTCACCGTCAAGCCCCACCGCCCTTTACTTTTTGCGGCGGGAATGGTAAGATAGGAACAGAATTTTGTCGAAAGGGGAGGGGAGCGCATGGCCAATGAACATTCCGGTCACCGGGACCGCCTGCGGGAGCGTTACCTCTCGGAGGGTCTGGATGGCTTCCCGCCCCACAATGTGCTGGAGCTCCTGCTGTTTTATTCGGTGCCCCGGCGGGATACCAATGTCTTGGCTCACCGCCTCATTGAACAGTTTGGCTCCCTCGTTGGTGTCCTCAATGCCGCCCCGGAGCAGTTGGCCCAGGTGGAGGGCATCGGCATGAATGCTGCCGTTCATCTCCACCTCGTCGCGGATATCGCCCGTCGCTACTATGCCGAAGCCATCACCCCTCCGCCCAATGATGCCCAGCGGGAGGACCTGATGCGCTACTACGGCAAAAAGCTGGTGGCCGCCTGTAATGGCCTGCCGGAGGAAACACTCTATCTCGTCTGCCTGGATAATAACCTCCGGGAGATCAGCACCGACCGCATCTCCACAGGTGCCCCCAATGCCGTGCAGCTGCCTGGCCGTAAAATCGCTGAGGTAGCGCTGCGGCACCATGCTCCCAGCATCCTGCTGGCGCACAATCACCCGCGCGGGCTGGCCATTCCCTCCCGGGAGGACATCGCCGCCACCCTATCACTGCGGGATGCCCTGCGCGCCATTTCGGTCGATCTCATCGACCACTTCATCATCGCCGGCAGCGATTATGTCTCGATGGCTCAGTCGGGTTTCTTCAGCTCGGCGGCCCGGCAGGCTTTCGCCTTCCGCAGCCCGGAGGATGATCTCGACCCTGGCTTTCCAGCCGATTGAACGGGCGGGCACGCCTCCGCTTCCCCTCGGGCTAACCCTCGCGGGCAGCCCTCGTCCGCTCCGCCGCGCCCGCCCTAAATATTCCCCATAAACCAAGAACCGGCTTCAGAGCGTTTTGCTCCCCAGCCGGTTCTTTTTGCACCTTATTTCTTCTTCAGCAGCTTTCCAAGGTACTGCCCGGTAAAGGAAGCCTTGCAGTCCGCTACCTCCTCCGGAGTGCCGCAGCAGACGATCATTCCGCCGCCGTCGCCGCCCTCGGGGCCCAGGTCGATGATATAATCCGCCGTCTTGATGACATCCAGGTTGTGCTCTATCACAATAACGGTATTACCTGCGTCCGCAAATTTCTGCAGTATCTCAATGAGCTTCTTCACATCATCGGTGTGCAGGCCGGTGGTGGGCTCATCCAGGATATATACTGTCTTGCCGGTGCTCCGGCGGGAAAGCTCTGTCGCCAGCTTCACGCGCTGTGCCTCGCCGCCGGAAAGGGTCGTCGCCGGCTGTCCGATCTTGATATACCCCAACCCCACATCGTACAGGGTTTGCAGCTTGCGCTTTATTTTTGGCAGGTTCTCAAAGAAGGTCAAGCCCTCTTCCACGCTCATCTCCAGTACATCATAGATGCTCTTGCCCTTATATTTGACCTCCAGCGTCTCCCGGTTATAGCGTTTGCCCTTGCACACCTCGCAGGGGACATACACATCCGGCAAAAAGTGCATCGGGATCTCCAGAATACCGGCGCCCTCGCACGCCTCGCACCGGCCGCCCTTCACATTAAAGGAGAACCGCCCGATCTTATACCCCCGCATCTTGGCCTCATTGGTGGAAGCAAAAACCTCCCGAATGTCATTGAACACCCCGGTGTAGGTGGCAGGGTTGCTGCGGGGCGTCCGCCCTATGGGGCTTTGGTCGATATCAATGACCTTATCCACCAGCTCCAGCCCATGCAGCGTCTTATATTTGCCGGGCCGCACATGGGCCCCCATCAGCTCCTTGCTCAGCGCCTTGTTCAAGATCTCATTGACCAGCGAACTTTTGCCGGAACCAGATACACCGGTCACCGCCACAAAGCATCCCAGCGGGAATTTGACATTGATGTTCTTGAGGTTATTTTCGGCAGCGCCCACAATCTCCAAATAGCCGCCGTTGCCGGGTCTGCGTGACTCCGGCAGCGGGATCTTCTTCGCCCCGGAAAGGTACTGCCCGGTGATGGATTCCTTGCAATACTTGATCTCGTTTGCCGGGCCGCTGTATACCACATGGCCGCCGTGGATGCCCGCGCCCGGGCCGATATCCACAATGTAATCAGCGGCCTCCATCGTCTCTTCATCGTGCTCCACCACTATGACGGTATTGCCCAGGTCGCGCAGGTTCTTCAGCGCCTCGATCAGCCTTGCATTATCCCGCTGGTGCAGCCCAATGGAGGGCTCATCCAGGATATACAGCACCCCCATCAGGCTGGAACCGATTTGGGTCGCCAGCCGGATGCGCTGGCTCTCTCCGCCGGAAAGAGTGCTGGCGCTGCGGGCCAGGGTCAGGTAGTTGAGCCCCACATTGCTCAGGAACGAAAGCCGGCTCTTGATCTCCTTGATGATCTGCCCGGCGATCTTCTGCTGCATGTCGGTCAATTCCAGCGTGTCCATAAATTTCAGGGCGTCCCGCACACTCATCTTACAAAAGTCGCTGATGTTGATGCCGCCCACCGTCACCGCCAGTATTTCGGGCCGCAGGCGGTCGCCGTGGCAGTCGGGGCAGGGGACAGAGGACATGAAAGTGGCGATATCATACCGCATCCATTCGCTGCTGGTCTCCTTAAAGCGCCGCTCCAGGTTATTCACAATGCCCTCAAAGTCATTGACGAACTTGCCCTTAAAGCCCGCCGATTGCCGCACCATCTCAAATTTTTCGCCCTTAGTGCCAAAGAGCACCAGGTCCAGCTTGTCCTTTGGCATATCCTTTACCGGTACATCTAGCGGTACGCCAAAGTGCTTATTCAGTCCGGTAAAGTACATCTCCCCAATGGAGCCGGGGTCGCAGCTCCAGCCCGTCACCTTAAAGGCGCCGTCCCGGATGGAACGGTCGGGGTAGCGCACCACCAGCGCCGGATCGACCTTCTGAAACACACCAAGGCCGGTACAGGTGGGGCAGCTCCCGGCGGGGTTATTGAAGGAGAACATATTGGGCGAAAGCTCCTCGATGGAGATATCATGGTCGGGGCAGGCGTAGTTTTGGCTAAAGAGCATCTCCTCGCCGCCAATGACATCCACCAGGGCCAGCCCGCCGGTCATGGCGCAGCAGGTCTCTATCGAATCCGCCAGCCGGGAGCGGATCTCCGGCTTGACCGAAAGCCGGTCCACCACGATCTCGATGGTGTGCTTATAGTTCTTCTCCAGCTTTATTTCCTCGGTCAGCTCGTACATATTGCCGTCCACCCGGGCTCTTACATAGCCGCTGCGGCGGGCCGCGTCCAGTTCCTTCTGGTAGGTGCCCTTGCGCTGCCGCACTATGGGCGCCATCACCTGGATGCGGGTCCCCTCCGGCAGGGTCAGCACCTTATCCACCATTTGGTCCACCGTCTGCTGGGTGATCTCCCGCCCGCAGATGGGACAGTGGGGGATACCGACTCTGGCATATAAAAGACGCAGGTAGTCGTAGATTTCGGTGACGGTGCCCACGGTGGAACGAGGGTTTTTGCTGGTGGTTTTCTGATCGATGGAAATAGCGGGGGAAAGCCCCGAAATTTCGTCCACATCGGGTTTTTCAGCCTGCCCCAGGAACATCCTGGCGTAGGAGGAAAGACTCTCCACATAGCGTCTTTGGCCGTCTGCGTAGATGGTATCAAAGGCGAGAGAGGTCTTGCCGCTGCCGGAAAGCCCAGTAAAGACAATCAGCTTATCTCTGGGGATCTCCAGGTCGATATTTTTCAGGTTGTTCTGCCGCGCGCCGCGGATCACGATTTTATCTAATGCCATTGGTTCCTCCTTGCCGCAAAGGCCTAATGTTATCAGCGTTTTGCGGCAGTAAAGCTTACTTCTGTTACAGGGTCTCTTTCAGCTTGGCTATCTTATCCCGCAGGTAGGCGGCGTGCTCAAATTCCAGCAGCCTTGCCGCTTCCCGCATTTCGGCGGTCAGCTTGGCGATGGCCGCTTCGGTCTCCTTGCGGCTCATCTTCTTGCCGCCCTTGCCGTTCTTCTTGTCCGTCACGCTGATCTCCAGCACATCCCGGATCTCTTTCCGGATGGTCTGCGGGGTGATGCCGTGCTCGGTGTTGTATCTCTGCTGGATCTCCCGCCGGCGGTAGGTTTCCTGGATGGCCTTCTGCATGCTGTCGGTCACCTCGTCGGCATACATAATGACCTTGCCCTCAGCGTTTCGGGCCGCCCGGCCGATGGTCTGCACCAGCGAGGTCTCGCTGCGCAGGAAGCCCTCCTTATCGGCGTCCAGGATCGCCACCAGCGAAACCTCGGGGATATCCAATCCCTCGCGCAGCAGGTTAATGCCCACCAGCACATCAAATTCGCCTTTTCGCAGGTCGCGGATAATCTCCATTCGCTCGATGGTATCCACATCATGGTGCATGTACCGCACCTTGATGCCGGTTTTTTCAAGGTAGGCGGTCAGGTCCTCCGCCATTTTTTTGGTCAGGGTAGTGACCAGCACTCGCTGCCCCTTGGCCGTCCGAGCGTTGATCTCCCCAATGAGGTCGTCAATCTGTCCCTCTACCGGCCGCACATCAATTTCGGGGTCCAGCAGTCCGGTGGGACGGATGACCTGTTCAGCGATGAGAGCGCTTTCGCTCTTTTCCAGGTCGCCGGGCGTAGCGCTCACGCAGACGATCTGTTTGAGCTTGCCCATAAATTCATCGAATTTCAGCGGGCGGTTATCCAGCGCCGAGGGCAGCCGGAACCCATACTCGATGAGGGCTTCCTTGCGGCTGCGGTCGCCGCCGTACATGCCTCGGGCCTGCGGCAGCGTCACATGGCTCTCATCAATGAAGATGACGAAATCCTCGGGGAAATAATCCAGCAGGGTGTAGGGCATGCTGCCGGGGGCGCGCCCACTCAGCACGCGGGAGTAATTCTCGATGCCCTTGCAGAAGCCGATCTCCTGCAGCATTTCGATATCATAGTTGGTGCGCTCCGCGATGCGCTGCGCCTCGATGAGCTTATTGTTGGCCCGGAAATATTCCACCCGTTCATCACATTCCCGCCGGATCTCCTCGATCCCGGCCATGAGCCGCTCCCTGGGGACGATGTAGTGGGAGGCCGGGTAGATGGCCACATGGCTCACCACATTTTTCACTTCGCCGGTCACGGTATTGATCTCGCAGATGCGGTCGACCTCATCACCGAAAAACTCCACCCGGATGGCAGTCTCGCTGGAATAGGCCGGGAAGATTTCCACCACATCCCCGCGCACACGGAATTTATTACGGACGAAATTGATATCGTTGCGCTCGTACTGGATCTCCACCAGCTTGCGGATCAGCTCGTCCCGGTCTTTTGTCATGCCCTGCCGCAGAGAGATGACCATGTTGCGGTAATCGATGGGGTCGCCCAGGGTGTAGATGCAGGAGATGGAGGAAACGATGATGACATCCCGGCGCTCCGAAAGGGAGGAGGTGGCGGAATGGCGCAGCTTTTCTATCTCCTCATTGATGGCACTGTCCTTTTCGATGTAGGTATCGGTGGAGGCGATGTAGGCTTCCGGCTGGTAGTAGTCGTAGTAGCTCACAAAGTATTCCACCGCATTTTTGGGGAAGAATTCCTTGAATTCGCTGCACAGCTGCGCCGCCAGCGTTTTATTGTGGGCCAGCACCAGCGTGGGCCGGTTGATGCGCTGGATGATATTGGCCATGGTGAAGGTTTTGCCGCTGCCGGTCACGCCCTTCAGCGTCTGCATCCGGTTGCCGGTCTCTATGCTTTTTACCAGGGCATCTATGGCCTCCGGCTGGTCGCCGGTGGGCTGGAAAGGGGATACCAGTTCAAATTGGTCTTTGCTCATACGCCCTCCTTGTCGCTTCTTTTCCACCTTCTATTGTACCACAAAGAGAACGCGAACACAAGTTCGTTTCACAAAAATCCATGAGGAAATTTGCGGGAGAAAAAGATGCAATTTTGTGCGAAAGCGACCAAAACAGCCGGTGCAAAACGCCAACAAAAAAGCGGACGCCGCAACACCCGCTTTTGGAGATCATTCTTTTGCCAGCACCTCTGTCAGGATTTTTTGGAACTGGGGCAGCCACCACAGCAGGTAGCCGGCCCGGGTGGGGTGGATGGCATCGTTCATGTAGAGCGCCCGTTCCTCCGGGGAAAGGGCATTAAAGGCGGTATCGTGCCACAGGTCCAGCAGGGCAAAGTCCCATTTTTCCTGCAGATCCACCAGCAGGTTCACCAGCTTGTGGTAGCGGGGGTTATCGTACCGGGCGGCGGTGTAAAAGACGATGGGGCAGTCCCATTTTTCCCGCACCATGGCCAGCACAGCCTCCATGCCGCCGACAGTGGTGGAAACATCAAAGTCCTCCGCCCGGAAGCAGCGGCTGACCCGACCCGGCACACTGCGGAAGGTGGCGTCATTGGTGGAAAGCTGACACAGGAAGCAATCGGGCGCCTGCGGCATGCGGGCCATGCGGCGGCGCAGCCGCTTAAGGTAGGAAAAGTATCCCCGGTCCGCCAGGGTGGTGGCGGAAACAGTCTCCTGAATGATGCGGCAGCCATCAATGCGGGCGAGATAATCGAGGAAGGAGACCCCGCCGGAGGAGAACCCGGAGGAAATGGAGGAGCCCAGGCAAAGGATGGTCTTTCCCCGCAGGGGGCTGTTATCCCTAGGCAGCTGGCGGCGCAGGGCATAGGGGGCGGCATTGCCGGGGTGGCCCAGCCCAAAGAATACCCGCAGCGCAATAATGGCGGCAATGATGATTATTATGCCAATCGCGATGAAAAGGACTTTCATTTATCTTCCTCCTGTGCTATAATTACAAGAGTTGGCTCCGATAGAGCGGCCTGTGTGGTGGTTTTCTACCTCCATTAAGCAACAAATGAGTGGGTTTTGTCAATACGGGAGCCGAAAGAAATACCCAAAGGAGGAAAAGCGCATGGGGAGACCATCACTGGCGGAGCAACGCCGTGTGGAAATATGCCGGGCGCTGCAAAGCTGTGTCATCCGCAACGGATCGTATGAGATGACCTCGGTGAAGGACATTGCGCAGGAGGCGGGTATGGCCGCCGGAATGCTGCATCACTATTTTGAGAGCAAGGATGATATTCTGCTGGTGACGGCGGAAATGGTGCTGCTGGAGCTGCAGAACCACCTGAGCGACCTGCTGCGCATCAAGGATGCCGCGGAGAGAGAAAAGATGCTGGAGGAGCTGCTGGGCGATAACGAGCAGAACCGGTTTTACATCATGCTGCAGGCCATGGCTCTGGCCATGCCGGCGGTGAATGAGCTGCTGCTTGGCAAGCAGGAGGAGATGCGGGATATCTTGGCAGAACGGCTGGAATTCCGCGGGAGTGACCCGGAAAAGGCCAAAGCCGATGCGGATCGGATGACCTTCCTGCTGTGCAGCGCGCTGACCACCCCCAAGGGCGTACAGAGCGCCGCCGCGCGGCAGATGACAGCGGATACCCTGCAGGAGCTTTTCCCATTGGGCTAAATTACAACAGGCACGCCTTACGGGGCGTGCTTTTTTGTGGGGTGGGGAAAGGATTTCTTGCGGCAGGTGTTGCGGTGCGGGAGGATTCATGATACAATATAGGGTGGAAAATTGTAAAAAGAGAGGGTGGCGGGCCTTTGAGCCAAACCGAAAAAACCATACAGAATTACCGGACGCTCCGCGAGCAGCAGGGGTGGGCCGATGCCATAAAAAAATACCTCAGCGAAAAGTATGAGACCCCGCCGCTGGCCCATGTGCATTCCTTTGGCTGCCAGCAGAGCGTCTACGATGGCGAGCGCTTTAAGGGGGTGCTGGCCCAGCTGGGCTATGGCTTTACCGATGAGATCCGTCAGGCGGATCTCATCCTGTATAATACATGTGCCGTGCGGGAAAATGCAGAGCAGCGTGTCTTTGGCAATGTGGGGGCGCTTAAGGGTCTCAAAAAGCAAAAGCCGGACATGGTGATTGCCCTGGCGGGCTGCATGACCGAACAGCAGCAGGTAAGCGAAAAGCTGAAAATGAGTTATCCCTATGTGGATCTTGTAATGGGCAGCAATGCCGCCGGCCGGCTGCCGGAGCTTTTGTACCGTGTCCTTATCGAAGGGCGGCGCAGCATCCGCCGGGATGCAGGGGAGGGCGGCACCGATACCACCCTGTACGAGGAGATGCCGGTGCTGCACGACAGCCGGTTCAAGGCCTTTGTGCCGGTGATGTACGGCTGCGATAATTTTTGTTCCTACTGCATTGTGCCCTTCGTGCGCGGGCGCGAGCGCAGCCGCCTGCCCGCGGATGTCGCGCGCGAGGTGAAAAACCTGGTGGACGATGGCTGCCGGGATATCACCCTGTTGGGGCAGAATGTAAATTCTTACGGCAAGGGGTTGGATGAGCCGTGCAGCTTTGCACGGCTGCTGCGGATGGTGAATGACATACCGGGAGATTTCCGCATCCGCTTTATGACCAGCCACCCCAAGGACTGCACCCATGAACTGCTGGACGCCATGGCGGAGTGTGATAAGGTGTGTAAACACCTGCACCTGCCGGTACAGAGCGGCAGCGACCGCATCCTAATGGCGATGAACCGCCACTACGACTTGCGGCATTACGAGGAATTGCTGCGCTATGCCAGGGAAAAAATGCCGGGGCTTTCCATCACCAGCGATATTATTGTGGGCTTCCCCGGAGAAACAAGGGAAGACTTTGAGAAAACGCTGGAGCTGGTACGGCGGACCAAATACAGCGCGCTCTTTACCTTCATCTACTCCCGGCGCAGCGGCACGGCCGCCGAAAAGCTGCCCGATCCCATTCCGGCCGAGGAAAAAAGCCGGTGGTTTAGGGAGCTGCTGGATACCCAGGGGGCTATCGGCAGCGAACTGCTGAAAAACTATGTGGGCAAAACGCTGCGGGTGCTGGCGGAGGACGAGGGCAAGACCCCCGGGACCCTTAGCTGCCGGGCGGAGGATAATACCATTGTGGAGGTGGCCGCCCCGCCCGAAATGATCGGGGAGTTCCTGCAGGTGCGCATCACCGCCGCCATGAACTGGGCGCTGCGCGGAGAGCGCGCCGAATAAAACAATAAACCTATGGAGGATAAAAAACATGACTTACACTGAACTGGTAGAGAAAGCGAGAGAGCTGGGTGTTGCTATCCAGGATACCGATGAGTTTACTGCCTTTATCGTAGCCAAAACTGCGGCGGATAAGAGTGAAAAGCTACAGGATAAGCTGGGGCAGTTCAACCTGAAAAAGCTGGATCTCAACCGGGCCATCATCGCCGAGGAAAAGGACAACGAAAAAATAGCGGAGCTGAACGGAGAGGTGAAGAACCTGTACGAGGCGATTGTGAGCGATCCCCTAATGATCGCCTATTCCACCACCAAGGACGAACTGGACAATACGGTGCGATTCATCATGCAGATCATCCAGGGCAGCGCCAATGGCGATAACCCCTACGAGATTGAGGAACAGTCCTGCGGCGGAGATTGCTCCGCCTGCGGCGGCTGCCACTGACGCCAACTAAGACCTGACGAAATGACAAAAAAGAGGGTGCCGAAATGTCGCTGATACCGCAGGACCGCAGTAAATTATCCCCCATGATGCAGCAGTACCTTTCCATGAAGGATGAGCATCGGGACCAGATCCTCATGTTCCGTCTCGGAGATTTCTACGAGATGTTCTTTGATGATGCCGTGACCGCCTCCCGGGAGTTGGAATTGACGCTGACCGGGCGGGACTGCGGCCTTCCTGACCGTGCGCCCATGTGCGGGGTGCCCTATCACAGTGTGGAAAACTATATTGCGCGGCTGGTGAAAAAGGGCTACAAGGTTGCCATCTGTGAGCAGATGGAAAACCCGGCGCTGGCCAAGGGGATGGTCAAGCGGGATATTGTGCGGGTGGTGACCCCCGGCACCCTGATGGAAGCCAACATGCTGGAGGAGGGCAGCAATAACTACATTTGCAGCCTGTGCCCGGCAGGGGAGTGCTGCGGTCTGGCCTTTGCCGATATTTCCACCGGCAGCGTGCTGGTGACCGAGGTCTCCGGGGAAATGGCGGCCATCAATGAGTTGGGCAAGTACGCGCCGCATGAGGTCATCTATGCCGAGGAACTGCCGCAGCTGCGTTCAGTGGTGGGCTTTCTCAAGGACCGGCTGTGCTGTGCGGCCCAGGCGGGAGACCGTGATGCCTATACCGAGGAAACAGCCAAAAAGCTGGTAACGGAGCAGTTCGGCGAAGATACTGTAACAAGACTGGCGGGCACCCCGCTGGCGGTGCGGGCCCTGGGCGGGCTGATGGCCTACCTGAAGGTGACGCAGTTTACCGGATTGGAACGCCTGCTGGAGGCAAAAAGCTATCTGCCGCAGGAATATATGCGGCTGGATGTGGCGGCCCGGCGCAACCTGGAGCTGACCGAAACGATGCGCAGCCGGGAAAAGCGGGGAACGCTTTTCTGGGTGCTGGATAAGACCAAGACCTCGATGGGACGGCGACTGCTGAGAAGCTCTATCGAGCAGCCGCTTTTATCGGTCAATGCCATTAACCGGCGGCTGAATGCCGTGACCGAGCTGACCCGGAACAGTATTCTCATCAGTGAGCTGGCGGCGGCCTTGGATGGCGTGTATGACCTGGAACGGCTGATGACCCGGGTGGTGTACGGCAATCCTCCGGTGAAGGATATGATCGCCCTGGGGGCCACCACAGCCCGCCTGCCGGCCATTAAGGAGCTGCTGGGTGAGGTGCAGTGCGCCCTGCTGCGGGAAATTGAACAGAACATAGACCCCCTGGAGGATGTGGCCCGGCTCATCGGCTCGGCCATCGATCCGGACAGTGATATTCCGCTGAAAGAAGGCGGGGTCATCCGCGAGGGGTACGATAAGCAGCTGGATGAGGCCCGGCATCTTTCCAAGGATATCCGGGGCATCCTGGCGGAGATAGAGGAACGGGAAAAGGATGCCACCGGCATCCGGACGCTGCGCATCGGGTATAACCGGGTGTTCGGCTATTACATTGAAGTATCCAATTCCTTCCGGGACCAGGTGCCGGCGCATTATATCCGCAAGCAGACCCTAACCAATGCCGAGCGGTACATTACCGAGGAGATAAAGGAGCTGGAGGAACGGGTACTGCACGCCCAGCAGGAGGCCATAGACCGCGCGACTGAGCTGTACGAACAGGTGCGGGCAACGGTAGCGGCAGAGCTGCCGCGCATCCAGCAGACGGCGGCGGCCGTAGCCGGGCTGGATATGCTGTGCGGCCTGGCCACTGTGGCGCTGAATAACAACTACTGCTGCCCCACGGTGGATCTCTCGGATGAAATTGAAATCAGCGAGGGGCGGCACCCTGTGGTGGAGCAGCTGCTGGACGGCGTGCCCTTTGTGCCCAACGATACCAAGCTCAATAACCGGGAAAACCAGATTGCGGTACTGACCGGCCCCAATATGGCGGGTAAATCCACCTATATGCGGCAGGTGGCGCTTATCGTGCTGATGGCGCAGATCGGGTCGTTTGTTCCGGCGGCAAGCGCCAAAATCGGCATTGTGGACGGGATATATACCCGTGTGGGCGCCAGCGACGACCTGACCACCGGACAATCCACCTTCATGGTGGAAATGAGCGAGGTGGCGAATATCCTGAAGGAAGCCACCGAAAAGAGTCTGCTCATTCTCGATGAGATCGGGCGGGGGACCTCTACCTATGATGGTATGAGCATTGCCCGGGCGGTGATCGAATACATTGCCGACCGCAAAAAGCTGGGGGCCAAGACACTCTTTGCCACCCACTACCACGAGCTGACCGAGCTGGAGGAGCTTATTCCCTGTGTGAAAAACTACAATGTGGCGGTGAAAAAACGCGGTGAGGATATCGTGTTCCTGCGGCGCATCATCCCCGGCGGGGTGGATGAAAGCTACGGTATCGAGGTTTCCAAGCTGGCGGGTATCCCCCGGTGGGTCATCGACAGAGCCTACGAGGTGTTGTCTTCTCTGGAGGAGGGGCAGACCGTGAGCGAGGTAAAGGTAAAAACCCGCGCCAAGCCCAAAGAGGAAAGCGAGCAGTTGTATTTCATTGATGAAAAAGCGGAAGCCATAAAGAAACGGCTGCGCGGTGCCGACCCAAATACCCTAACGCCCATCGAGGCGTTGAACCTCATTTATGAACTGAAGAAGCTGCTGTAAGCGGCAATATAAACCAAAGACACCATGGCAAGTACAGTGAAAGGAGATGAGCCTGTGCCGAAAATCAATATACTGGACCGGGAAACCGCGGAGCTGATCGCGGCGGGTGAAGTGATAGAACGGCCTGCTTCAGTGGTGAAAGAGCTGGTGGAAAATTCAATCGATGCCGGGGCGACCGCCATTACGGTGGAGATCGGACACGGCGGGGTACGGCTCATCCGTGTGACCGATAACGGCTGCGGCATCGAGCGGGAGGATGTGCCAAAGGCATTCCTGCGGCATGCCACCAGCAAGGTGCTGCGCCCGGAGGATCTTGACCGCATCGGGACGCTGGGCTTCCGCGGGGAGGCGCTGGCCTCCATCTGCGCGGTGAGCGAAACGGAGATACTGACCCGCGCGGCGACCGAGGAGATCGGGACGCGGTACACGCTGGCCGGGGAGTGCGCCGGAGAGCTGGCGGAGGCGGGCTGCCCGGTGGGAACCACCATCACGGCAAAAAATCTCTTCTACAATGTGCCGGCCAGGATGAAATTTCTGAAGAAGGACAGCACCGAGGGAACAGCGGTGGCAACGCTGATGGATCGGTTGGCGCTTTCTCACCCGGAAATTGCGTTTAAGCTTATCCGGGATCGGGAAGTAAAGCTGGCCACCCCTGGCAGCGGCGACCTGCTGGCGGCCATTTTTGCGGTGTATGGCAATGAATTTGGCCGGGGACTCATCCCGGTGGAGTGTGAGAACGGGCCCATCCGGGTCAGCGGCTACCTGGCAAGGCCGGAATGCTGCCGGCCCTCCCGCAGCATGGAGCACTTTTTCATCAACAATCGCTATGTGAAAAGTGTTACCATCATGGCGGCGGTGGAGGAAAGCTACCGCAATCATATCATGGTGGGCAAGTTCCCGGGGTGTATTATCAACCTGATGGTAGATCCCGCCCAGGTGGATGTGAATGTCCACCCGGCCAAGCTGGAAGTGAAGCTCAGCGATGAGCGGACGGTCTTTGATGCGGTGGTGAACGCCTGCCGCGGCGCCCTGGCCCGGATGAACAGGACGGTGGCGGTGCGGGATGTGGGCGGCAAGCGCTTTAGCGATTTTGAGCTGCGTAACCGCCCCACCGAGGGAACCCAGACTCGCATGACTGTGGAACAGTACCGTCAAATGGCGGAAAGCCTGCCGGAGAAAAAGAGCTACGGCAGCATGGGTACCCTGATGAGCGGCGGCGGAAGCGAACAGTACCGCCGTGGCCTGCCGCCAAAGGGGACAAGCTATGGCATGGGGGCGCAGCCCCCGGCAGAGCCGAGAAAATGGGAGCCGGTAAAGCCAAAAACATCTGTAGAGGAAATTGGCGTTACAGATGATGAACCGCATAAAAAGGCGGAAAACCAGGCGGTAACTATTACAGATAAGAGCAATGAGGCAGTAGCACTGCCGGCCATAGGCGGCAGACCTGTGGTAGTTGATCTACCGGTGGAGGAAGCGAAAGCCGAGCGCCATGAGCCGGTGACCCTGCCCATGTACGGCGGTAAGCCGGTGGTGACTGAGCCCCTGGAACCGACGGCACAACGAGAGGAACCTGAACAGGCGCAGGAACCGGAACCGGATTACCGACTGATCGGAGAGGTCTTTGCGACATATATCATAGCGGAGCGGGACAATGAAATGCTGCTTATTGATAAGCATGCGGCCCATGAGAGGATCCTCTTCAACCGGCTGAAGCGCCAGCACCAAAGCGGCGCTGTGGAACGCCAGGTGCTGTTGGTGCCTTTGACCATCCATATGCCGCGGGAGCTGTACGATGCCGCCATAAAGGACCTGGATTGCTTTGAGCGGGCAGGCTTTGCTGCGGAGGACTTTGGTGAGGGGTGCCTGCGGGTGCGGGAAGTCCCGACCATCCTGGAGGATATCCCGGCGGAGGACCTGCTGACCGAGCTGTGTGAGCGGCTGCTGCATCGCGGCGGCATGGATGAGGAAGCCATCTATGATGAGCTGTATCACTCGGTGGCATGCAAGGCGGCCATCAAGGGGAATATTCCATCGATGGAGCGGGAGCAGCAGGAGCTGCTGCGGCTGCTGCGGGAGGACCCCACAGTGCGCAACTGTCCGCATGGGCGGCCGGTGGCCATTGTCATTACCCGGCGGGAGTTGGAAAGAATGTTCGGGAGGATCGTTTGATCCATTTTGCGTAGAAGGAGGGGAGTGCCGTGCGGCTGAAACCGAATACGCTGATCGTAGTGGCGGGGCCCACGGCCTCCGGCAAAACAGCGCTGGCCATCCAAATCGCGAAAGCGGTGGATGGAGAGATCGTTTCCGCTGATAGTATGCAGATCTACCGGGGAGTGGACATTGCCACGGCAAAGCCCACCCCGGAGGAGCTGGCGGCGGTGCCTCACCACCTTATCGGCTTTTTGCCGATGGATCGGGCTTTTTCGGTGGCGGATTACGCGGAGTTGGCCCGCAAGGAGATCAATGATATTCTAAGCCGGGGCAAGGTGCCGGTGCTGTGCGGCGGCACGGGGCTTTACATCAAGGCCATTGTGGACAATGTGCAGTACAGCGAGGCAATCACCGGCGATGAAGCGCTGCGGGAGCGGCTGCGGCAGCTGGCGGAGCGGGAGGGCAATGATGCCCTGTGGCGGCGGCTGGAAGCAATGGACCCCGAAACGGCCAAGCGTATCCACCCCAATAATGTGGGCCGGGTCATTCGGGCCATTGAGGTGATGACGGTCAGCGGAAAGTCCATCCGGGAACACGAAGCCGAAAGCCTGCGGGAGCCATGTCCCTATCATGTCATTGAGCTGGGGCTGCGCTATCACGACCGGGAAACGCTGTATGGACGCATTAACCGGCGGGTGGATAAAATGGTGGAGATGGGGCTGACTGAGGAGGTAAAAGCTGCCCGGGAACAGGGCCTGACCGCTACCGCCGCGCAGGCCATCGGCTGTAAGGAGCTGTATAGCTGGCTGGACGGCAAAGAAACCCAGGAGGAAGCGCTGGAAAAGCTGAAGCAAAGTACCCGCCGCTACGCTAAGCGTCAGCTGACCTGGTTTGGGACGGATCAGCGGATGCGCTGGATCGAGCCGGACACACTGGCCGCGGGGGAAACGCCGCTGGATAAGGCAATGGAGATACTGGAAAAGGAGGGAATGGCATGAAAAGCGGAATGGGCAAGCTGCTGACCCTTATTATGGCGGCATTTTTGCTGGTGTTTGCGGGCTACCATGCCTACCGGCACTTTTTCAGCGGCTATACTACCGAGAATGTATACCGCTATACGGTGTACCACAGCACTACCGCTCAGGGGGTGTTTTTTCGGGAGGAAAAAAGCCTGGACCAGGCCGCGGGCAGCAACCTGCGCTATGCGGTGCGTGATGGCGAAAAGGTGCGGGTGGGCAGCGTGCTGGCCTATCGGTACAGCGATGCCCTGAGTGCCGACTTGGCGGAGCGCCGGGCAGAGGCCCAGGAGGAGCTGACCATGCTGCAGCGGGTACTGGCCCAGCTGCAAAGCAGCAATACCCCTACCGTAAGCGACCTGACCAGGAATACCGATATCGACCTGCAAAAGCTGGCGGAAGCGGTGGCACTGGAGCATTACAGCGGGATGGATACCCTGGCGCTGAACCTGCAGGAGGAGATCAACCTGGGCAGCGGCATTACCGGGAAAACCGCGGCGCTGGAAGCCCGCATTGCTGAGCTGGAGGCCCAGACATCTGGGAGTGCCAGCGGGGAAGCGGTATACAGCACACTGGAGGGGTATTTCAGCAGTGCGGTGGATGGCCGGGAAGGGGAATATACCCCGGCCCGCCTGGAAGCGATGAGCTGCGATGACCTGCAGACGCTGCTGACTGCCGGTGAAACGGAAGAAGCTGGGCTGGGCAAGGTAGTTTCCGGGCCGGAGTGGTACTTTGCGCTGACCATCAGCAGCAAGGAGCACAAAAACTACCAGCTGGGCAGCCGGGTCAATCTCGCTTTTGCCGGGGGAGGCACAGCACAGGGCACGGTGGTGCGCACCGAGCTTTCCGATGACGGCAGCGCCATGATGTTGGTCATCCGGGGTGATACCGTTACGGAGGATACCGTATCCCGCCGGGCAGCTACGGTGCGACTTTCTTCCGAAAATTATACCGGCGTGCGGTTCGATAAAGAATACCTGCGCATTGTGGATGGCGTAAAAGGCGTTTATGTCGATAACGGGTACAGTGTCAAGTTTAAGACGGTGGATATCATTTATGAAGGGGATACCTACTACCTCAGCCGGCTGAATTATACCGGTGAAGAGCAGCTCAATATCTTCGATAAGCTTATTGCAAGTAAAACGGAGCTTTACGATGGGATGCCGCTTAGTGATTTGTGAGGGAACTTCCGGACATGGACACAATTTCTTGTGGTAACGCATTGACAGGAACCACAAAGAATGGGATAATAGATTTATATATCAAATATTCTGCGCAAGGAGGCCGTTATGAGTTTCATCAATAAATTCAAGGACTTTATGGGGATCGGCGAAGAAGATTTCGAGGACGATTTTGAGGAAAACGAGCAGCCCGAGGAGATGGAAGACGATCCGTTTGGGGGCTTTTCCATGCAGCCGGAGTACCGCCCCGGCAAAACCGAGCCGGCCGAAAAGACCGCGGCGCCCCGCAAGGATAATAAGGTCGTCAATATCAATACCACAACGCAGCTGCAGGTGGTGCTGGTAAAGCCTGAGAAGTTTGAGGACGCTTCCGGCATCGCGGATCATCTGCTTGCCAAGCGCACCGTGGTGCTCAATCTGGAATCGACCAACCGCGAGATTGCCCGCCGACTGGTGGATTTCTTAAGCGGTGTGGCCTATGCCAACGGTGGTCAGATCAAGAAAGTGGCAAATTCTACTTATATCATCACCCCCTATAATGTAGGCGTGATGGGCGACAGCCTGCTGGACGAGCTGGAAAACAGCGGACTGTATCTGTAAGCAAGGGACCGTAACACTGGACCGGCACGACCGGGGGAGGAACAGAAAATGACCGAGAATTTGGCTCATCCGCAGTTTAGCAAGGGACTTTCCGGCTATAAGGTCGAGGAAGTGGATTCTTACATCGATAAGGTACTGGATACCATCAAGGATCTCAAGGACCAGAATGAGGTTTTGGAAGAAAAGATAGGCGTACTGGCCGAAAGTCTGCAGAAATACCGCGAGGATGAGGACAGCCTGCGGGAGGCGCTGCTGGGCGCGCAGAAGATGGGTGACAGCATCGTCAAGAACGCGAACAATAAGGCGGAGATCACCATGCGGGAGGCTTCCGTTAAGGCGGCGCATATCGTGGAGGAGGCCCGCAAAAAGGTGGAGGATGAAAAGGACGAGCTCATCCGGGTACAGACCGCTGCCGCCGATTTTAAGGCAAAGCTCATTGAGCTGTACCGGGAACACATCGAGCTGGTGACCCGCATCCCCGTAAGCGATAGCGCCCCCGCAGAGGAAGCTCCTGCCGTGGAAGAGCCCATTGCCGAGGAAGTGGCCGAGACGGTGGAGGTAGCTGAACCGGCTGTGGAACCTACCCCTGTGGAAGCGGCCGAAGAAGCGGCAGCCGAGCATGAGGAGCAGTCTGCCCCCGTGGAGGAAGCACCTGCTGCCCCCGTAGTGGAAGAAAAATCGGATATCCCCGCGGCTGGTGAGGACATCTTTGCCGAGTTTGAAAAGAAAAAACAGCAGATCCTCAATTTTGATATCGGGGAGCAGCCAGAAACTGAGCGCCGCAGTAAATTTGCGGGGCTGAAGTTCGGCAACGACTTTAACCTAATGGATGATGAGGACGACGACTTTTAATAAAAACTAAAGCAGTCTGCGGCCTGTGGTAAACGGGTCGCAGACTTTTGAGGGTATTGATATGTTTAAGATCATTTCTGTTGTGATCGGTTTTCTGCTGCTGGGGCTGGACCAGTGGAGCAAGCAGTGGGCCATCACCCACCTGGAGGGGGCCGGTACGGTACCGGCGCTGCCGGGACTTTTCAATTTTGATTTTTTGCCCAATGGCAATGACGGCGCTGCCTGGGGAATGCTCTCCGGCAAGCAGACGCTGCTTATCGCAGCGACGGCCGTTATGCTGCTGGCTATCATCATCTACATGGTGGCCAAGCGCAAAAAAATGGCCAACATGGCCTTCCTTTCGCTGATACTGGTGGTATCCGGTGGCGTCGGGAATCTTATTGACCGCGTGGCGCAGGGCTATGTGGTGGATTTTATCCGCTTTGCGTTTTGGAACCGTTTCCCGACCTTTAATGTAGCGGATATCGCCATCACCGTTGGCGTGGCGCTTTTGGTCATCTATATTCTGTTCATCGATGGCAAAAAGGAGAAACAGCGTGGAACGCCATGAGCTGACCGTGACCGCCGAAGCGGCGGGCTGCCGGCTGGATAAAGGATTGGCGCTGCTGGCACCGGTACTTTCCCGCAGTCAAATTCAAACTTTGGCGGAAAAGGGAAGTATCCTGAAAAACGGCGCTGCGGCAGGGAAAAAGGACACCTTGCGGGAGGGTGACAGTATCATCATCACCCTGCCGGACCCGGTACCCACCGGAACCCAGGCTGAAAATATCCCGCTGGAGATTGTCTACGAGGACGACGACCTGCTGGTAGTGAATAAGCCCAAGGGAATGGTGGTCCACCCGGCGGCAGGCAATTATACCGGCACGCTGGTGAATGCCCTGCTGTACCACTGCGGAGACAGCCTTTCCGGTATCAATGGGGAAATTCGCCCCGGTATTGTGCACCGCATCGATAAGGATACCAGCGGGCTGCTGATTGTGGCCAAGAATGACACCGCCCACCGACACCTGGCCGAGCAAATAAAGGCCCACAGCTTTACACGGGAGTATGAAGCAATAGTTTACGGGCATTTTAAGGAACGGCAGTTTACCGTGGATGCACCGATCGGCCGGCATAAAACCGACCGCAAAAAGATGTGTGTGACCGAGGAAAACAGCCGCCACGCTGTTACCCATGTGCAGGTGCTGGCGGAATATCCCGGCTTTAGTCATATACGGTGCAGGCTGGAAACCGGCCGTACGCACCAGATCAGAGTGCATATGGCCTATATGGGCCACCCGGTGGTGGGGGATCCGGTATACGCCCCAGGACGGCCGGACTGCGGGGTGCAGGGCCAGTGCCTGCACGCCAAAAAGATCGGATTCATCCACCCAAGAACGGGCGAATATATGGAATTTGATTCAGCGCTGCCGCAGTACTTTACGGCACTGCTGATGAAAATAAGCAAAGAGTAATCGTGTAATCGGAGGTAGCTATGACACAGGAAAAACTGGAACAGCTGAAAGCGACCGCCACAGAGGTGCGCCGCGGTATTCTGACCGAAGTTCACGCCGCCAAGTCGGGTCATCCGGGCGGCTCGCTTTCGGTCGCGGATATTATTACCTACCTGTACAGCGAGGTGCTGCGGGTTGACCCCGAAAATCCCCGCTGGGAGGACCGTGACAGATTGGTGCTAAGTAAGGGTCACACCTGCCCGGCGCTGTACGCTATGCTGGCGGAAAAGGGCTTCTTCCCCAAGGAGGAGCTGACCACCTTCCGCGCGATCGGTTCCCGTCTGCAGGGCCACCCCGATATGAATAAGGCCCCCGGCATTGATTTTTCCGCTGGTTCGCTGGGCCAGGGCGTCAGTGCCGCCTGCGGTATGGCGTTGGCCGGTAAGCTGGGGCATAAGGACTACCGTGTCTATACCATTCTGGGCGATGGCGAGATTGAAGAGGGCCAGGTGTGGGAGGCCGCTATGTTTGCCGACCACTACAAGCTGGATAACCTTTGCTTCATCATCGATAACAACGATCTGCAGATCGATGGCCGTGTGGGCGAGGTTTCTTCTCCCTATCCCATCGATGAAAAGTTCCGTGCCTTTGGCTTTGAGGTATTCTGCTGCGATGGCCACGATTTTGCCGCGCTGGAGGAGACATTCCAAAAGGTACTGAAGGTGACCGGCAAGCCGGCAGCGATCATTGCCAAGACTATAAAGGGCAAGGGTGTCAGCTACATGGAAGACCAGGTGGGCTGGCACGGCAAGGCCCCCAATGATGCCGAGTACGAACAGGGCATGAAAGAGCTGGAGGAGGTGCGGTAACATGGCAGAGGTAATGAAAAAAGCGACCCGTGACAGCTACGGCGAAGCACTGGTAGAGCTGGGGCAGGAAAACCCCAATATTGTAGTATTTGATGCGGACCTGGCTGGTGCCACCAAGACCGGCGTATTCAAAAAGGCCTTCCCGGACCGCTTCTTTGATTGCGGCATTGCTGAGGGGAATATGATGGTAGCGGCAGCGGGTGTTTCTACCTGCGGATACATTCCTTTTGCCAGCACCTTTGCCATGTTTGCAGCCGGCCGCGCCTATGAGCAGATCCGCAACAGCATTGGTTATCCCCACCTCAATGTCAAGATCGGCGCGACCCATGCCGGTATTTCCGTCGGTGAGGATGGTGCGACCCACCAGTGCAATGAGGACATCGCCCTAATGCGCACCATTCCCGGTATGGTGGTTATCAATCCCGCCGATGATGTGGAAGCCAAGGCTGCTGTAAAGGCTGCCGCTGCCTATGTAGGCCCGGTTTATCTGCGCTTTGGCCGTCTGGCTGCCCCCATTTTTAATGATGCCACGACCTACAAGTTTGAGATGGGCAAGGGCATTACCCTGCGGGACGGCAAGGATGTGACCATTGTGGCTACTGGTATCCTGGTAGGCGAGGCCATCAAGGCTGGTGAGCTGCTGGCCGCTGAGGGGATCGATGCCCGTATCATCAATATCCACACCATCAAGCCTATTGATAAAGAGCTGCTGGTAAAGGCCAGCCGGGAGACTGGCCGCATTCTCACCTGCGAGGAGCATTCCATCATTGGCGGCCTGGGTTCCGCCGTCATCGAAGCTATCGCGGAGGATGCCCCCTGCAAGGTCAGCCGCCTGGGTGTCAACGATCAGTACGGACATTCCGGCCCCGGCGCCAAGTTGCTGGAGGAGTACGGCTTTACTGCCGAAAACATTGCGGCCCGTGCCAAGGAACTGCTGAAGTAATCGAATCACCACGCCGCCCGGCGCTGCTTTGTGCGGTTCCGGGCGGCTTTTGCGCAAAGAAAGGAGGGCTTCTATGGCGAGATTTCGTCTGCCGCAGCGGCGGCTGGATCGTGTGCTGCCGGTGGCGGCCCTTCTGCTATGTGCGGGATTGCTGCTCCTGCCGTTACGGGAGGAGCCCTATACAGAAACGCCCTTTGCCGAGAGGATGGAGGCTGTCCCGGAAGACTTGGATGAATTCCTCAAGCTGGCGTCTACCGATATTAATACGGCCGATAAGGAAGCCCTGATGGAGCTGCCCGGCATCGGGGAGGTCCTCTCCGACCGTATCCTGAAATACCGGGCGCAGCATGGCCCCTTCGCCGATTGGTCTGAATTCCTTCAAATTCAAGGGATAGGGGAGCACCTGGTGGAGACCCTACGACCGGTAGCGTATCTGGGTTGAACAGCCGCCAAGGCGGCAGGAGAAAAAAGGACGAAAAAAATCTAAAAAAAAGCAGTAAAACGGTTGACAAGAGGCTGATGATATAGTATAATTCGTTTTGTCGCCTGCGGAAATATCCGCCGAAGGACAAGCCAATGTGGGAGCATAGCTCAGCTGGGAGAGCACCTGCCTTACAAGCAGGGGGTCACAGGTTCGAGCCCTGTTGTTCCCACCAATGGCCCGGTAGTTCAGCTGGTTAGAACGCTAGCCTGTCACGCTAGAGGTCGTGGGTTCGAGCCCCATCCGGGTCGCCATTTCCGGCTCTGTAGCTCAGTTGGTAGAGCAGTGGACTGAAAATCCACGTGTCACTGGTTCGATTCCAGTCGGAGCCACCATTTGCGGGTTTAGCTCATCTGGTAGAGCGCCACCTTGCCAAGGTGGAGGTAGCGAGTTCGAGCCTCGTAACCCGCTCCAAAAAAAGGACGCCAATAGGCGTCCTTTTTCTTTTGGAGCAGGGGGACGCATCATTTCAATAAAGGGACAGCAGCTATTCTAAACCGATGGTTATTTTTACCCTGTTTGCCGCTCTTTTGCGGCCTTTAGGTTGACTTTAGCCTTAGATTATAATATAACCAAAAGTGAGATAGCTGTGATAGAAAGAGGGGATGGAGATGCGACTGCTCATAGCGGAGGACGAGGTAGACCTGGCGGAAGCGCTGACGGCATTTTTTGAAAAAAACCAGTTTGCCGTGGATTCCGTCCATAATGGCTTTGATGCCTATGAATACGGCAGCAGCGGGGAATATGATGCCATCATCCTGGATGTGATGATGCCCAAGATGAATGGTGTGGAGGTCCTGCATAAGCTGCGGTCGGAGGGGGTGAAAACTCCGATTATGATGCTGACCGCCAAAGCGGAAAAGGATGACCGCATCACCGGCTTTAATGCCGGCGCGGATGACTACCTGCCCAAGCCTTTTGAGCCGGATGAACTCATTGCGCGGGTGCGGGCCATGCTACGCCGCAGTGAGGATTACCACCCCACCTTGCTTACCTGGGGCGATATCACCCTTAACCCCGATACCGGTGTGCTTTCCTGCGGCAGGGAATCCGTCCGTCTCAGCGGCCGTGAGTTTCAGGTCATGGAGCTTTTTATGCGCTCGCCCAAGGTGGTTCTCTCCGCTGACCGCATCATGGAGCGGGTATGGGGCTGGGATAGCGATGCCGAGATCAATGTGGTGTGGGTACACATTTCTAATCTGCGTAAAAAGATCAAGTCTATCGGCAGCGGTGTCACCATCACCGCCAACCGCGGCATGGGCTATCTGCTGGAGGAAACCAAATGATCAAAACCCTGCGTAAGCGTTTTATCCGCATCGCCATGCTGGCTGTTACAGCTGTGCTGCTGGCGCTTTGCCTTATCGTCAATACCGCAAATTATATTTCGGTGGATAACAGCCTGACCAACATGCTGCAAATCATCAGTAATAACCGGGGCATGGTGCCACAGTCACCCCCCGGCGGCTTTGATAAACCGGGGACCCGACCGGAAGGCGGCTTTACGCCGGAAACCCCCTTTTCCACCCGCTATTTTGTCCTTTGGTATGATGCCGATGGCACCCTTCTGCGCTCCGACCTTGGTAAAATAGCCGCGGTGACCGAAGCCGATACCGCCGAGTATCTGCAGGCCGCGGCAAAGCACGGCGCCGGTTATTGTTGGGTCAATGGCTATCGTTGCTTTGTCACACAAAGCGAAGACGGCGGTTTTATGGCCATTTTCCTGGATGCACATCGTGATTTACAGACAGTGAAAACCACCGCGTGGCTTTCACTGGCGGCTATGCTGTTCTGCGTGGCGTGTGTTTATCTCGTCGTCACGCTGCTTTCCCGCCGCGCCATCGATCCGGTGGTGAAGGCCAGCGAAAAACAAAAGCAATTCATCACCGATGCCGGCCATGAACTAAAGACCCCCATTACTGTTATAGCAACCAGCCTAAAGGTGTTGGAAATGGAAAGCGGCGAGAACAAATGGATCGATAAATCGCTGGCACAGACCGAAAAACTGCGGGACCTTGTCAATTCGCTGGTGAGCCTTTCCCGCATGGACGAGGAGCAGAGTCCATTGAAGATGTGCGACTTTTCTCTATCCGATGCAGTAAGTGAAACAGTAGGCTCCTTTGCGGACTTTGCCGCAGTAAACGGTCACATGTTGACCGCAGAGATCGCCCCGGAGATACTCTACCATGGTGACGAATATGCCATTCGACAGATGGTTTCTACTCTGCTTGATAATGCGGTGAAATATGCAAGCGATGGTTCTCCGATCCGTCTGACGCTGGAGAAAGGGAAAAAAGGACCTGTGCTGCGCACTGTGAACTGCTGTGAGGGGCTGACCCAGCAACAGGCGGATAAGCTGTTTGACCGCTTTTACCGTGTGGATCAATCGCGAACGACCAGAGGGTTTGGAATCGGACTTTCGATGGCACGCAGTATCGCAGAGGGGCACAAGGGGAGTATTAAGGCGACCTGCTGTGAGGAAAACAAAATTGAATTTACGGTTTCACTGGGCAAATGTGTTTGAAGCAAAAAGAAGCAGAGTGGAAAAGCTCTGCTTCTTTTTGAAATTGAACGGCGAAAATTTGTTCTTTCTCTATTGAACCACCGGAGCATTTCTGATAAAATAAGGGAGTAGGACATAGCGAGAACCCCCGCTGCATAAGTTGGGACGGGGTGATGGAATGGAGAAGCTATGGTACAAAGCAGTAATGATCTTTGCATTTTCGATGACTGTGGTGGCTGCCGGGTATTTTCTTACAGGGTTGAACGATCAACTGGCACAGCAAGTGCAATCCGGTGCAGTGGATAATATGTCGGTAGTGGTGCTGGATGCCGGTCACGGCGGTATGGACGGCGGAGCAACCGCTGCGGGGGTGCGTGAGTGTGAGATCAATTTGTCAATTGCCCAAAAGGCGCGCGATTTTTTAACACTGATGGGATACCGTGTGGTGATGACCCGCGAGAACGATACGCTGCTTGCAGATGAAGGCGCTGGAACGGTTCGGGCGCAGAAACGCAGCGATTTGAAAAATCGATTGGAGATCATGGAAGGGACCCCCAACTCGGTAGGGGTGAGTATTCACCAGAACCATTTTTCACAGTCCTATGTGCACGGGGCGCAGGTCTTTTACGGCAAAGCGGATGGCAGCCGAGAGCTGGCGGAGCGGATCCAAAAGAATATAGCGGCATACTTGCAGACTGACAATAAACGCAAGATTAAGGAAGCAGATTCATCACTGTTTATCTTGAATAACAACAGAGCCAACCCCTCAGTGATGGTAGAATGCGGTTTTTTATCAAACCCAAAGGATATGGAAGATCTGCAGCAGGAGAAATACCAGGGTATGCTGGCTTTTTTGATTACCGTCTCACTGATGGAATACGAACACGCCCCGCAGGGATAGCAGCGTAAAGAAAGGAAACAGCATGGCAGTAAAAGAAATAAAAGAGAAAAGCATTTATGTCTGTACCGAGTGCGGTTACGAGAGCGCCAAATGGCAGGGGCGGTGCCCAGATTGCGGTAACTGGAACACCCTGGTGGAGGAAACACGCATTATAGGTAAGGAGAAAAAGGGTGCGCCTGCAATGCAGCGGGAGGCTTCGCCGGTGATGGCATTGGATACTGTTAATGCCGATGAATCGGTGCGGTACCATACCGGCATGGAGGAGCTGGACCGGGTACTGGGTGGCGGCATTGTGCCGGGTGCGGCGATCCTGGTCTGCGGCGATCCAGGGATCGGTAAATCCACAGTACTGCTGCAGATGTGCCGGACGCTGGAGGATGATTTGCGGGTCCTGTATGTTTCCGGGGAGGAAAGCCCCCGGCAGATCAAACTGCGGGCCAACCGGCTGGGAGTGACCGGGGAACGGGTGCTGCTGACGGCGGCCACCGATGCCGAACAGATAAGAGAGACGATACTGGAGAACAAGCCCGATATTGTGGTGGTGGATTCCGTTCAAACCCTTTCAGTCGCCGGTGTCAGCTCCTCGCCGGGCAGCGTTTCGCAGGTGAGAGAATCGGCTATGCTGCTGATCGACACCTGTAAGGGACAGGAAATCCCGTTGTTCATTGTGGGGCATGTGAACAAGGACGGCAATATTGCGGGCCCGAAGGTGCTGGAGCATATGGTGGATACAGTCCTTTACTTTGAGGGGGATAAAAACCTGAGCTACCGCATCCTGCGGGCGAATAAAAATCGCTTTGGCTCCACCAACGAGATCGGCGTTTTTGAGATGGGGCAGAACGGCCTGCGTGAGGTGCCGAACCCCAGCGAGGCATTGCTTTCCGGCAGACCATTGGACTGCAGCGGAAGCTGTATTACTTGCCTGATGGAGGGTACCAGGCCCATTTTGGTGGAGATACAGGCGCTGGTGACCAAAACCAGCTTTGGCAACCCGCGGCGGGTGGCTACTGGCTTTGATATGAACCGCACAGCGATGCTGCTGGCGGTGCTGGAAAAGCGCGCGGGTTTTTACATGGGCAATCTTGATGTCTTTGTAAATGCGGCGGGCGGTATGCGGGCGGACGAGCCCTCCGCTGACCTGGCGGTGGCGATGGCGGTGCTGAGCAACCTGCTGGATAAGGTGATTCCCGATGATATGCTGCTGCTGGGCGAGATCGGCTTGGCAGGAGAGATCCGCTCCACGCCGCAGGTGCAGCAGCGGGTAGGGGAGGGCTACCGATTGGGCTTCCGGCGTTTTCTTTTGCCGAAAAGCTCAATGAAGACAATGAACGCGGCAGACTACCCCGAGGCGGAGTTTCTGCCGGTGGGTCAGTTGAGTGAAGCTGTGCGGCTGTTGCGAAACTAACAGAATAGACAAAAATTGACGGTTTATCAGATGGTATGCCGTCTTTTTTGCGGAAAATTGTAGTGAAAATGCACAATGAATAACAGAAAATTTATGCTGATATGTAAAATCGCATATAAAGATATTGACAGAGGTGGGGGGGCGGAGTATATTGTACTTAAATTGGTCGGCCAACCATTTTAAGTACGAAAATGTAATCCAAGGAAAGGTGCTGCTGAAGGGGAAGAACCGGAGGCGGCAAAAAGGAGGATTTATTTTATGTTGAGTTTCTGGCGTGCAATTTTCTATTCGTCCTTACTCGACCCAATTTTTACGGCAGTAGCCTCTGCACTGGGCGTTACCAAGCAGGTGTGTAAGGAATACTGCACCAGCGGTGTTATGGAGTATGGTCTTACCATGCTGCTGATTGTGCTGGCGGTCATTTTGGTCATCGTTCTTATCCGTGTATTTGGTCTACTGAACGGCGGCAACCTAAGCGGTAAGTACAACCCCGAGAGCCTGGAAAAGGTGAAGAGCAGTCCTCTTGCGGGCAAGAACATCGTTTTCTTGGGCTCTTCCGTCACCAAGGGCTTTGCGGCCTATGGCAAGTCTTTCGTTGACATGATCGCCGCCCGCACCGGCGCTACCTGTGTGAAGGAAGCAGTAAGTGGTACTACTCTGGTGGACGACAACGCCAAGAGCTATGTGGCTCGTCTGAAGGCGCTGGACCCCAAGACCCCCTGCGACCTGTTTGTATGCCAGCTTTCCACTAACGATGCTACCAAGAAGAAGCCTTTGGGCAAGGTAGCGGTTGCCGGTGAAGCCTATGATACCAAGACCATCTGCGGCGCGATCGAGTACATCATCGACTACGCCAAGAAGACCTGGAATTGCCCCATTGCGTTCTATACTAACCCCGAGTATGCTTCTCCCGAGTATAAGGACATGGTGGAGGCGCTGTATGCCATCGCCAAGAAGTGGGATGTTGCGGTAATCGACCTGTGGAACGACCGTGAGCTGAACACCAAGGAAGCGAAGAAGCGTTCCTGCATGAACGACCAGATTCACCCCACCAAGAAGGGTTATGCCCTGTGGACCCCTGTTATGGAAGCGGCCCTTGGTAATGTGGTAGAGGGTAAGGCCGTACCCGCTCGTCCCAAGACCGAGCCGGCTGTGACCCGTGAGGAAGTGGCGAAGAAGAAGAGCGGCCGCACCACCAAGAAGGTTATCCTGCGCATCCTGGCCGCTATCCTGGCAATCATCATTGTAGTTGGCGCCAGCACGGTTCAGCAGCTGTTTGCTGTTACCGGCATGAAGAATGAAGGTAATAGTGATACCTATAATCCTGAAAATGTTACCATGAAGGCTGATAGCCCCATCAAGGGCAAGAAGCTGCTATGGTTGGGCTCCTCGGTATTCCAGGGCTTTGGCGCTCGTAATACCTCCCCGGCACTTTGGATCGATGCGATGGATGGTACGATCTCTACTATTGAAGTTAAGGGCGGTACCTTCCTTGCTTCCATCGACGGTTCTATCGGCGGCGGTGTTGCTGGTTCCATTTCGGCTGACTCGTCCTATATCAACCGTCTGCGCAACCATACTGCCGAGACTGATCCCGATCTGGATCTGGTAGTGGTTCAGCTCTCCACTAATGACTCCAAGGGTCAGTGCGAGACCGGCGTAGTAAGCGACAGCTTTGACCCTGCGACCTTTGATGAAGTAACCACCACCGGTGCGCTGGAAGCGATCATTGCGTACGCTAAGGAAACCTGGGGTGCTCGTGTTCTGGTTATCACCGGCACTTACTTTGAGGATGAAATGACCTATTCCGGCGGACAGAATGCAGAGATTTACAAGACCATGATCGAGCGATGCCATGAGCTGGACGAAAAGTGGGGCGATGACTTCACCGTTTTGGATCTGTGGCACAATGATGCGATGTATGAGAATGTTAAGACCGGCGATGCTCTGTGGAGATCCTACATGAGCGACGCGATTCATCCGACCAAGAAGGGCTACCTTGAGTGGTGGGGTCCGTACATTGAAGCACAGCTGTACGAGATGCTTGCTGACTGATTTAGTTAGACATTCTCCTCTTGTGAACATATAGAAAAGGCCGGAGCCTCTTATGGGGCTCCGGCCTTTTGCTGTTCAGCGGCAGCAACCGGCCATGTGGATGAGTTTTTGCAGGCATTCGGCGTGCAGGGTTTCATCATCAGCCAGGCGTTCCAGCAGGGGACACAGAGCGGCATTGCAACAGCGGCGGGCAGCGGTACGGTAGGCATCGGCGGCATCCAGTTCGGCGCGCATATCGCCCAGCAGCATACAGCAGGGATCGGTGGCGTAATTGACAAGGCCAGCGTGCCAGTATTGCTTCTGTGCCGGACGGATAAACTGGGGGTCACCGCCCATCATGGTAATGCACCGGCCCAACAGCGAGATGTGGCGCATCTCCACCATATTGATCTTGCCGATGGCTTCGGCAATTTCCGGACGGCAGCTGCTCAGGATGGTGCTTTGGTAGCTGTACTGCATGGTGGTGGTTAGCTCGCTGGTACGGCCGGAGTAGAATTCAGTCAGCATGCGCAGATCGGCGGTGTTGTAGCACAGGCATTCCGGCATGGGGTAGCCCTGCGACGCCTGAAAGATCATTTCCTGCATAGAATCACCTCCTGATGGCATCTTATGCAAAATAGCGGAAAGGGGGAACATCCCGCCGGTGCTGAGAATATACTGCCCCAAAAGGGGGAGTGCCGCAGTGAGGATAAAGCACCATGCAAGCAGGCGAAAAATGCAGAATATAAAGTGGGGCAAAGTGCTAGTGCTTCTCAGTCTGGTGGGGGGGATTATCGCACTGGATATGGGCATAAGGCCAATGGTGCGGGAAGCGGCGGCCAGCCAGACGCAGATTGCGGTGAACCGGATGATCCAGCGGGCGGTACTGGAGGTGCTGGAAGAGGACGGGCTGCGGTATCAATCTTTTGTTAGCCTTCAGCAGAACCAAAGCGGGGAGACTACTGCCCTAATCACTGATACTGTGCTGATCAACCGCCTGCAGGGGGAGCTGCTGGAGAAGATATTGCAGACGCTGCAGCAGTACCGTGAACTGAAGCTGGAACTGTCGCTGGGAAGCCTAACGGGGATTCAGTTCCTGGCGGGACGGGGGCCGCTGGTAGCGCTTCAGCTGCGGCCGGTGGGGCTGGTCAAGACCAAGATCATCAATCAGTTTGACGAGGCAGGCATCAACCAGACAAGGCATCGGATTCAATTGCAGGTAACGGTGGATATGCTCTCACTGCTGCCGGGGTATCGCATCAGCAGCCAGGCGCAATGCAATGTGATCTTGGCGGAGACGATTATAGTGGGACTGGTGCCGGATGCCTATACCGAGGTGTATGGCGGCACTGATGACCTGGTGGGCATGATACAGGACTACGGCGCGCTGGTGGGGTGAAATTCATCCCAAAGAAATACCGGGAATTTATTGTATTTGTGGGGCAAAGTTGCTATAATATATAGGTTAAATTGGGGAGGTGTGCAGATGAGCGAGGACATTCGCCGCAAAATGCGGGAGCTGGAAAAGCAGGTTGAACATCATATGCATCTGTACTACGACTTGGATGCGCCGGAGCTGGAGGATTATGAGTATGATCGTTTGATCCACAGCCTGATGGACCTGGAGGAGCAATACCCGCAGTACGCTTCGCCCAATTCGCCGACCAAGCGGGTGGGCGGTAAGGCGCAGAACACCTTCCGGGAGGTCACGCACAAAGTGCAGATGGGCTCGCTGCAGGATGTATTTTCTACCGATGAGCTGCGTGCCTTTGACGCGCGGGTGCGGGAGGAAGTGCCGAACCCCACCTATGTGGTGGAGCAGAAGATCGACGGACTTTCGGTTTCGCTGGAATACCATGATGGAGAGCTGGTAGTGGGTTCTACCCGCGGTGATGGTTTTACCGGGGAGGATGTGACCGAAAACCTGCGCACCATTCGCAGCATCCCGCTGCAGTTGCCGGAGGCGCTGCCGCTGCTGGAAGTGCGCGGTGAAGTGTATATGCCCGTGACAAGCTTTAACCGGTTGGTGCGGGAACAGGAGCTGCGGGAGGAGACACCAGCGAAGAACCCCCGCAACGCGGCGGCTGGCTCGCTGCGGCAGAAGGACCCCAAAATAGCGGCGGCCAGAGGGCTGGATATCTTCTGCTTTAATGTGCAGCAGCTGGAGGGTGTGACCTGTGAGCGGCACAGTGAGTCGCTGGAGCTGATGCGGCGGCTGGGGTTCCCGGTTTCGCCGGATTACAAGGTATTTGATAACATAGAAGACGCTATAAAACAGGTGGAAGCAATAGGCGAGCTACGCGGATCGCTGGGATACCAGATCGACGGCGCGGTTATAAAGGTGGACCGCTTTACAGATAGAGAGCTTTTGGGCAGTACGGCCAAATACCCCAAATGGGCAGTGGCCTTTAAGTACCCGCCGGAGGAAAAGGAGACAGTACTGCGGGATGTGGTGCTGCAGGTGGGACGCACTGGCGCAGTGACGCCGACCGCGGAATTTGACCCGATAGAGCTGGCGGGTACCACTGTGAGCCGAGCCACCCTGCATAATCAGGATTTTATCACCCAGCTGGGGGTGAATATCGGAGATACCATCGTGGTGCGGAAGGCCGGGGATATTATCCCAGAGGTGATAGCGGTAAAGAACCACCCGGAAGGGACATCCGCCTATACACTGCCCACCCATTGTCCCTCCTGTGGGACGCTGCTGGTGCGCGATCCTGAGGTGGCGGCTATCCGCTGTCCCAATATCAGCTGCCCGGCGCAGATATTGAGAAGTTTGATCCATTTTTGCAGCCGTAATGCGATGGATATAGAAGGACTGGGAGAAGCGGTGTGTGAGCAGCTGCTTGCGACTGGTTTGGCCAAGACACCGGCCGATCTGTACCGGTTGACCAAGGAAGAACTGCTGGGGCTGGAGGGATTCCAGAAGAAGAAAGCGGAGAATATCCTTTCGGCGCTGGAAAAATCCAAGCACAATGAGCTGGGTGCGCTGCTGTTTGGCCTCGGTATCCGCAATATCGGCGATAAAGCGGCGAAGTTGCTGGCGCAGCGGTTTGGTTCCCTGCAGGCGGTGGAAGCGGCTACGAAAGAGGAGCTGCTTTCCATTGAAGGCTTTGGTGAGATCATGGCCGAGAGTGTTTTGCAATACTTTGACGATGAAAATAACCGTCGGTTGTGCCATGATTTGCTGGCCCTTGGTATGGAGCCGTGGGTGCCAGAGCAGCAATCGGCCGCTTTGGCGGGGATGACCATAGTAGTGACCGGCACATTGCCGAACTATTCCCGTGAGGAGATCCAGGATCTCATTGAGAAAAACGGCGGGAAGGCCTCCGGCAGTGTGAGCAAAAAGACAAGCTATGTAGTGGCCGGAGAAGCCGCGGGAAGTAAGTTGACCAAGGCGCAGAGTCTGGGTGTGCCGGTACTGACGGAGCAGGGATTACTGGAACTGATAGAAAGGGGTTCTTAAAAAATATGGAGATCGATATCAAGAAAATCGCGAAGCTCTCACGGCTGGCCATTGAGCCGGAGCGAGAGGAAAAATTCCAGAAGGATATGCAGAACATCATTGAGATGGTGGAGCGGCTGCCAGAAATGGAGACTGGGGATCTTTCCCCCAGGGTAGAAGACACCATGACACTGCGTGAGGATATGGTGGAGCCTTCTTTGCCGCGGGATGAAGTGCTGAAGAATGCTCCGCAGGTGGCGGCCGGCTGTGTGGTAGTGCCAAAGACGGTAGGTTAACAAGAGGGAAAGGAAGTGGACAACATGGATCTGTATAAACTGACCGGCGGCGAACTGCACCGGCTGATGAAAGAGAAGAGGGTTTCCGCGGTGGAAGTGACCGAGGATATCTTTGCACGCATTGCAAAGGTAGAAAACGGCATTGGTGCCTTTATTACCGCCACTCCGGAGGAAGCCATGAAGGCGGCCCAAGCGGTGGATAAAAAGATAGCAGCAGGAGAGGAGCTGCACCCCCTGGCCGGTATTCCCATCGGCATTAAGGATAACATCTGCACCAAGGATATCAAGACGACCTGCGCCAGCAAAATGCTGGAGAATTTTGTGCCGCCCTATGATGCGACGGTCATCACCAAGCTGAAGGCTGTGGACTATGTGATGACCGGCAAGATGAACATGGACGAATTCGCCATGGGTTCCTCCTGTGAGAACTCGGCGTTCCATATCACCCATAACCCCCACGGGCTGGATAAGGTGCCTGGTGGTTCTTCCGGCGGTTCCGCGGCGGCGGTAGCGGCCGGCGAAGCTGTACTGACTCTAGGCAGCGATACCGGCGGTTCGATCCGTGAGCCTGCCGCCTATTGCGGTATTATTGGCCTGAAGCCCACCTATGGTGCGGTCTCCCGCTACGGCTTGGTGGCGTTTGCTTCCTCTCTGGATCAGATCGGCCCGATGGGACGCAGCGTAGAGGATGTAGCGAACCTGTTCTATACCATCAGTGGACAGGACCCCTACGATGCTACCAGCATGCCAACCCATTACCCAAAGACCGCCGAGGGACTGGGATATGACCTGGCGGGTTTGCGCATTGGCGTTCCCAAGGAGTTCTATAAGCACGCGGATGTAGCGGTAGGTGCTGCCATTTGGCAGGTTATCCGCACGCTGGAGGCCCGTGGCGCCAAGGTGGTGGATATCAGCCTGCCCAGCACCGAGTACGGCCTTTCCGCCTATTACATCATTTCCTCGGCGGAAGCATCCTCCAACCTTTCCCGTTTTGACGGTGTGAAGTATGGCTTCCGCGCAGAAAACTACACCGACCTGAACGATATGTATGAAAAGACCCGCAGCGAGGGTTTCGGCGATGAGGTAAAGCGACGCATTATGTTGGGTACCTTTGTGCTGTCCTCTGGTTACTACGATGCCTACTACAAAAAGGCCAAGCTGTTCCAGCAGAAGGTGCGTGCCGAGTATGACGAGGCCTTCAAGCAGTGCGATGTTATTGTGACGCCCACCGCGCCGACCGCGGCCTTTAAGATTGGTGAGAATGTTCATGATCCCTTGAAGATGTACGCCAGTGATATCTGCACCATTACCGTGAATATTGCTGGCCTGCCGGCGCTTTCTCTGCCCATTGGCATGGACCATGAGATGCCGGTCGGGATGCAGCTCATTGGGCCGCACTTCTCCGAGGAGAAGCTGCTTGGGATTGCCAAGGAATTCGAGACCCTGCGCGGCGGCCTGTGCAAGGTAGCCACTGTGGTGTAAGGAGGGAGAAACAACATGAAATACGAAATTGTCGTTGGTTTGGAAGTCCATGCGGAGCTGAATACCAAGACCAAGATCTACTGCGGATGCAAAAACTCCTTCGGCTCCATGGTCAATTCCAACTGCTGTCCCATCTGCACTGGTATGCCCGGTACATTGCCCACCCTGAATAAGAGCGTGGTGGACTATGCCGTGCGCATGGGCTATGCGCTGCATTGCAGTATCAATAATATCTGTAAGATGGACCGCAAAAACTACTTCTATCCCGATCTGCCCAAAGCGTATCAGATTTCCCAGTTTGATATTCCGCTGTGTAAAAACGGTTATATTGACGCCATTGTAGATGAAGAGGGACACACCAAGCGCATTGGTGTGACCCGCATCCATATCGAGGAGGATGCCGGTAAGTTGATCCATTCCGATGATTTTGCGGGCAGCCTGGTGGACTTTAACCGCTGCGGCGTGCCGCTGATCGAGATCGTTTCCGAGCCGGATATGCGCTCCTCCGCCGAGGCAAAGGCGTATCTGGATACTATTAAAGCAACTTTGCAGTACCTTGGTATCTCCGACTGCAAGATGCAGGAGGGTTCTATCCGCTGTGATGTCAATGTATCGGTACGGCCGGAGGGCGCGACGGAATTTGGTACCCGTGTGGAGATGAAGAATGTGAACAGCTTCTCCGCTACGGTTCGTGCTATTGAGTACGAAGCCGCCCGCCAGATTGAGATTTTGGAAAACGGCGGGGAGATCCACCAAGAGACCCGCCGCTGGGATGACATCGCCGGGAAGAACATTCTGCTGCGCTCCAAGGAGGATGCGCAGGATTACCGCTATTTCCCCGAACCCGACCTCAAAACCATCTATGTGGAGGAGAGCCGGCTGGAGGAGCTGAAGGCGAGCATCCCCGAGCTGCCCAATGATAAGCTGCTGCGCCTAATGAAGCAGTATAAATTGCCTTACTTTGACGCTAATTTGATGGCGGAAAACCCCAATAAGGCGGATTACTTTGAGGCGGTGGCGGCGTTGGGTAAGTGCCAACCGAAGAATATCAGTAACTGGCTGCTGGGCGATATTACTCGCATTATCAATGAAAAAAACCTCATCCTTGCCGATACTAAGCTTTCCACCGAGAAACTGGCGGATATGCTGGCGATGATTGAAACGGGAGAGATCTCCACCACCGCTGGCAAGACGGTGCTGGAGGAGATCATCTTCAGCGATAAGACCGCGGCAGATGTGGTAGAGGAAAAGGGTCTGCGCCAAATGAACGATACCGGTGCGCTGGAGCAGGTCGTCAGTGATATTCTGGCAGCCAACCCCAAGGTGGTAGAGGACTACCGTGGCGGTAAGACCAATGCGCTGGGCTTCCTGGTGGGTCAGTGTATGAGAGCTTCCAAGGGCAAGGGCAACCCCAATATCCTGCGTGAGATGTTGGAAAAGGCGCTGAACAGTTAAAAAACTTTACAGATATAAAAGGACGGACTGCAAGGTATGCAGCCCGTCTTTTTTATCATCGAGTATGGAGAGTTAGGAGGAAGTCTTTTGCGCTTTGGCCGTTTTGGGGATATCGCCGACGCCATCCAGTACAATACTGGGGCGGTAGGCGTAGGTGTTCAGCGTTTCGCGGGTGGAAACGCCGGAAAGCACCAATACGGTGGACATGCCGCTTTCCAAACCGGAGATCACATCAGTATCCATGCGGTCGCCGACCATGACTGCTTCGGCGGAGTGGCATTGCAGCATGCGCAGGCCGGTGCGCATCATCAGGGGGTTGGGCTTGCCGCAGAAATAGGCCTGCTTGCCGGTGGCCATTTCGATGGGAGCGACCAGTGCGCGGCATGCTGGAGCGATGCCGTCCTCGATGGGGCCGGAGACATCAGAATTGGCACCGATAAGTTTAGCGCCGGCCATGACCAGGTTGGTTGCTTTTGTCAGAGTATCCAACGAATAGGAGCGACCCTCGCCGACCACAACATAATCGGGGTTAACATCATTCATTGTGATGCCGGCATCGTATAGGGCGTTCAGCAGCCCGGCCTCACCGATGGCGAAAACGGAGCATCCAGGGGCCTGCTCCCGAAGGAAGGCTGCTGTGGCCAAGGCGCTGGTGTAGAAATGTTCTTCCGGGACATCCAGCCCCATGCGTGCCAGTTTTTGATTCAGTTCCTTGGGGGTGTAGCCGCTGTTATTGGTCAGAAATAGGTATTCTTTCTTTTCATCCTGCAGCCATTGGATAAATTCCCGTACGCCAGGCAGAATGCGGTTCCCGTAATAGATGACACCATCCATATCGCAGATGAAGCCTCTTTTCTGGTTAAAATCGAGTTTATTGCTCATAAGATGTGATCCTTCTTCCAATAGTATGGAATCATTATACCATTGGTTAGAGAGGAATTCCATCAACAAATTGCAAAATTTACGGCAAGAGAGGCACAAAGAAAACCGTAATTCTTGACAATAAGAAAAGCTGTGGTAGAATACAATTTGAGAACGAGACTCAAATTGCAGGAGAAAGAACCATGAAGAAATGCTTTGTTTTGATACTATTGGCTATTCTGTTGTTGTCAGGGTGTGGACCTTTACAGGAGAAGACCGAGAAAATACAGATTGTAGCAACGATTTTTCCTCTGTATGATTTTGCCCGGGAGATAGCGGGAGAGGATGCCGAGGTAAAAATGCTGCTGAAGCCAGGCGCGGAGGTACACAGTTACGAGCCGACCCCGCAGGACATCATAGCGATACAAAACTGTGATGTGTTCCTCTACATTGGTGGGGAATCGGATGAATGGGTGCGAAATGTGCTTTCTTCGGTGGATACCAGCCGTATGCAGGTATTGACACTGATGGATTGTGTGGATGCAGCCGAGGAAGCCGAAAGCGGCTTTGCTTGGAGCGGGGAGGATGGCCATGATCATGATCACGACGGGCATGACCATGGTGACGCAGAGTATGACGAGCATATCTGGACCTCCCCCAAGAATGCCATATTGATGGCGGAAGCCATCGGTAAAGCAATACAGGCAGCAGATATGGGTAGCGCGGAGTATTATCAAACCCGTACTGAAGAATATACGGAAAAGCTGCGCGCATTAGATAGCGAGTTGACCAAAACGGTGAAGGAAGCAAAGCGTGATTTGTTCATTTTTGCGGACCGTTTTCCGTTCTTATACTTGGCGCGCGACTATGGGCTGGAGTATTATGCTGCCTACCCGGGCTGTTCCTCCGAGGCGGAGCCGAGCGCGGCCACAGTAGCGGCCATTATAGAAGAAGTAAAACAAAGCGGTGTGCCGGCTATCTTCTATATTGAGCTTTCCAACCGGCTGATGGCGGATACCATTGCGGAGGCAACTGGTGCTGAGGAATTGCTGCTTCATTCCTGTCAGAATGTTTCCAAGGAGGAATTCGAGAGGGGGGAGAGTTATCTCTCGCTGATGGAGCAGAATATTAAAATGCTGAAAATAGCACTGAACTAAAACAGAAATAAAAAGCCGACCCGGTATACAGTCGCTGTACCCTTGGTCGGCTTTTTATTTAGGCATGCGGAAGGGAAGGATTCTGCAATTTCCAGCCTACCGCCTGCTTTCGCCCACTGATGAAGCGACGATAAATTCCGTCCCGCTCCATCAAGTTCATCAGGTGCTCCTTATTGGACGATTTGTCCTTTATCTCTACCACGAGGATTTGATCGGCGTGGCGGACGGCCTTTAGCCGGTGGGTAATCATAATGATGTTTTTTCGTGGGTCAGCTCTTTTTTATTCTCGGAGTCCACATTTGCCGCAGCCGCTGCGCCCGCACAGCAGTACACACTGTCCATCCGGAATGGTAAGGTCAATATTCTTCAAACTGCCTTCCGAACTGCCCAGATAGGCAAAGGGTACATTCCGAAATTCAATCGTTGTGCTGTCACCTTCCATATAAGCTAGGATATGAGAAGTGCTGCAAACAGAAAAAGCGCCAGCCAATCCACAACACGCATTTGAATGTTGACAAGGCAGGTGCGGAGATTTAGATCCTCAATACCGCGTGTGACGAAAGCAATGGAGAGTTCATCTGCGGCCTTACTGGTAGCGATCAAAAGTGGCATATAGATGCAATTTACCGTCATGGCAGTGTGGATCTATTGAGTTGCCTTTTATTTGCTGGATAGTAGTTATACTGTCTAACAAATAAAGGGCAGTTTGTTTTGGCTCGCTAGTTTTATTGGCATACGGGCCTACCGCAGCATGCATAAAACCTGTCCCTGTACCATATGATGCACCAAAGGACAAGGAGGGACCTATGATGTGGGATGTCCAGAAGCTTTTGGGGCAGTTGCCGCAGCCGGTTGTCACAATTCTGCGGCAGGCCACGCAGACGCTGCTGGAACAAATGACAGAGATCCGCCTGCGGTCGGGTCAGCCACTGGTGGTTACAGTCGGGGAGCGGACACTATTCCTTTCTAAATCCGGCACAGTTGTACCGGCAGAGCAGGGCTTTATAATACCGCAAGAGCTGGTGCAGGAGACAATGCTTTCTCTTTGCGGGCATTCACTGCATGGGATAGAAAAAACGCTGGAACAGGGCTTTTTTACGGCGCAGGGCGGATTTCGTATCGGGGCGTGCATGCAGCCCTATGCCGCGCGGCAGGGGCGGGCACTGTCGCTTTGCATTCGATTGCCAAGGGAAGTTATTGGGGCGGCATCTGATATTTATTCTATTTGGCAGTGTTCACAAGGGTTAATTTTAGCTGGGCCGCCAGCCAGCGGAAAAACCACCATTTTGCGAGATCTGTGCCGGTTGATTTCCTTCGGAGAAGGAAGAACACCCACTCGAACCGTCCTGCTGGATGAACGCAATGAGCTGAGCGGCTGGGATGGTGAAAAATGTGCATTCCAGCTGGGCCCCTGTACAGATATCCTTAGTGGTCTGCCTAAGGCGGAAGCCATTAGGCGAGCCACCCGCACCCTTTCGCCGCAGGTCATTCTCTGTGATGAGATTGCGGATGAACACGAAGCAACAGCTATACAGTATGCTTTTTTCTGCGGGGTGCGTTTTGTGGTCACGGTACATTGTGGTGTGGGGCAGGAGCCATTTTACAACGCTATGGTGCGTAGATTAATGCAAACCGGAGCATTCAGCCATCTTTATCTGCTGGGGCTGCCGGTAGGAGAAGCAAGTAGAACGGTGGTGACAAGGGATGAGTACGATCGCAAAGCTGCTGGGCTCGGTACTGGTTTTGGGCGGATGTACGATGATGGGATTTACTCTGGCGGGGCGGCTGCGTACCCGACGGCAGTTGGCAGCTCTGCTGGGACGCTACTGGGGAGATTTTCTGCGGCAGATGGAATTAACCTCCCAGCCGCCTGCGCAGATTGCCGCGGTGTTGGCGGAGCGCAGCGCTTATCGGGAATGGACCTTTGCGCAGCAGTTGGCGTCCCAACCGGAGTCAGACTTTGGAATGGCATTGATCGATATAATGCAAAACACGGCGTTGCCGGAAGCATTTCAAAAGGCAATGATGCCATTGGCAGAGGTGCTGGGGAGTACGACGATGGAAGTCGAGAAACAGGCACTGATAGGGGCGCTGATGGCTCTGCGGCAGGAGGAAAAATACTGGACAGAGCAGGAGAACCGACAGGGGACGCTTTTCCGACGGCTGGGAATGCTGGGTGGATTGGCGTTGGTGGTCCTGCTTATCTGATGGAGGAAACAGCATGGAAGTGGATCTCATCTTCAGAATAGCGGCGATTGGTATTATCGTATCGGTGCTGTACCAGGTGCTGCTGCGCTCCGGCCGGGAGGAGCAGGCGATGCTTACCTCCCTGGCTGGGCTTATTGTGGTGCTCACCATGCTTATCTATGAGATCAGCGGTCTTTTTGATACCGTCAAGGAAGTATTTGGGCTGGTGGTACTATGGAAATTACCGCTTTGATCGTTCTGTGTATTATCACAGCACTGCTGGCGCTTTCGCTGCGGGGGCAGCGGCCGGAGTTTGCCATGCTGCTTTCCCTGGGCTGTGGACTGTTTGTACTGCTATACCTGCTGGGGCAAATGAAGGACATCTTTTCCGGCTTGGAGGATATTCTATCCGGACTTTCCGGACAAAGTGAATTGACCGCCATCATCTTAAAGGCATTAGGGGTTTGTATTGTGGCGGAATTGGGCAGCCAGTGCTGCCGAGATGCCGGAGAAACAGCGATTGCTGCCAAGGTGGAGCTGGCCGCCAAAGCAGCATTAGTGATGATGAGCATGCCAGTATTTGCTTCGCTGCTGGAAATGGCCGGGGAGCTGCTGCGCCTATGAAACATATAGTTAGGCTTCTGCTTGCGCTGATTCTCTGCGGGTGCGTGGTACTTTTTCCGGTGCGGGCGCAGACTATCGATCCTGCCGCTGAGGTGGAGCAATATCTTGCGGGAGAGGACATGACCGCTGTAAAGGATGCTATTCCGCCGGAAGTGGCGGAGCAGATGGAACAGCAGGGGATCAGCTCTTTTTCGAAGCTCATTTCCATGCCGGTGGAGCAAGTGTGGAAGATTTTGACTGACGCATTTAAGGAACATCTGGGCGCTCCGCTGCGAGTATTGCTTTCGCTGGTCGGCGCAGTGCTGCTGTGCAGCCTTGTCAAGGGGATTGGCAGTTCGCTGGGCAGCGGTGTACACCAGGTGTTTTCCATCATTATGACGGTCTTTGTCATTTCGCTTCTCATTCGTCCGGTCATCGAGTGTATTTTGTCACTCCATACTGTCTTTGCGGATTTCTCCCTGTTTCTCACAGTGTATATCCCGGTTTTTGCCGGAATCATGACCACAGCAGGCCAACCCATGACAGGTGCGCTCTACAATGTGCTGCTGTTTGGTGCGTGCCAGGGGATCAGCTCTCTGCTGCAGGCGGCATTTGTGCCTGTTATCAGCTGCTATCTTTCTTTGGCTATTGTTACTGAAGTGGTTCCGCAGATGGGACTGGCCGGGATTGTTTCGGGCTTCAAAAAGTTGATTACATGGGCATTGGGTCTTACCATGACGCTGTTTGTGGGGCTGTTGTCTCTGCAATCCGCCATAGCGGGTGGCGGTGACAATGTGGCGGTCAAGACTACAAAGTTTATGATCAGCAGTCTGATCCCTGGAGTGGGCGGCAGTCTTTCGGAGCTTTTTATGGCGACACAGGGGTGTGTTCAGCTTGTTAAAAGTACTGTTGGCGCGGCCGGGATAGCGATTGCTGTGCTGACCTTTTTGCCGGTATTATTGCGGGTGACACTGTGGCAGCTGGTTACGGCAGCGGGTGGCATTGTGGGGGAAATGCTGGGGGCTGGAGAACTTTCTCGTTTGCTTAAATCGGTTGGCTCGGCGCTTTCGGTCATGCTGGCCATTACCCTGTACTATGCCATGCTGTTTATTGTTTCCACTTCTCTTATGATACTGGCCTTCAAGGGAGGTTAAGCTATGCAGGCAATCCAAAACTGGTGCTATACCATATTTGCGGGGGTACTTTTTTCCGGCATTGTACTGCTGCTTACCCCAAGTGAGCGATTTCGGCCATTGATGCAGCTTTTGCTAGGGGCTTTTTTGCTGGTTTGTATTTTTACTTGGTGCGGCCGGGCTAATATCCAATTGGAGATGAATATGGAAGAAGCGGAGCGGTATAGGCAGGAGATCGCCGGCCGAACAGAGGACTACTTTATAGAACGGATCAAATATCTCTCACAGGAAGAACTGGAGAAAACGGCAGAGGTATATCTGTCCGACTATGGCATAAAGCCGGGGGAATACCAAATATACATGGAAACAGAGGAGAACTCGGATAGCGCAGAGGGGGTCTATTTACTGCTACGGCTGCCCGCACGCGTGATGGATCAATCCTTGACCATTAGCCGAGCACTGGGCTACCAACTGGGAGTGGATGTGAGGATAGAAACCTATGGAAAAGATGCGGGATAAAAATGGGAAGCCTGAGAAAAAGTCCTCCAGGACCACGCTGATTATGGCCGCGGGACTGCTGGGGATCCTGCTTATTGGGATAGCGCCGATGCTGAAAACGGATGGTGCTAAAAAACAATTTCAGCAGGAGACAGTTCCCTCGGCAGAAGAATATGCCGCCGCGCTGGAAAGCCGCCTGGAGGGAATCCTGGGACGCATTGACGGGGTAGGGGAGGTCGAGGTGATGATCACCCTGAAAAGTGGCTACACCTACACCTATGCTGTTGCCGAAAAGGTGAACAGCGATGTAAGCGAAGAATATAAAAGTGATGATCAGCGAAAATCCCAACAGAAAAACACCACCGAGCAAAGCTATGTTATGGTGGAGGACGGCGGCAGCCCCCTGGTCACGGCGCTCAATGAACCAGAGATCAAAGGCGTAGTGGTGGTGTGCGCCGGAGGAGGAGCCCCCAAGGTGGTGGCACAGGTTACCGCGGCGGTAAAAACCGCGCTGGATATTTCCTCTGCCAAGATTACCGTTTCCAAGATCAGCTCCGGCGCCGCCGGTCACTGATAGATTAAATCACAGAGCCTACAAAAAGGAGTGCATAGCAAGATGAAACTTTCCATCAAAAAGGGCCATATTGTACTGGGGGCATTGGTGCTGGCGCTGGGGGCGGCGGTGTACCTCAACTGGGATTACATGAAACAGACCGACTATGTGGCGGCTGGAAATACCAATCAAACCACCAATGAAAATGAAGGAACGGCCAATTACGGGGATGCTTATTTTGTATCGGCACGGCTTTCCCGTACACAGTCCCGCGATGAAGCAATGGATGCCCTCAAGTATATGCTGGAGGATTCTGCCATGGAGGAGGGGGCAGCTGCTGTATTGGCACAGCAAGCGCAGTCACTGGCCAAGACCATCGAGACCGAGGGCAAGATCGAGAACATTATTAAGGCCAAGGGTTTTACGGAATGCATGGTTTACCTGGATGAAGATAAGGTAGATGTCATTGTGCAGAGCACTGGACTTACCGATAGCGAGGCCGCACAGATTATGGATGCTGTAATGAGCGAGGTGGAGGTAGAGGAAAGCAATGTTTCCATCATTGAAATAAAGTAGTTGCCACCGGGCAAAAATATTGCTATAATATAAAGGTATTAGTCCTAACATAGGAGGTGCAACACTTATGGAATATGAAAACACTGCCGGCAGTCTGAAGATCTCCTCCGAGGTCGTGGCTTCGATAGCAGAATATGCAGTAAAAGAAGTAGAGGGTGTGGCGTGCCTTGCCCCCATCGTTTCCAATATTGGCGGCTGGCTGCTGGAAAAGCAGACCATTAAGCCTATTTCGATTCAGATGAACGAAGGCAAGGCAACCATTGACATCCGTCTTTTGGTGGAGCCCAATGCCAAGATCCCCGTCCTCAGCCGAAAGCTGCAGGAGGCGGTGAAAGATGCCGTTCAGAGCATGACCGGTATCGAAGTAGCTACTGTGAACCTTTACATTGCCGGTGTTTCGGTACCCCGTACCGCCAATACCGCTGAATAAGAGCTCGATTCGACAGCCCTCTTAATAGCGTATATATTAAGAGGGCTGTCTTACTGAATGGAGGACGACAAAATATGACCAGACGCGAAGCCCGTGAGCAGGCGCTTTCCATGATCTTCGAAATGAACTTCAACGATAACTCGGTGGATGAAATGGTGGATAACGCCCTTATCTTCCGGGATGAATCGGTGGATGAATACGCGGTCCAAATTGCCCAGCAGGTGCGCTTGCACTGGGAGGACAACCTTTTCGCTGTGGAGCAGTACAGCAAAAAGTGGAAAGCAAACCGTCTGCCCAAGGTTTCGCTGGCCATTCTTATGCTGGCCATCACTGAGATTGCTTATGTCAAGGATGCCCCGGTCGGCGCTGTTATCAATGAGGCGGTGGAACTGGCCAAAAAGTATGCTGGCCCGGAGGATGCTTCCTACATCAATGGCGTGTTGGGCGGTTATGTTCGTGGAACGATGGGCGAAGCAGCCCTCCCTAAGGAAGCCGAAGAATGATAGTGGGGAGTGCTGCGGCCGGTGGGTGGCAGGCTCCCTTTTTGCAATAAACCCCAATAATGCATGGAAGGAGGTGCCATCATGCCGACGCAAATCATCAAGGTCTCGCAGCTTAATCGCTATGTGAGGGCTCAGTTGGAGGAGAATACACTTTTGGGTGATCTCCTTGTCAAAGGAGAACTTACCAGCGTCAGCTGGCGCAGCAGCTCAGGTCACTTCTATTTTACCGTCAGTGAAGGCGGCGCCTCCCTGCATTGTGTGATGTTTGCACGCTATGCCGAAAGACTTCCTTCCTTTCCGGAGGAGGGCAGTACCGTTATTGTACGGGGGGCAGTTACCCTGTATGAACGGGACGGGCAATATCAACTTTCTGCTTATGATATCCAAAACATGGGACAGGGAAGCGGCAGCGCTGACTATACCGCTCTTCGGCAAAAGCTGCTGGCTGAGGGACTCCTTTCTCCAGAGCGCAAACGCAAAGCACCTCTCTTTCCGCGGGCCATTGGCGTTATTACCTCTGCAGAAGGCGCCGCTGTGCAGGATATCATCACCGGGATGCAGCGACATAATGATCTGATTCCGCTTATACTTTATCCTGCCACGGTGCAAGGCAGTGCAGCAGTAGAGCAGATTCTCTATGCCCTGCACTGTGTCATAGCCGAAAATCGCTGCGATATCCTTATCATTGCTAGGGGCGGTGGCGCTTCCGAAACGCTTGCAGTCTTCAATGATGAACGCCTACTGCGGGCAGTAGCGGTCTGCCCAGTGCCAGTTATTTCGGCGGTCGGACATGATGTGGATATTACTCTGCTTGATGAAGTTGCTGATATCCGGGCTGCGACCCCAACGGCCGCTTGCCAGTATTGCTGTATATCCAAAGTGGAACTTTTGGCGGAGCTGAATACTGCTAGGAGCGAATTGCAGCAGGCGATTAGCCGTCGCGTGACTATGGCACTGCAGCACACGGCTTCGCTCCAGCGAGTATTACGGGCTCGTTCCCCTATGGTGTTGTGGAGCAAAAATCGCCAGCGCCTGGCCTATCTTATTCAGTTGCTTCAGGGCAATATGCAGCACGCCCTGTGGCGGATGACCCAGCGGGTTGCTCACCAACGAGGCCAGTTGGAACTTTTAGATCCCGCCCTGCCGGTGGAACGGGGCTATACCATTACTTATATGGTGCGGGAAACGGACAAGATACCGATTTATACCTGTGGGAAACTCCGCCCTGGGGATCCCCTATTGACCCGCTTGAAGGATGGAGAAGTTTTCTCCACAGTAACAGCCATTAATATCCGAAAGGAGTAGCTATGGCACAAAAAACACTGGAAAATGAGCTCAAGGAGCTTGAAAATATTGTTGCCCGCCTTTCATCGGAAGAACTTCCGTTGGAGGAAGCGATTGCCCTTTACACCAAGGGCTTGGAGTTGAGCCGCAGCTGCGATGCGTTGCTGGCCGCTGCCCGCCAGACAGTAGAAATGGGAAAAATGCAGCTGGAGGACGAAATCAATGACCTGGAATGAGCGTTATCCTACCTATTGCAGCATGATAGAAACCACCCTGCCGCAATATTTACCCTCGGTGGAGTTGCCGCAGGGTAAGGTGAGCGAAGCAATGGCATACAGCCTTTTGGGTGGTGGCAAGCGCGTTCGTGGTTGTCTTACCCTGGCGATGTGTGAGCTGTGCGGTGGCGATGTGGAAGCTGCTCTGCCACTGGCCTGTGCCGTAGAGATGATTCATGCCTATTCGCTCATCCACGATGACTTGCCCTGCATGGATAATGATGATTTGCGCCGCGGCAAGTCCTCCTGCCATGTTCAGTTTGGGGAAGGCATCGCTCTTTTGGCCGGGGATGCCCTGTTGACCCACGCTTTTTCGGCAGTGTCCTCCGCCTATTTCAGCGGCAGCCTTCCGGCGGAAACTGTTCTGCGCTGTGTTAACCAGTTGGCATGTGCGGCTGGGGTAGAGGGTATGATCGGCGGCCAGGTGATAGATACCATGCCGGAGGAAGTGCCCATGACCCCAGAGGAGCTGGAAGCAATGCACGGCATGAAAACCGGAGCGCTTATTCGAGCTTCGGCAGTGCTGGGGTGCCTTGCCGCCTGTGCCCCGCGGGATGTCATCCTTCAGGCGGATCTATATGCAGCCAAAATTGGCCTCGCGTTCCAGATTGTCGATGATATATTGGATGTGACCGAAACCAGTGAGGAATTGGGCAAATCCACCAGCGATGCTGAAAATCACAAGACCACATATATCACCCTGTATGGCGTGGAAAAGGCCCGTGAAATGGTGCGTCGATTGGTGTTGGAGGCTGACCTAGCTGTAAAGGGCACCATGCTGGATGATGAAATGCTGTATGAGCTGGCTGATACCCTGGCTAAGCGCAATCACTAAAGAATAGGGGAGAACCAGAACTATGACAGAAAAGACAAGACTGGATGCTGCCTTGGTGGAACGCGGCCTTTGCACTGGCCGCGACCGTGCAAAAGGTATCATTATGGCGGGCCAGGTATATGTCAATAACCAAAAAGCGGATAAGCCCGGCATGACCATTTCCCCGGAGGATCAAATTGAAGTCCGGGGCGACCAGCTGGCCTATGTCAGCCGAGGCGGCTTAAAGCTGGAAAAGGCCATGAAGGAATTTGGCCTGCGGTTGGATGGCTGTATTTGTGCCGACATTGGCGCTTCCACCGGAGGTTTTACCGACTGCATGCTGCAAAATGGTGCCACCAAGGTCTACGCTATCGATGTCGGCTACGGACAGCTCGCATGGAAACTCCGCTGTGATGAACGAGTTATCAATTTGGAACGCACCAATATCCGCCATGTTACAGAAAAAGAGGTACCGGAGCTGCTGGATTTTGCTTCGGTTGATGTTTCCTTTATTTCGCTCAAGCTGGTGCTGCCGGTCCTGTATCGGTTGCTGAAAGAGGGCGGCGAAGCTGTTTGTCTCATCAAGCCCCAATTTGAAGCCGGCCGGGAACTGGTTGGGAAAAAGGGCGTGGTACGGGAAGAGAGCACTCATGTGATGGTGGTGGAAAATGCTCTTTCCTTTGCAAAGGATAATGGCTTTACACCTATCCATCTCACCTTTTCGCCGGTCAAGGGCCCGGAGGGTAATATCGAATACCTTATGCATCTCAAAAAAGGTGAGTATGAGAGCGACTTGCCCATACCGGCGGAAATCGTCCGCCTTTCTCACCAAACACTCAGCGAATAACATACCGGAAAGGAGGACTGCCGGTTGGATTTCTTTCTAATTGCTAATTTTTCCAGGGAAAATGTCCCGACTGTCACCTGGGATGTTTGCCGGGAATTGGCTGCGCGCAGCTGCGGTGTTTTTGCGGTTTCTGTGCCGGGGGCATTCTATCCGCCCAATGTGCAGGTGATCAATATGGAATCAACTTGCGCTCACACTGATATGATCCTCTGTATCGGTGGGGATGGCACCATTATCGATGGGGCGCATTACTCGGCAGCGCATGGGCTGCCGGTGCTGGGCATCAACGCCGGCAGATTGGGTTTTTTGGCTCAGGTGGAACCGGAAGATGCTGCCAAGGCGTTTGACCGCATCTTAGCCGGGGAGTACACAACTGAAGAACGCTTTGGTATCTCACTTATGCGTCAGGGAGAGTCCGGCGAAGAGCTCATGGTGCCCTTTGCCCTCAATGACATCGTGTTCACCAAGCCGGTCATGACGAATATTATTGATCTTACCATCGACTGCGATGGCCGCCGCATGAATTCTTATTTGGCAGATGGATTGATTCTATCCACCCCCACCGGTTCTACCGCTTATTCGCTTTCGGCTGGCGGCCCGGTCATTGATCCCGGTCTTTCCACAATCTCTATTGTTCCCATTTGCCCGCACAGTGTTTCTGTTCGTCCCATTGTGGTTTCGGCAGGGCGCAGCGTCACCATTCGCAGCCATCAGTCTATGTGCGCTGTGGTGGATGGCCGAGAACGCATTGAATTGCTGCCGCAAACGGCTGTAACGGTGCGTAAAAGTGATAAAGCAGCGCGTTTTGTTTCCTTTGGGGAACACGAATTCTTCGAGATCCTGTCCCACAAATTGCTGCAAAGGGGTTAATGACCATGAAAGCAACACGCCACGCCAAAATCCTGGAGTTGATCCAGAATCATACCGTTACCACACAGGAGGAGCTGCAGTCGCTGCTGGAAGCGAACGGCTTTTATGCTACCCAAGCTACCATTTCCCGCGATATCCGCGACCTTCGCCTGGTCAAGGTGCTTTCGCCCAGCGGCATTTACTACTATACGCAAAGCAATACCGCACCGGCTGATACCCTGCAGCTTTCCGGTGATTCGGTCTTTATGCGCAGCATCCGTTCAGTGGATTGTGCCGGTAATATCGTTGTCATCAAGACACATTCCGCGATGGCTTCCGCTGTGTGCGAGGCAGTGGATAATAGCAGTCGTCCGGAGATCCTTGGCACCATCGCAGGGGAGAACACCATCTTTGTTTTGCTTAAGACCGAGCATTTTGCCGATGAATTCTGCGCCCATCTGCGGGAGCTCATGAAGAAAAATCTCTCCCGCTAAAAAACTGTCACAATGCCACTAGAGAAAGGAGCTCCCCATGCTTTCTCAGCTTTACATCGAAAACATTGCCGTCATCCGTCAGGCCACCATTGATTTTCAGCAGGGCTTCCATGTCTTCACGGGCGAGACCGGTGCCGGTAAGACCATCCTCATCAGTGCTATCAATGCCGTGCTGGGCGGACGGACCTTCAAGGAGATCATCCGCTCCGGGGAGACCCGGGCCACTGTTTCCGCACTGTTTACCGAAATTTCGGAAGAACTCTGCAAAAAGATTGAAGTACTTGGCTATCCATTGGAGGATAACCAGCTTTTAGTTCAGCGGGAGATCGATCTTTCCGGTAAGGGGCAGTGCCGTTTGGATGGCCGCCCGGCTACTGCCGCAATGCTGCGGGAAGTTTGCTCACTGCTCATTGATATTCATGGTCAGCATGATAATCAGGAGTTGCTCAGCGCCGAAAAGCACTTGGGCTTTTTGGATAGCTATGGCGCTTACCCGCAGGAAATGGCTGCTTACACCGCCGCTTACGAAAGGATGTGCGAGTGTGCTGCCCGGTTGGATAAGCTTCAAATGGATGAAAGCTACAAGCTGCAGCGCATGGATATTCTTCAGTTTCAAATTAAGGAGATCGGCGATGCCAAGCTGACCGATGGGGAAGAGGAACGACTGGTTGAGCAGCAGAAGCGCATCCGCAATGCCGAGCGCATCACTGAATCGCTGGGGGCAGTTTACACCTTGCTTAATGGCAATGGAGAAGAAATGCGCGGTGTTTTGGAAGCATTGGAGGAGGTCTCTACCGAACTTGACACCGCGGCTAAGTACCTTACGGAGTTTGGGGGATACAGTGAAAAGCTCAGCGATGCCTACTATATGTTGGAGGAGCTTGGCAGCCGTGCCCGCGATACGCTGGAGGACGCTGATTTTGACCCACGCCAGCTGGATGCCATCGAATCTCGCTTGGATACTATCTATAAGCTTAAGAAGAAATATGGCAATTCTATTGCAGAGATTTTGGAATACTTCGAGAGGATCAGTGAAGAATATCAATCGCTGGAGCTTAGTGATGAATTGACTGCCCATCTGCAGCGAGAGCTGGATGAAGCCAACTTGGTGCTGCACACTGTGGCAGAGGCCTTGACGGCTTGCCGTCTTGCTGCTGCTGCGGAGTTTTCCGAGCGAGTAGAACAGGAGTTGGCCTATCTTGATATGGCTGGTGTTCGGTTCTCCATTACCCGCCGGGAAAAGCCCTATGGCCCCACTGGCGCTGATGAAATGGAATTCATGATCTGTACCAATACCGGTGAGGAAGCAAAGCCTTTGGCCAAGATCGCCTCCGGCGGTGAGTTGGCGCGTATTATGCTGGCCATCAAGAATGTACTGGCCGAAAAAGATGGCATTGGTACCATCATTTTTGATGAAGTGGATACCGGTGTTTCCGGTCGCGCTGCGCAAAAGATCGGTAAAAAGCTCGCTGAAGTCGCACGCCACCGTCAGGTCATCTGCGTTACGCATCTGGCGCCAGTCGCGGCCTGTGCCGCCCACCACTACCGCATTTACAAAACGGTAGAGGATGGCCGCACCTTTACCCGTGTGGAGGAGCTGACCCGCCCGCAGCGGGTGCAGGAATTGGCCCGTATTATGGTGGGAGAGAATATCACCGATAGTGCCCTGAAGAGCGCTGAGGAGATGTTGGAGTCATAATTCTATCTTGCTTATGTGATGCCGCCCTTGCCCGGGGCGGCTCGCTTTTTGCCGAAATAGGAAATAACATATCGATCCAGTTACAAAGGCTCCATAAAATCAATGGACAATTCCAAATGTATTGCGCAAAATGTTCGATATCCTGCGTCAAATGCAGGATGTTACATTGAAAAATGCAGGGAGTTGTGGTATAGTATTTCTATTAATTTATAAAAATTCACCCCAAAGGAGGGAACCGATACGATTCGATTTTTCTTTACGGCGCTGCTGTGCCGTGTTTTAAGCGCTGTTGGCTCATTGCTGGGAGGCGGTACCGATCTTCCCGGGCGTATTGCTCTGCGTCTGCATCCCCATGTCATGAAAAAACTGCGCTTTTCCGGCCGAGTTATTTGTGTTACCGGCTCCAATGGAAAAACTACCACATCCAATCTCATTGCCCATGTGCTGCGCAAAAACGGCTTTACCGTTATCAATAACGCGAAGGGCTCGAATCTGACCGCCGGCGTAGCTACCACTCTGCTTTCCGCTTGTACACTGGGCGGTGTTGTTCGTGCCGACTATGTAGTGCTGGAGGTAGATGAGTGCTGGTCCCGCTTTATCTTCGCGGAGATTCCCGTGGATTATTACCTTGTGCTTAACCTCCTGCGTGATCAGGTGGTGCGTAACGGCAACCCGGATCTGGTATTTGAAAAGATTGCTGAAGCGATTGCCAAGCGCCCGGATATGACGCTGATCCTGAATGCCAATGAGCCAATCAGTCAGAATCTTGCCGGGAACTATCATACTGTATATTTTGCTATGGATCGCACCGAGCGCTCCACCGATCACTGTGTCAGCGGCACCAATGATTGCAAGATCTGTCCGCATTGTTTCCATCCGATGAATTATGAGTTTTACCATTACAATCATTTGGGTAAATTCCATTGCTCTCACTGCGATTACGGTTCCCATCAGCCGGATTTCTTCGGCACCGATGCCGACTTTGCAGGCAAGTGCATCACCATCAATGGTACGCCCGTCCATGTTACCTACAATACCACCTTCAACTTCTTTAATACTGTGGCGGCAGCCGCTGTTTGCTGCACGGCCTCCGGTATCAGCGTGGAACAGTTTGCGGCAGGCTGCGCCGATTTCCATGTGGCGAAGGAGCGGCTGGATGACTTCAAGTTTGACGGTCGCCGCACCGTACTGATGATGACCAAGCAAAACGCCGCATCTCTCGATCAATCCATCAGTTATGTGCTGGAGCAGCCGGGAGAGAAGAGCATTGCCTTGTATATCAATAATGTCATTTATATGGAATATAAGGATGTATCCTGGCTATATGATGTAGCATTTGAGCGCTTAAAGGGTAAGGTGGAGAAAATCCTATGCACCGGCAACCGTGCGCTGGATGCTGCTGTATGTCTTAAAACAGCAGGATTTGATGATAACACCCTGTTGATGGAGACCGATATGGCCAAAACAAAGGAAGCCTTCCGCAAGACCAAGGGCGACATCTATATTCTTGCCGCATCCGCCTTTGGCAACGAAGGTAAAATACTGGAGGAGCTGAAAAAATGAAACACATCAGAATACTCCATCTTTATAGCAATGCACTTGATCTTTACGGTGACTACAAAAACCTGACGGTACTGCAGCGCCGCATTGCCGAAACCGGCAACACCTCTGATATCACTGAGATAAATTTGGATGAAGTTATCGACCCCACAGGCTATGACTTCGTTTATATTGGTCACGGTAAGGCTCGTAACCTTGCCGCCGTTGCGCCGCACTTCGCGCAGTATGGCGAAGCGATCCGCACGGCCATTGAGAATGGCCAGGTGTGGCTTGTCACCGGCAACGCCAGGGAGTTGTTCGGCAAAAGCTTTACCACGCCTACGGGGGAGACGCTGCCGGGTATTGGTCTCTTTGATTACACTGGTGTGGAGACCGACAAGGTCTTTGTCAGCGATATGCTGGCGCAGCCTGCCTATGATGAAAACGCAAGGGTTTATGGCTTTATCAACCGCACTGCCTACCTGGTAGGGGAGAACCGCTACCCACTGTTTACAGTGCTTTCCGGCTGTGGCGATGGCGAAACACCCGATGGGAAAGAGGGAACTCTATACCGCAATTTCTTTGCCACATGGGCCATGGGTCCTATGCTGGCCCGCAATCCTTCCATGCTGCGGGAGCTATTGCACCGCCTGCTGGGAGAGGATTACCGTGAGTGCGATATGAGGCTGGAGGAAAAAGCGTTGGCGCTGGTTACGGCCGAATTTGATAAGAAATAAAGGAGGACACAGCATGAACGATAATCGGAGCGGTGGGGAAGGCCTGCAAAGAAAGCTCTCTCCACTGAATGTATGGGCACTAGCCCTAGGCAGTATTATCGGGTGGGGTGCGTTTGTTATGCCCGCCAATACCTTTTTACCCAATGCCGGGCCGCTGGGTACTCTTATTGCTATGGCTGCGGGCGCCATCATTATGGTCGTTATTGCCCTCAATTACAGCTATATGATCAACCATTTCCCGGTAGCGGGTGGCGAATTCACCTTTACCAATGCCTCGTTTGGGCCTACCTGCGGTTTTTTGTGCGCGTGGTTCCTGGGCCTTTCCTATCTTGCCATCGTGCCCTTGAATGCTACTGCTTTGGCGCTCATCGGCCGTAATCTCTTCCCAAATCTGACCCAGTGGGGCTATCTCTATTCGGTGGAAGGTTACAGCATTTACGCTGGTGAAATTCTGCTGGCCATCATTGCGCTGGTGCTTTTTGCGGTATTCAGCATCCGGGGTGTCAGCGTGGCTGGCAAGTTCCAGACTGTCCTGGCGCTTTCTCTGGTTGGCTGTGTGTTCCTGCTGGCGATTGCTGCGCTGTTCAGCCCGCATGCTTCCGCTTCCCATTTGGCGCCCGCATTTACCACAGATGCCACCGGTAAGTCTTCGTTGGGCGGTATCCTTGCTGTGGTAGCGGTCGCGCCTTGGGCATTTGTCGGGTTCGATTCCATTCCTCAGGCTTCGGAGGAGTTCAATTTCTCCCATAAAAAGAGCCTTGTTATTATGGTTCTTTCCATCCTGTTCGGCGGCGCTCTTTATGTCATCCTCAATACCATCACGGCCGCAGTCCTGCCCGAAGGCTATACCAGTTGGGTGCCTTATATTGCCGATTGCGCCAAAGATACCCTGCCCGAAAGCCTTGCCGGCTTTACGGCGCTCCCCACCTTTAATGCGGCCCGTCTGATCCTCGGCAAGCCCGGTCTGGTTATTTTGGGCATTGCGCTGTTCTGCGCTGTACTTTCCGGCATCATTGGCTTTTATATGGCTACCAGCCGTCTTTTGTACTCCATGTCCAAGGACCATGTCCTCCCGGGCTGGTTTGGCCGCCTGCACCCCCGCTATAAAACCCCGATGAATGCCATCCTGTTCATCATGATCATTTCACTGTGCTGCCCATGGTTTGGCCGCACTGTGCTCAATTGGGTGGTAGATATGTCCTCCATCGGTGCCGCTATTGGATATGGTTTTACCTCTGCCGCCACTTTGGTACAGGTTCGCCGCAATAAGGATACCTCCGCATGGATGACCATAAATTCCATTTTGGGCGTCATTTTTTCGCTGTGCTTCATAGCACTGCTTATCGTTCCCAATCCTTGGGCATACCTGGGGCCGCAGTCCCGTATCGCGTTGGTTATTTGGACTGTCATGGGTGCTGCATTCTTCCTCTACACCCGGCGGAAGAAGGCAGCGGAGAAGGCCATCGACGCTTGACATTGGCGGTAAGTTTGTTATAATAGATAAAAAATGAAACGCGAAGAAGGAAACCGAGTACCTCTTTTTTAGCCTTTCCAGAGAGCCGGCGGTTGGTGCAAGTCGGTAAGGAGGAAAGCAGGGAAATACATTCCGGAGCGGTGGCCTGAACAGACGACAGTAGGGCACGACGGGGTGCGACCGTTACATCGCAGAGGTCTTTCCATAGGACCTATCAAGGGGCTTCCGGTAACGGCAGCCCGAACCAGAGGTGGTACCACGAAGTCCATTCGTCCTCTGTCCGTATTGTAACGGACAGAGGATTTTTATTTTATTAGGGAAAAAGAAAAAAGGAGATAAACTATGCAGATTTATGAAGAGCTGGTTGCCCGCGGACTTATTGCGCAGGTTACCAATGAAGAAGAAATCAAAAAAATGATCAATGAGGGCAAGGCAACCTTCTATATTGGCTTTGACTGCACAGCCGATAGCCTGACGGCCGGTCACTTTATGGCCCTGACGCTGATGAAGCGCCTGCAGATGGCAGGGAACCGTCCCATTGCCCTCATTGGCGGCGGTACCACTATGATCGGTGATCCCTCTGGTCGCACCGATATGCGCAAGATGCTCACCGCGGAGGACATCAACCACAATGCCGAATGCTTCAAGCGTCAGATGGAGCGCTTTATCGAATTTGGCCCGGATAAGGCCATCATGCTCAATAACGCTGATTGGCTTCTCAAGCTCAACTATGTGGAGCTGCTGCGTGAGGTAGGCGCCTGCTTCAGTGTCAATAATATGCTGCGCGCTAAGTGCTACGAGCAGCGCATGGAAAAGGGCCTTTCCTTCCTTGAGTTCAACTACATGATTATGCAGTCTTATGATTTCTACTACATGTTCCAGCATAATGGCTGCAATATGCAGTTTGGCGGCGATGACCAGTGGAGCAACATGTTGGGCGGCACCGAGCTGATCCGCCGCAAGCTGGGCAAGGACGCCCATGCAATGACCATCACTTTGCTTACCGATTCTCAGGGCCACAAGATGGGCAAGACCGCAGGCAACGCCGTTTGGCTCGATCCCAATAAGACCAGCCCCTTTGATTTCTACCAGTACTGGCGTAATGTGGATGACAGCGATGTTCTCAAGTGCATCCGTATGCTTACCTTCCTGCCGCTGGAGCAGATAGACGAGATGGACAAATGGGAGGGCAGCAAGCTGAACCGTGCCAAGGAAATTCTGGCCTATGAGCTGACCAAGATGGTACACGGGGAAGAGGAAGCGAATAAGGCGCAAACCGCCGCAAAGCAGCTGTTTGGCGGGGCCGGTGACAGCGCCAATATGCCCACCACCACCCTTACCGCTGCGGACCTAACCGACGGTGCCATTTCCCTGGCGGATCTCATGATCAAGGCGGGGCTTGCCCCCTCCAAGGGTGAGGTCAGACGGCTGGTGCAGCAGGGCGGCGTCAGCGTGAATGATGTAAAGGTAAATGACTTTGCAGAAAGCTTTGACGAAGCGGCACTCCGTTCCGGGCTGATCGTCAAGAAGGGCAAAAAGGTGTTCCATAAGGTCGTGCTGGAATAATGCAGAATGACACAAAATGTTTCATGTGAAACATTTGTTCTTAATTGACTGATCCACAACCAAGAAAAGCTCCCCTTCCAAATGAGTGGAAAGGGAGCTTTTTTATGAGGAGAAGCGGTAATCTGATTACTGCTTTTTGTGGGTAAAGAGTCGCTTCCACCACGGCTGCGGGGCAGGCAGGTAGCCGCTCTTGATGAAATACCGCAGGTAACTTTGCAGCAGAGCCGCATCCACTGGCTGGCATGCAATGCCGCTGCCTTCGAGCAGCCGATCGGTATTGGCAGTGGAAAAGCGTGCCTGGTGAACACCGAAGCGGGCAATCATATCCTCGCCGGCGGTGCGCTGGTCAGTAAACAGGCAGGAGAGAATGCGCAGAACATTTTCCTCACTAGTGGTGGCAGTCAGGCGTTGGCACCATTCCCCATAGGGCAGCAGTTCCAGCGGATAGCCTGCTTTTTTCATCAGAGCGGTCATCTGCCGCAGCGGCATCAACCGGTGATTAAGCAGATTGTAGGCATGTCCACAGCATTCATTCCGGAAGGAAATATGAATAAGCGCATCGGCGACATAGTCTACCGGGGTCAGGTGCAGATTAACCTCCACATCCGGGGCGGCGCCCAGCTGTACGCAGCCTACCATGGATCGACTGATGAGATCTTCCAGCTTCCAAATGCCGGTGGCAAGGGTACCGGTGATATCACCAGGGCGATAGACCGCTGCCCGCAGGCCACGCTGCCTGGCCAATTCCACCAGCTTTTCGGCTACCCATTTGGTCTCGGAATAGCCGAGGAAGTAGCCATCGGGAGATTCTAGCGGATCATCCTCCATTACAGTGCGATCGAAATGACTGGGGTTATCGTATACGCTGTAGCTGGAAACATAGTGGAAGTATTTTGCCTTACCCTCACACACCAGCCTTAGGCATTCGGCGGTGCCCAGTACATTGGCAGGCTTCATCTGCCGGTAGGGAAATACAAAATTGAGCACAGCGCCATTATGATAAACCGCATCGACCTCTTTGGAGAGGAACTGCCAGTTTTCTTCAGTCATGCCAAGGTGGGGCTGGGTCAGATCGCCCGGCACAGCGTGCAGATAGGCAAGATAGGAATCCTGCCAGCACTCGAACCGCTTCATATTATTGATGATGCGCTCCAGAGCCTTTTCGGGTGTGGCGGCCCGGGCATGGCAATAAATTTTGATACCATGATCCTTCCGCTGCTCGATGAGAGCCCGAATGAGATAGGCCCCTAAAAAGCCGGTAGAGCCGGTGAGGAATACGGTGTGGCAATCCTGCGGCTGGTAAGCATATTCGCCATGTGGGGCAATTTCTGCGGGCAGGACACACTCTGCACGCAGGTCGGGCTGGAAATCCCGCTCCCGGCCGGAAAGCAATGCGCTGAGATAAGCAGATATGCCGGAAACAGTAGGATCGGCGGCTATGCAGCGGATATCAATATTGATGCCAAGGTCCTGTTCCAGGCCGCATACCAGCTCCATCATGCGCAGGGAATCACCGCCGAGTGTGAGGAAGCTGTCATTGGGGCCAAAGGAGATGCCGGGCAGGACTTCCCGGAAAATGGCGCTGATAATGGGCTGGATCTGCTCCGGGGTAGCATTGGGCGGGAGTTCGATTTTTGGCCGGGGGGCAGCGGGTGCGCTCTGCTGGGGATTTGTGGCATTACCGCCGCTTCGGCTACTGTAAAGGAGGGGCAGTCGGCCGCTTTCGTACAGGGTATGGGTCGCCAGTGTTTTGATCTTACGGTTATCGGTGCGGGGAAGGCTGCCGGCCGGAGTAAAGGCGACATCCCAGAAGGAGAAACCGAAATTCCGGGCTGTCAGGCGGTTGACCTGGGCGGCAATGGCCGCATAATCCGCATCGGGAGTGGACTCGGCACAGAGGATGGGATGTTCGCCTTCCGGAGAAGGCAGGGAGAATACCGCGATAGCATCGGCGGGGAGCGGAACGCCTTCCTGGCGAAGCAGCAGGGTGATATCACCGGGGAAGATATTTTTGCCGCTGATAATAATCATTTCCTTGATTCGTCCGGTGAGATAGAGTTGTCCCTCATACAGAACACCCATATCACCGGTGCGGTAGAACTGGCCCGGATAACCAGGAATAATGGTTTGGAAGCGTTTCGTTTCCTCGGGATTCTGCCAATAGCCGGCACACACACTGCTGCCCTGGATGCAGATCTCGCCGATTTCACCGGGTTCACAGGGGGTGCCATCCGGGCGGATAGCGACCAGGACCATATTGCCCGCAGGTCGCCCAACGCTGACAATGTCCTTTTCTCCAGTGGAGGAGGGAACAAAGCGGCCTTCCCGATAGGATTCCAGATCGATATGCTGACAGCGGAAATCCCGGCTGGCCAATGTACCAACACAAACACACTCCGAAAGTCCGTAACCGGGGGCAAAGCAATCCAGTGAAATACCAAACAAATCGCAGAATTTATCCACGGTGGCGGCATTTACAAATTCGGAGCCATTAATGAGGTGGGTGACATGGGAAAGATCATACTTTTTGGCTTCTTCCGGAGAGATGAGTCGGGTACAAACCTCATAGGCGGAATTGGGCGCTGCGGTGATATTTACCTTGTAATCGGCGATGACCCGCAGCCAGATGGTGGGCCGGGCCAAAAACTGCAGGGTGGGGATAAAGTAAGAGATGCCGGTATCGGCAATGACGGGCAGAAAAATGGCCACGATGAGGCCGATATTGTGGTAAAAGGGTACCCAGGAGGCAAGATTGTTCTTAGTGTGCTGGAAATCGAAGATCTCCAGGCACTGACCGATGCAGCCCATGAGGTTTCCATAAGTGACCATAACGCCCTTTGGCGCACTGGTGGAGCCGGAGGTATACTGCAAATACAGCAGGTCATCAGCTTCATGCGGAGTCAATTTGCCCAGGGGTGCGGGTTTTACCTTATCGGAGTAGATGCGCTTGAGTGTCACAACATTGAGGAAGGCTTTTTTGAGCAGTGAGCCGGTCACATTGGTATCGGCCTCCTTTTCCATGCCTTCGTTGGAGATGAGAAAGCGAGGTTTACAAGATTTGAGTACCGAGACAAAACGGTCCAGCTTGCCTTCATCAATGGGAGGCGGGATAACGGTAAAGATCACCCCAGCGATCATACAGCCCCAAATGGCATAGACGGTTCCGGCATCCTGCATGGAAAGGATAATAGCGCGGTCACCGGGACGGGCGCCCTTTTGACGCAGCTCCGCGGCCATATCCATAGCATGCTGCCATGCTTCGCCAATCGTTATATAGTGGTGAACATAGGGCTCGCTTCCGCAATCCATAAAGTCATACATCGGCCGTTCAGGGTTCTGCGCGGCATCCCGCATGAATTTTTCCAAAATACCATCCATTATAGCCACCTCCATGGGAAGATTACCAATATTTATTAATTGGCTAATCAACCAATATACTAAGGATAGTAAACCACTTTTTAGGGAGAATGTCAACAGAATCACAGCAATTTTGCTAACATTCCGCAAATTTCCGGCGAAATATGCCATGGGAAAAGAAAAAACTCCCGACAGAGGACCGCTTTGTATCGGGCGGTTCTACTATCAGGAGTGCGGGACTATTATGATGGGTTATTCTTTGGGGGTGATGGCGCCGCTGCGGTAGGCCTCCAGCAGCTCCTGCAGATCGGCTACCCGGCGGGCAATGGCCTTACCGTCGTCGATATCCCGGATGAGCTGGCGGCGTGGAAATTTTTCTACCACGCGTACCTCGGAGTGCATATCTTCATTGTTACGCATGGCCTCGCTGATATTGATGGGATGGTGCTGGGCCAGCAGCAGCTGGTGGGAGTTGCTGACCAGGGTATAGCCGCAGCCGCCGGTGACGGAATTGAGACGCTCATTCATGCCGCCATCAATATTGATGACACGGCCATTGGCCTTGACAGGAGACTCACCGGCTTTGACCGGGACATGGCCGGTGATGATCTTGCCGTGGACGGGATCAGCTCCGAATTCTTCCAGAATGCGGATGGCGGTGGTTTCCTGTTCAATCCATGTGTAATAGGGGTCTTTCTCCTCCTTGCCGGCGGTATCATCCGCAATGAAATAGCGCTCGAAGGTGGCAATCTTATACTTACCGCTTAAGGGAGAGTGGGTGCCGCACCAAAGGTACCACATGAGATCTAAAGAGTTTTTGCGTAGCTCGGTATGGCGGGGTGCGTAGGAGGCCACCCGGATGATATGGTTATAGGCTTCCAACATGGCGCGTCCGGCGTACTTTTTGCCATTGATGGTGGAATAGTGCAAGGTGCCGTCCTCATTCATGGGGATACAGCCATGATAGAGCAGATAGCCATTATTGACCTTATAGATGGAGCCGTTATCCAAAAGAAATTTAAGATGACGCTGCATCCGGATACTATTACGGAAGGAGAAGGCCAAATCGTTCATGACAGTTTCCTCCTCCGGAGAGAGACGATAGGGGTCTTCCGGTGAGAGGGTGGGGAAGTGGGAATCCTTGAGGTCATACCAATGACCGTCGATTTGGATACGGTGGGTCTTGGAGTCCATCGTTTCCCAGAAGAGACGGTGTGACATGTGATATTCGGGATGATCCCGCAGGATGCGGCCCTCCAGCTTGAACTGGATGACCGAGATGGCCTTGTGCACCTTGGCGGTGAGTTCATCATTTTCCCGGCGCTGCTTCAGTTCAGTTTCCCGCTTGCTGTGGCTGGGCAGAAAAAGAGTGCAGGGATCATCACGGTAGGTTTCCAGCGCAAACTGGGTGAGAGGGCGCAGGTTAATGCCGTAGCCGTCCTCTAGAGAATCAAAGTTATTGTAGCGGATGCAGTTGCGCAGCACATTGGCGATGGAGGCCCACTGGCCCATAGCTGCCGCCATCCACAGGATATCGTGATTGCCCCACTGGATATCGACATTATTATACTCCATCAAGGTATCCATAACCTTATGAGCGCCGTTGCCGCGGTCGAATACATCGCCGACAATGTGCAGTTTATCAATGACCGCGTGCTGGATGAGCTCCGAAATGGCGATGATGAAAGCATCGGCACTGCCAATTTCGATGATGCTGTGGACGATATTGTGGACATAGGTGGTGCGGTTGTCATCCTCATCAGCTTCGGAGTAATTGAGCAACTCATCGATGATGTAGGCAAAATCGTGGGGCATGGCCTTGCGCACCTTGGAGCGGGTGTACTTACTGGTGGCCTTGCGGCAAACCTGCACCAAATGCAGCAGGGTGGTGGTGTACCAGACCTGGTTTAGTGAGCCATGAGCTTCCTTGAGGAGTGCCAACTTTTCTTCCGGGTAATAGATGAGAGTGGCCAGTTCATCCATTTCGGCAGTGGACATTTCCTCCTCTGAGAAGCATTGGAAGATCTTGCGTCGGACGGAGCCGGAAGCATTTTTGAGAATATGAAGAAAAAGGCGGTATTCACCATGAATATCGCTGATAAAGTGTTCGGTGCCTTTGGGCAGGCCGAGGATGGCATTTAAGTTGATGATTTCGGTAGAGACCTGGGCAGGGCTGGGAAACTTTTGAGAGAGAAGCTCCAGGTATTGCAGTCGTTCTTCGGTCAGGTTCAAGGGATCGCCTCCGTGGGGTATTATGTTTTATTTTATTATAAAGCAAACGCCCCACGGTGGCAAGCAGAATTCAGCAGAGTCCGAGTTGTTTCGTCATAGTAAATTGTTGTTGCAGTAATGCAAGGTGATCCGGTTCTATGAGGGAAAGTGGCATGCGGCAGCTGCCACAAGGGAAACCAACAAGCGGCATGGCAGCTTTGACAGGGATGGGGTTGACCTCGCAAAAGAGGGATTTCATCAAGGGAAGAAGGGAATAGTGCAGGGAACGGGCTGCCGGTAGATCGTTCTGCAAGATCGCCTGACAGAGGGTTTCGGTGCTGTGGGGAAGCAGATTGCTGAGGACGGAAATGCAGCCGTGGGCTCCCAGGGACATCAGAGGCAGGGTGAGGTCATCATTGCCGGAATAGAGGGGGAGAGTATCACCAAGTTCCAACAGGTGTTGATGAATGAGGCTAAAGTCGGTACTGGCTTCCTTAAGGCCGATGATATTATCAACTTTGGAAAGTTTCCGGCGGCTCTCCATATCGATGGTCACCCCGGTACGGGACGGAACATTATAGAGGATGACCGGGAGCGGTGTGGCGGATGCCAGCCGCGCGAAATGAGACTGTAAGCCCTTGGGCGTGCATTTATTGTAATAAGGGGTGACTAGAAGCAGGGCATCGGCACCGGCCGCCGCGGCGGCCAGGCAGTTCTGTTCGGCACGGGCGGTGTCATTGCATCCGGCTCCAGCGATGACCGGCACCCGGCCGGCTGCGGTTTTGGCTACAGTTTGGATGACGGTAAAGCGTTCCTCATCAGTGAGAGTAGCGGCTTCTCCCGTGGTGCCGCAGGGCACCAACGCTGAGATACTGCTTTGGATCTGCCATTCTGTAAGGCGGGAGAGAGTTTCTAAATCCAAAGAGCCATCTGGCTGCATTGGGGTGACCAGTGCCGTGGCTGCCCCGCGGAATAGAATTTGTTTCATATGAAATACGCCTCCTTTCATCCTTAGTATATGAGAGGGAGTAGCGTGTCATTAAAGTGGAACGAAAAAGAAGCCGATCACTGAAAATGACCTGCTTCTTTTAGATGGAATATTCAATGGGATAGTACAGCGTTTAATGTCTGGTGTTCCTTTGGGGCTTCGTTTCGTTTGTAATGAACATGGCATCGCCAAAGGAGAAGAACCGGTAGCGTTCTTTAACAGCCTCATGGTAGGCATTCATGATGTGATCGTACCCTGCAAAGGCAGCAACCAGCATGATAAGGGTGCTTTCCGGCAGATGAAAATTAGTGATAAGGGCATCGATGCATTTCCACTGGTAGCCGGGATAGATGAAAATATCGGTATTATCGCTGCACTCGCGCAGTCCTTTCCCGGGAATATAGGCAGATTCCAGCGTGCGGCAGCTGGTGGTACCTACGGCAATGACACGGTGGCCAGTGCGTTTGGCCTCATTGATGAGATCAGCGGCCTCCTGCGAGACCCAGTAGTGTTCTGAGTGCATATGATGCTGAGTCACATCGTCTACCTTCACCGGACGGAAGGTGCCAAGGCCAACATGAAGTGTCAGGTAAGCTATCTTTACACCTTTCTCCTGAATTTTTTGCAGTAGTTCTTCGGTAAAATGTAGCCCGGCGGTGGGGGCGGCAGCACTGCCCAGTACCTTATTGTAGACAGTCTGGTAGCGTTCACCATCTTCCAGCTGTTCGGTGATGTAGGGCGGCAGCGGCATGCGGCCAACTTCCTCCAGCACCGCAAAGATATTATTGCCCTCGTATTCAAATTTGACCCGACGGTTGCCGCCTTCCAGGATTTCCAGTACCTCGGCGTGCAGCAGCCCATCACCGAATACAAACCGAGCGCCGAACTTGGCCCGTTTGCCTGGGCGCACCATCGTTTCCCATTCATCATTGCCCAGCTGTTTTAGAAGCAGGAATTCAATGGCACCATCGGTGCCTTCTTTTTTGCCAATCAGACGGGAGGGCATGACACGACTGTTATTCACCGCCAGCACATCACCGGGGTTCAGGTAGTCAATGATATCGGTAAACACATGGTGGGAAATTGCGCCAGTCTTCTTATTCAGTACCATCAAACGGCTGCTGTCCCGTCGTTCCAGCGGTGTTTGGGCGATGAGTTCCTGCGGCAGGTCGTAATAATAGTCGGATGTCTTGGTCATCAAACGGTCTTGCATCTTTTTACCTTCATTCCATAGTGTTTTACATTTCAGCCTATTATAGCACACTTCTTCTGCCGGTACAACCGCAAAAGAGCGGGGCTTTGACGGGTGCTGGCCCAAAAGCAATACCATTGGTGGGGGAAACATTTATTCTAATGAGATGACCGGTGCTCAGGATGCCCAGACCGCCCATAGGTCTCGGAGGATATTCTTGACCTGACCGGTATGACCCGCATAGTCATTACACATATGCTGGAGGAGGCACTGCTGCGTCGGTATGATGGTATCCTGGCTATAAAGAACGGCACAATGGAGGAATGCGGTCATTTTGATGAGTTGATGGCAAACAAGGGGTATTTCCACGCATTGCTCACCGTTTCGCAATGAGGTGAGAGTATAATCAAAAGCAGGACGACTGGAAGTGGTCATTCTGCTTTTTCTGTTTATTAAGATTTGGCGAATGGTATTTTAATTGAAAAGGGCACACTATTATGGTATGATATATTTGTTTTATCAGATGGGCATTATTATTGGCATAGGAGAAACTGAGTGAAGAAACACTGGCTGCTGCTTATTTTAATTGTGGCGATTTTTCTTTTGCTGTGCTGGTCACTGTGGTGGAGCAACTATGGACTAAAAACAGTACGATATACCGTTGGCGGGAAGAGCTTGCCGAAAGGCTTTAATGGCTATCACATCGTACAGCTTTCTGATCTGCACAGTGTGTCCTTGGGAGAAGAGAACGGTCGATTGCTGAAAGCGATTCGTGCGGAGGAACCGGATATCATTGTAATGACCGGCGATATGGTGAGCCGTTATGATGAGGACTTTAGTGTGACATTGGCGCTGTGCGGTGCACTGGCGGAGGAATATCCGGTCTACTATATCCGTGGGAACCATGAGGAAGGACTGGCCACCGCCGACTGGGAAAGCTACCGTGCTGCGTTGGCAGCATCCAGAGTACAAGTATTGGATAATGAAACGGTGCAGCTTACGGCGGAAAACGGCGACAGAATCAACCTGACGGGACTGTGGTACAAGCTGGATTATTACCACAAGTATGCCAGCCACTATCGCCCAGTGACGGAGGAAACGATGTATACCATACTGGGAGAGGCACCGGAGGGGTATAATATTCTGTTGGCGCATAATCCAAACTACTTCCCGGTATACGCCGCATGGGGTGCCGATGTGACCTTCTGCGGGCATATCCACGGTGGGATGGTATGGCTGCCGGTACTAGGCGGGATTCTTTCTCCCGAGACGATCCTGTTCCCGGAATATGACGGCGGAATCTACCAAATAGAAGATAAAACGATGATTCTGAGTCGGGGGCTGGGACGGGGACGAATGGGAATTCGGCTCTTTAACCCGCCGGAGCTGGTATGTGTAACACTGACAAGAGAGGAATAAAAAGAATGTATCAACTGAAACTGACAGAAGGAGCAGCCCGGCGGGGAGCGCTTACCACCGTACATGGTACGGTGCAGACGCCGGCCTTTATGAATGTGGCGACGGCGGCTGCCATCAAGGGCGGTATTTCCGCTTATGACCTGAAGGAGCTGAAGTGCCAGGTAATGCTGTGCAATACCTATCACCTGCATCTGCGACCTGGTGATAATGTGGTGCGTCAGCTGGGAGGGCTGTACAGGTTTACCGGTTGGCAGGGACCCATCCTGACCGACAGTGGCGGGTTCCAGGTGTTTTCGCTTGCATCGCTACGGCATATCGAGGAAAAGGGAGTGACCTTTGCCTCCCATATCGATGGACATCGTATTTTTATGGGACCAGAGGAGAGCATGCAGATCCAGTCGCATTTGGGTTCTACCATTGCAATGGCATTTGATGAATGTATCGAAAACCCATCGCCCCGGGATTATGTGCAGAAATCGGTAGCACGGACGACCCGATGGTTGGAGCGCTGCCAAAAGGAAATGGCCCGGCTGAACAGCCTGGAGGATACTGTGAATCCACACCAGCTACTGTTTGGCATCAACCAGGGCGGCACCTATGAGGATATTCGGGTGCAGCACATGAAGGATATTGCTGCGATGGGACTGGACGGCTATGCCATCGGTGGACTGGCAGTGGGCGAGAGCGCCGAAGAGATGTATCATATCATTGAGGCTGTGGAGCCCTTTGCCCCGAAGGATAAGATCCGTTACCTAATGGGTGTTGGTACACCTGTGAATATCTTGGAATCGGTACACCGGGGTGTAGATCTTTTTGACTGTGTGATGCCAAGCCGCAATGCCCGACATGGCCATCTTTTTACCTGGGAAGGGATCATTAATATCCAAAATGCTAAGTATGTAACGGATGACCGCCCGGTGGATGCCCTTTGCGGGTGCCCACTGTGCCGTAACCATACCCGCGCCTACTTGCGCCACCTGATGCGTGCCAATGAAATGCTTGGTATGCGGCTGGCTGTGATGCATAACCTGTGGTTCTATAATACACTGATGGAAGAGATAAGGTTAGCACTGGATGAGGGACGGTTTGAGAGCTTCTACCGCGAGCATGTGCCAATACTGGGTAAGAGAATATAAAAGTGCGGAATAGAACAATATTTTCTCCGGATTTTACTTGCAAAATGACCGGTAATTCTCTATAATATTTGTTAAAGACTTTTTTGGAGGATAAAACAATATGAACATTGCTTTTCTTGAAACTGCTTCTGGCTCCGGTTCCATGTGGTCTTCCATCATTATGATGGCTTTGATCATCGTTGTATTCTGGTTCTTCATCATCCGTCCCCAGCGGAAAAAGGATAAAGAGACTGCCAAGATGCGCAGCGAGCTGCAGGTAGGCGATGAGATCGTCACCATCGGCGGCATCATTGGGATTATCGTCAGCATGAAAGAGGATTCCCTCGTTATTGAGACCGGCAGCGACCGTTCCAAGGTCCGCCTGGCTCGTTGGGCCATCAGCGGCAAGAACACCACTGCTGAGCCGAAGTAATTTCTTCTAAAATATCGCCTCCCATCATAGGATTGAACAGACAATCCGGATGGGAGGCGTTTTTATGCCCAAAAGCAGGGAGAAAGGCCACGGGGTGAAGGGGAGCGGCCCGCCGTTGCGGGAAATTGCGATAAGCGCTGGAATGGGTTCTGCTGTGGTGCTGGCATTGTTGACGGTATTTGCCCTGGTAATGAGTGCGCAGGATATTCCGGGCGGGTTGACCGCGCCGATGGTAACGATCACCCTGGTGGTTGGGACCTTGGCAGCAGGTTACCGCTGCGGCCGGCAGTTGCGACAGAATGGCATCGTGAACGGAGCACTGACAGGCGGAATGATGTACCTGGTGCTGCTGGCAATTTCCCTAACAGTTCCGAGAAATGAGGTGGGTCTGCTGGCACTGTATAAGTGCCTGCTGATGCTGGTGGGCGGCGCCATAGGGTGCATCCTGGCAGTAAACCACCGCAGCAAAGCAAAGATGAGCCACCCCAAGCGGCGATAACAAAATGTGGAGGATGAAAAATGTTGCCGAAGAGAAAGAAAAGTCATTATCCAGTACCTGGGCGGCGGGAAAGCCTGTGGAAGAAGCGTGGGACGACAATTCAGTATCTTTTATATTTTGCGGCAGGGGTGCTACTGGGCAGCATAGCAGCGGTGTTGTGCGGGGCAGAGTCTATCCCATGCCGGATCCTGGTGAATCAACTGCGGGCTATACCGGAACAGGGCCTGTGGGCATTGTGGCGTGAGCGACTGCTGTTTATGGCGATTCTGCTGCTATACCTGATGATCGCAGCGCGGTGCCTATGGGGGAATTTAATGATTCCGGTGGCACTGGTCTTGTATGGAATAGGGCAGGGAATAGTGGTCAGCTTTTTGCTGATGTTGGTGGGTTTGGGCGGAATCGGATATATTTTGTTGGGGATACTTCTGCCAAGGACGGTGCAGTTGATGGCGCTGATTTTGATGTGCAACTTGGCGCATAGCCGCTGTGAGCAGATGAGCGGGGCAGAAGGGAACGGACAGACGGCGATGTGGATACTGAGCGCTTTGCTATTGGCTGGAGGGGGACTATTGGAGTCGACAGTAAAATGGAAAATGATTGCAGGGATTCTATCATAGCAAAACCCCTCCCGATTTGGGAGGGGCTTGCGCTGTATGAGTACCATTGAGGAGGAGCTAGCTTACTTTTCGTTCTTGTCCTTCAGAACATAGTTGAGGATAAGATTGAGCAGTACGCCTGCAACGACCGCGATGAACACGGTGGAGGTGCAGAGCATATTGAGGAACGCCGGCAGGCTCTTGGCCCAGGCGCTGTAAGTAGAGGCGCAGTGGTAAGGCAGCATGATGGCCAGTGCCAAAGTAGTACCGGCTACCAAGGTGTTGCGCAGGGAGCGTTTATCGCTGATGATGGAATCAATGCCGGAGAACATGATGGTAGCGGCAGAGATAAGGAATACAGCACCGATAACAGAACGCGGAATGCCGGAAAGAATATAGGCCAGCTTGGGGCACAGACCATATGCCAGGAAGATTACGCCAGCGATCTGAGTGACGCGGCGGGAGCAAACACCGGTAGCGGAAATGATGCCGATATTCTGGGTGTAGCTGGTGCAGGGCAGACCGCCGAAGAAAGCGGAGATCACGCAGCCAAGACCCTCGGCAAAGATACCGCGGTCGATGTGCTTAATGCGATAGACCTCATCGCAGGCAGCGCAGGTAGCGGCGTAGTCACCAACCGATTCGAACATGGAAGCAATATAGCCGGAGAAGCCGCCGACGATAGCGGCACCAACAAAGGCGATGGTGGAACCGCTCTGACCTTCCAGACCAGTGTAGGGGAACAGCTTGGGCAGTGCGAACCAAGGAGCATTGTGAACGGCTTCCCAATTGAACACGCCAAGAGCGGAGGCGCCAACAACGCCAACAATGATAACGGTGATGAGAATGAAGCCCTGGGAAAGCAGACCTTTGCCACCGCGGAACTTAAGAACCAGAGCCAGCAGGAAGGCTACAGCGGCCATGATGAGGCTCTTAGCATCCTGAGAGGAGAAAGTCCACTGAACAGCGATACGGGCAGCTACATAACCGATAGCTGCTACTACGGAACCAACTACAACAGGGGGGAGGAACTTGCGGATCTTGCTCATAATGCGGGCGCCGCCCAGCAGAGTTTCCAGTGCGCCGCCGACAATGACGGAGCCCCAGACAGCGGGCAGACCATAGGTAGCGGCTACGCTGCCCATGGAGGAGGCGAGGGAAGCCGACGGGCCCTGAACAATGGGCAGGCGGTTACCAATGGTAGTTTGGATCAGTGTGCAGATACCCATGACCAGGAAGCATGCGCTGATCATGGTGGGCAGAACGGTGGCAGCATCCAGACCGGCCAGGGAGACAAACATACCGCCCCATACAAAGGGGGTAAAGTCTACCAGAGTAATCTGGACGGCAAAGTAGAGAGATTTCCACCAGGGCTTGGGCACATCTTCAATGCCGTAGGTGATCTCAATGTTGGATTCGATGGCTTGATCGAATACCGGCTGTTCAGGCTGATACATAGTGACTCTCCTTTTTTCTCTATACATTTTTTGACCTAATGTGCCGTCGGTTTTCGCCATTATCCCTGTGCACACCTTGGTCAAGTAGTATATTAGCACTTGTTTTTTCCATTCGTCAAAGCGAAAAATGTAATATAATGGGTATAATTTTGTTGCATTTTAACATCTTAGTTACGCAAGTTGCGCATTTAGGCTATTAAAATCAAGGAAAATAAAAATTATATGCACAAAAAGCAAAAAGAATTGAGGCAAAAATTGTTTATTGTGGATAGTGCGTAAAAAGTGATAACATAAATTGATTTAATTTATCGATTCATCTATAATATGATTAAGAGAGTAGTTCATTTTTGAGAACTTTGACGGAGGAAGCAAATGAAAAAGCAGAAAAAGCAGCCACAGCTGGAGAGCCAGAATCTGATCCTTTATCCGCTGCTGCCGGAACAGATGAACCTGCTGAGGGATGATCCGAATGAATTATGCAGGAGCCTTTCTTTGGTGCCGGATGATTATGCCAAATACGGCGAATGGGTCATGTTGGCAGAGGAGCAATACCGTAAAATGATGGCGGATCAGGAGTATATGTCCTTTTATACGCTGTGGATCATCACAGAAAAAGAGGACAAGCACCTGGTGGGATATTTGTACTTTTTGGGACGACCCAGCGATACCGAAGCGGTGGAGTTGAATGGTTTTATTAAGCCGACATACCGCCGGAAAGGCTATATGACCGAGGCCCTAAATACCCTGCGTGGGTGGGCCTTTGCTAATAAGAGTGTGACCATTATGCTGGCACACCCGCAAAGGGATGATGAGATATTCCATGGGCTGCTGCGTAAGAGTGGTTTTGGTCACTGGGTGGAACACGAGCATGAGAAGTCTCCTGCTGTAGAGGTATGGTGCAGTGAGAAAAAAACACGCGCGATGGTGAAGGTGGGGCTCCTGTTGGGTCTTGGCCTGGGTGTTGTGGCTGGTTCGGCCTTTGGAATCAGCCGATGGATCACCGCATTAGCAGGCGGCATCTTGGGCGTTGCCGTGTGTACTGTATTTGATGTGAGAGAATCTCGGAGAAGATATGCTCTGCTGAAAGCGGAGCAGCAAAAGGCCGTAACTTGAAATAAGAATAAAGAGAAAACATAAGGCGGCAATTTGGGCTGCCAAGAGAGAAACCAATAACATTCAAGAGGAGAAATATGGCGACAATATATGACATTGCGAAGGCCGGCGGTGTTTCTGCCACCACGGTCTCCCATGTTCTTAACCGGACAAGGTATGTGAGCCCGGAAATTACAGAACGGGTAATGGCTGCGGTAGATGAGCTGGGCTATGAACCGCTGCGCTGTCGCAACAGAGGAGAGGAACCGACAGCGGCCAAGCGCGGCTGTATGGGTCTTATCATTGACCGGCGGTTGCTGACAGTATGTGGATGCCGATCCTATGTGCGGATGTCCGGACGGTACGAATGGATCACGATCTCGGTAGATGGATCGCTGACGGAAAAGCAGCTGCATAGATATATGAAGCAGTACCACCTGAACCGTGTATTGGTGCATCAATCGGTGGAGTATAAATGCGGTGATAGAGCGATAAATCCTGTGGAACCGGGCAGCATTCTGCTGCTGAATCAAAGTGTGCCACCAGAACGCACCGACCAACGCCATTTGACCTTGGATTATGAGGGTGCCATGCACCTTGCATTGGAACATCTGATCCGGTGCGGGCACACCAATATTACCGTGGTGGGTGGAGATTTGAACCGATATTGTCAGGAGCAGATCCTGCGGGCATTGGAATGGTGCAGTAAACGCTATGCAGTACGCCTAAATCAGGATAATATAATATGGCTGGGCGGAGAGAAGAACTCCGGACTACCAGAGCAGGAAAGCCTGGGGACCGCCGTGATTTCGGTGGGTGTACCGGGCATTATGGCGGTAACAAAATATTGCTTTGCCAGTGGACGCCGCGTACCGGAAGACTTCAGCTGGATCGCCATTGATGACGACGACTATATGCAGGGCTATAATCCTGCGGTAACCTATGTCCGTTTAGATCCAGAGGTGTTTCGTAGTGTTTTGGAGAATAGCAGTGGGCCTGATAAAAGGATCGTTTCTTCTCCAGCACTGGTGATCCGTCATTCTACCAGTGTATTGCCGCGGGACCTGCAGGGGCATCCGGCCAGCAATGAAAGTGCTGTATCATTAACCATAACCGAAAAAATGCTGATGCAGAAGCGTACCGGTCGGATTGGAGTCTCTTTTGCACAGGCGGAAACACTTTATTCCCAGATGATTTTGCAGGGGATAAGGGAGGTCGCCACAAATTTGAATATGGAGCTGCTGCCGGTACAGGATGCCAGAATGAACAGCGGGGTAGAAAAGAATCAACTGGTGTGGTTACTGCAAAACGGTGCGGATGCGATCATAAGCGTTTCCAATGACCATAGCGGGATGGTGGAGACCTTTCAACGGTTAAAAAGGGGTAGCGATATCCCATTGATTTTGGGATCACATCTGCCAATTGACCTTTCTGGATCTGCGTACCACTCCTGCATTACCACCAATGATGAAGAAAAAGGGCGGCAGGCGGCGCAATTCCTGGCGGAGCAGATGTTGTCCCGGCAGATGCAGCGGTTGGTAATGCTGGTGGATAAAAACACAGCAGCGGGTGCTCAGCAGTGTGTCCGAGCATTAATTACCGCACTGCATGGTGACTATCCCAGAATACAGGTGTTAGAGCAATTAGAAATCAATGATCATTATTCTGTGGATGATTTTGAGAAGCTGTACCGCCGCTATCCTGAGATGCAGGGCCTGTTTATCCAGAATGCAGGTGCGGCGGCTCGGATCAGTGGATGGCTGCACGCGAACCGCCGTGATGATGTAGTAGTTGTCACCAGCCAGATCAACAGTTCCGTTGCGCAGCGAATGCTGCAGGTGACCAGCGGAAGAATGGGCATTGTCTCTTCAAGGCCAATTGAAATGGGACATCTGATGGTGTATTCGGCAGCGTGTGCGCTGCTGGGAAAACCAACACCAAAGTATGTTTCGGTTGATCCTATTACGCTTAACCAAAGGAATGTGGAGGAGCTGTGGCCACTACTGACGCAGAGCAGATTGAAATAATAGTGAAATAATAGCCTCATAAATCGCCCTGTACGGCAGGAATAATTCCTGGGTGTAGGGTGATTTTTTTGTATGAAATGAAAGATTGTGACAAAGCCCAAAGGCACCGGGGATACCGGTGCCTTTGGGCTTTGGGAATATGAGGGGGCTTTATATCAAGAGAAGAGAATAAGACAGTATTACAGCAGCTGAGCCCGGCGGATGAAGGAAGCAATGACTTTACCGTGGCGGATGATGTAGGGACGGGAAGCGCGGGTGCGGATGGCATCGTGGACATTAGGGGCTTCTACCAGGTTCAAGTCAGCATCGTTGCCTACTTCGATGCCGTACTTCATTTCAGGATCGAATACGCGAGCAGAGGCTTTGGTGAGCATGTTCCACATGGTACGGGCAGCTTCGGGGGTATTGTACTGGGCGCAGTAGCAGCCAACCAGACCGTAATCCAAGGGATCGCCAGTGCCGTAAAGGTGGAAACCATCACAGATGGTATCCTGAGCGGTGACAACATTGATACCCATTTCCACCATCTCACGAATGCGGGTAACACCGCGGGTGCGGGGTTCGGGGTCAATGCCCATGATGGCGAGGGTCTGGGTGTTGGCGCAGACATTGACATCCGCCTGCTTAAGCATCTTCATAACCTTGATGGCGTGGGCCTGGTTCTGATAGGTGATGGAGGTGCAGTGTCCGCCGGTTACACGGCCTTGCCAGCCATGCTGCATGGTAAGCCAGGCGGTATATTCCAGGGAACGATCGAACATATCTTTGGACTGATCGATGTGCATATCGATGAGGCAGTTGTATTTTTCGGCCATCTTGAAGACGAAATCCACATGTTCGCGGGAATGCTCATCCAGCATTTCAGCGGCAGGCATGCCACCCATAACATCGCAGCCCATTTCCATGGCTTCCTCAAGCAGCTTATCGGTGCCGGGGTCACAGATGATACCTTCCTGCGGGAAAGCAATGACTTGCAGATCGCAGATATCTTTGGTGGCTTCTTTGGCCATCAGAACACCCTTCAGAGCGTTGAGGTTAGGATCCAGGGTGCTGATATCCACATTGGTGCGCAGTTTGGTGGTACCATACATAACGCAATCCTTAATAGCGCGCTCAGCCCGGGCAGCTACGGCCTCAGGAGTATACTTGCGGATACGGTCGTGCATGACATAGATGGAGTCTTCCAGGGTTTCTTCGGTAGAAGAGATCCAGTTGCCCTTGCCATAGCTTTCACGGCCCTGTTCATAGGAAGTGTAGGCCTTATCAAAGTGCATATGGGTATTTACAAAGGTGGGGCAAGCCATCATACCAGTGGCATCGATGGTTTCGACCCCGGCGGGTGCTTCGATGTGCCCGGCAATTTCCTTGTATTTTCCGTCATCACCGATGAGAATATCAACGATTTTGCCGGTCCCATCCAGGTTGGCGTTTTTAATCAGCAGCATTTTATGTACCTCCAGTTATTGATAAAGGGGAATTCATTGTGAACATTCTCCTTTGTATGTCTCTACAATATAGTTTTTTTTTGATTTTGTCAAAGCGCCGTTGGACTATTTTTACAAGAAAGCACAGCGCAATTTGTATATAATGCAATGACCTGGTTGGCTAAATTGCGCAACTAAGTGGCGGATTGTGTTATTCTAAAAGAAAATTATTGTAGAATATCACAAAATGAAACGGGAGAAGCTGTATATGCTGCCAATACGATAAAATTTAAGAAAAAAGCCCCGCGGGTTAAATACCGTGGGGCTTAGCTATGGAATTGTTTTATAAATCGAGTTTGTCAATGCGATGAATACCGATGTGATTAAGAAAGTGAACGGCATAATCATAGATATCAGAATTCTTGAAATCTACCGCCGAATCGTGGGCATCGAAGCCAATAATTGCGGTAATGCCATGATCTTTGGCAATGCGCCAGAAATCAGGGTGCGGGAAACAATCCAGCCGATTATGTTCCCGTGCGAAAAGAAAACCGGAGATGTTATATTCGAGAATTGCATTGCAGCGAGCCGCAGTTTCACAAATACGATGACTGAGTGTAACACAGTGTTCATCAAAATAAGGGTAACCGCGGATGAAAAGATCGGGGTGGGCCACATAGGTATAGAATTTACTTTCAATGCCCGGAATGATGTTCTGCTCGTAACGCTCGAGGTCATGGGGCGCTAAAATATCACGGCCGAAATAAAAACGCTCCGGGACGGGGGCATCCAGTTCATCGTAGTGGGCACCGTAGATCAGATATTCGATCCCGTATTCCGACTTCATATCAAGAAGCTCCTGCATATGGTGCGGGAAGTACTCCGCCTCCAGGCCGAGGTGAATCTCGATCTGGTCCTTGTATTTTTCCCGCAGGCGGTTTACGCTGCCGCAGTATTCCGGCAGGTATTGCGGCTCCATGCGGACATGGGAATCGTAATCGGCAGGGAAGTGGGGCCATGGGGTATGATCAGAAAAGCCTAAAATATCAAGGTCAGCTTTTATGGCATTGAGTACAATGCGCTCATCATTGCCCATGGCGTGTTTACAACGGTAGGTGTGGGTGTGGTAATTGGTTTTCATTCGGTTTCTGCTTCCTTTTTGGGTGGTTTGGATTTAACATGAGAAAGGGGATTGCGGTCAGCGGCATTGGCAATTTGATCATTGCTGACATGGGTGTATATTTCTGTGGTGCCAAGATTGACATGGCCGAGAATTTCCTTTAGAACACGGATATCCACACCACCGTATTGATACATGAGAGTGGCGGCAGTATGACGAAGTTTGTGAGGGGAATAGCCCCGACCGCCTAAGCCGGCGGCCTTTAGATGTGTTTCTACTATTTGTTCCACCCGGCGGGGGGTAAGTGGTGCACGGGTACGGGAGGAAACCAACAGGTAGGGTTTATCGGCATCCTTTGGTGGTTCCGGACGAACAGCCAAATATTCTGCGATGGCGTTAAGACAAGCGCTGTTAAGATAAACCATGCGTTCTTTATTCCCCTTGCCCAGTACAGTAAGGGTGTCATCCCGGATATCCGAGAGCTTAATACCGACCAACTCCGAAAGACGAATGCCACAGTTAAGCAGAATGGTGATGATACAATAATCGCGTTCACGATCCTTGCCTTCAATGGATTCCAGCAGGTGCAGGCTTTCATCCAAAGTAAGGTATTTTGGAAGACTTTTGCGCTGGGCAGGAATCTCCAACTGTTCCATGGGGTTTTCCTCTAGGCGGCCAGCCTTACTTTGCAGATATTTATAGAAGCCGCGCAAGCTGGAAACCTTGCGGGCACGGGTCTTGGCGTTATTTTGGTTAACGCTTTGCACATAAGCCAGGAAAGAATATGCATCGGAAAGGCGTGCACTGAGAATCATTTCCTCGCTGATGGAGGCAAACGAAATGCTTTCAAGATTTGGGTCATCCGTGGGTAGGGGAGTGCCACTGCGAGTGGCCATTAGATAACGCAGGAATAGGCGGAGATCGTTGTAGTAGGCTTCTACAGTGCGGGGAGAGCGTCCCTTGATGGTACTCATATAGATGAGATAATCGCGCAGCAGCTGTGGCGCAGGTGCTGCCATGATAGAAAATGTCTGCATTCGGTTTCCTCCTCTCTTCGATTTATTGCCAATCTATTATAGTAGAAATGCAAGCTGCATGCAAGTGTGTAGATGCGCAAAAAGGCCGGAGCCGAAGCCCCGGTCATTTTTGAAAATAATTGAGGAGGTGATAGTTGTTTTATAAAAGAGAGTCTCTCCAGAAGCGCCCGGAGAAGCAGGCCCATGCAATAGATGCGATACCCTGCAGGATAAGCACCAGTCCAACGATCCAACTGAGGGCCATAGCACCGGAAATGGGATCATAGAACGAAAGGATGCCCGCAACAGTAAGGAGGATACCAAGGGCGGTAAACCACCCCCAACCCCGCACACCAAGGCGCTGAAGATCAAAGGAGCTAACGAAACGGCTGATACCGCCGAAGAGTAGCCACATCCCGAAAATAAACGGCAGCGAAAGCATGGTGAATGCCTGGTTGCAGAGCAGGAAAATGGCTAACAGTACAGTGAAGATGCCATCCAGTAGAAACCAGCCGGAACCGAGCATAAAGCGCCGGGATGATGCAAAGATGACAATATCAACGATACCGGAGAAGAGCATGGCCAGTCCAAGTATAAGGGAAAGCCCACTCAAGGCAGCATCAGGAGAAACAAAGCAATACACGCCTGCAACAATAAGCAGTACACCGGCAATGATCCATAAAACTCGCGATAGGGTTTTATTCATAAATGACATCCTTTCAAAAAATTATATTATTGAATCGACGGGGCACAGGAGAGGAAGATTTTATTTAATCTCAACTGTAGATCTTGCAGGCAATTGACGGAAAGACTTTGGAACCGAAATGCATAGGATACCGTTTTCAAATTTAGCAGTGACCTGGGCAGGATCAATATCCGTACCAACATAGAAGCTGCGGCTACAAGAGCCCGCATAGCGTTCCTGACGGATGTATTTTCCTTCCTTATCACTTTCCTCTTTATCAAGTCCTTTGGCAGCGCTTATGTTCAGACAGCCGTCTTTCAGCTCGATGGAGATTTCATCCTTCTTAAAGCCGGGCAAGTCAATATCCAGTTCGTAGGAGTTTTCGGTTTCCCGAACATCGGTCTTCATTAGATTCTTTGCGTGTTTACCGTAAAGAGGGTTATGACCTTGAGGCGTCATCATAGCAAATGGTTCATTAAAAAATTCGTCGAAAAGATTTTCACCAAAGATACTGGGCATCATAATTCATTCCTCCATTATTTTTTGATATAGGATTAAGCTGCTTCCTTAGGAGATTTTGCTGAATCCCTCAAGTACAACACCATTATAGTTCCTAAATTAGCACTGTCAATAGTAGAGTGCTAATGTTTACAATTAAAATTGAATTTGTTCATAAAATGCACTATTTTAAGGAACAATGCGAAACAGAGGAACGCTGGCGGGCACAGCTTCCCGCCAGCACTGTGTCTGAGCCGAAGCTGCAAAACCATACAAAGGAAGAAAATATGTGAAACTTGGAGCCGCATTAGAAACCATCGGGTGCGGCGGGTGACTTAATTTAGCGAAATTTTTTGATAAATCAAAATAGGGGATTGACAAAAGAGCGTGAATTTGTTATTGTGTGTTTAAGGAAATGCCATTTCGCTAAATTACCTACGGTTTAGCGAAGTAAAAAAGTGAATTTTGCACTCACACGAGTTATATCGTGTGGGTGCCTTTTTTATTTCGCTACAACCTAGATTTAGCGAAATCGCTTATCCACAAGCCAAAAAAATTTCGCTTGGAGGTATTGCAAATGAAAATGACCATTATCAGCGTAGTCCCGACCGACATGGAAGTTAGTGCGGGCAAGTTCCTGAATGAGGTTTACTGCAAGGACGAAAACGGCCGAGTTGGCCTGATGTACTCCGCTAAAAGCTATAAACCTGGTGATTCTGCCGATGTCGTTCTAACGCTCAAGGACGGCAAATTCAAGGCAAAGCTGGCTTGATGCAATGGCCGCTGTGCAGGCTGCGGGGCTTCAGCCCCAGCCGCACGGCGGCACGCACGCTGGGCTATGTCTAGCGTGCGTGTACCGTGTTCCAAAAGAATAAAATAAAGTAGGTAAAAGGAAATGCAAAAGGACGGAATTAAGGATAGAAAATATCAAGGTGTTTTATATCCTGATAGTGAAAGCTATTGCTGTGATGATGTTCTAAATATTCTTAAAAGCACATTTCCCGAATTTGCATATATTCTGCATGATAAAGATGTTGATGAAAACGGGGAATTGAAAAAGCCCCATATTCATTGGGTGGGCCGGTTAAAAGCGGCTCGGTATCTATCGGCGCTGGCTGATGACCTTGGTGTAGCGGAAAACATGATAGAGCGCTGCCGCAGCTTTGATGCTTTCATCCGTTATCTTACTCATATCGACGATCCCGATAAATTTCATTATCCGCTGGAAGCGGTGATTGCTACTTTTCCTATCAATAAGTTTTTTCGGGATGATGAAGAAATTCAGGCCGGGCGGCTGGCGGACTATATCATAGATGCACGATGCAGTTCAATGTCTAATGCGGTTCGTTGGGCGCTGAAAAATGGCTGTTGGACTACGCTTCGCCGTGCCGGTAGCATTTGGTCGGCTGTAATCTCTGAAAATCGTGTGTTGAATATGTGCGAAAGTGATCAAAGAGGAATTGTTTCAGCGGATGTGCAAAGATGCGTTTTCTATGACCCGATAGAACGGAGAGCAGATTTTGAGCCGGAAAGAATGATAGGGGAGAATATCTCCTTTGAAGATATGGCTCTTTTAGATGCAGCTTTGGAGGGCAGTAAAGATGAAAGTAAGTGATTTAATGTATTGCTATGGTGCGGGCGTTTCGTACCATATCTATCAAAAGCCGTATATGACCAAGCTTATTGATTGCGGTGTGACTACCTTTAATGCTCTGCTTGATCAGCCGACGATGCTTGACCGTGAGGTCATTTGCCATATTCCTAAAAGCGGTGAATTGGTAATTATCATTTAGTTTGATACTTCTGGCCGGAGTTCAAATAAAATCAAATTCAAAGAAAGGTTAAAAAGGTGTTTTTATGGAAGCCATTATTAAGGCAATGTCCGATGCGTTCACCCTGGTTGGTACTGTAATTACCAACATCACTGGTCAGCCTGTGCTGCTGTTCTTCCTCGCCGCCAGCCTTATCCCTGTCGGTATTCGGATTTTCCGCAGTCTCAAGCGGGCTGCGAAGTAAGGAGGTTTAGCTAATGGAAACTCCTACTGTTACTGTAATGCAGACTGTTATTGCTGCAATGGGTGATGTTTTTACCCTCGTTGGTACTATCATCACCAAGATCACGGAGCAGCCGGTGCTGCTGTTCCTGCTCGCTGCCGGTCTTATCCCTGTTGGTATTCGTATCTTCAAGGGTTTGAAGAGAGCAGCGAAGTGACCCGAAAGGGGCGGGGAAAACCCCCGCCCCTTTTCTATTGAAAAGATATGGGAGGTTACAAATGAAAAAAATACTTGCCGTGTTGATAGCGGCTTTGATGATATGTTTGTCTGTGGTTTCGGCGATGGCTGCCGGTGTCGCTTCCGGCGGCTTTGACTCTTTGGGTCTTGTTCAATATGCAATTAAAACTTTTGGTGAGGCAAGTTCACGAATTCATGAAGCCTATGCAGATACTATTCAAAAGGCGATGGACTATCGAAAATATTACAATGAGCAGGGGCTTGCAAAGGCTTATGATAAGATGCAGGTTTCCATGAGGAATACCGGCACACCGTCTTATAAATCCGTGCTGAATACTACCAATAACACTTTCTATGATATGAGCCGGGACTATACATACACCTATAATACGGCTTATTACAATAACACCTACAATAGTTATTATATCCCGGTGACATATAACGATGTTGATTATAATTACTTCATCACCTATTCGCCGACCTATACCAACATTACCTATATTGTGGACGGCTGCAATGACCCATCGCAGGCCGTGAGCAACAACTATTACTTCCAGCTTCCTGACGGTCGCAATAGTTATAACCTAACTGCTGATGATGTTTTTGGTATTCCGCTGGCCGGTGAGGTGATTAACTATGATGCCGTCCCGGAGAACGATAACTGTGTTGCGCTGTATCATTTTGACGGAAATATTAAGGATTCTTCTGGTGCTGGTTCTGTTGCTTCTTTTTTAGAGGGTTCTATTCCTGCTTATCGGGAATCGGATTCTTACGGTCAATGTTTGTATTTGTCCTCTACTGATAATTTATCTATTACTTTACCCCAGGAGTTGGAAGCTCCTTATACTATTGAATTTCGTGTGAATTATGGTACAAATCGAACATTTACCCCTGCTTCTTCTTTTTTTGCTATTCGTTCTTTTGCTTCATCTGGTAAATATACTAATGAATTTACTCGTAGTATTTCGATTCCTGATCCTCGAAATGAACTTGCCGAATATTTGTATCTTTATGAAGAGGGTGTAGAGTCATGGTCTGCTCTCGTTCCTTTTTTGTCTTTTTTAGGCGTTGATGGCTCTGATTCTGTCGAGCGTATTTCTATTTCTTGTAATACTTCTTCTATTTCTGCTTATCGCTATTCAAGTGTATATTATGTTTACCATCAGGGTTTAGGAACTTATGTTCCTATGACGGAGTATGAACATTATAACGCTTCGGCTTATGCTACGGCTGTTGCTGCGGCTGATAAGGCTAGAGCGAATAATTCGTTTAAGCCTAGTTCTGTATCTTTTCCTTCTTTTCCTCTTAATCGTGAAACTTGGTATAATATTTCAATCGTAAATGATGGTACACAAATTAAATGGTATCGTGAGGGTGTTCCTTTTACCCCTCCTGATGGTTGGAATGTTTCTAATGGTAGTATTTCTTCTGTTTCTCTTTCTGGTGTTGCTGGTTTGACTTATTCTTGCTATGATGAACTGCGCATATCGAAGGGCGCTCTATATTCTGGCGAATATACCCCCCATGTAGGTCCCTTTGATGTTCCGACTGTATTGGTTACTCCCGATATTTCCGTGGTTCCTGACGGAACGGTAGCCGTTAAATCTGCCGTTTCTGTGGCCGATTTTCGGGTTGGTGGTGTCCGTCCCTCATATCCTGTTGAAGGCTCTGTGTATATTTCGCTTGATGCCGATAAAAAGGTAACAAGCTGCCAGCAGTACCAAAGCGGCACTTGGACGGAGTGTCAAGGCTCTGTGTGTGATAACGATACTTGGGTTGATCTCTCGGGATATAGCTTTGCTGGACAAGTAGTCAATGAGGACGATTTTGCCGATGTCGTTGACAAAAAGGAAGATCCTGCTGCTGGTACTGATGCAAACCCGGAAGCCGAAGTGACCAGCATTACCGTACACTATTACAAAGAGGGAACTACCGATAAAGTGCGCCGGGATACTGTCTATCAAAACTTGGCGGTAGGCGCTGCCTTTACAGCAAGTGCTCCCACGGTAAAGGGATATAAGGCTTTGGCTGCATCGGCTGAAATAACCGTAACAGCAGATGGAGAGCATATTTTCTATTACTCTGTAGATGGAAGCACTGACCCCGGTGGCGGTGACGATGATCCCAGTAAACCCGGTTTCTTTGATGGGCTGCTGTCGAATGTCAAGAGCTTGGTAAATGTCATATGCGGCTTTGTGGGTGGCGTGGTGCAGTCTTTACTTTCCGGTGTCACTGGCATTATCTCCACGCTGATTGATGCTTTTAAGGCTGTGTTGAGCCTTGGCGGTCACTTCGGGGATTTCCTTGCTGCTGCGCTTGGTTTCGTCCCTCGTGAGATTATCGACCTGTTGATAGCTGGTATAGCGGTCTCTATTGCTTTGGCTATTGTCAAGTTTATCCGGGGGTGATGATATGGATGATCTGATGCGCTTTTTTGAGGAAGTATTGAAATTCTTTAAGATGCCTATGACCGTTTACGGTTTTACTTTCTCCTTTTGGGATATCGCCCTTTGGGGCTGTGTTGCCTACATTGCTATTCGAATTATAAGGGGGCTTTTGGATGGATAATGAGTTATTGAATGAAGAAATGACCGAACAAACTATAGAAGAAAACCCCATCGGTGATCCTGCTGAAGCCGGTGGGGAAGAGCAGGGGAATGATGTTCCTGCTGCACCGGCTGATGGTGAAGAACAGGAGCAGCAAATTTCCGAAATAACCGGTACTGTTACAGTAGATAATTTGTGGGAGCGTCCTATTATGTCTACTCCTTTATCGCAATATACGGTTACGGAAGGTCTTTTGCTTTTGTGCTTCCTGCTTGTTTTGGTTCGTACTTTGTTTAGAATTTGGAATAATTAAGGGGGGATATGATGAGCAGTATTTTTCAAACTTTATGTGATTTCTTCGGCTTGTCGGGTGTTCCTGCCGATTTTGCGGAGTTTATCCCTTGGTTTATGCAGGTGATGCTTGCTATTTGTGTTCTGTGGGGCTGCTGGCGTATGTTTCGTGCTATCATTTGTGCTGTTACCTCCGGGGGTAGGCGCTTATGATGATAAAGGTGTGGCTGGGCTATTTGGTGCGGCTGCCGAAGTTCCTTTTCCTGTTGGTCAAGGATTTGATACCGTACATAAAAAACCGATCATGGCTCAATTTTGACGGCTGGGGGCTGCATCTGTATGTGGGCAAGTTCGGCGCCGGCAAAACCTGCACGATGGTCCATGATGCCTATGCTTTAGCGAAGCGTTACCCGAAGCTGACGATAGTAACTAATTTGCAGCTATCGGGCTTCCCGGCTCATACGCAAATACTTCCGTTGCGATCTCCGCAGGATATTCTTAATGCTCCGGTAAATACGCTGGTTTTGATTGATGAAATAGGCACGATTTTTAATAGTCGTGATTTCGCTGCCAGTAAACAGAGTGTGCCGAAAATCCTTTTTCAGCACCTTTGCCAGTGCCGGAAGCGTCATATGCAAATATATGCTACTACCCAGCGGTGGAATTTTCTTGATAAGCAACTGCGGGATATAACCGATACGGTGAGAGTGACCCGCAGCCACTTATCCCATCCGTTTACCCGCATTTGTACGGTTTATACCTATGATGCGGTGGAATATGATCTTTCTTTCAGTAATCCTCAATATCCGCTCGCTGCTATTGATGCAAGGGTGTATTGCCAAACTGATGCGGACCGTAACCGATACGATACGCAGCAGCTTATTGATAATATGCTGCAAGCGGATTATATCAGCGATGAGGAAATTTTGCGCAATAGGGGAGAGCTTCAGCCGGAAGTCACTGGTGAGATTTCTAACCGCAGCAAGCGCCGGATCCGCAAAAACAAAATTGCATAACATAACCCCCAGCTTATTCGCTGGGGGTAGTTGTTTTATGGCGGTTGTTCCTTTTGAGTTTTTTAATTAGTTTGTCACCTTCGTAAAAAAGGAATACTAATACTGCGAGTTTGAGCAGGCCTACGCAAATATTGATGAATAGTTGTAATCCGGTATTCATATTCTATTGCTCCTTTCTTGCACTTTTGGCTTCTTTTAGCTTTATTGTCAAAAAGTCGATTTCCTGCCGTTGTTTAGATATAACTCTGTTACGGTCTGCAATGTCTTTTTCATAGTCGATAATTTTCTGTTTGATATCCTGCTTGCGGTCTGCGGCCCTGGCCGACTGTATACCTATAATGATGCACATGATAAATATAATGGCCAGCGCTACAAAAAATAGTACTTGATAGGTTGACCATACGCTAAACCCGATAAAACCCATAATTTTGCTCCTTTCCATCTCTCTACCCTAAATCTACCACAAACCCCATAAAAAGTAAATAGGGGAGCGCTGGCGGGCGCAGCTATCCGTCAGCGCTGTGATTGCAAAAATGCATGGCATAGCAGATTTGGCAAGGGTAAGGTGGAGATTTGCGCAGCAAATACTACCGACCTTGCCGAAGCTGATATGCTATGCAATGGTCATTATCAGATGCAAGGGAGAAAATATGTGAATATTGGTGCCGCATTAGAAACCATCGGGTGCGGCGGGTGACTTAATTTAGCGAAATTTTTTGATAAATTCAAAGTTGGGGATTGACAATAGTTTTCTGTTATGATATATTCTACTTGTGGGTGCCATTTCGCTAAATTAAAATTTAGCGAAATGGGTGGAGGCGCAATAACATAATACAAGCAATATCGATTATATAAAAAAGCCCAGTGTAAACTGGGCTTTTTGCTATGTCATTCTTTATTTACTTTTTTGAGCAAAGTATTGATATAGGTTACATTTTAGCATTCCATTATAGAGCTTACGCTTTTTATCTGCTTTTCTGCCAAAGCCCTGTTCGAAATCCTCCGCTGATGAAATGATGTAATAGGCTGTCTGCTGAGATGGTTGAAATACATTACCCATTGTTTGGTATAGCTGTGTCAAGTCTTCGCCGGTCATTAGGCGCTCGCCGTATGGCGGATTAGTCACGACTAATGATTTTCGATCTGGCATCGTGAAGTTTTTGACATTCATCTTTTCTAACCGTACTAGTCCGGCTATACCAGCACGGCGTGCATTTGCTTCAGCGATCTCCAGTGAATCTTGGCAGATATCGCTGCCGAAAGCAATAAATTCTATGTCTTTGCGGATTTTTTCTATCGCCTCTTCCCTACTCGTTTGCCATATTTTAGACGGTAAGCTATCCCATTTTTCTGCTGCAAAGCGACGGTAAATGCCAGGGGCAATATTTTTGGCTTTATAGGCTGCTTCGATCAAAAAGGTACCTGAGCCGCAGAATGGATCATACAGCTGTGTATCCGGGTATATTCGTGCAATATCCAGGATTCCAGCCGCTAGAGTTTCCCGAATTGGGGCAAGATTTGCAACTTTACGGTAGCCACGCTTGTGCAGTGCTATGCCACTGGTATCCAGCATTATGGTGGCAATATCCTTATTAATTGAAAATTGTATCTGGATAGTTGGGCCGGATTCCTCCAGCCAGGCAACGCCATATTTACGGGAAAGACGCTTGACCGCAGCCTTTTTGATGATGGATTGGCAGTCCGGAACACTATGGAGCTGTGAATTTAGACTCCATCCCTTAACTGGAAAAGCGTTTTTCTTACCAATATACTCTTCAAAGGGGATTTTTTCTGCGCCATCAATGAGCTGCTGGAATGTGACAGCCCGAAAGCTGTCTAGGACAATGAGAACTCGCTCGGCGGTGCGCAGATTGAGGTTAGCCCTGGCGATCCCCTCCGCATCAGCGGTGAATTCTACTCGACCATCGGTAACAGAGATGTCCTCAAAACCAAGGCGTTTTAGTTCACCGCTTAGGACGCTTTCCAGGCCAAATAGGCAGGGAGCACATAGTTTATATAATTGATTTATCATGATGAGATTTGTCCTTTCCCGTAAAAAGCGGTGGGAAGCCAGCTTGCTTCCCACCGGTGATCACTTTACTTTATACGATTCCAATGAGGGGGTGCCGTTTAGTCATCCAATGGCTGCAATAGACCATAGTTGCCATCCTTGCGGCGATAAACTACATTGATTTCGCCAGTTTCCGGGCTGCGGAACAGGAAGAAAGTATGTCCCAACATATTCATCTGCAGGATGGCTTCTTCTGCATCCATGGTTTCCACATGGAACTTCTTGGTCTTCACCAACTCGGTAGCAGGAACAACTTCTTCCTCCAGAACATCAGCTGAACCGAACGCTGTAAAATCCATTGCGGATTTGAGACGCTTTTCCAGGCGCTCTTTGTTGCGGACAATCTGTTTCTGCAGAACATCCAATACTAGGTCCAAAGAAGTTTGGCGGTCATCAGAGGTGCGTTCAGCGCGGAAGAACATACCGTGAGACTGAATGGTCACTTCAACGGTTTCATCCTCATTGTGGTTAGTCACAATGATATTTACCACAGGATCGTCATCAAAAAACTTGCCGAGCTTCTTCAGGCGCTTTTCGGCATATTCCTTAAAGCTGTCACGAATCACGGTCTTTTTGCCAATGTAATTGACGGTCATGATGGTCACTCCTTGCTTGTATGGTATGGAGATCAGCTTCCCTTTCTCCTGGCTATATTATACCAAGCAGACAAGAAATTTGCAATAGAAACTATGCAGTTTTGTTAAAAACTTCTCAATTCGTACAAATGCCGTCTACAAATACAGCATTTGGCTTTACTAGCAAATCGATGGGATCACGGTCAAATATCAGCAAATCAGCTCGCTTTCCTACTGTGATGGAACCAACCTGGTCAGATACACCGGCGGCTTCCGCAGAACGAATTGTGAGAGCTTCCAGAGCCTTCTGCCAGGGTAAACCATCAATTACCGCAATTTTAGCGGAAGCAGCCAGCAGGTCGATTGGAAAAACGAGTGCATCGCTATTAAAAGCGACAGGGACGCCTGCTTCGGTCAACCTGGCGGCGTTATAACGCTCTTGGTTACGAAGTTCTGGCTTGGTCCGGGCGGAGATGATGGGACCGACTGAGGCGACATAGCCGCTGTCATGCAGGGCTTCCGTGACCAAGTGGCCTTCGGTACAGTGGATGATGACTGCATCAAGATCAAATTCTTTGGCAATGCGGATGGCGGTGCAGATATCATCGGCACGGTGGGCATGGAAATGCGCTTTGATTTTGCGTTCCAGTACTGGCAACAGGGCCTCGCACTTCATATCAAATTCGGGCGGATCGGTATCTTCCTCTTCTTTGGATTTTTGCAGATCCTGCTGATAGTGTTTTGCCTTCATCAGCTGTTCCCGAATGACCGATGCGATGGCCATACGGGTGGCAGGTGTTTCTTCTTTGCCGTTATACACTTTTTTAGGATTTTCGCCCAGGGCAAATTTCATGGCAGAGGGAGCCTTCAGCACCATTTTATCGATATAGCTGCCGGAGGTATGCAGTACACACACCTGCCCGGCAACGGGATTGGCACTGCCGGGACCTACGGAAACGGTGGTAATACCGTATTCCAGAGCCTCCTGAAAGGCACGGTCCAGCGGGTTAACAGCATCAATGGCTCGAATCTGCGGGGTGGAGGGGTCGGTCATTTCATTGGTATCATCCCCCTCAAAATCCAAACCGCTTTCCCAAATGCCGATATGGCAATGAGAATCGATAAAGCCCGGAGTGACTAAGCAGCCTGCAGCATCATACAGTTCTGCTTCATCACCACGATAGATACCATCCCCTACCTCGGCGATTTTACCGTTTTTGATAACAATATAGCCGCTTTCTATGATTTGACTGTGATCACAAGTGTTTATTTTTGCGTTGATAATAACCATGTATTCAGCAACATCCCTTCAGTGAAATAAAAAGAGCCGGCGTGCTGTGCTGCCGGTCGGCTCTTGATATACAATTACTTCTTTGAACGGCGGTTATTGCCGCCGCGGCGGGTATCCATTACCCGGCTTAAATCGGACATCTTATCATCGCTGGTACGCTTAAAGCGTGCCATCATATCTTCAAAGGCATCTCCTGTAGCAGGCGTATAGGGCTTGGGAGGCTGATAGATATAGGTATTATTCCCGCGAGAGCCACGGCTATCCCGGTTTTCTCGCTGGCCATCACGACTGCGATTTTGCTGGGGCTTTGGCTCCGGTGGCAATAGTGCCTTAATGGAAAGGGCGATTTTATGATTCTCGTTGATGGCGACCACCTTGGCCTTGACACTGTCCCCTACTTTTAGGTGTTCATTGATGTCCTTGACATAAGTATTTGCTACTTCCGAGATATGTACCATCCCGGAGCCGCCACCATCAATATTAATGAACGCGCCAAAATTGGTGATCTTGCTGACCTTTCCTTCTACTACGGTGCCTACACTCAGCTGCATCTATGGTTGTTCCTCCAGAATTGGTTAGATTACGGGACTACGATATAAACATTTTCTTCAGGATCGCAGTAGTCATTTTCGCCGCGCGCTTCCTGGTTCAAATAGTAATCGCTATTTTCCAGCATACGGTCTATTTCGTCATTTTCGGCCTGTTGACTGGCCACGCGCTGTTGTGCGTCGGCCAGTTCGTTTTTCATCTGGGCAGCCTGCACACGGCCTTTCACAAAATACACCGCAATGAGCAGTACGAGAAAAACGATGATGAGACTTAAAATGCGGTTGGTCTGTTTGATGGTCAGGTGCTTTTTCATTCCCGTTTTCCTCCATACTGTTTTTTGATACTTTATTATACAACAGCCACCGGGACTTTTTCAAGCTGTTTTTAGGTGTTTTCCTCTTGATAGTGGATTTTTTACAGACAGTGGATATGGAATGAAAAAGCCGCTGGGCCAAAGTGATGATCGGACTCAATAAAAAAGAAAAAACACGGTGGACCATCAGCAGTAGCCAGTTGAAAAAACGGATTACCAACCGGCTGACTGTATTGTGGTACAGCAACCAGCCGATAATAACACCAAGGATGATGAAGTAACGCAAGCGGCCGGCCGATTCCATGAGTAGATAGTTGAATAGCAAGACTCCGAACAGAAGAAAATAGAGAATATCAAGGATAACATGGGGTTGTGCTTGCGCAGGAAATAATCCGCGAATAGTGTAGAATGCATCATAAAGCAAACTGAGCAAGGTACCAAGCAGCAGCGACTGCAAAAACTGTATAACAGGAGGAACTGCGGATATCAGTGTCACGCCGGAACATGCCCCCTTTAGCGGAACAGACGGCCGAAAAAGCCGCTGGATTGCGGTTGGTTATCGGTATAAGTTAGGCTGATGATCTCTCCTTCCAAAGAAAGATCGCCGCTTTCCACATCGATGCGGTTGATGTGCAGGTCATAACCGTGGATAATGAGTTCGCCCAGTTCGGTGGCTAAGGCTACGGTTTCTTCATCAAAGCTCTCTACATCAGTCACGCCGCTGACAGAAAGCCGCTTTCGATCTTCAATTACGAGGGTGTGAGGAGCACTCATTGCAGTAGAGCTCATGTCTTTCATGCGTTCCATTTTTTGTCCCCCTTTTTATAAAATGGTGAGATCTTGCTACACTATATGCGGTGGCTGGACAAAATATCCGGGAAAAGAAAAGCCTGAGGTTTTTGAAACCTCAGGTCTTATTCTTTATAGAAATGTTTCATGAAACATTTTGAAGGCAATTTACCCGAAAAAGCTGATTTGACTGCTTTCCGGCAAGGAAGTCAGTGAACCATGCTCTCGGAGCAGATCGATGACCGTTTTACTGACGCCGGCACGGGTTGTCAAGTCATCGATGGAAAGGTAAGGACCTTTCTTCCCGGCTTCCGCCAAGGAGGTGGCAGCGGCTGCGCCCAATCCTTTTAACGCTGTAAATGGTAAGCGCAGTTTATCCCCTTCTAGACGGTACAATGTTGCATCAGATTGATACAAATCCACGGGAAGCAGCTCAATTCCACGCAAAAGCATCTCATAAGTTACCTGCAGTGTTTCCAACTGGTCGCTCTCCTTCTGGGAGATATCATTCCCCTTAGCTGTGAGCGACAAGATCTTTTGCTTTACAGCTGCGGGCCCAAGGATAGCTGTATTGGCGTCGAAGTCATCTCCGCGTGAGGTGAAATATACAGCATAGAATTCCCGCGGGCGGTAGACCTTGAACCATCCCAAACGGACGGCAGCGATAACATAGGCTGCGGCGTGCGCCTTCGGGAACATATACTGGATTTTGAGACAACTATCAATATACCACTGCGGAACATTATGAGCCAACATATCCTGCTTCATTTCATCGGTCAGCAGTTTGGGGGCTTTACCTTTACGGGTGATTTCCATAATCTTAAAGGCGAGTTTGGGTTCCATCCCATGGTGCAGCAGGTATGTCATTATGCTATCACGAGTACCGATTACTTCGGAAATAGTACAGGTGCCGTTGCGGATCAGGTCCTGTGCATTGCCCAACCAAACAGCGGTGCCGTGGGAAAGCCCGGAGATTTGCAGCAGATCAGAGAAGGTTTTTGGCTTTGCTTCCAGCAGCATTCCGCGTACAAACCCAGTACCCATTTCCGGCAGAGCCAGTGTGCCATTGGCAATGCCGATATCATCCAGTGTGATTCCAAGCGCTTCACAGGATGTGAACAGCGTATAAACTGCCGGATCATTGGTAGGGGTATCATTGATTTTAAGCCCCGTATAATCCTCCAAATGCTTGTATAGTGTTGGTACAACATGCCCCAGTTCATCCAGCTTGAGGATAGTATCATGGAGTGAGTGGAAATCGAAATGGGTGGTGATGATATCGGAGTTTGGATCATCGGCCGGGTGCTGCACTGGGCAGAAATCGTAGACCTCATAGTCATTGGGAATAACGACCATGCCACCGGGATGTTGGCCAGTGGTGCGCTTGACACCGGTGCAGCCTTGGATCAGTCGATTTTCTTCGGCATTGGTGACAGTTTGGCCGCGCTCCTCCAGGAAATGCTTAACATAGCCAAAAGCGGTCTTATCCTTAACGGTACTAATAGTACCTGCTTTGAACACATGGTCACGGCCAAATAGTTCTTCGGTATACCGGTGGGCACGGGACTGATATTCATTGGCAAAGTTAAGATCGATATCCGGTTCTTTATCGCCATCAAAGCCCAGGAAAGTCTCAAATGGGATCTCGTGACCATCCTGGTACATCTCTATCCCGCAGTTCGGACATTTTTTATGGGGAAGGTCAAATCCGGAACCATAGCTGCCATCAGTGATAAATTCGCTGTGCTTGCACTTACGGCAAAGATAATGCGGCGCCAGCGGGTTGACCTCTGAAATGCCTGCCATAGTAGCTACAAATGAGGAACCGACCGATCCACGGGAACCGACCTGATAGCCTTCCTCATTGGAACGGTAAATAAGCTTTTGGGCGATCATATACAGCACTGCAAAGCCGTGTTTGGTAATAGAATCCAACTCGCGATTCAGGCGCTTCTCCACAATCTCTGGCAGGGGGTCGCCGTACATTTCCTTGGCGCGGGTAGTGGTAATGCGAATCAGATCCTCTTCCGAGCCTGGAATGCTGGGCGGGAATGTGCCTTTTGGAATTGGACGAACATATTCCACGCTTTCGGCAATTTTGCGGGGGTTATCAATAACGATTTCCCGCGCGGTCTCATCTGGCAGATAATCAAATTCCTTCAGCATCTGGTCAGTTGTACGGAAGAAGAGTGGTGCCTGATTATCCGCATCCTTAAAGCCCATCCCAGCCATCAGGATTTCCCGAAAGCGAGCATCTTTCTGTTCCATAAAGTGAACATCACCGGTGGCAACGACCGGAATACCAAGCTGTTTGCCGAGTTTAAGTACAGTGATATTGAAGTTCTGAATGTCCTTTTCACTGCGGACCTCTCCATCCCGTACCATGAACATATTATTACCTAGGGGCTGGATCTCCAAATAATCGTAAAAAGAAGCGATATCGCAAAGCTCAGCCCATTTCTTCCCTTCCCGGATTGCTTTATAGAGTTCGCCGGCTTCACAGGCGGAGCCAACCAACAGTCCATCCCGGTATTTTACCAGCAGACTCTTAGGAATTCGAGGCTTTTTATGGAAGTATTCCAAATGAGAGGCGGAGATTATCTTGTAGAGGTTTTTAAGGCCAACTTGATTTTGCACTAGCAGAACAATATGGTAGGGATGAGTTTTGGTGTTGTTCTGCTGGCCAATGGAGTGATTAATCTCCGACACCATAGTAATCTTCTTTTCCGCAACCAGTTCGTCCAGCATCTTGAGGAAGATCTCGGCAAGTACGCGGGCATCGTCATCGGCACGATGATGGTGCTTCTGTTCCACACCCATATGCTCCGCTAGGGTATCCAACTTGTGTTTTCTCAGTTCCGGATACATGGCACGACCCATCACCAGGGTGTCTATCTGCACCGGGTCCTCTTCCCTGCCACAGCGACGGATGGCTGTCCGCAAAAAGCCCATATCGAAATCTGCATTGTGGGCGACAAAGATATCACAGCCATCACAGAAATGGAAAAACTGTTCTAGCGCTTCACTTTCGGTGGGGGCACCGGCCACCATCTCATTGGTGATACTGGTAAGTCGGGTAATTTCGGGTGAAATGGCTTTTTCGGGGTCGACAAAGGTATCAAATGAGTCGATGATCTGGCCGTTTTCTACCTTAACCGCACCAATTTCGATGATGCGCTCACTGGCGTTAGAGAGACCAGTGGTTTCCAGATCGAATACAATATATCGACCATCGATTACTGCGTCTGTTTGGCCCTTTACGGCGGGCAGCATGTCATTGATGAAATAGCCTTCGACGCCATAAATCGCCTTAAACTCAGGATCATCCTTCCGAATCTTATCAACAGCGTTCATGACCTCTGGGAAGGCCTGCACCACGCCGTGGTCGGTAATGGCGATGGCCGGATGCCCCCATTCATGGGCACGGTATACCAACTGTTCTGCCGGGGTTACGGCATCCATGGCTGACATGGTGGTGTGCAGATGCAGCTCTACACGCTTTACTGGGGCGTCATCGGTGATAATGTTCTTCTTGACGGTGTTGATATTGCGAGGACGCATGACCATATCGCGGTCATATTTATCGTAGGAAATATCGCCTTGGCTCAGGATCGTGTCACCGACACTGATGGCTTCCAACTTGGCCTTATTGCCAATCTCATCAAATATTTTGAGATTGATGGAGCCGGTATAATCGGTGATTGCGATACTCATGATGAAGTGGTTATTATCCCGAGTGATGCGGCTTTCCGTAGAAAAAACATCACCCCAAATGACCGCTGAACCGGTATCCAGTGCCAAACCGGAAATGGGCATGGGGGAGCCTTTAATTAGACGGTAATTGCCTACAGGCTTTTTGCTGCTTTCCTCATAAGGGGTATCCGCTTTTTCTCGCTTAAGGGTATGGGGTTTGGGAGATGTCTTTGGCGCTGCAGGAGCAAAAGCGCTCTCTTCCTGTAGCGGCTTCGACAAAGGAGTAGCATCTTCCCACGGAGGTGCCTCTTCCGGAATGGGAGGAATCTCCGGGATATAGTCATCTACTACAGTTGGTCTCGGATCTATGGGTTTCAGCTCGTAATCCGGAACGGGAATAAAACTAACCTGCGGCCGTATACCAAATAACGCTTCTGCTTGTGCGGCAATTTTCCCTGGCAAAGCAAGTGGCTCCAGAAATGTCACCGTTTGTTCCGGCAGCCTAACTGTAAAGCACCTGTTATCATACATAATCTCTGCCCGGCGAAAAAAGCCATTGACGGGAACATTAGCAGCCTTTAGATAGTCTATCACGAGGGAAAATGCTTCAGGACCAAGTAACTCAGATGGATACCGAGCAGAAATGGCAACTGAACGAGCGCTGAGATTCATGGAAAGAATGCGCTGAGCTTCGGCAATTGCTGAATATGGGATAATGCATGGAGAAGAAAGGGCAACGCGAATGGCATTGTCCTCTGTGGCAATTTGTAACCCTACCACTTCGCTTTCCCGCAGTGGGGCGTTATTGCAGTTTTTTTCTATGTATTTACCGAATACATCTTCAAATCTCTGCAAAGCTATTCTCCTTTACAGCTTTTCAACTTCATCCAGTAGAGTATTTATTACTTGCTCGGGTGAAACCTTATACAGCGGTTTGCCCTTTGCAAAAAACAAAAACTCCCCATTGCCGCCAGCAATGCCGATATCAGCATCAGCGGCTTCACCAGGGCCATTGACCGCACAGCCCATTACAGCAACTTTAATGTCTTTATGAACTGCGGCAAGTGCCTGCTCTGCTTCCTCTGCTATTCGGAACAAATCGACCCGACAGCGGCCGCAGGTGGGGCAGGATACAAATTGAACCCGGCTGCGTTCAAAACCAAGCGCAGCCAAAAGATCCCGGGCGGCATATACCTCCCGTACAGGGTCGGCGGTAAGCGATACACGAATCGTATCACCGATGCCTTCACACAGCAGCGCCCCAAGGCCGGCACTGGATTTGATAATCCCCATGCGTTCGGTGCCGGCTTCTGTCACACCTAGGTGCAGCGGGCAGTCCACCTTTTGCGCCAGCAGCCTGTTCGCTTCCACCGTTGTAATGGTATCGCTGGACTTAATGGCAACAAGATAATCGGTAAAATGCTCGTCCTCCAGCAGCTGAATATGCCTTAATGCCGATTCCACCAGTGCTTCCGCGGTGGGGCGGCCGTATTTTTGCAGAATATCCTTTTCCAGCGATCCGCTGTTAACACCAATCCTAATGGGGATATGTCGATCACGGCAGGCTTCTACCACGGCATGAACGCGATCACTTCCGCCAATGTTGCCTGGATTGATTCGGACTTTATCGATGCCGGCTTTAACTGCTGCAATTGCCAACCGATAATCGAACTGAATATCGGCAACCAGTGGGATATCCACTTCATTTTTGATGGCGGAGATCAACCGGATATCATCCATAGTGGGAATGGCAAGCCGCACAATATCACAGCCAGCCTCTTTTAATGCCAGGGTTTGTGCAACATTTGCTGCGATATCTGCAGGATCAGCGCATAGCATAGATTGCACCGCTATGGGATAGCCAGAACCGATTTCTACATCACCAACATGGACTGTATTTGTTGTTCTGCGCTGCATGGTTGCTTCCCTCCCCTGCTTTAATGAATGAGCTTTATTACATCGCTGAAGGTAACAATAGCAATAAGTCCCAACAGCAGAATGATGCCAATACGGTGTACCCATGCTTCAAACTTCGGGGGTACAGGCCGGCGGAGGATCATTTCAATAAGAACGAACAGGATGCGTCCTCCATCCAATGCCGGCAGAGGCAGCAAATTAAATACACCAACATTGATGGTGATATAGGCCACAAGCAGCAGGAAAGAACGAAGCCCCTGCGAAGATGCCTGTGAGATAATCGTCGCAGTGCCCACTGGACCGCTGATTGCCTGCAAGCCATATCGGCCAGTAAAGACATCAATGACAGAATACCACACCTGTTTAACGAGGGAGAAGGTCCAGTGCCATGCATAGGTGATGGTATTGCTGAAATTCACCGGTTCGCCAAGGAATTTGAAGTCCATGTGCATCCCTGTAATGCCATCGGAGAGCTCCTCGGTTCTAAATGGAACGGTGACCTCCATCACCTCGCCGTCACGGATCAGGGTAAAATCAATTGTGCCATCCTGGTCACGAAGCATTTGAAAGGTAGCATCGCCATAAAATCGGGTGTTGTAACCATTTACCTTGATGATCTCATCACCGGCTTGCAGATAATTGGCAGAAACGGAATCCTCATCAAATACTGCTACCGTTGTGGTGCCGATGAGTCCGGACATGGCGGTGACAACGATGAGAATGATAAAACCAAGGATCACATTCATGACGGCGCCTGCAGCCATAATAATAAACCGCTGCCAGGCTGGTTTTTCATACAGTGGGCCGCCCTCTGCCGCGGAAACAATTTTCTCCCGGACAACTGCACCGCTTCCAGCGTCATCCTCTCCTTCCATGGCCACATAGCCGCCGATGGGAAACGCCCGAATGGTATACTGTGTACCGCGTTTAATGCGGCTCCACAGCTTCGGCCCCATACCAAAGGAAAACTCCTCCACTTTTACATGAAAGAGCTTGGCAAAGAGAAAATGGCCGCTTTCGTGCAGCATGATGATAACGCCAAAGACCAAAATGGTGAGAATAACGGTTTTCAAATGTGCCTCCTAAGATTAAAAAGCAATGGGCCAGTAAGTGGCGATGAAATATACCGCCGGGGTGATGAACAGTACGCTGTCAAAGCGATCCAGCACACCGCCGTGGCCCGGCATTAGGTTACCATAGTCTTTAATACTGTATGTACGCTTGATAATGGAGAACGAAAGATCCCCCACAACACTAAGCAGTGCCAGCAGCGGGGTAAGCAAGCAGATACGACCAAAATGAAGAGTAAGCGGATTGATAAGATAGCCAATCCCCTGCGCAGCCAGCCAGTTGATAAGCGCCATGATACCTATATTGCCCAGAATGGCAAAGACCAAACCGCCAATGAGCCCCTCCACTGTCTTTTTAGGACTGATCTCCGGGCAGAGCTTATGTTTTCCACACAGCATACCGGTAAAATAGCCACCGATATCACTCCACCAGGCACTGCCAAGCAGGAAAGCAAGATACAAAATCCCCTGTTCATTACCTAGCTGATCCCGGAGCCGAAGAATCAGACCAAATACGACCGGCAAACCAACTCCCATTAAAAGGGCGTAAGCACCTTCTCGGATGGTGAACACCTTATGGTGTTCCAAAATATATGCAAATACCAGTACGACCAATGCATATATTGCTGGCATGATGTAGCTTCTGCCATGCGGAATAAGCAGAATAAGAACAGCAAACAACATACTGTAAAGCGTAACACGCCAGTGTTTTTGGGTTAAGCTGGCGGCATGGTGGCCTTCATAGATGCCGATAACCGCCAGTGCTGTAATAAACAGATTAAAGATGATTGTATCGTAAAATGCAATGGCGACCCCCAGAATGATAAGACCAACCAATGCGGAAATGATCCGTGTTTTCATTTGATTCCTCCAAAGCGGCGGTCCCGCCCGACATATTCCCACAAGGCTTCATTCAGGTGCTGCTGGGTAAAATCTGGCCACAGTACATCCATAAACACAAATTCAGCATAGGCACTCTGCCATAGCATAAAATTAGAAAGGCGTTTTTCCCCACTAGGCCGGATGATAAGATCCGGATCCGGTTGCCCGATAGTATACAAGTATTGCTCCAAATCCGGAAATTCGAGCTGGGTGGCGTTTTTCTTTCCTGTACTGCAGTCCTGCGCTATCATGTGTGCGGCATGCAGTAGCTCTTCCCTGCCGCCGTAATTAACAGCTAGATTGACCGTAAGATCGGTAAAATGCTCACTGGCCTTTTCCGCCTTATCAATGGCCTTTTGCAGTCTTTCACTTAGGCGGGCGCGGTCACCGATGATACGCAGACGGATTTCTTCTTTGATATACTGCTCACTGTCATCCAGGTAGTGCTGCAGCATTTGCATGATGACTGCTACTTCGTGCGCCGGTCGCTTCCAGTTTTCCGTGGAAAAGGCATATACCGTCAAGTAACGAATACCAATTTTTTTGCAGTAGCGGGCAATGTCCATAAAGACCTCGCTGCCACGGCGGTGTCCATATTCACGAGCCAGTCCGCGTGCCTTGGCCCATCGGCCATTGCCATCCATAATAATGCCGATGTGCTGAGGGAGGTATTCTGTCGGGGGCGGTACAGCAGTTTTATCCTTAGGCATATATTCCATTGCTAATCTCCCTCCTGTGCTCAAAAACCAAAATTCAAAATCAGCCCCACCAACCGGGAACGGCCGGTGAGGCTGACGATTTTTGTGGATGGCCGTAGGTTCCACTTAAACGGACATGATCTCTTTTTCTTTTTCGGCGGTAATCTTATCGATCTCTGCGATGTACTTGTCAGTAATCTTTTGACAATCATTCTCCAGGTTTTTCAGGTCATCCTCTGTAATCTCGCTGGTTTTCTTCATCGCTTTCAGTTTATCGTTGGCATCACGGCGGATGGAGCGGATCGCAACCTTGGATTCTTCACCCATCTTGGCGATGCTTTTCGCTAAATCTTTTCTGCGCTCTTCGGTGAGAGGTGGGAACAAAAGGCGCAAGACAGTACCATCGTTATTGGGATTGATACCAATATCAGAAGCCTGAATGGCCTTCTCGATGGATTTAAGGGTAGACTTATCGTATGGCTGGATGACCAGTGTACGAGCCTCCGAAACAGATACCGCGGCCAGCTGGTTAACGCGGGTGGGCACGCCATAGTAATCCACCTCCAGCTTATCCAGCACGGCAGGGTTGGCGCGGCCGGCACGGATGGCAGCCAGTTCCTCACGCAGGACGGAAATAGTTTTTGTCATTTTTTCTTCATGCAGTTTTAGTTCGGGGTTCATTATTTTATGCCTCCTTCACAATTGTTCCAATATCATAGCCGCACAGCGCACGGCAAATATTCTCGGGATCAGAAAGATCAAATACTACGATCGGGATTTTGCTTTCGCGGCAGAGAGACGCTGCTGTCATATCCATCACATTAAGATTCTGCGCCAGCACCTGCGAAAAGCTGACGGTGCTGTACCTCTTGGCATCGGGGTACTTCTTAGGGTCTTTGTCATAAACACCATCCACCATGGTAGCCTTCAGAATCGCATCGGCATCGATTTCAGCAGCTCTCAGCGCGGCGGCTGTATCGGTGGAAAAGAACGGATTGCCCGTGCCGCAGCCAAAGATCACAACACGGTCTTTTTCCATGTGCCGTACCGCACGGTTGCGGATATAGGGCTCCGCGAACTGTTCCATGGTTATAGCGGTCTGAACGCGCACCGGCACATCCAGCGATTCCAGTGCATCGGCCAGGGCCAACGCGTTGATAACGGTAGCCAGCATACCCATGTGGTCTGCACGAGTCCTGTCCATTTTACCGCTGGAGCGGCCACGCCAAAAGTTGCCGCCGCCGACAACGATGCCCATCTGTACTCCCAATGTTTGGACTGCGGTTTTTATATTTTTACAGATCTCCAGCACCACATCATAATTGATGCCATTCCCCTGCTGCCCGGCAAGAGCTTCTCCGCTCAGCTTCAGAATCACACGCTTATAGCGAACTTCCAACGGACTGTAACGACCCAATCTGTATTCCCCCTTTGGTTGATACCGCTGCTTCTTAACTATTATACATGAATGAATCAAATCAGTAAAGAGCAATCAAAAGATAAATTTTGAACAGTTTATTTCAAAAGGCCGTCAGCACCGCCACGATCCCGCAACAGCGGGATCATTCCATCAGTACATTCTACTGTTCCGTCCGCGAAGATCCACATGGCCTCCCAGCCCATTTTTTCCGCCATAGCACGGGAATCCTCATATGGAAGGGTATACAGTGTTGTGGATGCAAGGTCAGCAATACCGCTATCCGGGATAATAACAGTGACACCTCGGTAATAAGCAGCAGGCATCAGGGTGTCTGGATCGATAATGTGGTGAACACGCTGTTTTCCTACCATATAGTAGCGCTGGTAGTCTCCGCTGGTAACTACGCAGGTATTATTGACATATGCCACATCAATGGAATTGCCGCCGCCCAGTTCTTCCGCCGTAAAGGGATCCTGAATTCCAATGCCCCAGCCGGAACGAATACCGTCAAGGGGTGGATCGGCGGCCACTACATTGCCACCGGCACTAACAATAAAGGAGGTGAGACCGGCATCGTAGGCTTCCTGGCACGCCAACTGCGTGGCATACCCTTTGGCTACAGCGCCAACATCGAGGCTCATGCCTTCCTTTGCTAAATACACTGTTCCTGCTTCCCTATCCACAATGACATCTTCAATATTACACACTGGGAGCTTTTCCATCAATGATTCTATCTTAGGCAACTTGGCATCGGTGGGGTCAGCAGAGTAGCGTTCCATATAATTGTGCCAAATAGATAGCACGGGCCCCAGCGCAATATTTACTTTTCCATCGGTTTTTCCATACCACTCTTGGCAAAATTCGATAAGGTCAAGTATTTCTTCTCGTACCGGAACAGGCTGGATTCCAGCATTATCATTGATAGTTTTGAGATTATTTTCATCGCTATATTCATAGTAGATATCATACAACTGGCTCAGTTCCTCCATGCGGGACTTAATCTGCCCCGCATACCGCGAAAATTCCTCCTCGGTCTTGCAGTATCCCACGATCTGCACCACCGTATCAAAGGTCCCGTAGAACTGGGCGGAATATTTGGTGTAGCCGGTATCGGGCGTCTTTTGGACGCCGCATCCGGGCAGCAGCAGGAACACCGCCGTCAGCAAAGCAATCAGTTTTTTCATCTTGAACTCTCCGTTTCTTGTCTTTCTTTATATTCTACAATTCTTATGGCATAAAATCAATCTTTGTATTTCCTCCTCATACAGTTATAGTCATTCGTGTGCTGTAACAATTAACAGATATACGGATTACCGAATTAGAAAATACAGCATTTTAACAAAAAAATTATAGGCATCTTGCGGAATAACTTGTAAAATAGTATAATAAACAAGTATCGAACAAAAAAACAAAACGATACATACTTTTCAAGGAGGAAAAGAAAATGAAAAAGTTTATTGCAATGCTTCTGGTTGCGATGATGGCTCTTTCTCTGGTAGCCTGCGGCAATGATCCCGCTCCTACTCCTGATCCCGAGCCCACCGCTTCCACCTACAAGACTGGTCTGGGCATGGTTGTTTCCATGAGCGGCACTGATGCCGAGGATGAGGATCCCGCCAAGACTCAGGCTGATGTTACTGTTTGCGAGGCTACCTTCGATCAGGATGGTAAGATCGTTGCCATCTCCTTTGATGTAGTTCAGGCGAAGGCTACCGTTGACGCTGACGGCGTTGTTACTGTTGCCGAGGATGTCAAGACCAAGAGCGAGCTGGGCGATGACTACAACATGAAGAAGTATGCCAACCCCGCCGCTGTCGGTGAGTGGTATGAGCAGGCTGCTGCCCTGGAAGCTTACTGCATCGGTAAGACCGCTGCCGAGGTTGCCGCTATGGAGCTGGGCCCCAATGCCCATGACCACACCGACACCCCCGCTGTGGAGGAGCTGAAGTCCACCTGCACCATCTCTGTTACCGCTTTCCTCAATGCGCTGACCAAGGCTTATGACAATGCTACCACTGAGTACACTGGCTATGCTAAGGCTGGCCTGGGCATGGTAACCAACATGAGCGGCACCGATGCTGAGGATGAGGATCCCGCCAAGACCGAGGCTGATGTTACCGCTGTTGCGCTCGCTCTGGATGCCGAGGGCAAGATCGTAGCCATTTCCATTGATGTTGTTCAGGCAAAGGCTACCGTTGATGCTGACGGCGTTGTTACTGTTGCCGAGGATGTCAAGACCAAGCGTGAGCTGGGCGATGACTACAACATGAAGAAGTATGCTACCCCTGCTGCTGTTGGTGAGTGGTATGAGCAGGCCAATGCTTTTGAAGCTTACTGCATTGGTAAGACTGCCGATGAGGTTGCTGGCATGCCTTTGGGCGAGAACGCTCACGGCTATACCGATGCTCCCGCTGCTGAGGAGCTCAAGACCACCTGCACCATCTCCGTTACTGCTTTCCTTGACGCCATCGCTAAGGCTGCTGCTAACGCGAAATAATCTTATTGCTTAAATAAAATGGAGCGCTGGAATACCGGCGCTCTATTTTTTTGTGTGTTTATTATGTTTTTTGTGTTTTTGGTGCATACTATTGATGACTCCGCGGAGCCAAAAAAATAATGGAGGAAATAAAATGAAACGGTTTTTTGCAATTCTTCTCTGCCTGGTTATGGTGTGTGCGTTGGTTGCCTGCAACAATAGCACCCCCAATAACGGCAACAACGACAACAATGGTACAAATGGCACCAACGGAACCAATGATAATAACGGGAACGAGACCAATAACGGAGGTACAGTCAATGGAACTGCGTACCGCGTAGGGCTGGGCATGACGGTGGAATCCACCGTCAGCCCGGCGGAGGACGATGACGATGGCCGTGCGGAGGCTGCTGTAACGACCTGTGCCCTGCTGCTGGACCAAGAAGGAAAGATCCTCTCGGTTACATTTGACTGCGTGGAAGCCGCCGCAAGCTACAATACCAGCGGGAATGTTACTTGGCCGGACACCTACAAAAGTAAAAAAGAGCTGGGCTACGATTATGGCTTGAAAAAGTATTCTTCCATCGGGAAGGAATGGTTCGAGCAGGTAAATGCTTTGGAAGCATATTGCATTGGAAAAACAGTCAGCGATGTATCCTCGATGCAGATGAAGGAAGAAAACGGAAAACAAGAGATTCCTGCTGCTGCGGAGCTTACCTCCTCCTGCACCATTTCTTGTGATCAGTTTATTGATGCCCTAAAGAAAGCAGAAATGAATGTAAAGTGAGTTTGATTCACACAAAGCCGCCGCAATGACGGCTTTTTCTTTTACATTAGCGGGGAAATCCTACATTGACAGAATGTCCTAATTAGGCTATGATGAAGACATGGCGAAATGATACCGCCGGCCAAGGAGGAAACCATATGAACAGAATTATTACAGTAGGCCGTGAATTTGGCAGCGGAGGTCGGGAAATCGGACGCAAAATCGCACAGGAGTTAGGAATTGCCTACTACGACCATGAGATCGTAACAGAGTTGATCCGCCGCACCAATTTGGCGGAAGAATACATCCGCAGCATCGAGGAGAAGAACCCGGTGCCTGTCTTTGCCGTGACGACCGGCCGCACCTTCCTTTCTATCAGCAACCCGCTGGCCGATCAGCAGGTTTCCATTCTCTCGGAAGAGGGCCGCATCATTCAGGATATGGCGGAAAAATCCGACTGTGTGATTGTAGGACGCCGGGCGGACTATATTTTACGGGATAAAAAGCCATTGCGGCTCTTTATATATGCAGGTATGGATTTTAAGATGCAGCGCTGCCGGGAATGGGAGCATTTTGGTGAGGAGATTACTGATAAAGCCCTCCGCCAAAAGATTCAAAGCGTTGATAAAGAACGCGCCAAATACTACGAGTTCATGACCGGCCAAAAATGGGGCGACAAAGCCAATTATGATATATGCCTTAATACATCCGCATTGGGCATCGAAAAGACCGTACAGAGCATCCTTGCGCTTCTAAAGTAGACCCCTTCCCCCTTCATATTACTTGCACATTGCAAAAGGCAGGCTCCCATAGGGAGCCTGCCTTAATTTTTGTTTTATGATAGCAACTTGATCGAAACGATCATAATAAGCGCTATAACAAGAATAATGGGTAAAAAGGTGAGCAAAGCTGAAATGACCATAGCCGGCAAATCACCTTTTTCCAAATTGTCTTTGGAGAAAGGATTATCATCTACTTGCCTAACCGGTATTTCTTGATTCTCTTCCCCACCATCCGGCAACGGGCCATTCATCTTCTCGAGGTATTCCTTGTTGCGATGATTCATGGTGTCCATTGCGCGCTTTTGGCGTTCCTTAAATATCATTTGCTTCTCCTAAAACACCGCTTAGAGATTATCCTTGAGAATATGGTGACAAGCCACGAAGTGGTTGGGGCGTACTTCTTCCATTTCGGGTGTTACCATCTTGCAGATATCGGTGCAGTATTTGCAGCGAGTATGGAACTTGCAGCCCTTAGGCGGATTAACCGGACTGGGAATATCGCCCTCCAGAATGACCAGTTCGCGGTCATCATCCACATTAGTGGTAGGAATCGCGCCCAACAGAGCCTCAGTATAGGGGTGCAGCGGATGGTCAAACAGCTCTTGGGATTCTGCCTGCTCTACCATGTTACCCAAATACATAACACCGATACGATCGGAAATATAACGGACAACGGAAAGATCGTGAGTAATAAACAGGTAGGTCAAGTTCTGCTGTTCCTTCAGGTCGCTCAACAAGTTGATAATCTGCGACTGAATGGATACATCCAGTGCGGAAACTGCCTCATCGCAAACGACAAACTTGGGATTAGTAGCCAGACTGCGTGCAATGCCGATTCTCTGGCGCTGACCGCCGGAAAATTGGTGAGGATAGCGGTGGAGGAAGTAGGAAGCCAAACCGCATTCTTCCATGATCCCCATGATCGCGTCTTGCAGTCTGGGGCTGTTTTTGGTATAAAAGCCGTGCGAAACCAAACTTTCACCGATGATTTGACCAACAGACATACGGGGGTTCAGCGAAGAATAAGGATCCTGGAAGATAAGCTGCAGGTCGCTGCGCAACTGGCGCATCTCCTCATACTTTAGGCGTGCAAGATCAATACCGTCATCACGATACCCCTCATACTTCTGGAAGCGCTCATCATCCTTATACGGCTCACGCATCTTGTTCAGCACTTCATGCTCCGCAGCAAGCTCCTTTTCGACCTCTGCGATCTGCGCCTGAACCTCCTCTACCTTCTTGCGGGCAGTCGCCGCCTTGGGGGCGACCTCCGAAGACTTGTAGAGGATATCGGCCAATTCGACCGAAAGGGATCTCTCCTTGAGATGGAGCTTATGCAGCTGTTTGGAAAGCTTGTTGATCTTGAGGAACTGCTCCGAAACGGGTGCAAGATCCTCCACCACAATGAAACCACCGATGACATTCGTTATATCCAACAGTGCATCATGGGCTTTCTTCTTAGCAGCAGCCAAGTCATTGTGATGCTTCAGTTTATCCTCATCGCTCATGGCGTCATATTCCGCCTGCAGATGATCCCTTTTTTCTTCCAGCTGAGCCAAATGCTTACGGCGCTTATCCAGCGTCTTGATGGTCTCCCGGATATACTCAGGACACAGCTCATCAATCGTGCGGCCATAGTACATGGTACGGCCATCAGTTTGCGGATAAACCTGCAAAATAGTACGGCCAAAAGTGGATTTGCCGCAGCCGGACTCGCCTACCAAACCGAAGGTTTCACCCTCGTAGATTTCCAGGTCAATACCATCATTGGCTTTTACATACATCCCGCGTTTTTTCAGCGGGAACCACTGCTTCAGATTGCTGATGCGGAGCAAAACTTTTTTATCATTTGACATTTTGTTTTCTCTCCTCCTTGTTCGGGTAATAGCATCTGATGTGGTGTTCTTCGGTCAGATGAGTCATGGGAGGCTCAGCCTCATGGCACTTTTCTGTAGCATATTTGCAGCGGGGGGCAAACTTGCAACCCTTGGGCAGATCCAGCGGGTGCGGAACTGCTCCGGGAATTGCCTCAAGACGCTGATTGGTGGGGGTATCCAGGCGGGGAATTGAAACCAGAAGGCCCTCGGTATAAGGGTGGGAATACTCGGTCTTTGGGTCAAAAAGCATCTTTGCGGGAACGCGCTCCACCACCTGACCGCAGTACATAACAGCGACATAGTCTGCCATCTGGTTGATAACGCCCAAATCGTGGGTGATGAACAAAATACTGGTGCCGTTTTCCCGCTTCAGATCATTCATCAGTCGCAGGATCTGCGCCTGAATGGTAACATCCAGTGCGGTGGTCGGTTCATCGGCAATCAACAGCTTGGGACGGCATGCCAGCGCCATGGCAATCATAACACGCTGACGCATACCGCCGGAAAGCTGGTGCGGATACTGTTTGGCAACAATCTCGGGATTCGGAATCTTTACCTCACGCAGCAGGTCAACAGATTTTTCCGCCGCTTCCTTCTTGGAAAGTCCCTGATGGATGATAAACGGCTCAGAAAGCTGTTGTTCAATAGAGAAAACGGGGTTTAAGCTGGTCATTGGCTCCTGGAAGATAACCGAGATATCATTGCCGCGAATCTTATACATCTCACTAAGGGGGAGTTTAGTGAGATCAACACCATTAAAGAGAATCTGACCGCCAGCAATATAACCATTGCCGTCAAGCAGGCGCAGGATACTCATAGCAGATACACTCTTACCAGAGCCAGATTCTCCTACGACACCCAGGGTCTTCCCTTCCTCAACGGTGTAGGAAACATTGTTTACAGCTTTTACTGTACCACGCTTGGTGTCAAAGAAGGTATACAGGTCGATAATTTCAAGCAGTTTTTTCTCGTTTTCCATGATACACCCTCCTTATCTTTCATTCGACTTCGGATCCAGTGCATCACGCAGACCGTCGCCGATTAAGTTGATGCAAACGCAGGAAAGACCGAAGATCAAACCGACGAATACCCAGTTCCACCAGTAGTTCTGAATGATTACACTGTTATTGGCATTAGAAAGCATATTGCCCCAAGTAGGTGTAGGAGCGGGAATACCAAATCCCAAGTAAGAAAGCGTGCTTTCCGTCAGCATGGAGGTGCCAAACGAAAGGGTGATGGAAACCAGTACAACGGACATAACATTGGGGATGATATGCTTGAAAATAATTTTATTTTCCTTTACACCAATAGTCTTCGCAGCGGTAACATACTCCATCTCACGCTGGGCAAACATCTGCGCACGGACCTGGCGGCAAAGCCCCGGCCACGAAAGCAGACCAAGAATGACCATGATGATATACATTCGCTGCTCCACGCTTACCTGCGATCCAAGCACCGCAGAAAGGATCATGGCAAAAGGAATGAACGGCATACTGGATACAACCTCTGCAATACGCATGATCGCCATATCGAGGAAACCGCCGAAGTAGCCGGCAATGCCGCCCAACAGAATACCGATGATGGTAGAAATAACAACAGACAAAGCACCAATGGTCATGGTCATCTTACCGCCGTTTACCAAGCGAGCAAAGATATCGCGCCCAAGGTCGTCGGTTCCCAGCAGGAATCCCTTGAGACCCCATGTGTGCATCTTACCGTTGGCGTCTATTGCGTAGTTCTGATAATACCCAGTAAAGATATTCTTCACATCCACAGAGTCATTGGTCAATTCCGTAGGAACATTGATCTGCTTATAACGGTTGTGGCCCCAGGAGGCAACATTGCCGTCCTCCATTACGACGGTGTAATGGTAACGCCCGCCCTCGATCTTGATGGGCTTGGTGCTGAATGCAGGCAGGGCGCCCTCGCCACGTGTGGTAACACCCCAGGTAAGAACGGTACCATCATTCCTCAGTGCTGCAACGGAGTTTGCAGTAGCCGCAATGGATACCACGCCGCTCTTTGCACCCGCAGGAATATCGGTTGCCAGCAAGGAAGTTGCCTTATCGCCGGCATAAGCAACCGAACCATCGTCCAGCAAAACAATATAAGCGGTATCAGTCAAAGCGGCATCCACCACATGCCCATCATACAGCTCCTTATCTATACCGATATCGGCAAAGTTCGCATTGCCCCAAAGGAGCAGACGGTTGTCATCGGTAAGAGCTGCGGAGAACTGATGGGAGGCAAAAACCTTGGTGATCTTGAAGTTGTGGAAACGGTTGTTTTCGGAAAGCTCCTGCGGCAGCTTGGTCTGCCCCAAACGGGCGTTGCCCCAGCAGTAAACGGTTCCCTTATCGTCCACTGCTACAATGTGGTCAAAGCCGGCAGCAATCTGCGTGATCTTCGCCTTTTGGACCTCCTTGGGAACATCGGCGACATCGATCACACGGGAAACCTTGGTTTTACCCCAAACATAAACATTACCGTTCATATCTACACCGGCGGAGAAATTGGAGCCGACCGAAATATCGGCGATGCCCTCATTCTCCAGCTCTTCGGGATAGTCCATCATGGAATATCCTGGGGATACATTGACCAGGGTGCTGTCCTGCTCTCCCAAATCCAGCACAACAAAGCTGGGAGCAATAAACACAAACAGCATAATAAGAATCAGCAGTACAAGAGAGATAACAGCCAGTGGCTTGGAGAAGAAGCTCTTTGCCACCATACGGGCAGGGCTTTGCAGCGCTTCCTCTGCGTAAATGTCCATTTCCTTATTTGGGAAAAACAGGCGGGAGAACCAGCGGCCCAGTGTCCCCTTCTTCTCCCCGGAGCCTGCCTTCTTATTCTCTTTACTCATATTCAGCAGCCTCCTTCCTTACTTGTTTACACGAACGCGGGGATCGACCAGACCGTAGCTCAAGTCGGTAAGCAGTACGCCCACCAGGCTCACCACGGTATAGAACATCTGCATGGCAAGCACCAGCTCATAGTCGGTGTTGTTCAGTGCCTGCCAGTACAGCCGGCCGGTGCCGTTTAGGGCAAAGGTTGTTTCGATAACCAGCGAGCCGCCGGTGAAAACCGAGATGATCCAGCCCATAATGGAGGTAGAAACCGGCAGCAGCGCATTACGCCATGCATGGCTGTAAATAACCACCTTTTCCTTCAGACCTTTTGCCCGTGCGGTGCGGATATAATCCTGCGTCAGGGTGTCGATCATTGCCGCGCGGACGGTACGGGTCATACCTGCCAAACCAATAAAGACCAGTACCAGTATTGGCAGTGCCATATAATACATTCTATCAGCAAATTCGGTAAATCCAGTGTAGGTGGAGCCGGGAGTCTTGGCACCGCCTACCGGGAATATTTGCAGCTTAACGGCAAACAGATAGATGAATACAATACCGACCAGATAACTGGGCAGGCTATACCCTACTACCGTTACCGCCTGGATCGCACTATCGGAAGCCTTCCGGCGATGAACAGCACAATAAATACCCAGCGGGATAGTAATGGCAAGGGTAAGAATAGTGCTGAACAGGTTCAGCAGTATGGTGTTTGCCATTGGCGCTTTTATGACATCAATGACCGGACGCTTATACAGAGTGGAATCGCCAAACTGCCCCTGTAACAAACCGTTGAATGTCCCGCCCATATCCGGAATCAAACCCATCCAGCGGGCGTAACGAACGACCAACGGATCATCCAATCCCAATTCGGCTCGTTTTTCCAGATACTGACGCTGCCACTCTGCCGGCTTCAGAACCTTACGCAGCGGTTCCATCTCCAGCAGAGCAGGGTCACTGGGAATCAAATTATAAAGGGCATACATCAATAAGGATACTACAAAGAATACAATAACGATGTATACCAGTCGTTTAAGGATATACTTCCCCATATTCCTTTGGCCTCCCGATTATAAAATGACGAGCAAACGCATGAAGGCGTTTATTCTTATATCATAAACCATTTACGGATAAATTGCAACTTTTGATTTGAAAAATTGTAAACAAATACTGAAAAAATATTTATTTGTGCAGGATTTACGGCATAAAGTAAAAGAACGGGGGCGGCAGATGAACCGCCGCCCCCTCTTTTCATGCATTAACTACATGTGGGCGATAGATTATTTGGTACCAACCCAGTTCGCATACAGGATAGCACGCTCGAAGCCCCAGAAGGAATCCTCAGCATAGTTATCGATGGTGTTGGGATAAACAGTAACATAGATGTTGGAGTACAGGGGAACCATGGGCAGCAGCTCATTCCAGCGAATGATGTACTTCTCCCACAGGTCAAGGTAGGTCGCCTCGTCGTCGGGCTCTACGCCGTAAACCATATCCATGGAGAGCTTATCCAGCTGCTCATCATACAGATGCTGTACATTGTAACCCTGCTCAATGTACTCGGGATCGGTGGTCCAGTTGTAGGACTCATCATAGACACCGCCGTTGTAACCGGTAGCCAGGTTGAACATATTGTAGGTGGGCATGCTGTAATCGCCGCCAAGGCCATAGGAGTCCTGACGATACATGTAGTTCAGCAGCTCGGGGAAGGTCATCTCGGTCTTGACGATGGAAACACCGGCAGCCTTGGTGGCCTCGCTGTTCGCCAGCATGGTGGAAAGCAGAGCGGAAACAGCGTTACCCTCGGAGGAAGCCCAGTTGATGGTAGCGGGCATCAGAATAGTGCCGTCAGCCAGAACCTTGTTGAAGCTGTCATAGTACTTGGCCTGCTCCTCGGTAACCTTGGCATAACGAACCTCGCCGGAGCCGTCAACATAGTCGGAGCCGTCAGCATTGTAAACGAAGCCAGCCTGCTTCAGCAGCTCAACAGCCTTCTCGGGGTTGTAGTCATAGTGGTTGATCTTCTTTTCAATGTCGGTCTTGGCAGTCATGGTGAAAGCAGTGCAGTAAGGACCATGCACTACGCTGCCCCAGCCCTTGCAGAAAGTCTGAGCAAACTCAACACGATCCAGCAGATAGGCAACCGCCTGACGGAACTCGGCAAACTGGGTCGGACCAAGGTCGCAGGCAAAGCCGAAGTAACCGTAACCGGCGCGGTCATACTGGGAGGTGGAGCTGTTGATGGTACCGGCCTCGATGAGGTCCATAACAGCGTTAACCTCAGAGCCATCAGCGATCTGGGAATAGATCTGGATCTGACCGGTGGTGATCATATCCATAACGGTATCTTCGGAGGTCTTAACGATAACCAGCTTCTGGATACCGGGCTTCTGACCCTCGAAGTTGCCGTTGTAGTTCTCGTTTACTTCCAGAACGATCTCGCGGGAGCTCTGATCGAAGCTGACGAGGTTGTAGGGGCCGGCGGTAACACGGTTACCGGTGGCAAAACGACCGGCAGTAACAGTCTCGCCGACAGTTTCAGCGGTGAACTCCTTGCCGTCAGCATTTACAAAGTAAACGCCCTCGCCGTCATCCTTAACAGACCAGCCCTCGCCGAACCAGTAGGTGAGGTTAACAGCCTGCATGGCGGCATAAGTAATATCATAGTAGTAAGGCAGATAAGAGGTCTCGCCATCCTCGCCGGTCTTGGCGATGGTGATGGAGAAGGTCTTCTCATCATACAGACGTACCGCGGAAAGAACATTGGTCTCGCCGTTACGATAAGCCAGGCCGCCGGGCAGCATGTTATAGGTAGCAGAAACAACGCCCATCTCCTTACCGGCAGGAGAGGTAACGAACATAGTCCAAGCTACGAAGTTCTCGGCAGTAACAGCTTCGCCGTTGTTGAACTTCAGGCCGTCATTGATGACAAACTTGAAGGTAACATTGCCGTTCTCCTCCTCGATACGCTCGTAGGACTTAACGACGGTCTTGTTGATTCCATAGTCACCGTGCTGATCACTATCGACGGTAGTCATATCATCGGTCAGTGTCATAACCGCCTTATCGGTGGCATTGGGGTTTCTTACGAAAGCGGAATAGGCCCAGTCGCCGGAAGCTTCGGTAGAAGTACCGATAACAACCTGACCGTCAGCTTTCTTCTTGCCCTCGCCGCAGGCTACCATGGTAAGAACCATGACTACAGCGAGCAACAGAGCCAGAAACTTTTTCATGTTGCAATTTCCTCCTTAAAATATTTTCGTTTTGTTATTTTGAATCGGGCTTGCGCCGCGAATTCACAAATTAGGTGGTTTCAGTCCATTTATACCTAAAATCCTAGGGCAAAGCGCTGCGACTTGCAGGATTTAATTTTGAATCCTGTATTCTATAAAAATTTTTTTAATATACTACCATAGAATTTGTAATTTGTCAATTATTTGCGCGGGATATCGTGATTTTATCTGTTGATTTGTGAAATCCAAACAGAGTTTTTATGCAAGTCTCCTGCCCTATTTCACGCATTTCACCAAGCGATTATTCGATGCCGGTCAAATCGTAACTCTTCAGCCATTCGCTGGCGGTCTGGCAAACACCATTCAGGCAACTCTCCTCAAAGGGGCTTTCCAGGCCTGCGTTCTCTAGCAGCTCGGTAAAGACGCGGCTACCGCCCTGACGAGTGTAAGCCATGTAGTGCTCCCAAGCATTCTTGCGGTCTTTCTGCTGCAGCGCCCAGATCTGGAGTGCAACGGTCTGTGCCAGGCAATAATCAATATAATAGAACGGCATAGAGTAAATATGATGCTGACGCTGCCAGCCTTCCCCCTCGCTGTAGAACGGAATATCGCCGTCCAACTTCATCCAAGGCATATAAATACCAAGCAGCTCTTTCCATGTATCGTGGCGCTCTCTGGGGGTCATATCCGGCTTTTCAAATACGATATGCTGGAAGTGATCGACCATAGTACCATAAGGAATAAAGGTGAGAGCACCGGAAAGATGGCTGTAACGGAACTTGCGGGCATCCTCCCCGAAGAAGCCCTCCGCCCAAGGCCATGCCAGGAATTCCATCGACATGGAATGAACCTCGCAGCCCTCCATGCTGGGCCAGATGTAGGAGGTGGGGATGCGGTGGCGGTTCATATAGGCGGCAAAGGCGTGGCCGGCCTCGTGGGTCACTACTTCCACATCGTGCTGGGTGCCATTAAAGTTGGCAAAGATAAACGGAACCTCATAATCGGCGATGCTGGTGCAGTAGCCACCGCTGCGTTTGCCTTCGGTGGAGAGAACATCCAGCAGTTCATTGTCCAGCATCATGCGGAAGAATTCGCTGGTCTCGGGAGAAAGCTCATCATAGAACTTGCGACCCATGGCAAGGATCTCATCCGGTGTGCCGATGGGCTTGGGATTGCCGGAGCGGAATTCCAGCGCGTTATCGGCAAAGCTCATAGGATATTCTTTGCCCAAACGCTTCGCCTGCTCGCGATAAATGCTGTCCGCCACAGGCACCAAATACTTCACAACCGCCTTGCGAAACTTCTCTACATCTTCCTTGGTGTAGCAGTTGCGGCCCATGCGGTAGTATCCCAGCGTGGTATAACCTTCATAGCCCAGCTTTTTGCCCATTTTATCACGCAGATGCACCAGTTGATCGTAAAGATCATCCAGCTTAGCCTGGTTTTCTTTGTACCAATTGCCCTCGGCTTTCCATGCAGCGAGGCGACGGGCATCGTCCGGGTCACTCTTAAACGGAGTGAGCTGAGAAAGGGTGTATACACCGCCCTCAAACGGGATCTGAGCAGAGGCCAGCAACTTTTCGTATTCTACGGTCAGCTCGTTTTCCTTTTGCAGATCTTCAATGATTGCGGGAGAGAATGTCCTGCGGGCAATTTCGGCATTCACAAACATCAAATCACCGTATTCCGCAGCAAACTCCGGACGGTAGGGGGACTCCAGCATCGCCTGCGTCCATGCCTGATTACACTCCTCCAGCTCGGGGTCTACCTTATTCCAGAACTTCATTTCTCCATCATAAAAAGCATCGCGGGTATCAATGGTGTGGCGAATATGGGCAAGATTCGCCAAGGTGCTGATATGCTTATTCAGCTTTTCCTCTGCCAGGAACAATTCTTTCGCCTCGGTATAGCTTTTCGCTGCTTTCAGCTTTTCAGTCAAGCCATTCAACTCAGCTTTCAGCTGCTCAGCATCCGGGCGCTCATATTTCATCTGGGAAAATTTCATTCTGAAGTCCTCCTTGTTGTTTGATATTACAATAATAACGCATTTTTTTGTTCAAATCAACAGGTAATCTTCTACATTACACAATAAAAACAGCAACCACCCATAAGGATAGTTGCTGTCTCTATCATTTTTTACTAAATTACTTTACCATGCTGGCAACTTCAGCAGCGAAGTCGTCCTCGCGTTTCTCGATACCCTCACCCTTTTCATAGCGGACAAAGTCAGCAACCTTGATGGTGCCGCCCAGCTCCTTGCCAGTCTTCTCGATATACTCAGCAACATCGATCTCGCCGTCCTTAACGAAGGGCTGCTTGAGCAGGCAGACTTCCTTATAGAACTTGTTGATACGGCCGTCTACCATCTTCTCCTTAACCTGAGCGGGCTTGCCAGCCAGCTTAGGATCGTTCTCGATCTGAGCCAGAACGATCTCCTTCTCCTTGGCAACCTCATCAGCGGGAACGCACATGGGGCAGATATAGCTGGGGCTTACAGCCGCAATCTGCATGGCGATATCCTTGCCGAAGGTCTCAAAGTCCTTGTCGGCGGCCACGCCATCCAGCTCAAACTTGACCAGGACGCCAATACGGCCGCCGCCGTGGGTGTAGCTGACTACATTGCCCTCGTAGCGAGTGAAGCGACGGATCTTCAGGTTTTCGCCAATGGTGAGGATCTTATCCTTCAGCGCGGCGTCAACAGTAACATCGGTACCGGCCAGCTTGCAGTTCATCAGGGCCTCTACATCAGCGGGATTCTCATCAATAACAGTCTTGGCACAAGCCTCGACAAAACTGATGAAATCAGCGTTTTTACCAACAAAGTCGGTTTCGGAGTTGACCTCGATAACAACGCCAACCTTCTTTTCGTAATCTACCATGGTGCATACCACACCCTCGGCAGCTACGCGGCCGGACTTCTTGGCAGCAGCGGCCAGGCCCTTCTCACGCAGGAACTCGATTGCCTTTTCTACATCGCCATCGGAAGCGGTCAGAGCTTTTTTGCAGTCCATCATGCCACAGCCTGTTTTTTCGCGCAGATCCTTAACATCTTGAGCAGTAAATGCCATTTTTGTTTCCTCCTGTATCTTTTATAGGTGTTTTATCACAGTTTCTCAAGAAAAGCCCGAAAGTGCTTCGGGCTTCTCCGTTTCAGTTCTTATTCCTGGGTCTCAGCGGCGACCTCTGCCTCAGCTTCAGCGGCGCCCATAGCGCCCTGGTGACCTTCAATGATGGCGTTGGCCATCGCGGAGGAGATCAGCTTAACAGCGCGGATAGCATCGTCGTTACCGGGGATAACATAGTCGATCTCATCAGGATCGCAGTTGGTATCTACGATGGCGATAACGGGGATGCCCAACTTGTGCGCTTCAGCAACAGCGATCTTCTCCTTGCGGGGATCGACAACGAACATAGCAGCGGGCAGCTTGTTCATATCCTTAATGCCACCGAGGTATTTCTCGAGCTTCTCAATCTCGAGCTCCAGCTTAACAACTTCCTTCTTGGGCAGACGCTCAAAAGTGCCGTCTGCTTCCATCTTGCGCAGCTGCTCCAGACGACGGATACGCTTACGGATGGTTTCAAAGTTGGTGAGCATACCGCCCAGCCAACGAGCGTTTACATAGTAAGCACCGGCGCGCTCCGCTTCCTCACGGATGGAATCGCCAGCCTGCTTCTTGGTACCAACAAAGAGAACGGTGCCACCATTAGCGGAAAGCTCACGAACGAAATCATAAGCCTCTTCCAGCTTCTTTACGGTCTTCTGCAGATCGATAATGTAGATACCGTTGCGCTCGGTGAAGATGTACTGAGCCATCTTGGGATTCCAGCGACGGGTCTGGTGACCAAAGTGTACGCCAGCTTCCAAAAGCTGTTTCATAGATACTACTGCCATTGTTTGTATACCTCCAAAAATTTGTTTGTGTAACCTCTGCGGCAGTCATCTCCGCCCTGCCACCCTTACGGGCACATGGCTGAACAGATCGTACCGCATGCGTTGTACCGATATAGTTTATCATAGCTTTTCGGGAAAATCAAGCATAAATAAAAAGAAAATCCGCAGTTTTCTGCGGATCATCCTCAATCAATGCAAGGCCCCGGCAAAGGACGGCCGACGGTGGGGCGGTGCCGGGCATGCCACATTTTCCACCAGTACGGTATCTTCTCCAATGCATTTGATCTGATCCCATGGAATGATCAGATCTGGCTCCCTGCCAAACAGGCCAAAAAAGCGCGGTCTGCCGAAAATGATAAGGGTACAAATATGCGCTGTACAGGTATCAAACTCCACATCGCAAACGCATCCTAGGCAGGCACCGTTTTGAATATTGACCACTTCCTTGCAGCGCAGGTCCATTAAACTGCATACCATCCGCTTCCCTCCCCTGTGCGCAGGATTCTGTTCAATCCTATGCGGCAGGGCTATTCCAGTTTACATCTGTGTTTTAATGCGCTGCAATGCCCCTTTTTCGATACGCGAAACCTGAGCCTGTGATATCCCCACTGCCTGACTGACTTCCACTTGCGTTTTGCCAGCAAAGAACCTCAACGACAGTATTTTCTTTTCTCGGGCGGAGAGTGCCTCCATTGCCTGCCGCAGCAGCATTTCATCCAGCCAGTCGCTCTCACTTGTTTTATCCTGCACCTGGTCTATTAGGCAGATGTTCTCTCTCCCATCGGAATAAGCAGGATCATACAGCGAGCTGGGCTCCATGATCGCTTCCATTGCCAGCACCACATCTTCCTTGGGCTGCTGCATGGCTACCGCTATCTCTTCCACGGTCGGCTCGCGTCCTAAGGAATTTTGCAGCTCCTCTTTTTTCTTCAGCGCAGCAACAGCTTGTTCCCTTACTCGTCGTGTCACCTTCACCATGCCAGAATCTCGTAGAAAGCGACGCATTTCTCCAATAATAAGGGAAAACGCATAGGTGCTTAGTTTTAGTCCCAGCTCAATATCAAAGCGTTCGATTGCCTTAATGAGCCCGATACACCCCACCTGGAACAGGTCATCTGGGTTGCCTCCTCGGTTACTGAAGCGCTGTACGGCGCTGAGCACCAGCTTCAGGTTGCTTTCCACCAGCCGGTTACGCGCTTCTCTATCCCCAGCATGTGCCCGTCGCAATAATTCGTTGGTTTCGTCATTTTTTAGTGTTTTCAGCTTAGAAGTATCAACGCCGCTGATCTCTACCTTATAATACATAGCCTTTCCCCCACCAACGCGATGGCAGAAGTATGGGCTGACCAAAGGAGCAGTAAACATTCCTCAACAATTGAAAGAAATGGAAAAGGAAGCCGGAGCATTGCTGCCGCGGCCTCCATTTTACAGAATCTCAAAATTCTCGGATGCGTTATCCTTATTGGTTGTTTCCTTCAGCGCGGTCACCCGCAGTTTTACCGGTTTTTGCCCCAGGTTGATCTCGATAACATCCCCTACCTTGACCTCGTAGGAGGCGCGGGCGGTTTTGCCATTTACTACTACGCGTTCGGCATCACAGGCCTCATTGGCCACAGTCCGCCGTTTGATGATCCGGGAAACTTTCAAATATTTATCCAGCCTCATAGGGGGCCTCCTTACAAAAGAGCCGGTGCGTTGGCACCGACTCCACTGGTTCAGAATTTATTTTACAGCATCCTTCAGCGCCTTACCGGCCTTAAAAACAGGAGCTTTGCTGGCAGCGATGGTGATGGGCTTGCGGGTCTTGGGGTTAATACCAGCATGAGCCGCGCGGGTCTTAACCTCGAAGGAGCCAAACCCGGTGAGGGTAATCTTATCGCCCTTCTTCAAGGTCTCGGTAACGGTCTCCAAAACAGCGGCAACTGCCTTCTCGGCATCCTTCTTGGTCATACCGGCCTTTTCGGCTACGGCGACGATCATTTCAGCTTTGGTCATTTTGTATTTCCTCCTGATATAAAAGAATAGTAGGCAACCATGCCTTTTTCATATTCACAACGATCTACCCTCCGTGGGTTTCTCGCTATGTTGCATCTCCAAAAAGCATTCGATCATCCGGTCCGACTCACGGGAAAGCGCTTCCTCTGCAGAAATTCCAAGTCGCTCCATTCGCTCGCATACAAGGAACAGTAACCTGCTCCAACCTTGCACATCCGTTTCATCCGCCAAAAGCGCATCCTCCAGGCAATTTCGGAGCATACCATCATTCGGATCTTCGAAACATCCGGATGCGGCTGCTCGGGAGATCAGTTTTTGCGCACGCATCAGTGCCGGTAAAGCGCCGGAAACCTGCCGCAAACGATCCTCCAAACTGTAAAGTCCTTTTTCCTTGCGTTTCTGCTGTTCCCAGTTTTGTGCCGCCTCCGCAGCATTCGCAGCATACTCACTGCCAAAGATGTGCGGATGCCTGCCGATCATCTTGCGGCAAATACCGGTGCATACATCATTAAAGCCAAAATGATTCTGCTCCGCCTCCATTTGACTGTGCAGCGCAATTTGTAAAAGCACATCACCCAGTTCTTCCCGCAGCAGTATGGAGTCGTCCCTGTCAATGGCTTCTACCGCTTCATACGCCTCTTCTAGAAAATTGTTGCGGATGGTGTGATGATCCTGCGCCCTATCCCACGGGCATCCTTCCGGGCTCCGCAGAATTCCAACAATCTTAATTAAATCATTGCAGTCATAGGATTCTTTGTCGCACAGATTTGGCATTGTGAATAACCTGCTTTTCAGATAGTACTCCCATTTTACTAGAAACGCGGCTTAAATTCAAGCTATTTTCTTCTATTCTTGCCCGAAAATGCAACACATATTTCAGCACTTTTAATAAACTTCAGACAAAACAGCAGCCCGATGTACACAGCGCCCCCCACCGCAATGGAAAAAAGCAGGGATGCCCAAGCGCTTATGTATCCCAAAAGGAGGTTATAAACCGCCCGCGCCGCGAAACAGCACACAACGGCAGAGATCATCGGCTTGAGGAGCACTGATACCCGCGCAAACGGTCGACCGCTGCCAAACCAGCGCAGCGCACTGTACAGTACTATAAAGCAGTAACACAGTAAACTGCCATAGGCTACCCCATGAATATTAATCTCCGGGCGGGAAACAAGAATATAGTTTGTCACCATCTTCAGCACCCCGCCGATTAAGAGTGCGGTTAATGGTGTTCGTTCCATCCCGGAAGCCTGCAAGACATTATTAAAAATCCCGGCAAAAGAAATCAGAATTGTCACCACGCCCATCATCCGCAGCGTTGGTGCTACGATGGCAACCTCCATTAACTGATGCGGATATAGAAATGATAGAATTTCTTCCGAAAAGGTAAAAATGCCAAGCCCGGCTGGGAAAGCAACTGCAGCTGTGGTTGCCATTACCGATTCTACCGATCGCTGCAAGCACCTGTCATCTTTTGCAGCACAATAGCGGGCTATGGCTGGAATCGCACTCATCCCAATGCCGGCCGTAACCGCCGGTACTAGGTTAAAAATTGAAACTGCCAGCCCAGAATATGAGCCATACAGATATTCGGGAAGCACCTCCACCGTTACCTCCGGAGGGATACACCCAGTATACATCCGCAGGATATGCTCACTCCCCTGCTCCACAGCATTTTTCAGGCAGTTCATTACAGAGGAAAGATCGATAACAGTGGTAAGATTGGCACAGAGAGAAGTCAGTGCAATTGGCAGCGCAACATGCCACAGCTTTTTGGCATCTGTACTGGAAAAACGCCCTCCTCGTTCCGGTACATTTCGTCGGTACTGACCACGAATAAACAACAATCCACACAATGTGCTCAGTGATACGCCCAGCACAGCTCCAGCCGCTGAGTACTGCAAAATCCTCAGCTGTACCTCCTGCATTGTACCAGGCCAGCCCAGTGTTCCCGCCATTGCCGCATCGTTTAGTTTGGAATAAATAACCCACGCCAATAGAATTCCGGCGGCCAGCTTAACCATGGCCTCCACGACTTGACTACGAGCGGTCGGCAGCATGTTCTGTCGCCCTTGAAAGTAGCCACGATAAGCCGAAGAGAGGCAGGAAAACAGAACAGACGGCGCAATGCAGCAGACCGAAAGTGCCGCCGCAGGGTTTCCGATGAGTTTTGTTAATGGTCCAGCTCCAATAAACAGCAGCACTGCCGCCAGCGTGCCAATCCCCAAGAACATGAGTCTCGCAGTTTTTAGAATGTTTCCAGCCTCTTCTCCCCTGCCGCCGTACTCCGATACCATACGGGAAACAGCCACACCCAATCCGGTCACTGTCATAGAATAAATGGGAATGAGAACATCATAAGCGGAAACAAAATAGGACATTCCTACGCCGCCCAGTATATTAGCCAGCGGGATTTTGAACAGCGCACCGATCACCTTAACGACCATGGTGGATGCTGTTAAGATGAGCGCTCCCTGCAAAATAGTCTGCTTTCCTTTTTCCATCATCTCCTCCGCCCCTTTTCACCAAAAAAGGAAGCCGAACAGCATACTTTGCTGTTCGACTTCCCCGTTATGTTTACTATTACAGTTTATTTTTCCTCTGCAGGGTAAATAGCCTTGCCGCAATAGCTGCAAAACATCGCCGTAGAGGGTACCAGTTTATTGCAGTGGGGGCATGCCACCATATGAATCTCCGTGTTTTCCCGCCGCTTTTTCTCGTTTACGCTTTCCAGCATCACCTTAATAGCTGCCGCCTTTTCTGCAATGGCGTGTGCGGTCTCCGCATCTTCGGTGCCTTCCTGTAGCAGGGCATAGTACATCCGTCCCAGCTTCATATAGCATTCCTCCAGCTCGCGGCGCTTTTTCATCTCGTCCAGCTTCTGGCGGGAAGCATCCACTACTTCACCGGCAACATTGCCTACCGCCTTGCCAAATTCCTTGGCTTTTCCCAAAATGTCATCCCAGTTTGCCTGATTCATAACTTCCGCTCCTTTCGGTTCACTCGGTATCATTCAGGCGCTGCAGCGGCAGGGCTTCCTTTCGCTCCAGCACCGTTTGGAAACGATTGATATATTCATACGGGTATTTATAGTTAAAGCTACGGGTAATGCGCTGTGGACCGTTCGGTACCAGCTTGGTTACACCGCCAGCCCCTGCTGAGATTATGGTATGCCCATCATCCATAATATAGACATTGTATTTGCAGGCCTTTCCCGGCAGGGTATAGCCCACATTTTCCAATGCCTCCACAGTGCCCTTCTGCCTGTATAGGTAGTAGGGTTGGTAACCCGCCTCCTCTAGCAAATGACGGGAATATTCCACCATCTCCATGGCAGTTCGCTTCTGCGGGCCCTCTTCCTTTAGTGTGGAAGCATGCTTGACCGTTAGGGTATGTACCGTAATATTTTCCGGGTGGAGCGCCAGCACCTGTTCTATGGTGCTTCGGAAGGACTCAAAAGTGTCCTCTGGCAGTCCGGCTATGAGGTCAACATTTCGGTCAAAGTGAAATTCTTCCGAGAGCTTCCAAGCATCAAGAAAATCCTCAGCCGTATGACGCCGTCCGATGGCCTTTAAAACGCTGTTATTGAGTGTCTGCGGGTTAATGCTGATGCGGTCCACACCATTTTGCGCCATTACCCTTAGCTTTTCCAGCGTGATGGTATCCGGACGGCCAGCTTCTACGGTAAATTCCTCACAGGCAGTCAGATCAAAGTCCTTTCGAATCTCTCGCAAAAGCCGATCCATCTGCTCTGCGGTTAGGGTCGTCGGTGTCCCGCCGCCAATGTATACACTGATAACGGTAAGCCCCGCCTCTTTTACCAGGCGGCCTGTCAGTTCCAGCTCCCGTAGCAACAGCGGCAGATACTCTTCCAGCATATTTCCTGCCCGTTCAATGGAATGCGACACAAAGGAGCAATAGCTGCACCGGGAGGGACAAAACGGGATCGCAACATACAAACTGATCTGATCCGAAGAAAGTGCCTCCACAATCTCCCGCTGGTTATGCCAAGTATCCATCGAAAGTTGCGCCCGCTCCTCACTGACACCATAATCAGATAGCTTTTGCATAACATCAGCTTCTGTCATTCCTACTTCGGTCATTTGCCGTACCAGCTTTACCGGACGCACACCGGTCAGCATTCCCCAGGGAAGAGTGTGTCCCAACAGTGCTGTCAATTGATTGTACAGCATCCGGCAGATGGTCTGCTCTATCTCCGTCCGGTCTACCGTACTAGGAGATGACGCCTCACGCTTTTCCCCATTCAGGCAGGCAACCACATGGCACAGGCAGCATTTTTCCTGCTCCTGCACCGTAATGGCAATGCTGTCATTGTCATCTGGGATGGCTTCTCCCGGCAAAACAATCGTCACCGGAGTTTCTCCCAACAGCATCCGTATCAGACTTTCCACCTCGTACCGGATGTCCGGTCGATTCAGTTTAACGACCATAAGCCGCGCGTACCCGTGCTACCAGGCTATCGATCCAGGCGTACTGGTCAAACAGCATTCCATCCTGCTCATGGCCAGGGTACATATGATAGTTGGTCTTAATAGAACGCAGCCTGGTCAGTGAATCCACCATATCCATGAAATCACTGCTATACATATCGGTACGGCCGCAGCTCTGCACAAACAAGGTATCCCCTGTAAAAATAGCATCCCCACAGAAATAGGTCAGACAACCTGCGGTATGGCCGGGTGTCTCCCAAACGGTAAACTCCAGCTCATCCAGCTCTATCTTGTCTCCCTCTTTCAGCAGTCGGTCCGGCTGAAGGGTAACTGGCGCACCAATGGCAGAAGCGCTGTAATTCTTGCGGGGATCGCTCAAGAGAGGCACTTCCTTTTCCGCCGCCATCAGCTGGATTTCCGGATAGTGCTCCTTGAGCCCTGGCACTGCGCAGAAATGATCGTAATGGCCATGGGTCAGCAGAATTATTTTAGGGGTCAGGTGGTTCTCTTCTATCGCCTTGATAATATTTTCCGGTTCCATACCGGGGTCAATGACGGCACAGTTGCCTTTCTCACTGGCCACCAAATAGCAATTCGATGCAAAGCAATGCATCGGCACACTGATCACTTTCATTTTTTTCACTCCTTTTATCGATCCACCCGGCCGGTACGCATTTCTTCTGTATCCAGTATCAGCGTCACCGGTCCGTCATTTATAAGGGATACCTCCATATCCGCGCCGAACCAGCCTGTTTCCACATGGAGATCATGGTCCATCAGCTCTGCCACAAACCGCTCATACAACGGAATCGCCGTTCCCGGCCTGGCTGCCGCGATGAAAGAAGGCCGTTTGCCCTTTCGGCAGTCACCATACAGCGTAAACTGCGAAACCACCAGCACTTCTCCCGCTACATCCTTCAACGAAAGATTCATTTTATCGTTTTCATCGGTAAAGACCCGCAGCCCAGCGCATTTTTCCGCTAGGTAACTGCACAGTTCTGGGGTATCCCCTTCGGTTACCCCCAGCAGGATCAAAAATCCTTTTCCGATTTTCCCTACCGTTTCGCCAGCAATGCGAACCGATGCCTCGCTGACTCTTTGTACGACCGCTCTCACGAAAGCACCGCCCTTTTCACCGAAGATACGCCGGGGATCCGGCTAAGGTTATTGATAATGGTTTGCAGCTGGTTCAGGTCACTGATGCCGATGGAAACCTGAATACTAGTCTGACCGGTCTTCAACTCCTTAGCCATCACCGAATGAATGGGAACGCGCATATTCCCCAACTGTACGCTTACATCTGCTAGTATACCGATCCGGTCCGATGCAAGAATATCCAGCGTGGATTTGAATGTTTCTTTCACCTTACTGGCCCAGGTGGCATTTACCCACCGCTCCGGGTCCTCCCCACGGCGACGAGCATTTACCACATTGGCGCAGTCGCACTTGTGAATAGATACCCCGAACCCACGAGTGATAAAACCTACGATCTCATCGCCGGGTAGTGGATTACAGCACCGTGCAAATTTGATTAAGCAACCATCCAGCCCTTCCACAATAACGCCGTTAGAAGCCTTTTGTGAGGTTTTCTTAACAGTTGGGGCTAGGGTCTGTTCCGGCTTGCGGTATAGGCGGATAAAATCATCCTTGACACGCGGCATAATCTTTTCCAGCGATATACCGCCATAGCCAATAGAGGCGTAAAAATCATCCACCGTGTTGTATTTCTGCCGGGTGGCAATGTCCGCGATAAACTTTTCACGCTCTTCCTGCGGTGGGGCAATCAGATTGCGGCGCATTTCCTTTTCAAGTGCCAATTTGCCCTCAGCAATGTTCTCTTCCCGCTTTTCTTTTTTGAACCAGGAGCGAATCTTATTACGGGCCTCACTGGTCTTTACGATTTTCAACCAATCACGGCTAGGGCCATTACTCTGGGTGGTGGAGGTAATGATCTCTACGATCATGCCGGTTTTTACCTTATAGTCCAGCGAAACCAACCGCCCATCCACCTTGGCACCGATCATCTTATTGCCGACCTCTGAGTGAATAGCATAGGCAAAGTCCACCACGGTGGAACCCTGTGGCAGCCGGATCACATCCCCGCGCGGCGTAAATACAAAAACCTCCTCCGGTGCAATATCGGTTTTAATGGATTTTACAATGTCCTCTACATCATCGGAGTCCTTCTGCGATTCCAACAGCTGCCGGATCCACGCCAGGCGCTCATCCAGCGAATCCTTACCCTCCATGCCGATCTTGTATTTCCAGTGCGCCGCAACACCGTATTCCGCAGTGTAATGCATATCCCAGGTACGGATCTGCACTTCAAAAGGCACGCCTTCTTTATCCAGCACAGTGGTATGCAGCGATTGATACATGTTCTGCTTGGGGGTAGAGATATAGTCCTTAAAGCGATTCGGGATCGGCCGCAGCATATCATGGATGATCCCCAGAATGTTGTAGCACTCCGGTACAGTATCCACAATAATGCGCACCGCATAAATATCGTAAATCTCATCAAAGGAGCGGCCCTGAATATACATCTTACGGTAGATGCCATAGATGCTTTTCACCCGGCCATCTATCTGTGCGGTCACATGTTCTTCTTCCAGCCTGGCCTGGATTCGCTTAATAATATTGCTCAGAAAAGCCTCTCGATCCTCCTTGCGCAGGGCCAGCTGTTGCTCTATTTCATGGTAAGCCACCGGATCCAGGTGCTTCAGTGAGAGATCCTCCAGCTCTTCCTTGACACTGCGGATACCCAGCCGGTGTGCCAGTGGCGCATAGATCTCCATCGTCTCCAGCGATTTGACCCGCTGCTTTTCAGGAATGCGGTAATCCAGCGTGCGCATGTTATGCAGCCTGTCTGCCAGCTTGATGATAACAACTCGAACATCCTTCGCCATAGCCAGCAGCATTTTGCGTACATTTTCCGCCTGTTGCTCTGCCCGGCTGGAATAAGGAATATTGGCGAGCTTTGTCACACCATCCACCAGTTCAGCTACATCGCCGCCAAATTGCTTTTCTATATCCTCCAGCGTTACGGTAGTATCTTCCACCACATCATGCAGCAGTCCGCCGATGATAGTATCCGAATCCATACCCAGCCCTACCAGTATTACCGCTACTTCTATGGGATGTGAAATGTATGGGTCACCGGAAGAACGCATCTGTCCTTCGTGTGCCTTTTTTGCCAGCTCGTAGGCCGCTCTTATCCGCGGAATATCATAGGCCTTATTGGATTTTTCTATGGCATCCGCTAATTTTTCATATAGGGCGTCCATCGCTCACCTATCCTTTCTGGAGCCTTCGGAAGGTTTGGGAGTGTTCCAGCTCCACCTTCTTTTCTCCGTTTTTTATCACAAAGCCTTCAGGCTGCATATCCTCCATCAGCTCCAGCTCCCGCATAATCTGCAGTGCCGCCAAATGCTTAAAGTAGGTATAGCCATCCAACTTTTTTTGCAATATGTAGTACATTCCGTCCGTTCCTGTCTTTATGGGGCTGTTATCCCGCAGATAACGATACACTCCTGCCAAGTCGTTCCGGGTAAAGACTTCCGTGGCATCAGCAGTTTCTTCTCCGCGCACCACCGCCTCAAAGGCCGCTGCTGCACGCAGATTCTCTCCCTGCCGCCAGCCCGTCGGATGCACATTGATGACCCGTACGGAAACCGTCCGCTGGTCATTAAAATCATTGATACTTAACGCACAGGCCACATCTATGTGGTCGCCAATCGAAAAGGGAAACTGCTTTACAGGCATTCCGAAGTACACCATCGGTACTGTATACCGCCCAGCTGTTACAGACATACGCAGATGATTACCATTCCCAATAGAATTCACAGCCTGCACTGTCACACCAGGTAGTAAAAAAGTCGGCATGGGGTTTTCGCATCCAAAAGGAGAAAGCCGGCTCATCTCCTCTACATTCGCCACGGTAATCTCCTCCGGCGCAATGGGGGCATCCAGCTTTACCGTATGCACTGGCATAATGGGATAATGCTCCGCAGCATATTCTTCCAATGCGGCAGTAAAAGCCGGAATATCCTCCTCCGCCAGTGTAAAGCCAGCAGCCATGGGGTGTCCACCAAATTTCTGCAACCTCTCGCTGCACGCAGCAATGGCATCAATGATACTAAAGCCCTCCACACTGCGGGCCGAACCCCTGGCAATGCCATTAGAGCAAGAAATGATAATACATGGTTTGCGGTAGCGTTCCAGCATCCGAGCCGCGGCAATCCCAATCACCCCCAAATGCCAGTCATCCCCCACCAGCGTCAATATTCTGTTGTGCAGCAGAGCAGGCTTGCGGTGCAGCAACTCCCCTGCCTCCGCAGAGATATTTTCCTCCATACGGCGACGCTCCGCATTCAGCTTTTCTATCTCCGCCGCAAGTGCCACTGCCTGTTCCTCATTTTGGGTCAGCAGCAACTGTACCGCAGTATCTACACTTCCTATCCGCCCTGTCACATTGATACGCGGTGCGAGCATAAAGGAGATGGTATCGCTATTGCAGGCTGCCAGATCTGCTTTGGCATTTTGAGCTAAAGCCAATAGACCAGGCCGCTCTGTTTGGGCCAGCACCTCAAGCCCCAGCCGGGTTAGGATGCGGTTTTCCCCTTTCAGCGGTACCACATCAGCCAGTGTAGCGATTGCCACCAGGTCGCCATACTGTTCTAGTAGCAGGTCCTGGGGATCCTCCCCCTGCATCTGCTGTTCCAATGCAGCAATCAGCTTAAATGCCATGGCGGCACCGCACAGGTACCGACAGGGCGAGCTGTTTTCCTCAAATGCGGAATTGACCAAAGCATCCGCGGGTGGTAGCTGCTGGGGCAGCGCATGGTGGTCAGTCACCACTACCTCGATTCCAGCTTCTTTAGCGCGCTTAATCTCCTCCACAGCAGAAATGCCGTTATCTACAGTGATGATCAGCTCGATTCCAGAGGAAATAACCATTTCCATCGTCTTCATGGAAAGACCATAGCCCTCATTCAGCCGTTCCGGGATGTAATAGCACACATCAGCGCCTTCGCCCTCCAGGTACTCATACAGCAACACCGTGGCGGTGATCCCATCGCAGTCATAGTCGCCAAAGACAAGGATTTTCTTTCCCTCGTCTATCGCCCTGCGCACAATCGTCACTGCTTTTTCCATATCATGCAGTTCCATGGGGTCACACAGCGGTTGGGTACAGTTCAAAAAGGTTTCTGCTGATGCGGAATCCTTGATCCCGCGGGAAGCCAACACCCGGCACAGGAACATCGGCAGAGGCCGGTTCTCAACGATCAGCGCGTCCGCTTTGGCAAAGTTTTCTTTCCACGCAAAAAATCTCATGACAGCCGGCCTCCTTTCCATTTTGATAAAATATTATAGCATATTTTGTCCAACTATTCAATCACCTGGCGGTGAGAAACGCTCAATCACCGCTCCCGCCGTATGGATCCCATCCACCGCTGAGCTCATGATGCCTCCGGCATAGCCGCTGCCTTCTCCACAGGGATAAATTCCCTCCACCGAAATACTTTGTCTGTCCTCCCCGCGCAGAATGCGCACAGGTGAGGATGTGCGTGTCTCCGGTGCTGTCAACACCGCATCCGAGACAGCATAGCCCTTTATTCGTCGGTCAAATATCGCTAATCCTTTTTTCATCTGTTCTGTCACAAAAGGCGGCAGTATTCTTGTGAAGTTACAAGGCTTTACACCAATGGCGTAGGTTGGCTCTACTTTGCCCCACTCCGCCCCGGGACACCCCTGCATAAAGCGTCCCACGGTCTGCACCGGAGCGCAGTAATTCCCCACGGCAGCATAGGCCCTTTGCTCTATCGCCTGCTGGAACCAAACCCCATCCAGCGGATTTGACCCATAGTCCCGATGGTCCACCGAAACTACCAGCGCAGCATTGGCATTTTTTCCATCCCGGCTGTGGTAGCTCATGCCGTTGGTCACTATCGTTTCCCGTTCGGAAGCCGCCGGCACCACCACACCGCCTGGACACATGCAGAAGGTATACACTGCCCGGCCGGTATCTGTCTCCCGTTCCGAGAGCTGGTATTCGGCATGTCCCAACTTGGGGTGACCTGCATAGTCCCCATACATGGCGTGATCTATCGCTTCCTGCGGGTGCTCTATCCTAGCCCCTACGGAAAAAGGTTTCGCCTCTATTGCAATCCCCCGCTCCATACAGCAGGTGAAAAGTGGTCTTGCCGCATTACCGGGCGCCAAAATAAGACAGTCGCATGGAATCTCCTCTCCCTGCGCAATAACACCGGTGATCTTACCGTCCTTGGCGATAATATCTTCCGCTGCCGCGTGGAAACGGACTTCGCCGCCCAGCGATACGATCTCTTGCCGGATTGCCACAACCACCTTTCGCAGCAGGTCTGTACCAATATGCGGCTTGGCAGCCGTTAGGATCTCTTTAGGCGCGCCATGTGCCACAAATTCCTCCAACACCACCCGGCAAAACCCATCATTGATGCGGGTCATCAGCTTCCCATCGGAGAAGGTCCCGGCTCCGCCTTCACCAAACTGAATATTAGAGCTTTCATCCAGCCTCTGCTCCTGCCAAAAGGCCTCTACATCTGCCACGCGCTCCTCCATAGGTGCTCCCTGCTCCAGAATGACCGGCTGATACCCGGCTCGTGCCAGCATCAAACCACAGAACATCCCCGCAGGCCCCAATCCAATAATCACCGGGCGGTGCTTCATTGGCTCCATCCCCGGCCGGAACTGCGGTTTGTCTTCCATCAGCAGGCGATACTTCGCGTTTTCCCGTAGGGTGACGCCTTCTTTCAGCGTAGCCGCTATGGTATAGTTTAGCCTGATATTCTCTTTTTTGCGGGCATCTACGCTTTTCCGATAGATATCCACCTTCAAAAGGTCGCTGCCTTTACACCGCAGGGCACGCAGCGCCTCTCGCCGGAATTCTGCTTCCTCCTCCAGCGGTACAATAATATTGTTGATCAGATAAATACTCATAACGATCCCCCGGGAAAGAAAATTCAGCTCTGCCCATAAAAAGCAGAGCCGAATTTATCATTAAAATTAACTGGCCTTGGCGTCCACTGTCACACTGTATTCACCCACTGCCCATACATAGCCTTTGGTCGGCGCATAGATGGAAACCGGCATCTCGTATTTTCCAGCACGCGTTCTCATGTCGGAAAGATCGACCTTCACTACAAAGTCGCCCGCCGCTATTCCGCTGATGATACTCTTTTTGCCCAAAACATACACACGCAAAGCGCTTTCCTCTACCGTCACCGTAAAGCCCTCTGGCACATTCACCAGCTGGAAGTTCTTTAGGCTCAGATTGGTAGAAGCAAGATCATCCGCCTCAAAGGACACCGTTACAACCTCTATATCATCCATATCGGTAAAGCCTTCCGGCAGCTGCACCGCAAAGTCCATTTGCGAGGAGGTCAGCAGGTTCATCTGCTTAAAGTCGATATACCCCAGCACCAAACTGGAATGATTGCGCAGCACGGAATCCTCCGCCGCTACTGTGATGGAATCCACAGAAAGACTGTATGAAAGCTCATCCACTGGGAAGTTTTCCGGTACATTCAGGAAGGAAACTGTCAGCGGCAGAGTCGCCACCCGTTTGACCGGAACGGTTACCGCTACGCTGCTCACATCCTGGTGGAAGTAGGCAACCTCCTCCGTCTCCAGCTTATTGCCTTCGGCATCATAATAAACGATCTTGGAATTCTGCTGCTGAGTACTGGTTACCTCCCGGCTGAAGTCCACTTCGATCACTGCGCGCTCTACACGGGAGATAAGGCTTTCCGCTCCACTTACCTCTACGGTGGAAGGCTCCAGCACGATCTCATCTTCCGGAGCAATGTAATTGGCCGGGGTTGTCAGCCCGGTAATATCCGCCTGGATCTGCAAAAGCTTTGTTGCCCTAGTTTCAAAAGTCAATGTCACCGTAGCGGGAGAAATCGATGTTACCGTATAGCTTCTTGTACCGTTATCGCTCACCACCAGCGGCACCTCATAGGTACCCGGCTCGGTAATCGCGGAAGCATCAGCAACCACTCGCACATTTTCCGGGCCATAGCTGCCTATCTCAAACTGCTTGCCGTCCAGGACCAGTGAGACCTTGGTATCCGCGCCATCCACTACCTCCAGCATCGCACTGGTTGGGATATCCACCGTAATGGGAACATCTCTTATCGCTTTCGTGATCTCCGGCGCCGCCAGCATGGCAGCCATCCACACAAAAAACGCAATAACGATCGAAAGGATGATCCTTAGTGTCTTAGGGCGTTCCGCAGCCTGCTGGACTGATTCATTTTGATTCTTGTTCATGGCCATTTCTCCTGAAAATGCTCATCAGCGTATCCATCGCGCTGCCTTTCTTCGCTTCCTGCTCGGAAAGCAGCTCATCGCACAGAATCGAATTAAGGCTGTTTACCGTCAACCGCAGGTTCAGCTTGCCGTCTTTGGCTACTGAGATCGCGCCCGTCTCCTCCGAAACAATCACGATCAGCGCATCACTGACCTCAGACATACCCAGGGCCGCCCGGTGGCGGGTGCCCAGCGTCCGGCTGATATCATAGTTATTGGACAGCGGCAAAAAGCACCCCGCTGCGTGTACCCGTCCATCCCGGATGACCATAGCGCCATCATGCAGAGGGGAGTTTTTGAAGAAGATATTGCGGATCAGCTCGGCGGAAGGACTGGCATCCACCAGCGTACCGGTCGCTATAATATCCCCCAGACGGGTACTGCGCTCTATGACGATCAACGCACCGGTGCGTTCCTTGGAAAGTATGGCACAGCTATCACAGATGGCATTAATGCAGCGCATCATATTGCTGTTATTCTCAAAGCTGTTTCCGCCGATGCTGTTCACTGTCTTTCGGATCTGTGTCAGCGAAAAGCTGGTACGCCCCAGCTTTTCCAGTATCTTTCGCAGCTCCGGCTGGAAGATGATAAGCAATGCGAAAACGCCGTAGGTAATCAAATAGCGGATGATGGCGCTGACCGCGCGCAGCTGGAATGCCTGGGACAGCACATACACAAGGATTATACCCAGTACGCCCTTGATGAGCTGCCCCGCGCGGGTCTCCCGCAGCAGGTCGATCAATTTATAGACCAGATATGCCACGATAAGGATATCCAAAACATCCTGTATCCGGATGGTTCGCAGGATATCCTCAAGCATCTCCAGCGAGGGTATCAATTTGATCATCGGTCACATCACTTCCACTCATTTAGGATCTTGCACACACGGCTTCCGGCGCCGCCAGCCGTTTTGGCCAGTTCCTCAGTCTGCTGTGTCACACCACGCCGCCGCAGTGTCACCTTATGTACCTCCGGCTTGTCCTCTTCCTGCTTATTGGCACACCGAGCAGCTGCCTTACAGCACGGCACCTCTGCCTCCAGCCGGTCAAAATCCTTCTCAAATTGATCCAGTCGCTGGGTAAACTGCGCCCTTATTTCATCCAATTGGTTTTTCAGCCCATTAAAATCCTCGTGCCGCCCCTTAAAAAGGTCAGCCTGCAATTTTGCTTCATTCAGCTCCGCTCGCAGGCTGTTCAGCGCAGCCTCCTGTTCATTTACACGGGCCTGCATCTTCTTATTCAGTTCCATCTGCAGCTGCAGGGCATTCTCCTTATCCCGCAGTTGCGCGGCCAGCTTATTGGTGCGCTCCCGCAGGCGCGCGCAGTCGCTTCCCTGCTCATTCAGCTGGCGTTCCTTTTCCTTGCTATCACTTACCGCCTGCTTATACTGGGCGCTCATGGCTTCCAGCTTCTCATTCAGTTCCGCAGCCTTACGGTCCAGTGTGTCATTACGCACCGCCAGCTCCTCCAGTGCTTCGCGTGCCTGTTTATCCTGTTCATAAATATAGTCCAGCACTGCCTTACGGTCAAACCCAAACAGCGCGGTGGAAAAACGCTTTGCCTCCTGCACGGAAACACACTCCTTTGTACATATTATAACTATTGTCAGTATAGCATTTTATCCTCTACCATTGCAACAGCATTTCATTATATTTTGCCGGGAATTTTCTCCCTTTCGACGCATAAAACTGACCGCCGGTGTTTTCTGCCCGGCGGCCAATTCCATTCAGTAGATCTGTTGCATTTCCTCCCGCAGCTGCCGTATGATCTTCTTTTCCAGCCGCGAGATATAGGATTGCGAGATCCCAATGATATCCGCTACCTCCTTTTGGGTGCGTTCCTCACCCCCGTCCAGCCCAAATCGCAGCCGCATAATACGCTGCTCCCGCTCCCCCAGGCCGCTTACCAGCCCCCGTAGGGCACTGCGCTCCACCTCCTGCTCCAACTCACGGTTCACCGTGTCGCCGTCCGTCCCCAGAATATCTGAAAGCAGCAGCTCATTACCGTCCCAATCCACATTCAAAGGCTCATCTATGGAAACCTCCGTTTTCTGGTTCTGTATCTTACGCAGGTACATCAGTATCTCATTTTCAATGCACCGGGAGGCATAGGTCGCCAGCTTTATGTTTCTCGCCGGGCAAAAGGTATTCACCGCCTTGATAAGCCCGATGGTCCCTATGGAGATCAGGTCTTCAATTCCAATACCGGTGGATTCAAACTTCCTCGCGATATACACCACCAGCCGCAAATTATGGGTGATCAATATTTCCTTGGCTTTGGGGTCGCCTTCCTCCAGCCGCATAAAGATCGCCGTTTCCTGCTCCCGGCTCAACGGTGCCGGCAGATTGTCCGGCCCATTGATGTAGTAAATCTCCAGATAATAACCAAGAAAGAATTTTCTTAGTCTTTTCAATAATCTATTCAGCAGCATTTCAGTCACCTCACAGCAGTACCTGTATCATCTTGGGGTTAAATACCCCACCGTAATTTCCGTTCCCTATTTCGGCATCCACCACTACGGCAAAATAGCCGCCCAGATCCACCTGTTTTCCATTCACCGTTGTATACATTCTCTCCGGCCGGAATGCCGGCATCATTCCCCATCCCTGTACTGTACCGGCCAGTACCCACCGCACACCAGGTACAGCCGCATCAGTATCCGTCTCCCGCACGATTCTTCGTTCTTCCGGATTCAGCAGTCCCCATACTTCTGCCGCGTTTACCACCAGTACCGGCAGCCCGGAAAACGGCTCAATCAGCCGGTTGCCGCTATCGGCCAGCGCCATCACCGGCACCATTCGTCCCCGTCGCTCTATCGTAATTCGGTAAATGTCTCTCTGCGGCATCCGCAGCGCTGTAAAGCGGTCAAATAGGCTTACAGCACCATAGGCCGCTGCCACACAGGCCAATAGCATCAGCGGCGGAATGTTATAGTACACCACTCCATTAGCGGTATAGAAGCCCAATCCAGGCTGCAGCCAAATGAGCAACATTGTCACACCAGCAAAAACGATACTCACCAAATAAAACACCCCGATGGCCCGCAGCAGCCGTTTGCGATTCAGTGCTGGAAAAGCTACCCCTACCAACAGTACCGAAACTGCCAACCGATATAAAAGCTGCACTGCTACCGAATGAATAGGCACAAAGATAATAAACGCGGCAGCGGCTCCCAGAGCTCCAGATATGTACTTTACCGCTCTTCCCGGCCTTATCCCCAGTATCCGCCCGCACAGCTGCAAAATAAGCAGTGTCACTGTAAAATTCACCGCCGCCAGCACATCACCGTATATCTTCATTTCTCTCCGCCCGCCCTTCCCGTGTCATGCTTCATTGTAATCCCCATGTACAAAAGAAACGGTCGAAGCATGGTTCCTCCTCCTTGACATTTTGTCCGCAAATCTTTATCATGGTCACAGAAAGGAGCGTGGCGAAAATGCAGGAAAAAGAACGCATTGCGCACATCATCTCAGAACTGGAAAAGCTCTACCCGCAGGATCTTTGTTCCCTGCAGTATCGCATCCCGCACGAGCTACTCATTGCAGTACGCCTTTCCGCCCAGTGCACCGATGCCCGTGTAAACCAAGTGGTACCCGCCCTATTCGCCAAGTACCCCTCCATTGAAGCCTTTGCCGAAGCGGATGTCGCCGATGTGGAAGAAATGGTGCGCAGCTGCGGCTTTTATCACACCAAGGCCCGCGATATCGTTGAAATGTGCAAAATGCTTCGGGATGAATACGGTGGCGTAGTCCCGGATTCTATTGAGGAACTCACCCGACTCCCCGGCGTCGGCCGCAAAACAGCCAATCTCATCTGTGGTGATATCTACGGCCAACCTTCCTATGTTTGCGATACCCACTGTATCCGTATCACCAATCTGTTGGGTCTTACTACTTCCAAAGACCCCTACAAGGTCGAAATGCAGCTGCGGGAAAAAATCCCCCCGGAAAAGTCCACTGGCTTCTGCCACCGTATGGTGCTTCTGGGCCGGGAATACTGCATTGCCCGGCGCCCACAGTGCATCCGTTGCCCCCTGCGGCCCTATTGCCCCGGCCAAACAGCCGAAAAAATTAAAACATCCTGACCTTTCTACGCTTTAATATTTGAACTGTCGGACAGACTGTGATAGAATCATCCTATAACAAAAAAATTTCATCCACCCAAGGAGGAACATCATATGGCATTCTTCGATAATCTCGGTAAAAAAATCTCTGTTGTGGCTGGTACTGCCGCTGATAAAGCCAAAGACCTCGGCGAGATCGCCAAGCTCAAGGCAGAAATTCTCGGTGTTCAGTCGGATATTAATGCCGCCCTGCTGGAACTGGGCCGTAAGACCTATGAGCAGAGTAAATCCGAGGCGGAAGGCCCCTATGCTGCCGACTGTGCCAAGATTACCGGCCTTTACGATCAGATTGAATCCCTGCGCGCCCGTATAGCCCTTGTAAAATCCGATAATTCCGATGATAACAATTGCATCATTAATACCGATGAGACTCCCGCAGAGTCCGTAGAGAAACAGCCTACTGCTGAGGAATCTTCTGCGCCTACCGTCTGCCCTGCCTGCGGCCAGCCTGTGGAATCCGGTTCCGCGTTCTGTTCCCAGTGCGGCGCTAAGCTGTAAACGGAGGATCACGCATGATGGAAGACCTGCAAAACAGCTCCTTTGCCGGGAATAACGATCTCCTCTCGGATATCCCGCCTGCCGTCGTGGCCGGAAACGATGAGCATGCTGCCCCGCCGGAGGAAGAACCACAGCCCACAGCTCCACCGCAGGAGGAACCACAGCCCGAAAAGCCCCGAAAAGCCCCACCCGATACTTCCGTGATGAAGGTCAGCTCCTTTATGGGCGCTTTGGTGCTGTTGTCCATTCCCATTGTTAATTTTTTCTGCGCCATCAAATGGACCTTCCGCCGCGGTAATAACCGCAACCGCCGTAATCTCGGCATCGCTGCTCTGCTGCTCCAACTCATCTTTGTCGGGTTGGTCATTGGTGGCTGCGTCATCGCCAAGTATCAGTTTGGTTACGATGTCATCCAGCATCTGCTGGATCTCATTTTCCCCAAGTAAGGAGCCCCTATGGAAAAAGAAAAGTTAGAACGCATCAGTCATCTTTCCCGCCTTTCCCGGGAGCGCAACCTGACCGATGAAGAAATCAAAGAACGCATGGAGCTGCGTGGACAGTACATTGCCGAAATGAAGGCCAGTCTTAAGCATACCCTGGATAACACTTACATTCAAAAGCCGGATGGCACCCGGGAAAAGCTCCGTCAGAAACCGAATAACCAAAAAATCAAGCAATAAACCGTAAAAAGCCGCCCATCGGCGGCTTTTTCAGCAGATTATTTTCCAAAGGAGGTTCCTATATGGATGAGAATATCCAAAAACTCCAGCAGATGATTGATGAATCCCATCACATTGTCTTTTTCGGCGGTGCCGGTGTCTCTACCGAAAGCGGCATCCCCGATTTCCGTTCTGTCGATGGCCTTTACAATCAAAAATTTGATTACCCACCGGAAACCATCCTCAGCCACAGCTTTTTTGTCAGCCACACGGCGGAGTTTTACGATTTCTACCGGCAGAAGATGATCTGTCTTACAGCCCGTCCCAATGCAGCCCACCGCAAGCTGGCGGAGCTGGAAGCCGCCGGAAAGCTCACGGCCGTTATCACGCAGAATATTGATGGTCTGCACCAGATGGCCGGCAGCAAAAAAGTGCTGGAACTGCACGGCAGCGTTCACCGCAATTACTGCCAAAAGTGCCATAAGTGCTATTCAGCGGAGGAGATCCTCGCCGCGGCCGGCATTCCCCGCTGTACCTGCGGCGGTCTTATCAAGCCTGATGTTGTTCTCTATGAAGAACAGCTTGATAGCGAAACCATTGATGAAAGCCTGAATGCTATTATCGATGCCGATATGCTCATCATTGCGGGCACTTCCCTCACGGTCTATCCGGCCGCTTCTCTCATTCATTATTTTCACGGCCGGTATCTGGTCCTCATCAACCGCGATCCCACCCCCATGGATGATAAAACCTCCCTCACTCTGCATAGTAAGGTCGGAGAAGTCCTCTCCCAAATCATCGTCCGCTAATTCTGCAAAAAATTCCCCCGCTCTCCTAAGAGAACGGGGGAATTTTCATTTTACATTCACTGGATTGTCACTGGATCATTCCAACGGGGACCCGGTCATGGGTCACTACACTGCCGTCCATCAGGCTGATATACGGTCCAAAGCTTATGCTGTCCTCACCAAGCTTCAGTTCCACCTCGGTATTGGTAAAGATATCGCTCTCATTACACATCAGCAGCACCGCACCGTCATATGCCGTGCCGTTTTCCGCCCGCTCAGCCGTGGCATCTTCCTTCATCGTCACGGCATACAGGGTCACGCTCTCGCCTTCAAACCGCGGAATGATGGCATAGGCTTCTCCGCCACCCATCTCTGCCAGCGGCAGGTCTTTCAGCGTTTCCGGCAGCTCCGCCTTCATGGCATCTGCACTTTCGTAATAGCCCAGATAGACTACCGCGCCCAGCGCGTTCGCGGGGGCATTTTCCATTGTTACTTTACCATACAGTGCCGTTTCGGCAGGCTCTGCAGGCGCCTTTCCGCCGCAGGCGGTCAGCATCGTCAGCAGCACTACCGCCGCCAAGATAAAACTAATTGTTTTCTTCATTGTGGTTATCCTCCTGCTCTTCTTTTCGGGCCAGCTCCTCATTTTCCTTCCGGCAGATGTGCCGGTACAGCAGGATGCCTCCCAAACTGATGAGCAGCGTTACTGCAAATACCGCCGCCGCAAAAACATAATTTCGCTCCCCCAGGGCGTTGCCGCCTATGGTGGAAGTGATAATACTTGGGATCCTTGCCACCAGAGAGATCCACAGCCAGTCCCGCATCCGCAGGTTGGTCAGTCCAACAGCGTAGCACAGCAGATCTTTCGGTGTACCGGGGATCATGAAGACGATAAACACCAGAAGCTCCAGCCGACGGCTGTCCTGCATAAAGCGCAGCGACATGATCTTCTCTTTGGGGAAAAAGACCTCCACCAGCTTAATGCCGTAGCGCCGTACCAGCAGCACCACAATGGCTCCGCCCAGCACCGCACCGATCAGGCACAGAATGGTACCCTCCACCGCCCCAAAGGCATACCCTGCGCCGATCTCCAGCGGCTCTCCAGGAATAATGGCCACGATAATCTGGAAAATCACCATGCCGATGAAAGCCAGCCGCCCCCAAATGCCGTGTTCATCCACCCACAGGCGGAATTTCTCCGGCTCCGAAACAAAGCGAATCATCGGTCGTCCTACAAACCAGCACAGCAGCCCCATAAAGACTACCAGCCCGATGACGGTGGCAATGCCCCATATTTTCTTTTGGCGGTCAGTCATCTGCATTTATCGTCCCTCTTGTCCCAATATGGATTTTACCATTAGGATACCCCTTTTGGGAACAGTCTGCAATAAACGAACAATGAAGAGTTCCTTAATTATTTCTTACGAAAGACCCGGTTCAGCAGCATCGTAAAGAGAATAATAATGCCAATGACCAGGAAGATGCCCAGCATACCGGAAACCAGGTAATGAAAGTTACTCACAAAAGCACCAGGATTAAAATAGTTCATCTGCTTTACCCCCTTACGATTACAGGAAGAAGTTGAGGATCAGGCCGCCCGCCACAACGGAAGCAATCTGCCCTGATACATTTACACCAATGGCCTGCATCAGCAGATAGTTCTGCTTATCCTCCGCCAGACCCATCTTATGCACCACACGCCCGCTCATCGGGAAGGCGGAAATCCCTGCCGCGCCGATCATCGGGTTGATCTTGGTCTTGAGGAACAGGTTGAGAAACTTGGCAAACAGCACACCGCCCGCGGTATCAAAGATGAACGCCACCAGGCCCAGGCACAGGATCAGCAGGGTCTCAGGCTTCAGGAACTGCTCCGCCTGCATATTGGCCGCAATGGTGATTCCCAGGAAGATAGTCACCAGGTTTGCCAGCACATGCTGGGCAGTATCGCTCAGGGAATTAAGCACTCCGCACTCACGGATCAAGTTGCCGAACATCAAAAAGCCGATGAGTGCCACAGAAGTGGGGGCAATGATACCGGCAACAATAGTCACCAGGATCGGGAACAGAATGCGGGTGGTTTTGCTGATCTCTACCTGCTTATAGGGCATGCGGATCAGCCGCTCCTTGTGGGTGGTCAGCGCCCTAATGACCGGCGGCTGGATGATAGGCACCAGTGCCATGTAGGAATATGCCGCCACCATAATGGCACCTTGATACTTGGAACCCAGCATCTGAGAAACGAAGATGGAGGTCGGGCCATCCGCCGCACCGATGACCGCGATGGAAGCCGCGTCATTGGTTCCAAAGAACATCGAAGCCGCACAGAAGGTCAAAAAGATACCAAACTGCGCCGCCGCGCCAAAAATCATCAGTTTGGGATTGGAAAGAACCGGCCCAAAGTCGATCATCGCGCCAATGCCGATAAACAGGATCAGCGGGAAAAGCTCATTGGCAATGCCGGCATTGAACAGTGTGGTCAAAGCACCCTCTGTCACCTGCCCGTTCGCACCCACCTGGTCGATAGCGCCGGAAAGCGGAATATTGACCAAAATGGTGCCAAAGCCCAGCGGCAGCAGCAGCGTTGGCTCCATGTCCTTGGCAATCGCCAGGTAGATGAGCAGGCCGCCGATGGCCCACATCACCCAGTAGCGCCAGTCGCTCAGTGCCGCTACATTCACAAACAGGCTGCCGATTTCTTTAAAAATCATAGTCAGTCACCTCATGCATATTATTTGCAATTAAATATAAAAAAGACTCTTACAAAAGCCCCCATTAGGGACCTTTGTAAAAGTCTTGTTCTAAACACATGGTGTTTACGGACGGCACGAGCGCCAAAGCGCTGGGATGACGATACCGCCCAACACAGCCGATAGACCGTGCAAACTACTCCCTCTTACGCGGTTTATTATATTATGATGTTCCGGATTTGTCAATCCGTTAGTTTCGGCTAAATCTTATCCCAGGATGCCTAAATGCTCCAGCAATACCTTACAGCCGATAAGGATCAGAATAATGCCGCCGGTCAGCGAGGCCTTGTCCTTATACTTAGCGCCAAAACGGTTGCCAATAAATACGCCCAACGCTGAGATTACAAAGGTGGTACATCCAATAAGCCCGGAGGCCTTACCAATACTCACAGAGAGGAACGCAAAGGTAATCCCCATTGCCAGCGCGTCAATACTGGTCGCCACCGCCATCAGCAGCAGTTCCTTCAGATCCAATCGTTCGTTAGCAAATTCTTCCTCTTCCTTACCATCCTCATGCAGGGTGTCCCACACCATCTTCCCGCCGATGAACAGCAGCAGCACAAAGGCGATCCAGTGGTCATACCGGGTGATGTACTGCGCAAATCGGCTGCCCAGCAGCCAGCCCAAAAAGGGCATCAGCGCCTGGAATCCACCAAAGAACAATGCGATGATAAAGGTATGCTGGTAGTTGATGCGCCGCATTCCCAGGCCCTTGCATATCGCCACCGCAAAAGCGTCCATCGAAAGGCCGATCCCAATGAGCAGAATTTCTACTGTACTCATGCCTTCACCCCATGTCTGTCAAAAAATAAGGTAACCCGATGATTGTAGCATATCATCACCGGGCTGTCAAACATATTTATTCACGCTTCCCTGCCTGGGTATTCATCCGGTACCAGTCCCATAGGGTCATCGGGGTTCCCAGCGCTTCCCTCGGTATTCTCGCCACCGAGATACTCTCCCCGGCCATCTCCAGCTCTTCCTCCAGCAGCACCATCGCCAGGGAATCCAGATAGCCGCTTTGCAGCAGCTCCGTGTTCCACTCCAGCGGCCGGTCACAGGCTCGACACAGTACTTCCAGCAGTTTTTCTTTTTTCATGTGCTCTCCTCATCTTCTCCAAAATGTTTCATGTGAAACATTTGTTCCTTTCTTTTTCGCCTGTTGGCACAGTGCTTTGGTCCAATAGCGCAGCTGCTTTCCTTCGGTCGATCTTACCGTTTACCGTCATGGACAGTGCACGACAAAACAATATCCTCCGGGGAACCATATACTCCGGCAGCATACTGGCAAGAGCCTGACGCACCTGTTCCTCCTGTGGTTCTCCGGTTGCAGCCGCCACCGCCTGAAGGGAAATAACCCGTCCCAAGCGGTCTTTGCGCGGCAGCACCACTGCTTGATGAATCCCCGGCAATGCCGTCAATGCCGCTTCTATTTCGCCGGGCTCTATGCGGTAGCCCTTATATTTGATTTGGTCATCGCAGCGGGCAACATACCACAAGTACCCACTTTCAAAGTACCCGATATCGCCGGTCACAAAACGGCCATGAAATTTCTCTCCGCCAAGATAACCGGCGGCAACACTTAACCCCTGTAAAGTAATATGTCCAGAATGGTCATGGAATTGCTCGCCCACGGTATCGTCTGCTGTGCTTCCCGCCTGTTGGACAATACCGTCCGGCTGTTCCACCGTAACACTAACCGCTTCCCCGTATTGGTGACCGATGGGAAGCCTCTCCTCTTTGGCCAGCTCCTTGGTGATCTCCACGGCGGTAACCGCACAGGTTGCTTCGGTGGGACCGTAAGCATTGATGATCCGCAGCCCCGGAAAACGCCGCCACAGCCGCCGCACGGTACTGCCTCTCAGCGGCTCCCCACAAAAGAAAATAGTTTGCAGGCAGGGCAGCGCTTTGGCCGCAAACCGTTCATCCAGCAGGCAGCAGTCCGCAAAGGAAGGGGTCATAACTGCCAGCTGCGCCCGGCTGTCGCAGGTGGAAAGGGAGCTCCCCTCCGGGGAAAGCTCCAGAGTGCATCCGGTGTATAATGTATAATATAAATCGGCGACTGAAAGATCGAAGGTAAACAGCGCCTGATTGAGCACAGCATGAGGATACAGCCCGGCAATGGCAGGACGCGTGGTGAACCAGGCGATGAAATTTTCCAGGTTGGCATAGGTGACCACAACGCCCTTTGGCGCACCGGTGCTGCCGGAGGTGAACAGGATATAGGCGATATCATCCGGAGCGGCAGCAGGTAAAGCAAAGCACTCCCCACCCTGGAGCGGGATGGAAAGGCAATAGACGGTATCCTGCAGCGCTGTGGGAAGCGGCTGCAAACAGATGGCGGTATGGATGTTGGCCTGCGCGACCATAGAACTGACCCGCTGCGCCGGATAGTGCGGTCCGGCCGGAACATAAGGTCTGCCGGCCCAAAGACATCCCACCATAGCGATAACATACGCCGGGGATTTTTCGCCATAAATGAGGACAGGCCCGCTGCCCTCCGCCAGCTTTGCCGCCAGTGCGCTGGCACGGCTGTGCAGCTCCTCCCAGGTCAAGTCCTGCTCCCCCATGCGGCAGGCAATGCCGCCCCGATGGGCAAAACTCCGTTCTCTCAGCATGGAAGCTCCTCCCGGAGCTGCTCCGGAGGGATGAGAGCTGGATCATACATCACCTGGGAGTGATTGATCAGCAGCAATTCTCTGTCAAGCTCATTGCCTTCACAGTCTATTTTAGCGCGGTAAATGCGGCTGCAACGGTAATAATGGCCATCCGCTTCCCTTTGAAAATGGTGGTCCTCCTCTATAATGCGCCAGCGGTACGGGAAAGCATGCTGAGCCCGCAGTTCGCCGCAGAGATCATGCCCCTCCTGCCAAATAAGCAGCTGTACCGGCGTATCGGTATCATTGCGGAAACGGTAATCAACATTTTTATAAAAGATGCTTGTCCCGGTGCCGAAAGGCACCCGCCGCCCGCTATCCGGGAAAAGGGCATCGGTGTGATGGTGCAGCTCTGTGACTGTAAGAGGGCTATTGAGAACCATCCAGTGGATGAGATTGGCCAGCTGACATAGTCCCCCGCCGGTCTCTGCTCCCAGCCGCCCAGCCCCGATGGTCAGCCCTGGGAGATAACCTTTCCGGGCGGTGGTGCGGCCCACCGTATGCCAAAAGGAAAAGGTCTGACCTGGTTCAATGATAAGACCATGGATGCGTTCCCCCGCCAGACGGAGATTGGTTTCCTTATTATATTGCAGCTGCATATCCACACCAGCCAGTTGGCGCAGCATGGGGGAACGGTGCCCCTTAATGAGGGCCGGCAGCGGTTCCTCTTCCCGGCGCTTTGCAAAGCGTACCGGAGAGATAAAGTCCCGTATGTTGCGCAGCAAGATCTCCTTCTCTACCGAAATACGGTAGCAAAAGGGACTTAGCTGGCAGAAAAGTTTCCTTGCCATTATTGATCTTCTCCTCTCTTTCTCCTTGCGGAGTACCCCCATTGTGCATGGTATAAGACCGTTTGTCAATAGAATTTGGCACTTTAGCGACCCATAAACCACAGGAAAATTGCCGAAAAGCTTTCCTTTTGCTGCAAAATGCGCTAAAATAAGGAGCAGTACCCCAAGAAAAAGGAGCAAATCCCTTGAACAAAGTATTTTTTGACCTGGAATGGAACACCGGTTTTCTGGATGGAAACAGCTTTGATGAGATTATAGAAATAGGCGCTGTGAAAACCGATGAAGAATATCGACAGATCGATGGATTCCGGCGGTTGATCCGCCCTGTGATCTACCGCAAGATGAACCCGTATATTCAGAAGATCCTGGCGATCACCATGAAGGACCTGCAGGGCGAAGAGCCTCTGGCCTCGGTTGCGAAGGCGTTCTTTGACTGGTGCGGCGACTGTGATACCCTCATTGCGTGGAGTGGAAATGACTTTGGCGTGCTGGAAAAGAACCTGGCGCACATAGGAATGAAGATACCGGAGCAGTTGGGTCGTTACGATGTGCAGATGGCCTATGCCTACCGGACCGAGAACAGCATCCGCAACTATGCCCTAAAAACTGCGGTGGAGGCCATGGAGCTGCCGGAACCGGAGGGACAGGAATACCACGATGCCTACTGCGATGCCCAGTTTACAGCTGCTATCGGGCGGGCACTAACCGAACGCTACGGACCCTTACCGGCCGTAGAAGAACTGCAGGCGCTGAAAAATACCCTGGTAAAGCCAAAAAAGCCCAAGCTGCCACTGATATATAGTGTAAAAAAAGCAATAAGGATGGAGCAGTATGTTGCATTCCCCTGCCCCACCTGCGGCTTGCCGCTGCGGCTGCCCTGCTGGTACGCATTGGATGATAAGCATTTTATCGGGCAAGCGTGCTGCCCGGAATGCGGTCCCCGATACGCCGAACTGACCTGTGACCATTTCCGGCAGAACCGATGTGATGCGCACTTTACCCTGTGGGGGGAAGCCTGCGACTACGCAAAAGATCAAATGAAAAAAGCGGTGGAGTTGGATCACTGCATCAAGCTGTATCCACCGCGGCGTAAAAAAGAAGCAAAGTAACAGATGGAAGCCCTTACGGGGGCTTCTTCTTTTATGAGGTATACAGTGGAATCAGGCGGAAATTATTCGTAAATGTCGAATCTCGTTCCTAGTTAACGATTTTTTAACAATTGCGACGAGATGATATTGACAATTTTCTGCCTTATCGTTATTCTGTATTATGATGAACGATTGACTGTGCGTTTGTCAAATCAACTTAAAGAGAGGTTTATACCATGAAAAAAGTAAACTGGCTGGTCGTGGCGGCCGGTCTGGTGGTAGGTGCTGCTGCTGTACTGCTGACTGCGCTGGGCAACCCCGGCAACATGGGCTTCTGTATTGCGTGCTTCCTGCGGGATACCTCCGGTGCCCTGGGCCTGCACTCCGCAGGCGTGGTCCAGTACATCCGCCCCGAGATCATCGGCATTGTACTGGGCTCCCTCATCGCTGCTCTTGGCTTTAAGGAATTCAAAGGCCGCGGCGGTTCCTCCCCTGCCCTGCGCTTTGTACTGGGTATGTTCGTTATGATCGGCGCCTTGATGTTCCTGGGCTGCCCGCTGCGTATGATGATCCGTATCGGCGGCGGCGACCTGAACGCCATCGTTGGTCTGGTCGGCTTCGTTGTCGGCATCTTCATCGGCACCCTGTTCCTCAAGAAGGGCTTTACCATGAAGCGCGCCTATAACCTGGGCGCCTTGGAAGGCAGCGTAATGCCCGCTATCGTAGTGGCTCTGCTGATTCTGCTTATCGCTGCTCCCTCCTTCATCCACTTCTCCACTGAGGGCCCCGGCAGCAAGCACGCTCCCATCGCCGTTGCATTGATCGTCGGTCTGATCGTCGGTGCTTTGGCCCAGCGTTCCCGTCTGTGCACCGTCGGTGGCATCCGTGACGCTATGATGTTCAAGGATTTCAAGCTGCTATATGGCTTTATCGCTGTTATCATTGCCGTTATCATCGGCAACCTCATCACCGGCAACTTCAACCTGGGCTTTGAGGGTCAGCCTGTTGCCCATACCGATGGCCTGTGGAATGCCCTGGGCATGGCTCTGGTAGGCTGGGGTTCCGTCCTGCTGGGCGGCTGCCCGCTGCGTCAGCTGGTACTGGCTGGCGAAGGCAGCGCAGATTCCACCATTACCGTACTGGGTATGATGGTAGGCGCCGCTCTGTGCCACAACTTTGGTCTGGCTTCTTCCGCCAACGGCCCCACCCAGAATGGTATGATCGCTGTTGTCATCGGCTTTGTTGTCGTGGCGATCGTTTCCTTCCGGAATGTTGCTAAGGAGGCGTAACTATGGTAGATGCAAGAGGACTTGCCTGCCCCATGCCTGTTGTTATGGTGCAGAAAGAGGTCAAGAAGAGTAATCCCGCCGAGCTGACCGTACTGGTAGATAATCAGTGTGCCGTGGAGAATGTGACCCGCTTTGCCGGGAGCCAGGGCTATAAGGTGGCGGTAAAGGCCGATGGTGAGGACTTCACCCTGATCCTGACCAAGTGATATGAATTCTTACATTGCAACCTTTCACACCCACTTTTCCGCCCAGTGCACCGCGCGTGCCATGATGAAAGCCGGGATCAATGCCAAAATGGCACCGGTTCCGCGCACCTTGAGCACCGACTGCGGCACCTGTGTGCGCTATGAAGCGGCAACCCCGCTGAGCGAACTGATGCACGCCGATTACGATGCTATCTATGCGGTGAAGGACGGAAGCTACCGCGAACTGCAAAAAAACGAAGAATAAAGAAAAGAGCTGTCGGTTTTGTGGCCGGCAGCCCTTTTTTATTCAATTGTTGCCCATCTCTTCACTAAGGGTTAGCCAGCGTTCCATAGCGGAATCCAAAAGCCCCTGCTTTTCCTCTATGAGGGCACAGAGCTCCTGCAGGCGCTGGTAGTCATTCTGCACACTGTCCCGCGCCATTTCCGTCTTGATTTGTTCCAGCTCCTCCTCCAGCGTATGAATGAGCGTTTCGGCTTCGGCGTATTCCTTACGGCGGCGGGCGTCCTCCCTGCGCTGCTCCTTGCCGCGGTTATACTGCTTTTTCTGCTCGCTTTCGGTCTTTGGCTGCGGGGCGGCGGCCCTTTCCGGGCCCAGCTCCGCTTTGGCCCTCAGATAAGCCCCGTAACCACCCTTATACTGGTGCAGAGCCCCCTGTTCTATCGCGAAAATGCGGTTTGGCACGCGGTCCAGCAGGTAGCGGTCATGGGATACGATGATCAGTGTTCCCTCGTACTCCGCTAGGGCCTGCTGCAAAACCTCCTTAGAAGGCAAATCCAGATGGTTGGTAGGTTCATCCAGCACCAGCACATTACTGCCGGCCAGACAGATGATAGCGAGCTTCAGGCGGGCACGCTCTCCGCCGGAAAGCTGTCCCACCAGCCGGTGGGCGTCCTCCCCGGTAAGTCCCATGGCACCCAGGGCTGTACGCAAAGGTGTTTCATATAGACGGGGGTAGGCCTTCCACATGGTGTCCAGTACAGTCAGGGATTGATCCAGATGGTCGCTTCCCTGATCGTAGTAACTGCGCTTAACGCCACGCCCCCAGGTGATGCGGCCCTTTATGGGCGGCTGCGCCGAAAGGAGGGTGCGCAGAAGCGTTGTTTTGCCGCTGCCGTTGGGGCCGATGATAGCCACCTTATCTCCCCGCTGGATATTGAATTCCGCATTGGCAAGAAGGATGCGTTCCCGCTCTCCGCTGCCAACCGCAATGGTAAGCCCCTCAACATCCAGCACATCCTTGACTGGCTCGGTCTCAAACTCCAGACGGATCTTTGGGGGCTTCAGGCGGCGGAGGGGCTTTTCAATGGGCTCCAGCCGTTCCAGCATCTTCTGGCGGGACTGTGCCATCTTGGTGGTGGAAGCACGCACCAAATTACGGGCCACATAGTCCTCCAGCTTGGCGCGCTCCGCCTGCTGCTGCTCGTACAGCTTCTTTTGGCGGGTATCCTGCTCCTCCCGCTGGCGAGTGTAGGCGGTGTAGTTGCCCTTGTATTCCCACAGGGTACCGTCCTCCAGCTCCCATATTTTGTTGCAGAGTTTATCAAGGAAGTAGCGATCGTGTGAAACTACCAGCAGCGCTCCCTTGTAGCTGGCCAGGTAATCCTCCAACCAGCTCAGTGTGGCAAAGTCAAGATGGTTGGTCGGCTCATCTAGAATAAGCAAGCTGGGGGCCTCCAGCAGAAGCTTTGCAATTGCAAGACGGGTCTGTTCCCCACCGGAAAGCTTATCCACACATTTATCAAAGCCATGCTCCGCAAAGCCCATACCGGTCAACACCGTCTTGATCTTCACCTCAATTTGGTAGCCGTCCCGCGCCAGGAAAGCATCCTCTGTGCGCCGGTACTCCTCCGCCAGGGCCGGCGTATTTTCCTGCGCCATTCGCTCCTGCAGCTCCTTCATGCGGTGCTCCAGGGCATACACATCGGCAAAGACCGACTGCATCTCCTGCCAAATGGTCCCCTCGAAGGAAAGCCCGCAGTTCTGCTTTTGATAGCCAATGGAAAGGTCCGCTCCGCGGGCAATTTCCCCAGAACCGTCATCCGGTTCCAGTTCCCCACAGATGACTCGCAGAAGGGTAGTCTTGCCGGTACCATTGGGACCCACCAGGCCAATACGGTCGTGATCCTCTATCTTGGCGGTGACATCGGAAAAAATAACCTCGCTGCCAAAGCTCTTACTAACATTCTGCAAAGAGATCTGCACCATGATCCCCCCTTTCTGCTGTGATAACCATGATATTATAGCACAGAAGCTGCCGAATAGAAAGCCTTTTTGCGCCGGGTGGTTCCCAAGCAGGCTGCGGGATGGTATAATAAAAAAAGAACCGGCCACCGAAAAAGGAGAACGCCATGTTTAAGAAGAATGACATCATCCCACTTACTATAGAATCCATCACCAATGAGGGCAGCGGCATCGGGCACACTGATGGCATCGCGGTCTTTGTGCCAATGACCGCCGCCGGAGATGAACTGAGAGTGCGAATCGTAAAGGTGCAGAAAAGCTACTGCTATGGCATCATCGAAGAGGTCATCACCCCTTCCCCGGATCGTGTTTCGGTTGACTGCCCCAGCTATAAGCGCTGCGGCGGATGTAGCCTGCGGCACATCACCTACGAAGCGGAGCTGCGGGAAAAGCAGCGCTGGGTACAGGATGCCATGCGGCGCATCGGCGGCTTTACAATAGAGCCTTTGCCTATTCTGCCCTCCCCCAGCCACACATGCTACCGCAATAAGGCTCAGTTTCCCTTTGGGCAGGGCGATGCTGGCAGCTATACCGGATTTTTTGCGCCGCGCAGCCATACTGTCATTCCCTGCCGGGACTGTCCCCTGCAGCCGGTGGTTTTCAGCGAGATCGCCGCATGGATGTGTCATTATGCCGATACCCATGGGCTTACCATCTACAATGAACAGACAGGGAAAGGCTTGCTGCGGCATCTTTATCTGCGTCAGGCGGCCGTTGATGGCAGCATTATGCTGTGCCTTATCATCAATGGCGATAAAATGCCCCATGCCGAGGAATTCACCCGGGAAGCACAGCAGCAGTTCCCTGCCATCTCCACCATACTGCTAAACCATAACACCCGCCGGGATAATGTGATCCTTGGTCAGCAAGAAACAGTGCTGGCAGGGCCAGGCACTTTACAGGATGTCCTTTGCGGTGTTTCTGTTACACTTTCTCCGCACAGCTTTTATCAGGTAAATCACGATGCCGCAGAACAGCTGTACCGGGAAGCCGCCCAACTGGCCGCCCTGCAGCCGAATGAAACTCTTCTCGATCTTTACTGCGGGGCAGGTACCATCGGGCTTTCCATGGTTCAGCCGGGGCAGAAGCTCATCGGTGTTGAGGTAGTACACAGTGCCGTGGAAAATGCTCGCCAAAATGCCGCCCGCGCCGGTGTAACTGATGCGGAATTTCTGTGCGCCGATGCGGGCAAGGCTTCGCAGATTTTAGCGGAACGCGGCCTGCGCCCTGATGTCATCGTGCTGGACCCACCCCGCAAGGGCTGCGATAACGATACCCTGCAAGCGGTAGTGCACATGGCACCCAGCCGCATCGTCATGGTAAGCTGTAATCCCGCCACCATGGCACGGGATGCCGCCATCCTCCGGGAGATGGGCTACGATCTGCAGTGTTACCGCCCGGTAGATCTTTTCCCAAGGACAGCGCATTGTGAGACGGTTGGCCTATTCACAAAACAATGATATAGCAAGACCGGCCAGGATTCCGTTGGAACCCCGGCCGGCCGTTTTATTCCATTTTCACCGGAATACTAATCTCGGTGATAAACTTTTGCAGATCGTTGGTCAGCCCATAATCAATCATTGTAATTTCCCGGGAAAAACCAGCCACCTCCATTTGATGCGCCGCAATGTAGGCGGTCAGCTTCTCATATTGCTCCGGTGCCTGGGCATGGCTGCCCCGGAAGCGAATCCGAACACACAATGCCTGCGGCAGCTGCTGCACCTCCCCATTATAGTTGTCCTCCTCATCCAACACCAAAAAGATACGGTCTCAGGGGGAATATTTCCCCTACTGCAAGTGTTCCCTCGAAAGGCCGATTCCTACTTTTCCCAGGAAAACCGCCGCCCACAGCCCGCCCAATGCCGGCCGTGGCTCCCATTACAAGCCCCGCGGTCATGACCGTGAGTATGTGCATCACCTGCGAACCAATGGACACCGCGGTGGTGCTGGCATCGTCCTCATACCGACCGATAATAAAAAGATCAGCCAAGCCATACAGGGCCTACAAAAAATTTGTTTTTGCTATACTTTATTATAAATTCTACATCTATTGTAGAGTCAATAGCGAATAACAAAAAAGAACCGGTTTTTCCGGTGCTCATTTTTACTGGATGCGTACCAGCAGTACCGTTTCTTCCCCGCGGGAAACCCGGATATCAAGCCCATCCTCCGTCTCTTTGCGGCGGAAGCTCAGCACATCTCCTTCGTAGCAGGAGGCCCGGAAGATGACATCCATCCGCCGAATGGGCAGAGCCTTGCGCTCCTCGTTGGAAAGACTGCCCATAATCATTCGCACATAGGCGGTGTTATTCATGTGGCCGCCCACATCAATATCCGTGGAGCGTACCCGATATTCGGCATAGGGCGCTATCCCCTCAAAATGATCCGCAATCCGGGCAAAAGGCTCTGGTGCCGCTGTCCCATTTTCAAAACGCAGCTCCGCCGGATAAATTCCCTCCAGCGGCACCAGCTTGTGCGTCGCGGTATTGATGACAGCCCATTCCGTTTTGCCGGTCAGGACCGTATCCTCTCCGCAGCGCATAATGTAGCTGCGGTTACCGCGCATCTTATCCGGCTGCTCCGGCCAGGTTTCCAGTGTTACATTCTGCAGCATCCGTGGCCGCCGGATAAAATTCACCTGCGTCTTTACCGTCAGCCAAAAAAGATCCTTTTGGGCCATCGCGCCCAGTCCCACGCCGATCTGCTCCGCGTGGAAGGAAGCGATATCCATAAACAGCCCAAAGGCCTCAGCGTGGCTCAGCTTCCCGCTGGCATCGCAGATGCTGGGGCCGATCTGCCGCCGCATCTCATACTTTTCCATCATCGCTGTCATCCTTTCCGGGTTCCTTGTAAAATTCACCGCAATCTGATATATTAGGGGGGGCTTGGTGCTATAATGATATTGTACCACAGTCCGTGGATTTTTCCTACCGTCAAATCCATCATTCTGTACAAAAGGAGCTGCTAAAATGTGTACCGCTGCCACCTATCAAACCCGTGATTTTTATTTTGGCCGTACTTTGGATTATGAATTTTCCTACCCCAGCGAAGTAACCATTACGCCCCGCCGCTTTCCGCTTTCTTTCCGCCATACCGGCAGCATGAACGAACACTACGCCATCATCGGCATGGCGTATGTGGCCAATGGTTACCCCCTCTACTATGATGCCATCAATGAAAAAGGTCTTGGCATGGCCGGGCTCAATTTTGTTGGCAATGCCGCCTATGCCGCCCCCTGCGAGGGAAAGGAAAATATCGCCCAGTTTGAATTCATCCCCTGGATTTTGGCCCATTGCGCCGATCTGCGGGAAGCCCGCGCCGCCCTGACCGGCATGAATCTGACCGGCACCCCCTTCAGTGAGACTCTGCCGCCCGCTTCCCTGCACTGGCTCATCGCCGATGCCTCCGGCGCCATTGTGGTGGAAAGCACGGCAGATGGGCTGCACATTTACGATGACCCCGTCGGCGTTCTCACCAATAATCCCCCTTTCCCGCAGCAGATGGCCATTCTGAACCGCTATCGGGGCCTTTCTCCCCGCCAGCCGCAGAATACCTTTGCCCCCGGGGTGGAGCTGCCCTGCTACAGCCGTGGCATGGGTGCCAAAGGCCTGCCCGGCGATCTGTCCTCCGATTCCCGCTTTGTACGGGTCGCTTTCACTCGCATGAACTCGGTAAGCGGCGAGGATGAGACAGAAAGTGTCAGTCAGTTCTTCCACATCCTTGGCAGCGTGGAGCAGGTGCGCGGCTGCTGTGAGGTGGCCCCCGGCCAGTATGAGATCACTATTTATACCTCCTGCTGCAATGCCACCCGCGGCATCTACTACTACACCACCTACGGCAACCCGCAGATTACCGCCGTAGATATGCACCGCACCGATTTGCAGGGCAGCACCCTCACCCATTATCCTCTGCTCCCACTGGAAATCAAACAGCAAAACTGAATCAAGACAGCCGGCACACTGCCTCATTAGGGCAATGTACCGGCTGTCTCTTTCTTCGTCATTCTTTTATCACAATGGGCAAGCGGCTTCCCATACGGCTCAGCAGCTCATTGCTGATGCTTCCTGCTTGCTCTGCAATACGAGGGGCAGAAATCCGGCTGTCTTTCCTGTTATCGACCAGCGTAGCAATATCTCCGACAGCAACCCCAGGTGCATCGGTAATATCCACCGCATGCTGGTCCATACAGATGCGCCCAACAATGGGAGCTGTAAATTCTCCGATCCGCACATACGCTCTCCCATCGGATAAACTCCTCGGCAGGCCATCGGCATAGCCAATCGGCAGATTCGCGATCCGGCTGTCCCGTTTGGTTTGGAAGGCTCGTCCATAGCCGGTATACTCCCTTTGGGTACATCTCTTATCAATGCCACTCTTGCCTTTAGGGCAAGCACCGGCCGCAGATCCAGCTGCAAGGCGGTTTGCTCCTCCGGCGCACTGTCAACCCCATATAGAGTTCCCCACCCGTACATAGTCACATCGCAATTCAGGATAATTCAGCAGCCCATAGCTGCTTTAGATGTGCATATTGTTTCAGCTCTTTCGCCCGGTGGATATCGGTATATCCCAAAATGAGGATCATCCCCCGGATCCCCTCCTCGATCGTCGCGACCGCAAATGCCTTTACACCGTTTTTCTCCAGATGTGTCAAAATTTCATAATCCCCGTGGCCGTAGGCATTGGCCTTCACCACGGCCATCAGCTCACTGCCCTGCGGCATAGCCGCCTGCAATATGGCGGAATTGTAGGCAAGGCTCGCCAGGTCCAGCTCAATATAGGCACGCTCTGTTTCTGCAAGGTGTTTTTGCTTTACAGCAAAGCGCCACCACAGCGCAGCCACCGCAAAGCCAAATAAAAATGATATCACGCACACCGCCACAAAATAAACCAGATTGCTCTTCACCAGCAGCGCTTCCAGATGTGTTATCTTCGCCGCAGCCCGCACCGTCACTATCACCATGGGGTGCACAAGATAGATGACCCGTGCGGCGGTGCGCAGTCCCCGTACCTCTCTTCCTCTAAAACGCAATAGCCCCCGGAAAAGGAACACCATACAGATCGGAAGCATTAGGCACATACTGTCATGCCTGGGGATTACATATTGGTGCAGCAGCATACCCTCGGTAAACATCAGCACAACGCCGCTGGCAGACCCGGCCCAGTTCCACCACTTTGTTAGCCGTGGCTTTTGTTCAGCCATATACCCGCCGAGCATCAAGAAGATGGGCGCAAAGAAGATACCATTTCTGGTATAATCAAAGAGCTGGAACAGCAGATCATAAAATTTCTTAACCACTGGCAGTCTTCCCACTATGCCATAGTAGCTATCCCCGAATAACCCAACCAGGTACAAGACCGCGGCCACCGCCAACCCTTCGGGATAATCAAGCTTTTCCACCAGCCGCCAGACAATCGCCAGTCCCAGCATAGCCGCCGGGAGATGCCACAGATGATATACCATCCCATCAAATACAAGACTCCTCAGTAAGTTTGGCAACAAATTGGGCCGGTTAAAGTAATCTTGATAGATATTAAGCGGAAGATACAGCAAAACAGACGCCGCGTAGATGGTGCCGATCTTTTTCATGAATCCCTTCAGCCGTCTATTATCACAGTGATACTGGGAAAGCGTAAAAAGGCCTGTCGCCATAAAGTAAAACGGAACTGCCACCCTGGCCACGATCCGTGTTAGAATAAGATCCCCCACCACACTAACTCCGGCCAACGGCGAGGTGTGGCAGGTAATGACCAAAACCGCCGCGGCCAGGCGCATTCCATCAATGCCGGTATTCTTTTCCGTTCCATACTGTCCGTCCCTCGCTTTTCTGTCTGTAAAAATAAAATCTCCTGCTTTTGTGTACCTTCATGGTATCAAAAACAGGAGTTTTATTTATTTGTTCCTCCGCACAGGTTTCCTCTTTTTCTCCGTGCAAATTCTTACAATTTTCCTACGAAAGCGGCAGCTTCACCGTAAATTCAATCATATCCTTCGCGCTCCTTGCCTCTATCGCACCGCCGTGCAGCTCCACTATCTGCCGGGCAATGGCCAGGCCCAGCCCAACACCGCCGCTGCTGCTCCTTGCAGCATCCAGCCGGTAGAACTGCTCAAAGATACGGGCAAACTTCTCCTCTGGTATGGTATCGCCGTGGTTCCTAAAGCAGATCACCGCGTTACTTCCCCGCACCTCCGCCGTTATGGCAATTTCGGTGTCTGGGTAGCTATAAAGCACAGCATTACGCAGTAGGTTATCAAAAACCCGCTGGATCTTATGGCCGCAAAAAAACAATAAAGCAGTCGGCTCCCCCAGCACCAACATCCATAATAGAAAAACCGGCCGACACCCCCTTTGCAAGGCACCAGCCGGTCTATAATGATATCTTTTACGGAATCTCACTGTTTTTATGAACTCCCGTCACCGAGAAAATAACCCATTCCGCGATATTCACGGCGTGGTCGCCGATCCGCTCAAAGTACTTGGCGATCATCAAAAAATCCAGGGTCTGCTCCCCGCCGTCCGGGTTTTCCGCTATCTGCGCTATCAGCTCCTTTTTCACCTTCGCAAAGTAGTCATCCACTATATCGTCCTCCGCAATGACCAGCTTCGCCAGTTCGGTATCCCGCCGCACATAGGCATCCACGCTTTCGGTCACCATCTTAATGGTGTCCTTGGCCATCTCCCGCAACAGGGTGCTGTTGGCGCACTCACAGTCCATATAGGTAATGATCTCCGCGATATCCTCCGCCTGATCGCCGATGCGTTCCATGTCGGTGATCATCTTTAACGCGGCGGAGATCTGCCGCAGGTCCCGCGCAACCGGCTGCTGCTGGAGCAGTAATTTCAGACATAGACTCTCAATATCGCGCTCCTTCTGGTCGATCTCGGCATCCAGTGGCGCCACACGCGCGGCCAGCGCTTTGTCGCCGTCGGTTAGGGCCTTGGCGGAAAGCGCAATGACCTCCTCGCACAAGGCGCCCATTTCGGTCAGTTCCCGGCTCAATTGGGCCAGCTGTTCATCAAAGTGACTTCTCATTATCCGAACCTCCCCGTAATATAATCCTCTGTCTTCTTTTCCTTGGGCTGAGAGAACAACTGCTCGGTATTACCGTACTCTATCAGATCACCCAGCAGGAAGAAGGCCGTCTGATCCGAAATACGGACCGCCTGCTGCATGTTATGGGTCACGATAACGATGGTGTACTTCTCCTTCAGCTCCATCGCCAGCTCTTCTATCTTGGAGGTGGAAATGGGATCCAGCGCACTGGTCGGCTCATCCATCAGCAGCACATTCGGCTCCACCGCCAGCGCCCGCGCAATGCACAGCCGCTGCTGCTGCCCGCCGGAAAGTCCCAGGGCATTCTTCCGCAGGCGGTCTTTTACCTCGTCCCATATGGCGGCATCCCGCAGCGAGCGCTCCACGATCTCATCCAGCTCCGCTTTCTTGCGGATGCCATGTGTCTTGGGGCCGTAGGCCACATTATCGTATATGCTCATCGGAAAAGGATTCGGCTTCTGGAATACCATGCCGATCTGCCGCCGCAGCTCGCTTACCTCTACCTCAGGCGCGTAAATATCCTGCCCCAGATAGAACACATTGCCTGTAATGCGTACTCCCTTTACAAGGTCGTTCATGCGGTTCAGCGTTTTTAATAGGGTGGATTTTCCGCAGCCGGAGGGCCCAATAAAGGCCGTAATACTCTTTTCCGGTATCCCCATATTGATATGGTGCAGCGCCTGATGGTTCCCATACCACAGGTTCAAGTCCTGCACGCTTATGATATCACTCATTGTTCTTCTCCCTTCCAAAGCGCTTTGTCACCACTCCGGCCGCGATATTCAGCAACAGCGTCATCGCCATCAAAATCGAGGCAATGGCAAAGGCCACCCCAAATTCGCCGTCCTCCTTGGCATAGAAATACAGCGCCACGGTTAGGGTCGCACCTGGTTTTGTAATTGCGGTAAAGAAATCATTCAGCACATGGCCAAACCCGGCCGTGAAAAGCAGCGCCGCCGATTCTCCCAAAATGCGCCCGACCGAAAGAATACATCCGGTGATAACACCATCCACACAGCCCGGCAGCACTACGGTACGGATCACCCGCCACTTGCCTGCCCCCAGGCCGAAAGCGCCCTCCCGGTAGCTCTGGGGCACCGTTTTTAGGCTCTCCTGCGTGGTGCGCATCACCGTGGGAAGATTCATAATAACAAGGGTCAAGGCCCCCGCGATAAGGGAGGTCTGCATCCCGAAGAACTCGCAGAAAAACAGCATTCCCACCAGCCCGTAGATAATGGACGGGATCCCTGAAAGCGTTTCAGCCGCGTATTCTATCACCGCCACTATGCGGCTCCCCGCGGCATATTCGGTCAGGTAGATTGCCGCCCCGACACCCAGCGGCACCACGATGAGAATGGTCGCCAGCACGATATACAGGGTATTCAGAATATCCGGCCAGATACCGATGGTCCCGCTCAGGTAGCTGGGCGCGGTGGAAAGCAGCTGCCAGCTCAAATTGGGCAAGCCTTTACTCAGTACATAAATAATCAAAAATAGTACCAGCGCTGCCGTCATGCCCGCCGCTATCCCCATCAGGATCTTCATGGTCATGGCATAGGCGCGCCGCTTACCGCTCAGTCGTTGCTTCATTCTGTCAGCCCTCCTTGTTCCGCTTCAGCAGCAGGTTCAGCCCGGCATTGATAAGCATGATAAACAGGAACAACACCAGCGCTATGGAAAAGAGCGACTGCTGCTGCAAGCCGGAGGAATAGGACATCTCGCTGGCCACTGCCGTGGTCAAAAAGCGCACGCTCTCAAATAGACTCGGCATCCGGCTAGTCGCGTTGCCGGAAACCATCATCACCGCCATCGCTTCACCAATGGCCCGTCCCACGCCCAGCACCACAGCAGCCGCTATGCCGCTTTTGGCCGCCGGTACCGATACACGGAAATATGTTTCTATGGGTGTCGCCCCCAGCGCCAGGGAGGCATCCTCATATTCCGCGGGCACCGCCTCCAGCGCCGTGACAGTAACCTTGATGATGGATGGCAGTATCATAATCGCCAGCACAATGATTGCCGCCAGAAGACTCGCACCATCCGGCACATGGAATACCTTCCGGATGCCCGGCACCAGTACCATCATACCCACCAGACCGTACACCACCGAAGGGATCCCCGCCAGCAAGCTCACCGCCGATTGCATCATGCTTTTCACCTTGGGCGGGGCCAGCTTGGCCAGGTACACTGCCGTCAAAAAGCCCACCGGCACCCCCAGCAGGATCGCCCCTGCCGTACCGTATACGCTGGTCAGGATAAACGGCAGAATGCCGAATTTTGGCTCCGCCGCGGTGGAAGCCCACACCTTCCCGAATAAAAAGTTCCATAGCCCGATCTCCCGAATCGCCGGGATGCCGGAAACCACCAGATACCCGCTGATCAGCAGCACGCATCCCACCGTGATAAGCCCCAGCAGGAAGAAGATCACATGGACTATAAACTCGCCGGTTTTCTTCATTGTTCCCTCCACGGAAAAGGACGGCCGCTATTGCCGCCGTCTTTCTCCATAAACACTTTAGTTGGCGGCTACCGCCCCGGCAGCGGAGATCAGACTCGCTGCCTCGGAAGAAGTGATGTACTCAAAGAATTTCTGTGCGCACTCGCTTAGGGCCCTGCCCTCTACGGTCACCAGTACAAAGGGGCGCTGGATGGCGTAGCTGCCGTCCTTTACACTGTCCTCGGTAGGTACTATACCGCCAACGGAAAGGGCCTTCACGGTGTCCTTAATGGAAGCCAGAGAAGCATAGCCGATGGCATCGGGGTTCTGGGCCACAGTGGTGATAACATCGCCGGTGGAGGTCAGTTCCTGACGATACTGGCAGGCATCGGTGGTGCCGGTGATGGTCTCAAAGCCGTCACGGGTGCCACTGCCGGCCTCGCGGCCGATGAGAACGAACTCGGCGTCATTGCCGCCAAGGTCCTTCCAGTTGGTGATCCTGCCGGTGTAGATATCGGCGATCTGCTCCAGGGTCAGGTCGCTTACGGGGTTCTCCGGGTTTACAATAATGGCGATGCCATCATAGGCCAGAACGGTCTCCTTCAAGCCGGCCTCCTTTTCCTCCGCCTTCAGCGCCCGGCTGGAAAGGCCGATATCGCAGCGGCCTTCCTGTACGGCCTTGATGCCGGAGCCGGAACCGGTGGGATTGTAGGTAAATGTGATACCCTTGTTTTCATTCATAAAGGCTTCGCCCAATGTATTGATGACCTTCTGCATCGAGGTAGAGCCATCAGTGGCAACCGAGCCGGTCAGCCCGGAGGGCTGAGGATCATTGTTGTGTCCGCAGCCGGTCAGCAGTAGGGCGGCGGCACAGGCGATCGCCATAAGGATTGCAATGTACTTTTTCATAGTCGTGTTTCCTTTCTTTTTTTCATGTTCTTTATTTCCTTCAGCGTCTTCATCTTACTGCCGCTGTGTAAAAAGCAAAACGCCGCATATGTAAAAAGAAAATAAAATCCGCCCTAATGAAAAAACTCCCCGGAGCATCTCTGCTCCGGGGAATCATAGACTATGGGCTATACCTCGCCCTTTTTATCCGCTACGATGTTATTGATCCAAATCCCCTTCTTCACCATCACGGTGCCGATGATGCACTTGATGATCTCCAGGCTTTGGCAGCAGGCATACAGCAGCAGAATGGGCATGGCCGTATACCGGCTAAGCACATAAGCCACCGGAATATTGATCAGCCACACAAAAGCACTGTCGAACAGGAAGGTGACCATCGTTTTGCCGCCGGCCCGCAGGGTAAAGTACAGGGCATTGGTCATGGCGGTAAAGGGCATCAGGCAGGCGCCGATGCGGATGAAATTGGTGGCCAGATGCCGGACGGTGTCGGTGGTGCGGTAGATCAGCGGGAAGTAGGTCCCCACAAAGGCCATCAGCAGCCCCACGCCAATAGAAATTGCCACCGAAAAGGCGGTCGTCTGCCGGGCTGTCACCTTTGCCTTCTCAAAGTCCCCGGCACCCAGCTCCTGCCCCACCATAATGCTGATGGCACTGCCCAGCGCCAGGTAAACGCAGGCAAACAGGTTCCATATGGTGCTGCTTATGTTGGTGGCCGCTACCACATCCAGGCTCCGCAGGGAGTAGCACTGATTCAGCATGGCCATACCGGCGGCCCACAGGCCCTCATTCACCAGCAGGGGGGTCCCTCTCCGCAGAATATCCCGGAACAGGCGGCCGGGAATATGCAGCGAACGGTACAGCCCGGTAATATACGGGAACCGCACGGCGTGCCGGTGGGCCCAGCTTACTACTATGGCCAGTTCCACAAAGCGGGAAAGCACGGTAGCAATGGCAGCACCCACTACCCCCATGCGCGGGGCCCCAAAGTGGCCAAAAATCAAGATATAGTTGAAGGTAAGGTTGACCAGCACCGCCACAATGCCCGCTTTCATAGGCAGCAGGGTTTCCCCAGTTTCTCGCAGCGTGCCCGCGTAGGCCTGCGTAATAGCATAGGGCAGCATCCCGATGTACATCACCTTGATGTACTGCAAGCCATAGCGCAGGGAGGCTTCGGCATCTTCCACGGCGCCCTCGCCTTTCAGGTAGAGATTGATGAGCTGGGGACCGAAGGCGGTAAAGATACCGATGCAGGCTGCGGCCAAAACCAGACAGATCATGAGCTTAAAGCGGAGGGTGTGGCGGACGCCCTCCATATCCCGGTTGCCAAAAAACTGCGCACCGAAAATGCCGGCACCGGCTATGGCGCCGAAAACCAGCATATTAAAAACAAACAGCAGCTGATTGGCGATAGCTACACCTGACATTTCCACAGTGCCTACCCGGCCGATCATGACATTATCCAGTAGGCTTACAAAATTTGTAATTGCGTTCTGCACCATGATCGGCACACTGATAGCCAGCACCCGATGGTAGAACTCCCGGCTCCCAAAGAGCTTATTTCGCATAATTTCCTCCTCTTTTTTTCGCAAGTATGTTCTATCGTACAAATTTTTTGGGAAATGTCAAGCCCTTTTCTGAAAAAAAATTTTTGGCAGAATGATCCCCCGCCTTTCCCAAGGGAAAAACGGGGGTGAAATTTTTTTCCGGCTGTGATGAAAAAACCAACCTTGTCTTAGGCGCGCTAAGCGCATACAACCCATGCACAACCGTGTGACCCTATATTATGCGCACACACGCACGCGTATGTAGCGCGCGTACGCGTATAGATAGGAAAAAACTTAAACAAGGTTATCGGCCCGGTCCGGTTCCAGTGCCGCAGGCTGTTTGGGGTGGGCCTTGATGTACTGCGTCCACTTGATGTAGCCGTAGGTGGTATTGGTGAGGTAGCCCGCCTTGAGCACCAGCAGCACCCACTGGCCGGAGATGATATTGATGGCAGCCTCCAGCAGGGCGCAGATATACCAGGCGATCCACTGTTCACGGTAACGCAGCAGGATGAACACACCATTGGCGATGCCGACCGCACTGGCGCAGGCATCCAGGTAGCAGACGATGGTTTCCAGTGTAGGCGTGGAGGAAAGCAGGCCCTCGATCTCCAGCGTGGTGAGGAAATAGCCTACCACCACCGTCCACAGGACGATGCCGGCGATAACCATGACCTCCTGCTTTCCCGTCAGGCGGCGGACCTCGGTGAGTTCTTCCTGCTCCCGGTCCTTGTGACGGTTCCAATTGATAAAGCTGATGATATCAATGGGGATCCAGAAGAACAGCGTGGTGGCCATAGTGGCGAAGCGGTAGGAAAGCACCACGCAGATAAGGATCTCGGTGATCTCCACGCCCAGTGAAACAATGAAATTCCACTTGCTCTGCTTGGAAATGAGCAGCTCACAGGTAATATTGAGGAAAATATCCAGCAAATACAGCGCCATGATGACCTTGCCGTTGACACCGCCGAAGTCCTCCTCCGGGAAGATGATAGCGAACACAAAGGCCAGCACCGTGATGCTGATGAACCAAATCTTTTCGTAGGTGGTAAAGTAGTTCCAAAGGTTTTTCAGTTTTTGTTTCATAGTTTCTCCTTCATTATGCTTCCGGCAGGGTGATCAGACCGGCATCACACATTTTTTGCAGCGACATAAGAATGCCCAATTTGGCATGAGCCCAGGTAAGGCCGCCCTGATAATAGATGGCATACGGCTCACGGATGGGACCATCGGCGGAAAGTTCGATGGAGGAACCCTGCACAAAGGCGCCGGCAGCCATGATGACTTCGGAATCGTAGCCGGGCATGGGGTACGGCTCCGGGGTGACATAGCTATCCACCGGGGCGGCGCTCTGCACGCCCTTACAGAAGGCAACCATGGCCTCCTTGCTGCGCAGCTCGATGGCCTGAATGATATCGTGACGGGTCTCGGCGGAGGAAGGCACGCAGCGGTAGCCAAGTTTTTCGTACACACCAGCGGCGAAGATCGCTCCCTTTACCGCGGAGGCGGTGACGGTGGGCGCCAGGAAGAAGCCCTGGAAGAAGGACTGCATCAGTCCAAGGGTGGCGCCCAGCTCCGCGCCCAGGCCGGGGGCAGTCAGGCGGTAGGCGCACTGATCGACGCACTCCTGGGTGCCGCAGATATAGCCGCCGGTGGGAGCCAGGCCGCCGCCGGGATTTTTGATGAGGGAACCGACGATCATATCGGCGCCGACATCGCTGGGTTCGATGATCTCGGTGAACTCGCCGTAGCAGTTATCCACCATGCAGATGACGCCGGGCTTGAGTTCCTTGACAAAGCGGATCAGCTCGCCGATCTGCTGGACCGAGAAGGTGGGGCGGGTGGCATAGCCCTTGGAGCGCTGGATGGTGACCAGCTTGGTTTTTTCGTTGATTGATTTACGGATATTTTCATAATCGAAGGTGCCGTCCGGCAGCAGCTCGGTCTCCCGGTAGGTGATACCGAACTCGGCCAGTGAGCCCTTGCAGGGGCGGATGCCGATGACTTCCTCGAGAGTATCGTAGGGACGGCCGACCGGAGAGTAAAGCTCATCGCCGGGGCGAAGATTGGCGGCCAGCGCCAACGCCAGCGCATGGGTGCCGCAGGTGATCTGCGGGCGAACCAATGCGGCTTCGGTGTGGAAGGTATCGGCATAGACTTTTTCCAACGCTTCACGGCCGATATCATTATAGCCATAGCCGGTAGAGGCCGCAAAGCACTCCGCGCTGACACGGTTTTTCTGCATGGCGGCCACGACCTTGGCCTGGTTAAACTCCGCTATCTCATCAATGGCGGCAAAACGGGGCTTCAGCTCATCCTCCGCCGAACGGCAGAACTCGAGAACTGCGCTGCTGATGCCCATTTCGTGATAAATCTTCTGTGTATCCATTGTTGTTACTCCTTATTCTCTTTCATCCTTTTGGGGCGAATTGACTTTGCCTAGTATCTCCATGGCGACATGATTCAGCACCTCGGCCCGGGCCAGAACAATGCCGTTTTCCTCATCGCCCAACACCAGCAGGCTATCCCCGGGGCTGAGTCCAAAAACCTGCCGGGCTTCCTTGGGGATCACAATCTGGCCTTTATCGCCGATTTTGACCGTGCCGAACACATGCTTGCCCTTTGGCATACCGCTGAGAATGTGCTTTCCCTTTGGCATGATGGCGCTCCTTTCTTCTTACTTTTCCCACTTTTCCCACTTATGCATACCTGTTTATTATAATCCACTCTCTGCAAAAGTCAACTGTATTTGCAAAAGAAAACAGGCGAAACACCTGGTTTCGCCTGAAATTCTTATGGGTAAGGGTTATTCGCTTTCCGCTACGCTTTCGATGGTCTTCCGCAGCTCCTCGATTCCCCGGCCATTCATGGAGGACACCGGGAACAGCGTGACCTGATCGCCGCAGGGGATCTCGGTACGGATCTCCTCCAGCCGGGCCCGAAGCTGATTGTTGGTCAGCTTATCGGTCTTGGTAAGCACCACCGCGAAGGGTAGCTCACTGTCAATAAGAAAATCCAGCATGGTCAGGTCGTCAGCGCTGGGGGCGTGGCGGATATCAAGAAGAGACAGCACCAGCCGAATGTCCCGGTCCTGATGAAAGTAGCCCTCGATGAGGCCGGACCAGCGGCGGCGTTCGCTATCGCTGACCTTAGCATAACCGTAGCCGGGCAGATCTGCAAAGCGGGCAACATCGCCACAGCGGAAAAAGTTGATGGTGGCGGTTTTGCCGGGGGTGGCGCTGACACGCGCCAGCTGCTTTTGGTTGAAGATCTTATTGATAAGGGAGGACTTGCCCACATTGCTGCGCCCCGCAAAGACGACCTCCGGCAGGGTGCTTTGCGGCAGCTGGTTGGCCAGGCCGCAGCTCATCTCAAATTTCACCAGATGAAAATTCATGTTGGCGTCCTCCCTTTCTTTTACTCAACGGCACAGCACCGCCGAGGATGCTTCCTTGTGCTCGGCGGCCGCGGCGTGATAGCCGCGCTTTTTGACACTGCCGGGCAGCTGTACCAGTGCCTGTTCCAGCACCTCTTCCATGGTGTGGACCGGCACAAAATGAATGGCTTTTTTAACGACATCATCAATTTCGGCAAGGTCCGGTTCATTGGCGGCCGGGATAATGACGGTCTTGATGCCGTTTTTGTAGGCTGCCATGCTCTTTTCCCGCAGGCCGCCGATGGCAAGTACCCGGCCCCGCAGCGTGATCTCGCCGGTCATAGCGACATCGTGCCGAACGGGGATGTTGCCCAGTGCCGAAATGAGCGCCGTGCAGGTGGTGATACCGGCGGAGGGGCCATCCTTGGGGACCGCGCCCTCCGGGAAATGGATGTGGATATCCTTATCCTTGTAGAAGGTGTTTTCGATCTCGTAATGCTCCGCGACAGAACGGATGTAGGTGATGGCAGCCGTTACCGATTCCTTCATCACATTGCCCAGCGAGCCGGTGGTGATGGTTTTGCCGGTACCGGGGACGACCGCGGTTTCCACCTGGAGGAGCTCGCCGCCCACGGCAGTCCAGGCCAACCCATTGACAAGGCCGATGCTGTCCTCCTTGGGGACGATATCCTCGGTGATGTAGCGGGGGCCCAGGTAATCGGGCAGGTCAGCGGCCTTAATGGTAACCTTTTCGGTGGCTTCGCCGGATACCACCTTGGCAGCGACCTTGCGGCAAAGGGCGGCCAGACGGCGCTCCAGGGTACGCACACCGGCTTCCCGGGTATAGTGATCGATGATATCATAGATGGCGCCATCGGTCACGGCAATCTGCCCGACGGAAAGGCCGTGGCGTTCCCGCTGCTTGGGCAGCAGATGGCGTTTGGCGATTTGGAACTTTTCTTCCCGAGTGTAGCTTGGCAGCTCGATGACCTCCATGCGGTCCAGCAGGGCGGGCGGAATGGCACTGCGGTCATTGGCCGTGGCGATGAAGAACACATGGGAAAGGTCGAACGGCATCTCGATATAATGATCCCGGAAGGTGCAGTTCTGCTCGGAATCCAGTACCTCCAACAAGGCGGAGGAAGGATCGCCGCGGTAATCATTGCTGAGCTTATCTACCTCATCCAGCAGCAGCACGGGATTGGCGCTGCCGGCCTGCTTGATGGCATTGATAATGCGGCCGGGCATACTGCCTACATAAGTTTTCCGATGACCGCGGATCTCGGATTCATCTTTGATACCGCCCAACGCGATACGAGCATAGCGGCGTCCCATCGTCTGCGCGATACTGCGCACGATGGAGGTTTTGCCTACACCGGGAGGACCCACAAAGCAGAGGATCTGGCCATTGATATCCGGCGCAAGCGCCCGAACAGCCAGAGCTTCCAGTACACGCTCCTTGATCTTCTTGAGGCCGTAGTGCTCCTTATCGAGGAGCTTGGCAGCCTTTTTGAGATCTATCACATCTTTGGTATAGCAGCCCCAGGGCAGCTCTAGGCAGGTTTCCAGATAGCCGCGGATAACCGCCGCTTCCTGCGAATTGGGGGGCATTTTTTCCAGATGGCTGACCTCTTTGAGGAGTTTTTCCTTGTTTTCATCGGTGGTCAACAGGGCGCGGATCTTTTCCCGGAATTCATCCGGCTCCTCGAAGCCCATATCGCCTTCGCCCAGCTCTTCATTGATGACACGGAGCTGTTCCCGCAGGTAGTAGTCCCGCTGGTTTTTGTCCATGGCCTCTTTAACGCGGTCCTGAATATCGGCCTCCAGCGCCAAAATCTCATTTTCGGATTCCAGCAGCTGGGCGATGATCTCCAGCCGGCGGCGGGCACTGTTCTGCTCCAGCAGACGCTGCTTATCCTGTACCTCAAAGGGGATGTTCCCCGCTATGTATTCCGCAATAAGCGCTGGATCGTCGCAATCGAGGATATTATCCACGATCTCTTTAGGCATCCGGGGCGCCAGGCTGATATACTCATCGAAGAGGTCCTTGACAGTGCGAACCAGCGCATCACTGAAAGGGCGGCCCGCAATGCGGCCGGCCGCGGGATACGGCAGGATCTCACCGACCGAGGTGTGGTCTTCCTCGAACATATCGATGAGCTTGCCGCGGTAGCAGCCTTCCACCAATACACGCAGTGATTCTCCCTGCGAACGCACGATTTGACGGATCTCCGCCACTGTGCCTACTTTATACAAACCGTCCATCGACGGATTTTCTTCATTTTGATCGATCTGGGCCACTAGGAAAATCTTGCGGTCACCGTTCATCGCCATGTTCAAAGCGTGCAGCGATTTTTCCCGGCCTACATCAAAGTGCAGCACCATATGCGGGAACAGAACCAGCCCGCGCAGCGCCAATACCGGTACCCGAACCGGCTTCATCTCAGTATTTTTTGTGTTTTTCTCCATAGCTTTTGCCTCCCTTCACTATGGTCATAAAAGTAGGGTTACGATTGAATAAAGGGACGGTATGGGATCACGCGACCCCGTACAGCCCCCGATTCATGTCATATCCCATGGGTGCATTTCCCTGCCCCACGGGCAAGGATATGCAGCCGGATGTTATTTAAGAAACAGCACCGCGGCGGCGCTTCTGTGCCGGTGTGCCGGGCAGACGCAGCTGCAGGCGGGTGGGCTGCTTCATGGGGTCACGCATGATCATGGCATCCCCCAAACCGTTTACCATATCCGCCGTGATGACGATATGGGCCACGGTGCCATCGGAAGGCGCTTCAAACATCAGATTGCCCAAAAGCTCTTCCATGATGCCGCGCAGACCACGCGCACCGGTTTTACGCTCGATCGCCTTTTTGGCGATAGCACGCAGCGCATCCTCTTCGAAATCGATTTGGATATTATCCATCTCAAACAGCTTTTTGTATTGCTTGATGAGGGCGTTTTTAGGCTCCCGCAGGATACGAACCAGCGCTTCCTCATCCAACGCATCCAGCGAAGCGATGACCGGAATACGGCCCACTAACTCGGGGATCAGGCCGTATTTAACCAGGTCATGGGGCTCCACCTGGCGGTAAATGCCCTGCTCTTCCACCTCGGCTTTGGATTTTACCGTGCCGCCGAAGCCAAGGGAGGACTTATCGGTACGGTGGCTGATGATCTTTTCCAGACCATCGAACGCGCCGCCGCAAATGAACAGAATATTGGAGGTATCCACCTGGATGAACTCCTGCTGGGGGTGCTTGCGGCCGCCCTGCGGGGGAACATTGGAGATGGTTCCTTCCAGGATCTTAAGCAGTGCCTGCTGGACGCCCTCTCCGCTGACATCACGGGTAATGGAGGGATTTTCGCTCTTGCGGGCGATCTTGTCGATCTCATCAATGTAGATAATGCCGCGCTCGGCCCGGGCCACATCGAAATCCGCAGCCTGCAAAAGGCGCAGCAGGATGTTTTCCACATCCTCGCCAACATAACCGGCTTCAGTCAGGGTGGTGGCATCCGCAATGGCAAAGGGGACGCCCAGCACCTTGGCTAGAGTCTGCGCCAGCATGGTTTTACCAACGCCCGTGGGACCCAGCAGCAGAATATTGCTCTTGCCGAGCTCTACATCATCGCCATCGCCGCAGCAGATACGCTTATAGTGATTATATACCGCCACCGAAAGCGCGCGCTTAGCGGCATCCTGCCCGATGACATACTCATCCAGGAAAGCTTTGATCTCCTTGGGCCGGGGGACATTCAGCTCCTCCCCCTGCGGCTCGTTTCTTACGGGCCGGGGGGCCGGAACCTCCTCATCCTCCAGCACCGCACGGCAGATCTCTACACATTCATTGCAGATGCATACGCCCGGGCCTGCGATCAGACGCGCTACCCGATCCTGCGGTTTGCCGCAAAAGGAGCAGCGCATCATTTTTTTGTTCTCATCGTTTGCCATGCTATTATGGACTCCTTTTATTCTCTGTGGGCAATGACACGGTCGATCAGGCCATAATCACAGGCTTCCTGGGCGGACATGAAGTTATCCCGCTCGGTATCCTGCATCACCTGCTCCAGCGGCTTATGGCAGCGCTCCGCCATAATGCGGTTCAGATTTTCCTTGATCTTGATGATGCGGTCAGCATGGATCTTGATATCGGTGGCCTGACCCTGCAGCCCACCCAGCAGCGGCTGATGAATCATGATTTCGCTATTGGGCAGCGCCAGGCGCTTGCCGGGAGCACCTGCGCACAGCAGGAACGCGCCCATGGAAGCCGCCATACCAATGCAGATGGTGGAAACATCACACTTGATATACTGCATGGTATCATAGATGGCCATACCGGCGGAAATGGAACCGCCGGGACTATTGATATACAGGTGGATATCCTTTTCGGGATCCTGGCCCTCCAGGAACAAAAGCTGCGCTACCACCAGACTGGCTGTGGCATCGTTTACCTCCTCACAGAGCATAACGATGCGGTCATTGAGCAGGCGGGAAAAGATATCATAACTGCGCTCCCCGCGGTTGGTCTGTTCTATTACCATTGGTACCAAACTCATTTTTTCATACACCTCCGTTTATGGTATGTAGCACTGGGAATTTGCCAAAGGAGATTACAGCTGGGTCACTACGGCGCTATCGGTGATAACCTTGGCGGCCTTCTGGATGGTGAGCTGACGCTTGATCTCCTCTACGGGAACGATGGATTTGACCTTATCAAGCTCCATGCCGTAGTCCTTGACCATGCGGTCATACTCGCCGTTGATATCCTCTTCGGTGATCTCGATATTCTCCACCTCAGCGATCTTCTCCAGCAGCAGGGTGGTACGCACCTGGGCCTCGGCCTGGGGCATAAACTGAGCGGTCAGTGCCTCGGGGGTGGTACCGGTGTACTTCATATACATATCCATGTTCATGCCCTGGGTCTGCAGACGGTAGCCGAACTCTTCGACCATATCCTGGGCCTTGTTTTCAAACATCACAGTGGGGATCTCCACGGTCATGTTCTTGACGGCCTGCTCCAGCAGATCGTTTTCCATCTTGCTGTCGGCCTGGTCCTTCTTTTCAGCGGCCATCTTTTCGGTCAGATCCTTCTTCAGCTCTTCCAGGGTATCAAACTCGCTGACATCCTTGGCGAACTCGTCGTCCAGGGTGGGCAGCTCCTTGCGCTTGAGCTCCTTGATGGTTACTTTGAAGGTAGCATCCTTACCTGCCAGTTCCTCGCTGTGATATTCGGTGGGGAAAGTCACATTGACCTCGAAGCTCTCGCCGACCTTATGGCCGACTACACCCTCCTCAAAGCCCGGGATAAACTGGCCGGAGCCAAGGGACAGGGGGTGATCCTCGCCCTTACCGCCCTCAAAAGCAACATCGCCGACAAAGCCTTCGTAATCGATAACGGCGGTATCGCCCATCTCGGCCTTAGCGCCCTCGGGGGCTTCGCCCATGCGGGCATTGCGATCGGCCATGGCGTTCAGCTCGGTCTCTACATCGGCATCGGTCACTTTGTCGCTCTCGCGCTCGGCCTTCAGGCCCTTGTACTCGCCCAGGGTAACCTCAGGCTTAACAGTAACCTTGGCGACAAAGGTATAATGGGTGCCGTCAACATCCTTCAGCTCCACTTCTGGATAAGCGACCGCCTCCAGGCCGGACTCCTTGAGGGCCTCCTCATAGGCTTCGCCGTAGCTGGAATTGATGGCATCCTCATAGAAATAGCTCTCGCCTACCATCTTGTAAACGATGCTCTTGGGAGCCTTGCCCTTACGGAAACCGGGGATATTGAGCTTGGCAGCGTTCTTCTTGAAAGAAGCATCCAGCGCCTTAGCATACTGCTCGCCATCCACGGTGATATTCAGTTCGTACAGGTTGGTGTCCACTTTTTGGGTTTCGTTCAGTTTCATTTATGATGTCCTCCAGCAAAATTTTAGATTCCAGTAAATCTTATTGATTATAGCACATAGCAAACTAAATTGCCACTGTTTTTCGGTAATTATCGTATCTTTATGGGGCAAAATTTAAGATAATCTGCCGAGATCAACCGGCAATCCACTCCAAAAAATTCCCCCTGGTAGGCCAATGGGATGGCTCTGCCGTGCAAATGGCCGTAAAAGCACTGCTTGACGCCGTATTCTTTCATAGCATCGAAGAACTCCGGGATGACCTGTTGGCCAAAGATCGGCGGATAATGCAGGAACAGGATCTTCTCATTTTCCGGCGGGGCGGCCGCCAAAGAGCGCCGGATACGGCCCAGCTCCCGGGCGGTGATGCTGCCCTCGGCTCGCTCCCCTTCCTCAAACATCCATCCGCGGCTGCCGCAGAGAGAAACGCCCTCCACCGTCACCGCGTTATTATGGAGAAAATGCAGGGTATTTAATCCATTCTTATCCAAAAAGCGCTGCATGGAGGAAATGGTGGTCCACCAGTAATCGTGATTACCCTTCATCAGGTACTTTTCCCCCGGCAGGCGATGCAGAAAGGTAAAATCGTCCAAAGTATCCTCTATATTCATGGCCCAGGAGATATCTCCCGCCAATATCACGGTGTCCTCCGAGCTGATCCGCTCCAGCCAGTTCTGCTCCAGCCGCTGCACATAATCATGCCAGCCGGCAAAGATATTCATTTCCTTATTGCAGCCCAGCGAAAGATGTGGATCGCCGATGGCAAAAATGGACATAGCCCGCCCCCTGTTCCCCGAATATTCAAAGTCGTTTGCGCCCATAATACTGCTGTCCCGCCCAAGGGAACTAACCATAAAGGAGAATATGTATTATGAGCGATTTTAGCCGTCCTACCGATTGCAGCTGCATTCCCGGTATCAAATGCGATGTGAAAGACTGTGTTCACAACGATAAGGCCTGCCACTGCACCGCCGAGAGCATTACCGTGGCGTGCGACCACGCTGATGACGCCGCCTGCGATACCTACCGCAAGGGCTGATTCGATCTACCACAGCCGCCGTGCAGAGCCATGTGCTCTGCACGGTATTATTTTGCATCATATCGCCGCCAAAAATCAAGTGCGTTTTTGTAACATATTTTCTCTGTTAATGTGAACCCGAATGCTTCCCGCAGCCGTTGTGCCAGCTGGGGCAGCGCACCGCAATCCGGCAGGTCATGGGGCATATCGGCACCATCAAAATCGGAGCCAATGGCCAAAACATCTTCCCCACCCAAATTGAGGAAATGCTCGGAGTGCCGCAGGATATCCTCCAGATGGGCGCTTTTCGCATCCTCCCGCAGGAAGCCGGTGAAGAAATTGAGCCCCACCAGGCCGCCCTGCTGTGCAAGGCAGCGGAACTGGTCATCGGTCAAGTTGCGGGGCACATTACATAGCAGGCGGCTGTTGCTGTGCGTAGCAATCACCGGCCGCCGTGCCGCCTTTATCACATCCCAAAAGCTTTCATCATTGAGGTGGGATACATCTGCCACAATATCGCAGCGCTCCAGCTCCCGCAGGGCTTCCTGGCCAAAGAGCTTTAACCCACCAGTAACAGCGGCACCGCCGGCCAGCTCGTTTTCCCCGTTCCAGGTCAGAGTCAACATCCGTACCCCGTGTCCGGCAAGGGCCTGCACATGCTCCAGCCGGCCAGCCAGCACTGCTCCGCCTTCCACCGCAAGGAAGCAGGCATTCCCGCCCTTTTTCCAACAGCTCTCGGCTTCCGCCAGGTGGTCCAGCAGGGTCATCTTCCCTGTTTCAGCTATTTTCTCTTTCCAGTAAGTACTGCACCGCACAAAATACTGCCACGCCGGTTCCCCACGCAGGGTATCCGGAATGAATACCGCGTAGCTTTGGCACAGGCTGCCGCCCTGCCACCGGTCCAAATCCAGCTGCAGGCCGCTTCCACGCAGTCCGGCGTGGATTTTCATGGCTTCGGTAGCGGTATCACAATGCAGGTCAAAGAAATTCATCGATTCTCCTCATTAAAAAGCGGATTTGTAGTATGTAAAGTCCAACAGCTTGTCGCCTTCAACGATTAACGCCGCTACATCAAATCGCGGCTGGCGATCGGTGGGATGTTCCAACAGGTAGCTTTCCGCCGTGAACCGCAGCTTTTGCTGCTTCTGTGGAGTGACAGCGGCTTCCCCTGGCACCATGCTGCCCGCCTTCCGGGTCTTTACCTCCACAAAGAGCAGATACTCCTCATTTTCCGCTATAATATCAATTTCCCCATAGCGGCTGTGCCAGTTCCTCTCCACAATATGAAAGCCCTGCTTTTCCAGATACCGTGCGGTGTAGTCCTCCCCGCGGTCGCCTAATTTCTTTTTATCCGTCATGGTGCTTCTCCGTCAGGTTTTTCAGGAAACTCTTGCGGTGCAACGGGGTAATGCCGTATTTGGCGATACCCTCATAGTGCTCCTTGGAGCCGTAGCCCTTATTCTTTTCCCAGCCATAGCCTGGATACTCCCTGGCATATTCGGTCATCAGGTGGTCACGGGTCACCTTGGCCAGGACAGAGGCCGCCGCGATGTGTGCACTGATGCCGTCGCCCTTGACCACCAGCTGTGTGGGCAGCGGCAAGCCGGGATCTCGGTTACCATCCACCAGCGCCAAGCGGGGGCGTTTTTCCTCCGGCAGCTTTTGCAGCAGTTCCCCATAGGCACGGTGCATGGCCAAAAAAGTGGCCTGCAAAATATTGATCTCATCGATTTCCTGCTGACTGGCAAACCCGATACCGTAATAGACCTCCGGGCAGGCGGTCAACAGGGTATAGGTCTCTTCCCTGCGCTTTTCGGTCATCTTTTTGGAGTCATTGAGAGCGGGCAGTTTCAATCCTCGGGGCAGCACCACACAGGCCGCGCATACCGGCCCGGCCAAAGGACCCCGTCCCACCTCATCAATGCCGCACAGGCCCTCAAAGTCCAGCGCTTCATCGTATTCCCACAAAAAACGGTTATCGGTCATTGCGGTATCCTCTCCAGCGTGATGCGGCCCATTGCCGCACTGCGGAACTCATCCAGCAGCATGATGGCGGCACGCTCGGTGTTCGCTTCCCCGCCGGAAATGAGCATTCCCCGCTTGCGGGCGATGCGCTCCAGCAGCTCGTAGCTTTCCATTTCGGCGATGGCTTCGGCGTCCAGCTTATAGCGTTCCGCCAGTGCCGCAGTGTAGGTGGGACGCAGGGTATCCAAAAGGCGCATGGCCAGGTACTCGATATCCAGGATCTGATCCTTGACCGAACCGATAAAGGCCAGCCGCTCGCCTGCTACCTTATCTTCAAACTTCGGCCACAGTACGCCAGGCATATCCAAAAGTTCCACACCGTCCTCCAGTGAGACCCACTGCTTCCCGCGGGTCACACCGGGGCGGTCCTCCACCTTGGCGCTGCGGGTACCGGAAAGCCGGTTAATGAGCGAGGACTTGCCCACATTCGGAATACCGACGATCATCATGCGGATGGGACGGCCCACCATGCCCTTTTCATTCCAGGCGGCTATTTTTTCCGCCAGCACCTCCCGGACGGCGGGCAGCAGGTTCTTTACCCCGCGGCCGCTGCGGCAATCACAGGCCATGGCCGGAATCCCTTTTTTGCGGTAATAGGTCAGCCACTGTTCGGTGGCGGCGGCATCGGCGCAGTCCGCCTTGTTCAGCAGCATCAGGCGGGGCTTTTTGCCCACTATTTTATCTATTTCCGGGTTCCGGCTGCTTTGCGGGATGCGCGCATCACAAAGCTCCACCACAATATCCACCAGCTTTAGGTTGCTGGCCATAATGCGGCGGGTTTTTGCCATGTGCCCAGGGAACCACTGGACTGACATTGTTTCTGACATATTTCTTCTCCCATTCTTTCTTTGGCAATTCCCCTATATAAAAGCAAAAGAGGACAACCATACAGTGTCCTCTCGCCTTTTGTGGAAAAATTAGCCCAGTACTTCTTTGACCTTGGCAGCCTTGCCCACTCTGCCGCGCAGATAATACAGCTTGCCGCGGCGTACACGACCCTTGCGAACCAGTTCAACGCTGGCTACCTTCGGGCTGTGGATGGGGAAAACTCTCTCGACACCGCAGCCGTGAGAAAGACGGCGAACGGTAAAGGTCTCAGCGATACCACCGTGCTTCTTGGCGATTACAGTGCCCTCAAAGGCCTGCAGACGCTCACGGTTACCTTCTTGAATGCGAACCTGCACGCGTACGGTATCACCGACATTAACAACAGGCAGATCCTTCTTCAAGCAGCTCTCGGACATCAGTTTCAGTGCGTCCATGGATTTTATCCTCCTTAAAATATCCAAACATTCTTACCTCTGGGCTCCATTGGCCGGGCAGCGGACTGTTCAGTTTAATGTTTGGCCCTGCGGCCAACATCAAAACCTGCGCCGGATGGGCCGATCGCAGTTCTCATGCCGTATTATAATAACACAGTGCAAGTACGAATGCAAGCAAAACTTAACAGAAATCTGAAAAATCTTCGGTGAGTATCGCAGTGCGCTCCAGCCCGGTCCAATAGGGCTCCCGGCTCAGCAGCTCATTATAGGCACCGGTCACCAGCATAGGGCTCCAGTTTACCGTACCGCCTGCCGGCAGACGGACAGACAATACCATCTCCCCCGGCTTTTTGTCGGTATGCAACACAGTCATCTTTTCTTTCAGGTCGATCTGCTGGTCGCCTTTTTTGGTTTTCTTGGTAACCATCAAGTGCTCTGCCGCCAGCAGGCGGTCGAATGCTTCCTCCGCTGCGGGAGCATCATCCCGGAAAGTCAGCCGGTAATCCGCCCAGCAGATCGCGCTCGGTTCCATGACCGGAGCCGCCGCGCGCAATACCCGCAGATCATCGGGCAGCACCGCATTCAAACGGTCTGTTACTTCCTCGCAGCTTACTTCTTCGGTCAGACGGAAGTCAAAGGATTCGCAGCAGCTTTCCACCCCCAGCGGCAGCGGCAGCGCGAAGGTTAAGTAGGCATGGGGATTGAAGCCCTGCGTATACCAAATAGGCAGCATGCTGCGTTTGAATACCCGCGCCAGACAGCGCGTCACATCCAGGTGGGAAATGTACTTCAGCCGTCCCTCCTTAGCGAAGAATACACGGACAGTTTTCACTGCAGGTCACCCCTTTCTCATTCAATTCTTTGCTGACCCCGCAGCCGCTGCAGCGTTCCCGGCAGTTGGGGGTCGTTTTGCTTTCGTGGGTCAGCCGGTTCTCCCGGATCAAAAACTCCTTGGACACAAAGTAATCCAGGTGATCCCACGGCATCAGCTCATCGTACTCCCTCTTGCGGGTGGCATAAAAATCGGGTGAAAGCCCTGCCTGCTCCATGGCCGCGTACCAGCGTGCCGGGGAGAAGTGATCTTCCCAGCCCTCCAAGCGGCCGCCCTCCTGCCAAACCGCCTCCACCACATCGGCCAGGCGGCGGTCCCCGCGTGCCAGAATTGCCTCAATGCGGCTTGTCCCGCTATCGTGGTAGCTGATGGAGATCTTCCGGCTGGAAACCGTCTCCAAAAGCAGCTTCTGTTTGGCCACGAACTGCTCAGGGGTATCCTGCGGCTCAAATTCAAACGGGGTAAAGGGCTTCGGCACAAAGCATGCCACACTGATATTGACGGTGACGCCCTTGCCCTTCGGCCTATTGGGCAGGCTGTAGAAGAGATCCACTACCTTTTGCGCCAGCTCTATGATGGCCTTGACATCTTCCTCGGTTTCGGTGGGCAGGCCCATCATAAAATAGAGCTTGACCGCCGTATAGCCGCTTTCAAAGCTCATACGGCAGGTATCCAACACTTCCTGCTCGGTAATATTTTTATTGATAGCATCCCGCAGGCGCTGGCTCCCCGCCTCCGGGGCAAAGGTCAGACCGCTTTTGCGCACCCGCTGCACCAGTTCCAGCAAATGCGGAGTCATGCTATCAATACGCAGGGAGGGCAGCGAAAGATCGACATGCTCCGGTTCCGCCCACACCAGCATCTTTTCCATTAGGTCGGCAAGATGGCTGTGATCACTGGTAGAAAGCGAAGAAAGCGAAACCTCATCATAGCCGCAGTTATGGCACAGATCATAAGCCTGACGGTTGATCACATCGACACTGCGTTCGCGATAGGGGCGGTAAATATAACCCGCTTGGCAAAAACGGCACCCGCGAATACAGCCACGAAGAACCTCCGTCACAGCGCGGTCATGCACTACATCGATAAACGGTACCACAAAGTTTTCGGGGAAATCAGCCTGATCAAAATCCGGCATAATGCGCTTTTTGATGGTCGCGGGAGCGCCGTTTTTTGGCGTGATCGCCGCCACAGTGCCATCCTCATGGTAGGTGATATCATAAAGAGACGGCACATATACCCCCTCGATCTGCGCCGCCATTTGCAGAAATTTCTCACGGCTCCAGCCTTCCTTTTTGGCGATGCCTAAGAGATCCAGCACCTCCAGGTCTACCTCCTCGCCCTCTCCCAGGAAAAAAAGGTCGAAGAAATCCGCTATTGGTTCCGGGTTGCAGGCGCAGGGACCGCCGCCCATCACCAGGTGCTCCAGGCCCTTGCGGTCCTTCTGCCGCAGCGGAATACCGGAAAGGTACAGCATATCCAGTACACCGGTATAGCACAGCTCATATTGCAGGGTAAACATGATGACATCGAACTCATCTAATGGGTCAAAGCTTTCCAACCCATACAGCTTCATGTTATTTTCCAGCAGCAGACTGCGCATATCCTCCGCCGGGGCAAAGACTCGTTCGCACCAGATCTCCTCCCGCTTATTAAAGGCAGAATAAAAGAGCTTCATGCCCAGGTGGCTCATGCCCACCTCGTACAGATCGGGGAAGCAAAATGCCACACGGGTAGTCACTTTGCTTTTATCCTTTATAATGGTATTGATCTCGCCGCCGCAGTAACGAGCCGGCTTTTGCACCTTAGGCAGCAGTCTTTCTATCTCAGATGGGATCATAGGGACCTCCGATTATCGTTTGATATGCCCTATCATACCACATTTGGCGTGCCTCTTCAACCAAAAGCCCCGCCCAATACCAAAAGTCCCGCCAATGCTGCTACACCTATCCCCCGGCGCAGCCATCTCCTTACCTGCACGGTCAGCTTACCACAGCAGCATTCCAACAGAATATCTACGATCACCGTTCCATCGCTATTGCCCAGCGGCAGCAATGTGGCGGCCGCTACCGCCCAGTGTACCGCTGCCGCTCGCATAGACTGCATTGTTTTTTCTGTCAGCATTATGCCGCCAAAAAGTAGGTTCACCGCCGGCCCGCTGAGATTCAACAGCAGCTCCTGCCCCCGGCTCATACGGTCTTCCGCCAGCTTTATCCGTACCCCGGTCAGTGAGATACAGATCACTCCTATCTTTTTGCCTGCTGCTTCAATGTAAATAAAATGTCCGCACTCATGCAGCAGAATCGCTAACCACAGCAGCGGCAGCAGATGCCCCGGCAGCAGCGTCCCCGCGCACAGCCCCACTGCTAACAGAAAGCTCACTGTTATCCGTACATTTCCAACCGTAAAATTCATCAACTATACAGGTTCATCGGGTCCACATAATACCCCTCAGTCAAAACGCTAAGGTGCAGGTGCGGCCCTGTTGACACGCCGGTACTGCCCACCAGTGCGATAGCATCTTCCACCGTCACCTCGTCCCCTGCTTTGCACAGTACCGCTTCGCAGTGGCAGTATATCGTCTCCAGGCTTTCGCTGTGCCGCAGCTTGACATAGTTCCCATAGCTTTGATTGCTGCCAACGGCAGTTACCACACCTGCATATACCGGATAGATTTTCGTGCCAGCGGCAGCCGCCAAGTCGATCCCGGTATGGAAATCCCAAGCCCCGCTGATGGGATGTGTCCGCTCCCCATAATCAGAGGTGATTACTGCATCCATAGGCAATGGCGAAGCCGCCGGTACCGACACTACTACCTTTCGGTAAGAAGCGTTCCGCGGAAAGACTGGCTCCTCCCCGCCCATGGCGGTTTGGCCATCCGCCCATGCAAATACCTCCGCCAGCTTGGGCGGCTGCCAGTCTTCCCACCACTGCTGCAGTTGCTGCGCGGTAATTGGTGTTGCCAAAAGACGCATCAACTCATCCTGTTTATCACCATCCTCCCGCGTTATCTCGGTATAGTACTCCCCCAGTATTTTATATTCCCGCGGCTTTACATACTGCATGGTAAATACCACTGCCAGTGCCGCAACACACAGCACTGTCTGTGCCATCAGTAAAACCAACCCCTGCCCCTCCCGCCGGGGCGGTTCCACGCTTCTTCCTGTCATACGGGACCTTATGGCCGGTCTGCTTCGTCTGCTGTTATAGCGCATCCTGTCACCCCCTGTCCTTTTGAGTGTATGAAGGCTTTACCCCATTCATGCACTGCTGCCCATTGACTTTCCCCTATCTGTGACTATAATGATATCAGTTCTTTTTAATAGGAGCGCCTATGTTCAAAATTATTATCTGTATCCTGGCCGGTTTGGGGGCGGGTCTTGGCACCGGCTTTGCCGGGATGAGCGCTGCCGCGGTCATCAGTCCAATGCTTATCACCTTTTTACATATGGATCCCTACCTTGCCGTTGGCATTGCTCTTGCCAGTGATGTCCTGGCCAGCGCTGCTTCCGCCTATACCTATGGCAAAAATAAAAATCTCGATATCAAAAACGGCGTTATCATGATGATCAGCGTCCTGTGTTTCACTTTGGTGGGCAGCTACATCGCCAGCATTGTCCCCAAAGCTACTATGGGCAGCTTTTCTACCCTGATGACTCTCTTTCTCGGTATCAAGTTTATCGTCAAGCCGGTATTGGCGCCAAAGCAACGGTTTCAATCCGCCACCGCCCGACAAAAAGCGATTCGTTCTGTCCTCTGCGGCGCTATGGTCGGTTTCATCTGTGGCTTTGTGGGCGCCGGCGGCGGCATGATGATGCTGCTTGTACTCACCTCCGTGCTGGGTTATGAGCTGAAAACCGCCGTCGGCACCAGCGTTTTCATCATGAGTGCGACCGCCCTCACCGGGTCGGTCAGTCACTTTGCCATAGGCGGGCTGCCGGATACCGAGGCGCTGATCATCTGTGTCATCAGCACATTGGTCTTCGCGCAGGTGGCGGCGCTTTTTGCCAATAAAGCCTCTCCCATCGTACTCAATCGCGTCACCGGTTCCATTTTGGTCATTCTCGGCGTCGCTATCCTTGCCGTCAATTATTTTGGCTAAATAAAAAGGTTACGCCCCATTAGCATGGCCTTTTCAATCGCAAAAGCGGGAGACCGGTTCATTCCGGTCTCCCGCTTTTTATTTTGGTCAGTTTTATTCGCCGGCCACCGTTACCGTAACGATACAGGTCACAGCCAAACCATTGGCCGCCCTCGCGGTAATGTTTGCTGTCCCGGCCGCTTTAGCCGTTACTGTCCCATCTGCCGCTACATCCACGATACTGGAGGCATCGCTGGTCCATGTCACGGTTTTATCGGTTGCATTCTCCGGCAATATTGTGGCTATTAGGGTGTATTTCTGTCCCACCGTCAGGCTCAGCTTTGTCGGTTCCATGGTAATGGATGTTGGCATCACTGCTTCCGCCTTCACAGTCACCGTGCATTCGGCGCTCTTTTCGCCACACTTCGCCGTGATAACCGCCGTACCTTCTTTCAGTGCTGTTACGGTGCCATCAGCGCCTACCGTAGCCACTGTTTCATCGCTGCTGCTCCACTGGATGGTCTTCACCGTTGTTTCATCCGGTTTCACCGTCGCGGTCAGCTTGCCGGTACCGTTTACCGTCAATTCCATGGTGGTCTGATCCAAGGTCACGCTTTCCGCCAGCACCTCGGCTTTCTGTACTGTTACAGTACAGAAAGCACTCTTTTCACCGCACTTCGCGGTAATGGTTGCGTTGCCTTCCGCCAGTGCAGTCAACTTCCCGTTTTCTACTTTTACCGCTGCCGGATTACTGCTGCTCCAGGTAACGGTTTTATCCGTCACATTTTCGGGCAATACGGTCGCATTCAGCACCAGCATATCACCCACTTTCATGGTCAGCGATATCTTGTCCAGCCGCACCTCCGTCACCGCTACCGGCTTTACCGTTACCTTACAGGTAGCGGTATAGCCACCATCTGTCGTCTTCACGGTGATGGTTGCCGTCCCGGCCGCCACTGCCTTCAGGCTACCGTTCTGATCTACCGTTACCACGCCGTTATTGCTGCTGCTCCAGGTCACGCTTTGGTCAGTCGCATCTTCGGGGTTCAGTTTTGCTATCAGTTGGCCGGTCGCACCTGCTGTCAGCTCCAAAGTGGTCTTATCCAGCGTTACACCCTTCACCGGCACTTGGCTCACCTTACCCACAGTTTCTGTTCCCGTAGCGGTATAGCCACTGTAAATGCTGTTGATATAGTTCCCAATGCCATTGGCCAGTGAGCTTGCAATCTGCGAATAGTTCTGCAGCAGCTGCACATATTCGCTCTCATTGCTCATAAAGCCGCATTCCGCCAGCACCGAGGTATATTGGGTCGTCCGGGTCACATAGTACAGGCCATACTTGGCACCGCGGTTATAGTTGCCCATGGCGTTATACAGGGCGCTATTGATGTAGCTGCAGAACTGCTGGCTGAAATCATAGAAATAGTAAGCCTCACTGCCCCGCGCCGAAGAATTGGTTGCCGAATTGCTGTGGACGCTCAGGAAGATCTGCGGCTTAAAGGCGGAAGCCTGTGCCACACGGGTCTGCAATACTACCTTGGCACTGCCACTGGTATCGATGAGCAGTACCGAAGCGCCTTGGTTCCGCAGGATAGCCGCCAGTTCTGTGGCGATCTGCCGATTCACATAGTCCTCATGCTTCCCAGGATAGAATCCCAAAGCACCCACATCGGTGCCGCCGTGGCCTGGATCAATGACGATTCTGGCCCCCGCTATGCCGCTGGGCGGATTATTGAATTGCAGCGAAAGGGTGTTGCCATTATAGCTGGCGGTATAGCCGCACATGCCATTGGTCTTGCGGAACCGCAGCGTCAGGGTATCGCCGCTCCAGGTAGCGGAAGAGAAGATCGGATTCTTGGTCAGGCTGGAGAGATTTCCGCAGGCAGATTTGAGATAATTGAAGGTAAAGGAGATTCCTCCGTTGGAATAGCTCACCGAATAGCTGGTGGGCTGGCTCATATTCAGTGCCACCGTTGTGGTGCTGGCATTGGCGGTAATGCTCATGCCATTCACCACCACATCCTGCACCTGCTGGCTGCTGGTGGAAATATCCCCCGCATATACCCGCAAGCCGCTGGCCAGCTTGTAATAGCGATAGGTGGAACTGCCGCTGGTAAAGACGATCATATCGCCTACTGTGTAATCCAGCGCACCCTTGGGCAGCGGGTAGTAGCTGCCGTCGCTCAGGTCATCCAGCGTGCTGGTGGGGAAGGTTTCCGCCTGGCTTGCTGTTACCACAATGGGGCTGCCGCTGCCTACTTCGGTGATCTTATTGACCTTGATGGAGGCGCCCGCCTCGTTTTCATCGATTCCTTCCCAGCTGCCCTTAAAGGTGATATTCCCCAGGTTCTTCACACTGCCGCTGGCCGCGGGGGTGCGATAAGTCCCAGTATACTTCACATAGAAGGAATCCTTATCGGTATTGTCGTCCTCGCTGTTATCGCGGGTCAGTGTCACCGTTTGGCCGTTTACTACCGCCGTGATCTTGGCATCCTCATAAGCCATGGCCGTCAAGGTGATATCGGTATTACCATCTACGGTCAGGGTACCGGTGGGCGCCACGCTTTGGAAGATCTTCACATTGCGGGTGATCTTATACACCAGCGTTTTATCCTTATGTACGATGGTAAAGGTATTTAGCCCGGGTTTCAGGTTATAGCTCTGGGAGAAATACCCGTTTGCGTCAGTCTTGATCTCGGTCCCGTTCACCGTTACCGGGTTGGTCGGATCGGAAGCCCCGCGGAACAATACGGTTGGTTCATAGGTGGAATAGGTCAGCTTAGCCGGCACCGAGATGCTCAGCTCAGTCATGATATAGTCAGTATTTACCTCATTACGGAAGTACTTCTTCAGCAATGTCACCGAACCTGCCGGATCGGCCTTCATACTGGCCAGCCCGTAAAACACACTGCCGCCGCAGCCTTTATAGCTTTCCAGCGTAATGGCTTGCTTGGTCATTTGGTCGGATGAGCCCCAGCCGGTGTAGCTGCTGTTAGCCATGCGGTCCGCCGCGTGGATGGCATACATCCGCACCTCGTTTGCCGCCGCCAGCTCCGACCACCACTTCACAATCCGCTCAAATGGAATCTTGCCATCGGTCAGCGAGCCAAAGGTCTTCACGGCGATCATATCCACCAGCTTGTCCTCTATCATGGCCTTGGCATCGCAGTGGCCATCAGTCAGCATGGAGTAAGGATCCAGCGTGTTCTGTCCGGCTTCATTTTCCTTTGTGGTCGCCCACTGGGGTTCGGTCACCAGGCCAACCTGCACCCCAGGCGACTTTTTTCGCACCAAGCTGCTGGCCAGCTCCACCACCTGCCGGGAGGCCCCATCCAGGTAATCCTGATAGCTCATACCGCCGCCGCAGTTCATATAGTCCGCAAAAGCCGTATCGCTCTCCGGGAAATCATAATTTGTAAAGAACAGCCCATCCGGAGAATACTTTTCCAGGAAAGCCCCCAATTCCTTTTCAATACCGTTCATCAATGCGGTATCAAACCGGGGATAGGTTACCAGCTTTGCCCCATCATAGGTCGCCTTTAAGTCGTAGAAACAGTAGACATACATTCCCCGACTTCTTGCCCCGACGAGGAGATAATCCAGCGGGTCAAAGACCGCATTGGCTGTGGGCCTCGTCAGGCTCTCATACGCTGCAAAATCCTCGGTACTCGTTCCCACTAGGACAGTATTCATCCCCAAGTCTTTTGCAGCATCCAGCGCGGCATCTATCTCCTTTTTCACGCTATCAGCAGCTTCGTTTTTTTCGGTCAGGTAGTCCTCTCCCGGCAGTATTGTTACCGCACGCATCCGATCAGGAATATTAAAGGTCACCGGTAGCTCCGGCTCCGGATCGTTCGGTTCCACATCCACCATGTTATCTGGCTGTGGGTTTTCCGGTTCGGTCTTGCCGGGGTCTTCCTGTGTCGGCCCCACCAGGTTCCCCAGCGGGTTCCAATCGGTAAGAAGAGTGACCGCCAATGCCCCGGCAATGATCACAGCAAATGCCAGGGTAAAAAGCAGCGCTTTTTTGGTATTATTCTTCCTGAATTTTGACACGGTGGCCCCTCCCGGGATAGGTTTTATAGTATCTTACTTAGAGCAGTCAATTCTGCCTGCACCTGTGCTTTTACGCCGCTGGCCGGCATAATAACCGAACTATAACTGTAAAGGCAGTAGCCTTTGTAATGACTGGCCCCTCTGGCTTCAGTCACCATACGGCTCAGCAGGTCACTGTTCTGCTGCCATTCGTACTTGCCACTGGTACCGGCATAGGTATCCTCATTGCCAATCTTGTAAGCCGCCAGACCCACATACAGATCAATGCCACTCACCTTTATCATGCCGTTAAATTCTGTCAGCACACTGCTGTACGGGCAGGTGGCGTTATTGAATCCATAGTAGATCTGCGGGCAGATGTAATCCACATAGCCGGCATTGCCCAGCCAAGTAGCTACATCAGCATACAGGGTATCGTAATTCGCTTTGGTATTGCCCTGCGGACTAATGCCAAAACGCACCGACTGTTTTTCCGCCTTCACTGCGGCATAAACTTCCCGCACCATGGTATTGACATTCTGTCTTCTCCAGGCTGCCAGCGATTTTCCACCGCCGTTTGCGGCGTACAGGGCACTATCAATGCTACTGTCAGTTGTAGCATAGAAATAATCATCAAAGTGGATGGCATCCACATCGTAGTTACGCACGATCTCCCGCACCCCATTGACGATAAGGTCAATGGCCTCCCGGGAACCAGGATTATAGAAAATACCGCCGTTTGCGGTCTGATACACGGCATCGCTGCCGCTGTTTATGTATTTCTGGGCGGGGTTATCACTGCAGAGTGCCTTGCCGGTGCGGGCCCGCACCCGGTAGGGGTTCAGCCACGCTTCGAAAGTCAGCCCACGGTTATGTGCTTCCTCCACCATGATCTTCAGGGGATCAAACGGCAAGTTGTCCCCCTCCGTCCCGGTGATAAGATAGGAGGATGGGAAGTAATCGGAATCATACAGCGCATCTCCAAAGGGCCGCACATGCACAATCACGGTATTGCAGCCCAGGTTCTTCACATTATCATAGGCGGCTCCTATATTACTGCGGAACTGTCCCGCTGTTTTCCCGGTCAGCATACCGCCCAGCTCCAGATAGCTGATCCATACCGCGCGGTGTTCCCCGCTAGGAACCTTGGTATCGCTTGGAATTGTAGAATTATCGCCATTATTATTGTTTTTATTCTCCTCCTGCTTTGGGTCCTCGGCAGGCGTTTTAGTATTGTCTTCGTTCTTACCCGGATTTTTACCGTCCTCTGCCTTATCAGGTTCTTCCGGCTTCTTGGTGTCCCCCGGTTTTTGTGGCAACGGATCCTGTGCGGAGGGATATTCCCCGTTTTGGCTATCGCCACTCTCATCATTTTCCTGCGGCTTCGGCAGAATCACCGTCCCCTGCTGGATATCTGATCCCGGAGTTTCATCCTGCACAGGCTCTCCCCCGCACGCAAAAAGAGAAAGAGCCAACGCCAAGGCCATCAGCACCGCCGTGATCTTTCGCATTGCTCTCTCCCCTTTCATTCTAACTTCACTCTATAATAGTGTCATATCCGGTCTATTTTGCTGCTTTTCCCATCAGGAAATTCCTACCGCCGCTGTGCGGCTGGTATTGGCATCCTGCTCCTCGGGCTCCACTGTTTCTATTACATTCCGCAGCACCACCGGGTTGCAAAGGAAAGCCTTTCCGCCATCGGTCTGAGAAGCCAAGCTGCTGGAAACGCGCGGAAGCTGGCCCTCCAGCAACAGCTTTACCATCTGTGCCGCGGCCCGACCCATCATATAACCGCCGCTGCCCTCCGCAAAAAGCACTTTCCCATCCTTATACAGGTTATATGCCGTTTCATCCGCTTCCATAACCACTCGCCACGCGCGGTAACCATTGGAATACTCTGTGGGGTCATTATAATAAACATTTGCCTTTTCCGCATCGGCACTGTCGCTGAATAGCAGCAGCTCCGCCCCAGAGTAGTAGATAGCGTCCAACGAATACTCAAGGTTATAGTTCAAATATTCCGTTACAACATCCTTAGTCAGCTTGACTGTGCAACCGCGTTCCTCCAGCAGGCTTTGCAGTTTGGCCCATTTACCGCTTTCTTCATAGCCATACTCCGTCACCGCCGCGATGGATAGCTTATCATCATGCAGCCAGTTATCTAGGTCGTCCCGGTTCTTTTCCCAGTAGTCCGCTATGGTATCGGCCAGGCGCTCTAGCTCTGCTTCTTCACTGTCATCTGCTTTCAGTATGCTATACAACTTGGGGAAGGTCGCCAGCTGTTCAGCTGTGGCCCGGCGGTTCATTAGTACCACCGGTACATCATATTCCTGCGCCAGCGCCAAAAGTTCATCTGTCGCCGTGTCATCCACCGGCTCCAGCATCAGTATCGTGCAGCCCTGCTCCAGTACTTTTTTGGCATAGGTCATCTGCACCTCCGCACTGCCCATACAGTCGTGGGCTGCCACATCCACCGCGGCGCCCAACTCGTTTTGTATCGCTATCCGGAAGGAATTCTTCTCCTCGTTGCTCATGTCGCTGAAGAGCATTTCCACCTTCTGCTGCGGCAGCTTGGCCACATTGCTTACACTCAGCTCGGCTTGCAGTGCCTTGGGCTGCAAATCCTCCTGCTGTGCGAAGTACCATCCCAGCAGTCCAAACATTACCAGGGCAATGGCAAGATATATAATAATATGCTTCATAGCTTCTCCTAACACAATATATGGATGTTATTATTGTAGCACATCATACCCCTTGATTCAATAACGCAAATGTGAACAATTCGACACATACCAAAAAGCGTCCCCAGCCTGTGGGGACGCTTTTTTCTTGCATTTCTGCGGTTTTTTCAGCTCTTTTCGTGCTCCAGTATCACCTTCAGCTCCTGCAGGAAGGAGTTGATATCCTTAAATTCCCTATACACGCTAGCAAAGCGCACATAGGCCACCTGGTCTATCTTTTTCAGTTTTTCCATCACCAGCTCACCGATGACCGCACTGGGCACCTCGCGATCCATACGGTTCTGCAGCTCCACCTCGATCTCGCTCACCATTGATTCCAGTTGGGCCAAGGTCACCGGGCGTTTTTCGCAGGATTTTAGAACACCGCGCAGCAGCTTATCATGGCTGAATGCTTCCCGGGAGCCATCCTTTTTAATGACCATCACCGGGGTGGTCTCCACCACCTCGTAGGAGGTGAACCGCTTGCCGCACTGCAAGCATTCCCTTCTGCGCCGGATGCGCTCCCCTTCATCGGTGGGGCGGGTATCGATCACCTTGCTCTCGGTATAACCGCAGAACGGACATTTCATGCTGGATTCCTCCTTCAACGCTCTATGGCCAGTTTTTCTCTATTGTAGCAGATTTTTCCCACCGATACAAGCATTTCCCACTCGCTAAAAAAGCATCCCCTCCCACTTTTGCGGGAGAGGATGCCTTATCATATCACTATTTTTATATCAGCCCAGCTCATGCTCTTCCAGCCACCTGCTGATGCTCTCGCCAATCTCTTTGATGCACCCTGCATGATAGGGCACCTTCAGGCCGGCACTTTCCACCAGTTCCGCAAAGGTCGCCGTGCCCGCCTTATCCACAAAGGTCATATAGCGCTTCCAGGCCTCGGCATAGTTCTCACGAGAAAGGTTCCAGAACTGGAACGCCACCGTCTGTGCCATGCAATAGTCGATATAGTACAGCGGTACCTCGTAGATATGCAGCTGGCGCTGCCAGCCACCGCCGCGGGAGTAGAAAGGCAGGTTATCGAAGTCGATCCAAGGACGATACTTCTTCTCCAGGGAGAGCCACAGCTCATTGCGCTGCTCGGGGGTCATCTCCGGGTTCTCATACACCTTGTGCTGGAATTCATCTACCATGCAGCCATAAGGGATAAAGACCAGGGCGTCCTCGCAGTGGCCCAGCTCGTACTTATCGGTCTGCTTGCCGAAGAAGAGGTGATGCCAGGGGGCGGTTAGGAATTCCATCGACATGGAATGACACTCGCAAGCCTCAATGGTCGGGGAATGCAGCAGTGAGGGCAGTTCCTGCTTGAAAGCCCGATAAGCTTCAAAGGCATGGCCGGCTTCGTGGGTCAGTACATCCACATCACCGGCGGTAGCATTAAAGTTGCTGAAGATGAACGGGGATTTATAATCGGCGATCTCGGTGCAGTAGCCGCCAGGGGCCTTGCCATCGCGGGAAAGCACATCAAACAGCTCGTTCTCAAACATAAAGTCAATGAACTCCGCCGTTTCGGGAGAAAGTTCCTGGTACATCTTCTTGCCGGCCGCCAAAATTTCATCCGGGGTGCCCTCTGGTACGGCGTTGCCATCCGCAAAGCTGATCGGCTCATCGTAAAACGCCAGCTTTTCCACGCCGATGCGGCGGCGCTGGGCTTCCTTTACCTTGGCCACGATGGGCACCATGTCCTCCGCGATCTGATCGCGGAACGCCGCCACATCCTTGGCGGTATAGCAGTTGCGGCCCATGCGGTCATAGCCCAGCGGAATATAATTGTGCAGCCCCATCTTCTTGGCCTGGGCATCGCGCACCTTCACCAGCTTATCATACAGGGTATCCAGCTCCTCCCGATGGCTGTCAAAGAATTTAGCATCCGCCTCATAGGCCGCTTTACGAACTGCCCGGTCGGGATCCTGCTTATAGGGCCCCAAAAGCGGCAGCGGCATGGTCTTACCATCGAACTCTACAGTCGCGGAAGCATACAGGTTCTGATACTCCGAAACGAGCTTGTTTTCCTCCTGCATCAGCTCCACAATGGCGGGGGAAAAGCTGCGGGCGGCGATCTCAAGGTTTTTGAACATCAGGGCGCCGTAGTGCCGCTCCAGCTCCGCCCGGTAGGGGGATTCGAGCAGCGCCGTATTGACCCGGTGGGTCAGCTCCTGCAGCTTGGGGCCGATCTCATCCATGTAATCATTTTCGGCATTATAGAACTCATCCTTGGTATTGATAGTATGACGGATGTAGGCGATCTGCTGCATGGTTCCGGCCGTCTGCATCTTCTTTTCATAGGCGTCATAGGCTGCTATCTGCCCAGCCGCATTGGGAGCGGCTTTCATGGCTTCCAATGTCTGGGTAGTTGCAGCGGCCAGCGCTTCCATATCTGGGCGGCTGTACGGCATCTCACTAAACTTCATAGTGGCACTTCCTTTCGGTATTTTATATAAAGGACTACTCCCCTATTATTCCACACTCCCGCCCTCTTTGCAAGTCCTTTTCCTTTGCTTAAGAACAAATGTTTCACGTGAAACATTTTCCCAGGAAAAGAAACCACACCCGCAGGGGGTATTGACCCAAGGGATGTGCGTTTTTTCTCTGAGATCTACGGCTTAATCCATTATAGATTTGGCCAGAAGGTAGTTCTGCTGGATGCTTTCCAACTGTATGCGGGAGGAATAGCCCCCGGTTCTCCGGTCTATCTCGCCGTTGGCAGCCGGATGATAATAATGACCTTCGGCCTCCGCCTGTTTGCCTGCTTTTATAGCATCCACCAGGATGCTCCGATCCTGCACCCGCTCCTTTTCCGGAATGGGATTTAGGAGCAGAAGACCTCCATTTGCAGTAAGGCGACGAACGGCGGCCTCGTTATTGCAGGAAGAAAGCGGAAGCTCCAAGGCCACCGGCTCCCCACAAAAGAGGTACCCAGTACAGGGCTCCCCAGCCGTGTGGACACCGTGCCGCCGCAGCCAATCCAGTGTAGCCGGACGATCCAGCATATCCTTTGGCGAGGTGGAGATGAGTGCCACAGGGATATTCATCAGGGCGGGCAGATCCGGGCAGAGCTCCTCCCCGCGCAGGTCGCCAATACCGCCCATGCCGCAGGTAATGGCCATAGGAATATCCAGCCTGCGGCAAACTGCCATGGTGCCGCTGGCGGTCAAAGCACCGCTGGCACGGCTTTGCCGAGCTTCCTCCAGATGGTCGCAATCAATGCGGACGAGTTCTTCGGACCGTTCCCGGAAAGGCAAGTACTCCCCGATGGGGCCAATCTTCAGCTCGCCCCCATCTACCCAAGCTAATATGGCATCGGGACAATGCCAGCTTTGAGCCAATTCTTCATTAGCAATCGAGCGCAAGCCGTGGGTCAAAAGAGCTGTTTCTATCAGGCAATTCATGTTCTCATCTCCTGTATCAATAGAATGAAAATCCTGCATGGAGCCAAACATTACAGCAGAGAATAACGGCAAGGCACTTCGACACCGCCAGCGTTGATTTTCTCCGCCGTAAAGCGGTACTGCCCACCCATCCATAGCAGAGGAGCAGGCAGCCCCATAGGGCAATTCACCCTGTTATTTTATACCGCTTATGCCCAGTTGTCCAGCTCAGCCACATTCTCCTTGGTAACCAGGGTCAGGGGCAAATAGATGGGCTCGGCATACTCCTTGCCCTGCGCGATAGCGACAGCGAGCTTCAGAGCGGCTTCGGTGTACTTTACGCTGGAATAGGACATAGTACCGGTCATGGTGCCGGCCTTTAGGGCCTCGCGGGCATCGGCGGTAAAGTCTACACCGTAAACCAGCACATCGGTACGGCCTTCGGCGGCCAGGGCTTCCACAGCGGCCAGGGCCATTACATCATTGCAAGCAAAGATGCCCTTCAGATCGGGATGGGCGGTGAGGATATCCTTGGTGGTGTCATAGGCCTTGGTAGCATCCCAATCGCAGGGAATGGAGGCAACCAGTTCGATATTCTCGGTAGCTTCAAACACTGCGGTAGCACCTGCAGTGCGTCCCTCGGACTGGCCTGCACCGGCAAGACCCTGCAGAATGGCAACTTCGCCGCCCTCCGGCAGACGGGAGATCATATCATTGGCAACGATCTTACCTTGATCGCTGAACTGAACGGTAATCTTGCCATCCAGGTGACCGCCGGCCTCTGCAAGAGCAGCGGTATCCACGCCAGGACCCAGATTGATGACTTTAATACCCTTCTCATTGCACTTTACAATGCCGGGGATCAGATTGGTGCCATCAATGGGAGAAACAATGATAACATCATAATCCATATCGGCCATGGTCATCAAAACATCCAGCTGACTCTGAGTATCACCCTCGGTGGTGCCGGTCTGAACATCGATCTGAACGCCAAGCTTCTCAGCAGCGGCTTCGTAGCAAACCTTCATATTGGCCCAGAACTGATTGGTGAGGGAGATGATGACAGCACCAATCTTCTCGCCATTGGGGGCAGGGGTCTCACCTAGCTGCTCCGCCATTGAGGCATCAAATGCAGCGTAGAGCTCATCAACCACCGCGGTATCCACCGTGGGTTCGGGAGTGGGATCAGGCTCCGGAGTAGGCTGAGGGTCATTGCCGCAGGCCACCATGGCCAGCAGCATCATGGCTGCCAAAAGCAGCGCAACGAACTTCTTCATTTTTCTTTTTCCTCCATTTGGTTTTATTTATCTACAAGGGGATTGCCCCTTATAAAACAGCTTAATGCAGCCTGCGGCGGCGTTCTCTTATTTCCGCCGTGACAACCGCGCACAGCAGAATGGCGCCGGTGATGAACTGCTGATAGTAGGACGATACGCTCATCAATGTAAGTCCATTGCGGATGGTCCCCAGCAGCAACACCGCAACCGCCGTACCGGCCAGGGCAGCACTGCCGCCGTGAAGCGGCGTTCCGCCTAGAATGACCGCTGTGATGGCATCCATCTCCATATTAAGGCCAGCATTGGGCTCGGCGGAATTAAGACGGGCAGAGATAATGATTCCGGCCAGGGCAGCCAGGAAGCCCATCACAGCAAAGGTACTAATCCGCCAGGCGCCGGTGCGCACCCCGCAGCGCCGCAGCGCCACTGGGTTGCCGCCCAGTGTGGTAATGTAGTGACCCCAGCGCATCTTATAAAGGAGCGGGATGGAAAGGAGCAGCACCAGTAGGGCCATGTATACGCCACTTTCCACCTGGAAGATATCCCTGCCGCCAAAAGCGCGGTAGGCAGCGGGCAGCTTACTGACCGGGGTGCCGCGGGTAACGATGAGGGCCAAGCCCCGGTACAAAAACGAAGTGCCCAGTGTGATGATAAACGCATTGATACCGGTAAAATGGATAAGCGCGCCATTTATAAGTCCCATAAGAATCCCAGAAAGCAAACCGACGAGGATAGCCAGCCAAACCGGGATATTCTGCTTCATACAGAGGGCTGTAAAGATAGCGGATAGAGACAGAATGGAACCAACCGAAAGATCGATACCGCCGGAAGCGATAACGAAGGTCATGCCGATGGCAAGCAATAGCTTAAAGGAATTGGCCTCCAGAATATTGATAAGATTCCTGCCGGTAAAGAAGATGCCGGTGCGCAGGCTGAGGAACAATCCCAGCAACAGGCAGAAGCCAATAAGCATCCATAGGGTAGCGTGGTGGCGGAAAAATCGCTTCATTCGGCCACCCCCTGTTCTCGCTCCAGGATAAGATGGTGCAGTTCCTCCGGAGAGGAATTCTTCGCCATAATATCGGCAATACAGCGACCGGCTCGCATAACAAAAATACGGTCCGCGACATCAAATACCTGGTAGATATCGTGGCTGACAATAAGGAGGGTATGGTCCTCCTGCCGCAGGCGGCGCAGCAGCTGCATGGTCTGGTGGGATTCCCGGATGCCCATAGCGGCGGTGGGTTCATCCAGTAGAAGCAGACGGCCGGGCTGCAGCATGGCACGGGCAATGGCAATACCCTGGCGTTGGCCGCCGGAAAGCACTCGGACCGGCTGGGTGAGGTCTGGGATCGTGATCTCCAGGCGCTTCAGCAGTTCGGCGGCTTCCCGCTCCATACGGCAGCGGTCCAGGAAAGGGCCGTGCATCCGTTCGTGGCCAAGAAAGATATTCTCATAACTATTTTTCCAATCGTCCAGGGAAAGGTCTTGATAGACGGTGCGAATGCCCATCTGCAAGGCCTGTGCAATGGTGAGGTGAGTGTGCTCCCTGCCCTCCACCGTGATGGTGCCTGCATCCGGTGCGAGATTGCCGGAAAGGAGCTTGATAAGGGTGGATTTGCCGGAGCCATTATCCCCGACGATAGCGGTGACGAGGCCCTGCTGCACGGAAAGGGAAACATCACATAGGGCAGAGATGGGGCCGAATGATTTGCTTATTCCGTTTACAGATATAATATCGTTCACCACTGCCGCACCTCCTGCCTCAAAAAATCGAAATTAGATATATCGTAGCATTATAATCGTTATGCGTCAAGAAGATAAACGAATCTTTCGCACATCATGACCGTCGTTCCGTTATGCCGAATCTCAAGTCAAAGACGCGTAAAGGAAAGGCCACGGCATTTGCCGCAGCCCAGTCTTGTTATTATTCCGCTGTGAGAGCATATTTTTGACGGTAGGAACTATATTCGCGGTCGAAAATCTCCCCGCTGCCGCGGATGCTTTGCAAAACCTCGTGACGATGGAGGTTGTGGTCATCACCCTCTATCATACAGCAGGCAATATTGGAGCAATGGTCGCTGACGCGTTCGAGATTAGTGAGGAGATCCGACCAGATAAAGCCGGCTTCGATGCCGCAGCTGCCCTGCTGCATCCGCCGGATATGGCGAGTACGCATTTCCTCCTTGAGATCATCAATAACCTGCTCCAGCGGCTCCACCTGGCGGGCAGCCTGCACATCGCCTGATACAAAGGAATCATAAGCCAGAGCGGTAACTTCACGAACAGCGCCTGCCATGGTGGAATATTCCTGCAGAGCGGCTGCAGAAAAAGCGATACCTTTTTGCTGCATTTCCTCTGCCGATTCCAAAATGTTTACACTGTGGTCGGCAATGCGTTCAAAATCGCCAATGATCCGCAGATATTCTGCTGCAAGGGCACTGTCGCTCTCCCCTATCTTGCGGGCGCTGAGTTTGACCAGGTAACTGCCGATGATATCCTCGTAATGGTCAGTCTTGGCTTCATCCTCACGGATATGTTCGGCGGATTTTTGATTATAGGCGGTGATGGCGTTCAAGCTTTCCCGCAGCGATTCCATCGAATAGCTGGCCATATCGGCAATGAGCGTACGGCAGCGCTCCAGTGCAAGAGCCGGAGTAGCCAGCAGGCGCTCGTCCAGTTCGGCCTCCCGCTGGGGCTGTTTGCCTTCCGGTACCAGCCGAAGAACCAGTTTTTCCAACAGACCACCCATTGGCAAGAGGACCGCAGTGCAAAGAATATTAAATATGGAGTGGGCTACTGCGATGCCCCACTCGCTAGCAGCCTGCCCCAGCAAAGCCGGAGCTGCCACGGCACGAATGACATAAAACAAGACGATACCAACCGTTGCACCGATGACATTGAAGTTGAGGTGGACCAGTGCTGCCCGGCGGGCATTTTTATTGGTGCCAATGGAAGAAAGCAGCGCTGTAACACAGGTGCCGATATTCTGTCCCATAATGATAGGGATAGCGGCACCATAGGTGACCTGCCCCGTGCTGGCCAGCGCCTGAAGGATACCCACCGATGCCGAGCTGGACTGGATAATGCCAGTGAGCACCGCGCCGACCAAAACACCCAAAATAGGATTGGAAAACATGAGGAAAATTTCACGGAACTGCGGAACATTTCTTAGGCTGGAAACCGCAGAGGACATGGCCTCCATGCCAAACATGAGCGTGGCAAAGCCCAGGAGAATCATTCCGGTATCTTTCTTTTTATCTGCCTTGCAGAACATATACAAAATGATACCGACGAGCGCCAATATTGGCGTAAAGGTGGAGGGCTTAAACATTTGCACCAAAAGGCTGCTTCCCTCGATACCGGAGAGGCTGAGGATCCAGGCCGTAACGGTGGTACCGATATTGGCGCCCATGATAACACCGATGGACTGGCGCAGCGTCATCAAACCGGAATTGACGAAACCGACAACCATAACCGTAGTGGCCGAGGAGCTTTGAATAACGGCGGTAACACCAAGGCCGGCCAGCAGACCCATCAAGCGGTTTTGGGTCATCTTTTCCAGCAACGAGCGCAGGCCACTGCCCGCCCGGCGCTCCAGGGCCTGGCCCATCAGATTCATGCCGAAGAGGAACAGACAAAGACCGCCAATGAGGTTCAATGCATTAAAAATAGTCATTATATTATTCCTTTCCCTTACTCTCCTTTTTAACTAAGATAAGAATAATAAAGAAAGGTCAAAACCATTATCAAGACTTTGTAAAATCCATGTAAAGTATCGGTAAAAGTGAAGAGCCGCACTATGGCGGCTCTTTTGGGGGCAAATATCTAGTCACATGAGCTGTTGCTCATTGATCATGAGCTTAAACTGGAGGCCAAGCGTTTCGGCGGCCTTGCGGCACAGCAGCATACGCTGCATGAAGATCTCGAAGTAATCCATGACTGAACTGAAATGAGTATCGACCGCCAGTTTGAGCTTGATGAGAGTGTGTGCCTCATTGATCTTCAGCTCTGCCTTTGTGACCGAGTAATTGACACGATCGTGGATATCAAAGGTAGATGGATCGGTATTGTGCACACGATTACGACGCACATCGCTCTTATCGGCCAGGATGAGGGCCGCCGCTACCGGGCTGACCGGCACGCCGGTGCCTTCATCGTGATTGCCGATGGCAGAAACGATAACGGCAATCTCCTCCGGCTCAAACTTGAGGTGATCCAAAATACGGAACGCCATAATAGCGCCGCTTTGGCTATGATCAACCCGGTTGATAAGATTGCCGATATCATGCAGATAACCGGCAATCTTGGCCAGTTCCACAGTGCGTTCCGGATAGCCAAGTGTTTGCAGAATATAACCTGCTTTTTCGGCCACCAGTGTCACATGGGCAAAGCTATGCTCGGTAAAGCCCAGTGTGGCCAGGGCAGCATCCGCCTGGCGGATGTAGGTATTGACGGCTTCATTCTGGCGGATCTCTTCGTAGGTCAAACGATCACTCTTCTTTCATTTCTTTTTGGGGAATATTACAGTAAAGGTGCTTCCCTTGCCGGGCGTGCTATCCACAACGATTGCAGCATGATGGATGAGCGCGGCATGCTTGACGATGGAGAGTCCCAGTCCGGTACCGCCTACTTCCTTGGAGCGGCTTTTATCTACCCGGTAAAAACGCTCAAAGATGCGATCACGGCTTTCCTCCGGGATACCGATACCTGTATCGGCGACAATAACACGGTCATCATCGGGGTAGCTCATCACCTGAACCTTGACACTACCGCCGGGATGATTGTACTTGATGGCGTTATCGCAGAGATTAAAGATCATACTGTAAAGCACCGGCGGGATACCATCCACGAAGGCAGATTCTCCCCGTAAAGTAAGATCCACATGGGCTTCTGCCGCCGCAGCTTGAATACTGTCGACGGCATTTTCCGCAATACGGTAAAGATCTACCTGTTGGCGCTGCATTCCGGCCGCGCCGCCATCCAGCTTGGTAAGGTTGATGATATCCTCCACCAAAGCGGTCAAACGCAGGGACTCCTGCCGGATCTTATGGGCAAAGGGCTTGATATCCTGTTGCTGCACCATACCGTTTTCCATCAGTTCAGCATAGCCGGAAATTGCATGCAGCGGGGTCTTGAGCTCGTGGGAAACATTCGCGGTGAACTCCTGACGGATCTGCGAGCTTTTTTCCAACTTATCCTGATCTTGACGGATCTGTGCCTGCTGGAGCGCCATACGCCGCAGCAGCGGCTCAATCTCGGCGTATTCCTCCCGACCCACATACTGGCTGGGTTCATCAAGATTCAAGGAGTTGATAGGCTCCACAATAGTACGGGAAAGGCGGGACGCCAAGAGGAAGGACAGCACCAGTGCCAGCAGTAGGATGACACAGATAGGCTGAGCAAACCCGACCAACAGCACCCATACCGAATGCTGTGCCGCAGATAGACGAATGATGGTGCCATCTGGGAGCAGACGGGCGCAGTACAAATTACGACTGGCCAGCGTATCGGAATATCGAGAACTTTCGCCGGTACCATTTTGCAGCGCCTGCTGAACCTCCGCACGCATCAGGTGATTTTCCATACTGCTGGCATCACTTTGGTTATCGTAGAGGACGGTGCCATCAGCGTCGATCCATGTAATGCGGTAATCTTCTGCAGTAAGTCCGTCAAAGAATTCTTTTCCATCAAGGGTGACACCTTGTGCTACGACTTCGGCTCCCGTACGAAGCTGCTTTTGCTGGACACCGGTAAAATAGCTATACAGCACACCCATAATAAGTACCAGCGAGAGAACAAGCACTATAAGGGCTGCCAGCCAGATGGAACGAAAGATTTTTTTACTCATGGGCGGCCTCCAGCTTATAACCAACACCACGCACCGTTTGCAGGATATCCCCTGCTGCGCCCAGCTTGGTACGCAGGGTACCAATGTGGACATCGACCGTGCGGGTCTCGCCGTAATAATCGGTGCCCCAAACGGCGGAAAGCAGACGGTCGCGGCTGAACACCTGACCAGGGTTTTCCAAAAGCAGCCGCAGCAGATCGTACTCCTTGAGCGTGAGGGTAACCGGCGTACCGTTTACCTCTACCACATGGCGGCCTTCATCCATGAGAATGCTGCCCTGCCGCAAAACGGCTGGAGCGGACTTGGGGCCGGCTCGGCGCAGCACTGCCCGAATGCGGGAGACCATTTCCATCATACCAAACGGTTTGGTGAGATAATCATCCGCGCCTAGATCCAATCCGATAACACGGTCATATTCCGTACCCTTGGCGGTGGCCATTATGACAGGAATATCAGCGGTGACGGGTGCCGCCCGCAGCTTTTTCAGGATGGAGATGCCATCCTCGCCGGGCAGCATAATATCCAGTATAACTAGCTCCGGGGTTTCCCGATGCATGGCCTGCCAAAATTCCTCACCATCAGCGCAGCCAACGGCGGAAAAACCCGCTGCACGCAGGGCATATACCATCAGATCACGAATGCTGCTATCATCTTCTACACAATAGATCATGGTGTTTCCCCCTATCCGTTCCATTTTATTGTATCATACTTCCGCAATGTATGGAACAACAACTTTACAAAGTAAATTCTGTGTAAAATCTCATTGTAAAATGCCGAAATGAACAGAAATAGTACATTTGCCACGCTTTTGATGCCAGGCCGGTATATTTCTGTTAATTTAGCAAAAACTATCCGCACAGCAAATAAATGAAGAGGGAGTTTGAATAGATATGAAAGCTACTGGAATTGTACGGCGCATTGATGATTTGGGCAGAGTAGTTATTCCGAAAGAGATCCGCAGGACTATGCGAATCCGTGAGGGCGACCCGCTTGAGATCTTTGTGAGCAACGAAGGCGAGGTCATTTTTAAGAAGTATTCCCCTATCAGCGAGCTGGGCAGCATTGCGGCGCAGTACTGCGAGGTACTGTTCCGGACGGCCGGTTATCCGGTACTCATCACCGACCGAGACCATGTGGTGGCGGTCAGCGGCATCAGCCGGCGGGAGGTGCTGGAGCGCAGGGTATCACCGGGCCTGGAGGATCACATTGAGAACCGCAAAAGCTATATGGCAGGCGATGGGCAGCCCCTGCAGCCTATAGAGGGAGTAGCGTATTACGCACTGGTGCAGTCTCCTATCATCTCCTCCGGGGATGTATGCGGCAGTGTGATGTTCCTGCAAAACAAGGAGAATGACCGTCCCGGCGAGGCCGAACAGAAGCTTATAGCGGCGGCGGCAAGCTATCTGGGCAAGCAGATGGAGCTATGAGCAAAATAGAAGAAAGGCCCACCTCGAAGGGAATTCGGGGTGGGCCATATTTTAGTGCTTAGGGATTACTCTTCATCTTTTTTAGTGAACTTTTTAGCGCCGAAGCAGAGAGCGTCTACGGCTGCCAGGCCAACAAAGACCTAGCCAATGTTACCAGGAGCCGCACCGGTACCGGGGTTCTCCTTGGTGCCGTTATTGTTTCTATCGGGGCAGGTGATGATGGTGATAGAATCGGTGGACTTGGTGTAGCCGCACTGATTGCTGCAGTACTTGCTGTTACCTCCAAAGGTATGATCCGCACGGGATTCGGCTTTCTCATAAACTCAACAACAGGTGGCTCCTCAGTTGGGAGCTACTGCGCAGCAGAATCCATGACCTTAATTGACATGGTGACCGCAAATGAGGCAGACTGAATTGTATTAACACCAGTGCTAGTGTATTGCATAGGTTCCCACTTTCATTTTGATAATTGGAGTGGAATCCCCTAGGGGATTGTTGGAACTATACTTCCTAATTTTCATCCTAATTCTACCATCACATTCAATACAATGCAACCATTTATGTGAAATAGAGCATGATAAAATAACTTAGTGTCATTTATTTTTAATATATTTAATTAGAGAAAAGCGCAAGAGCCACCAGCAAGCTGATGGCCCTGTTTTGTCTAGGTGTACTTTGCCATGTATTCCGCCAAGGAAGGAATATTTTCTGCTTTCCAATAGCGGCGGCAATCGGTCGTGCGTTCCAGCAGGCAAGTATTATACAGCTCCCGCCTTAGGATGGCTGGATCATGGAAAGTTGTCCATCCATCCAGCAGGTCATTAATCTCCGATTCCGTATAATCCCGGCCGGACTCTATTTTATCGGAAAGATAATAGACCGCCAAAAGCAGTTTTTTTCGTTTAGTCGGCATGGCAATGATCTGCTCTTTTTCATTAAAAAATGAACGCAGCTCCGGAAACTCGTTTGGATTCATTTCGCATCTCCCCTTTCGGAAAAATTATAGCATAGCAAGCGGAATATGTCTATCTTACTTGGGAGTGCATCCAACATACAATTGACCATAACCATTGACCTATTGCATTGATGGGCGCACCAGTGCCGGGGTTTGACTGCGTCTGATTTCCCTCATTAGGATGAATAACAATGACACCCGGTTCCTGTGGCTTAGCCGCAACATTGCCATCTTCATCTATGGTTATGCTTTCGGACAGACAGGGGGCCAGCGCAGCGGATTCTTCCGGGGAAATACCGGGAAAGCTGCCACCGCTAATCCCAACGATTTTCCCTATCTCCTCTGGAGCAGAAAACAGTGGATATCCATTATCCGTAATGAAGGTTCCGCCGGTAATAGCGATTTGTGCAGTAACACCGCCTTGTGCCGCAGGAACAATATGAAAAATTGCGCTGCTTTTGCTGCTGATCTGATTGCCGGGGCCAAGCGTGAGAATAACACGGGCAGCATTAGTGGCCGGCGTAAATGCAATGGCGTTGGTGGGGATGCTCGGATTCGTAGAATTGTTTTCTGTAGCAAGAACTGTGTTCTCCACCGTGAGGCTTCCTGCCTGCATCAAAATACCGGCCGCGCCGCCCAGCTTAGCATTCTTAATAGAAACCTCTGCGTCACCATTGCACTCAATGACATACCCTTGTGCACTAAATAGGTCACCGCCATCCACGAGAATATCAACGCCCGTATTTCCCTCAACTGCATTGGATATTTGCAAGCACCAGCCATGGTAGCTAAGAGCCTGCATTTCTGTATTATTGACCTCAACACGGGTATAGCCATCATTATTGATTTGGATACCACGGGATGCCTCGATTTTCAAATCCTCCAAAATCAATACTGTAGGCCGCTCCTCATCATCGCTGCCGCAAACTTCTATAATTGGGTAAGCAGAGATATTGAGCATACCATTTTTGATCGTCATTTTGGCACCGTCCTTGATTTTGAAACAAGCTGTAAGCTCATGTCCATCCAAGTCCAAAACTGTATCAAAATCAACCACAATTGCTTCTCCAAAATCCATATTGAGGTACTCCTCCTTAAGGATAATACTTTCGCACTGATTGGCAATTGCCTCGTCGAACTCATCTTCCCAATACACTTCTACTGCTGCAGCTGTGACAAAGAGCATCAAAACAGCCAGAAACGCTTTCATTAAGAGCCCACACATTTTTCCTAATCTCATGTCATGCCCTCCGATGTCATCATTAAATTTTGGTGATCAAATTTTTGCTTCCCGTTTCCATCCTCATTCATTATATCGGATATCGACTTTTTTCGACATATCAAATGCAATTATTCTATCCAAAATGAGTACTGAAAATAATTCCGTTTAATTGGTGATATTGCTTGTTCTCATGGACATTGATCTATTTTTAGGGTATACTGATGATAAATAAAAGCTTTTCATATGAAAAGAGGTTCCTTATGAAGAAGATCCTGATGCTGGGCACTGGCGGCACCATCGCCTCCGAGATCACCGAAAGTGGACTTTCTCCGCAGCTAACTACCGAGCAAATCCTACACTACTGCCCTGATATTTCCGGCTTTTGCAGTGTGGACTGCTTGCAGTTGTGCAATCTGGATAGCACCAACATCGCCCCGGAGCACTGGCAGCGAATGGCGGATTCCATCCGAAAGGAATATAACCACTATGATGGTTTTGTATTAACACACGGTACCGATACAATGGCTTATACTGCTGCCGCGTTAAGTTACCTTATTCAGTACAGCAAAAAACCCATTGTACTGACCGGCAGCCAAAAACCCATCAATTTGGAGATCACCGATAGCAAAACAAATCTGGTGGATGCCTTCCATTACGCCGCCAACGAGGATGCCCACGGGGTTTCTATCGTATTCAATGGTCGGGTGATCCTAGGGACCCGCGCACGCAAAACACACTCCAAGAGCTTTCAGGCGTTTTCCAGCATCAATTACCCCGAGCTGGCCGTCATTCAAGACGGTCGACTGCTGAATTATATCACCCAGGAATGTCGAGAAAAACCGGTATTCAGCGATAAATTAGACCCCTCTGTGGGACTGATCAAACTGGTACCGGGGTTGGAAGCAGATTTTTTGGAATTTATGCTAAGCAAAAAAGATGGTGTTATTATCGAAAGCTTCGGTGTAGGCGGTATCCCGACTGCCGGTGCAAAGAGCTATTACGATGTGATCAGCAACGCTGTTCGGGCCGGGAAAACTGTTGTAATGACTACTCAAGTCCCTAATGAAGGCAGTGACTTACTTCTATATCATGTGGGCAATCGGTTAAAGACCGGCCTAGATGTACTGGAGGCCTATGATATGACCACAGAAGCCGCGGTTACCAAGCTGATGTGGATCTTAGGGCAAACGAGAGAACCTCAGAAAATTGAACAACTGTTTTACCGTCCGGTCAGCCATGATATTCTCATCAAGGCCGGTGAGAAATAAGGTAAGCCTTTCCCCTACTTTCCCCTATCTGTAAAGCAATAAAAAAGACGCACGGTGGTGAGCCGTGCATCTTTTTCTGCATAAGTTTTCTGGTGAAGCCAAATCAAAGGAGTACAACGCATTTCCCGTTTGCGTTGTTCTGTAATAAGAATATCGTATGAAGTGGCTTTTGTCAAGGGTTTTTCCAGGTAAAATTGTGAACAAAAAGAAAATTCGCCGCTCCCCGGCATGGAAACGGCGAAAAATACGGAATTAAAGAAGCAACTCGGCAATCTGCACAGCATTGGTGGCAGCACCCTTGCGAATCTGATCGCCGCAGCACCAAAGACAGAGGCCATTGGGATTGGTAAGGTCGGGACGAATGCGGCCAACATACACCAGATCCTGATCGCTGGTATCCAACGGCATGGGATAAACATCCTGCGAAAGGTCATCAACCAGGCGGCAGCTGGGAGCTGCCGCAATCGCTGCACGAGCTTCCTCTACCGAAATGAGGCGTTCAAAGCGTGCCGTAACCGCGATGGAGTGGGAACGCACAACCGGCACCCGTACACAGGTGCAGCTGACCTTCATTTCCGGCAAGTGCAGAATCTTTCGGCCCTCGTTCTGGAGCTTCATTTCCTCGGAAGTATAACCTTCATACGATTGACTTCCGATTTTTGGAATAAGATTATAGGCAATCTGATACGGGAATATATGGGGCTGTACCGGCTCGCCTTTATACAGGGCGTCCACCTCGGCTTCCAGCTCCACCGGGCCACCGGCACCGGCACCGGAAACCGCCTGATATGTAGCAGCTACCATGCTGGTGATTGGCGAAAGACGGCGCAGTGCCGCAACCGCTACCAGAGTGATGATGGTGGAGCAGTTTGGATTGGCAATGATGCCATGATGATGCAGAGCATCTTCCGGGTTGATTTCCGGAACAACTAGCGGAACATCTTCATCCATACGGAAGGCACTGGAATTATCAATAAATACTGCACCAGTCGTCTTGATTGCCGGGGCAAAACGACGGGCAATATCATTCTCGGCTGCGCCCAGCACAATATCTGCATCAGTAAAGGCAGCATCCGTTGCCTCTTCTACCATGATTTCTCGCCCTGCAAAAGACAGATTTTTGCCGACACTGCGGGCACTGGCCAGGCAGCGCAGTTCACCAATAGGGAAACTGCGCTCCTCCAGGATTTTAAGCATCTCCCGGCCCACCGCGCCGGTGGCGCCCAGTATAGTCACATTCGGATTTTTCATGGCATGTTCTCTCCTCTCGGTCATCTGACAAAGCTTTCGTAAAGTACACGCACCGTTTTTTCAAAGTCAGCGTTATCCACGCCCACAATGATGTTGAGCTCCTCTGGACCTTGGCTAATCATGCGGATGCTGATACCGTTTTCACCCAGAGCGGCAAAGATCTTGCCGGAAATACCAGGGCGGAACGCCATCTTGCGGCCAACTGCCGCCACAATAGATATATTTTCCGCCACCTGCAGTTTATCCGGGCGGAATTCCTTTTGCAGTTCGCCCAAAATAGAGTAAAGGCAGGAGGCTGCTTTTCCGCTTTGCACAACCAGTGAAACACTGTCTATCCCAGATGGAGTGTACTCCACATTCAGATTATGCCGTTCAAATACTTCCAATACCCGGCGCAGGCTGCCGATGGAGGAAGACAGGCCGTTCTTCGCCATCGTAATGATAGAAAAATTGCGGCGGCCGGCAATGCCTGTGATGAAACGGTTCTTTTCGCTTTCCAGTTCATCCTCAAAATGCTCCCGAATGAGGGTACCGGGATGGCCCGGATCATTGGTGTTGCGGATATTCAGCGGAATATCCGCCTGGCGAACTGGAAAAACACTGGCCTCGTGCAGGACCTGCGCTCCCATATAGCTAAGCTCCCGCAGCTCGTTATAGGTGATGCGCTCGATGGGGCGGGGATTTTCCACAATGCGGGGATCCGCCATAAGAATACCGGAAACATCGGTCCAGTTTTCGTATACATCGGCCCCCAATGCCGCTGCCGCCAAAGCACCGGTCACATCACTTCCGCCACGGCTGAGCACCTTAATATGGCCATCCGGCATGACGCCGTAAAAACCGGGAATGACTACGCTGCGGTCTTCTGCTATGCGGCGAAGCGCTTCGTAGGAATGCTCCCGGTCAATTTGGCCATCGAAGGAAAACTGGAGCCATTCGGCGGCATCGAGAAAATCAAAGCCGAGGTATTCCGCCATAAGGCGGGCAGCGAAATATTCGCCGCGGGAGACCAACTCATCCTGGCTGATGCCCTGCTGCATCTTTTCATAAAGGGCCAAAAACTCTTTATCGATATCAGCAGAAAGGCCACAATCGGCCACAATAGAACGATAGCGCTCCACCACCATGCTGAATACCCCTTCGGCGCTGACGCCGTACTGAAGATGGGCATAGCAAAGGTAAAGTAAATCCGTAATCTTGTGATCTGCGGAAAAGCGTTTGCCGGGTGCAGAAACAACCACAACCCGGCGGGCCGGATCCGCCGTGACAATCTGGCGGACTTTTTCGAACTGAGCAGCATCGGCCAGGGAGGAACCGCCAAATTTAACTACTTTTAACATAATAGGCATTCCTTTCCCTTAACCCTGCAGCGCAGCGAAGAAGATGCCGGGATCATTGCTGCGGGCTTCCACATACCAGGAGTGCATCTGCGCCGGAGAAACCGGACGGGTAAGAACGCCATTACCCCAGCGCTTTTCCACACAACCATCCATGAACCAGGTATCCACGATATAACGGACATAGTACCGGCGCTCTTCACACATATTATTGGAAGGCAGCGGCTGGGACAGCTGTGTATAGAAGCCTTGCTTTCTCTCGCAGAGATCAAGAAGATCCTGCACAACGGCAGCGGCTGTGGGCCAGCGACCGGCTCCTTCACCAAAGAAGCTTTGCCGACCAGCGTATTCCGAAACGGCGGTGATGAGATTATAATTGGCGGGGACAGCTGCTTCCAGTGTTTCTGCCTTAAAAAGGGTGGGTTCTACCACTGCAAGAATTGCTCCATCGGCGACACGCTTAGCGGTAGCGTACAGCTTGCAGACATAGCCCATTTCATTGAAGCCGGCAATATCTTCCCGGGTGATACCGGCAATCCCAGCGGCCGGCACCTGCTGCTCAGTCAGGCTGGCATCAAAGGCAATATTGGCGCTGATCATGAGCTTACGCTGAATATCGTAACCTTCAATATCGGCAATAGGATCGGCTTCAGCATAGCCAAAGCTTTGGGCATCCCGCAAAACGCTTTCATAATCATAGCCCTTTTTATGCATCGTGCTTAGGATATAATTAGTGGTGCCGTTCATAATGCCACAGACCTCATTGACTGCGCCAAGGCGCTTTATACGCTGGAGGTTAGGCAGCCAGGGGATTCCGCCACCAACCGCTGCCGAGGCACGAAAGCCAACGCCGGTCTCTTTGGCCAGAGCTGTCAGTTCATCGTAACGGACAGCCAGCAGCTGCTTATTGGCAGTGACAATATTTTTGCCTGCGCGCATGGCGGCAATGATGTAATCATATGCAGGCTCCATGCCGCCCATAACTTCTACAACTGTATCCACTTCCCCGTCGTTCAGGATGGCTGAAAAATCGGTAACGGATGCCGCACCCAGTTCCGCAATGGGCTCCCGGTCCAAAACATATTTTACGGTGATATCACTGCGGTTTTTCAGCAGCTCATACACGCCGCCTCCAACCGTTCCGTGGCCAAGAATGGCAACTACCATATCCTTTTCCTCCTGTAAAAAGTGTCGTTTATGGAGAAACGGTTGTTTCTCTGTAAAAAGCACTTGTATTTCGTCGAGAAACAGTATATCATATGAAAAGATAGAAAGCAAGACTTGCTGGGGGCACTTTTTCCCGGCATGGCGATAAAGAAAAGGAGACCCCTATGCAATATAACAGCACCAGAAATCATAAACAAACTGCCAGCCCTGCTGAAGCGGTGTTGCGCGGCATAGCGCCCGATGGCGGATTGTACCTGTGTGACCCGGCCACTCTGCCGCTGGATCCAGCAGAAATGCTGCAGAAAGACTTTGCCGGGATGGCGGAGGCCGTACTGGTGCGGCTGCTGCCGGATTACACCCCAGAAATGCTGCGGCCAATGATTGCAGCGGCTTACGGAAAATTTGACACTGCCGACATAACACCGCTGGTTATGGCCGGCGATTACCATGTACTAGAGCTCTTTCATGGGCCAACTTGCGCCTTTAAGGATGTAGCACTCTCCTTGCTGCCATATCTTATCACAGGTGCGAAGCAGCTGCTGAATGATAAGGCCAAGACGGTGATCCTAACCGCGACAAGCGGTGACACTGGCAAAGCAGCACTGGAAGGCTTCTGCGATGTGACCAGCACCTCCATTGTGGTATTCTATCCTAAGGATGGCGTAAGCAAAATACAAGAACGGCAGATGGTGACACAGCGTGGAAAAAATGTTTCGGTGGCGGCGGTACGCGGCAATTTTGATGACGCGCAGACTGGAGTAAAGCACATCTTTGCCGAGGTAAAGCCGACAGAAAAAGCGGAACTTTCCAGCGCCAACTCCATCAATATCGGGCGGCTGGCCCCGCAGATCATCTACTACTGGTACGCTTGGGCAACACTTTGCCGCGCCGGAAAAATAAATCCGACCGAACCGGTGAATTTTTCGGTCCCGACCGGCAATTTTGGTGATATTTTGGCGGGCTATTTTGCCAAGTGCATGGGACTGCCGGTAGGCAAACTGCTGTGTGCCAGCAATGCCAACAATGTGCTGACGGAGTTCCTAACGACGGGGCGCTATGACCGGCGGCGACCTTTTTACAAGACCTCCTCGCCCTCGATGGACATTCTGGTCTCCAGCAATCTGGAGCGGCTTTTATATCTGGCAAGCGGCGGCGACGCTAAAATGGTGGCAGAGAAGATGCAAGAGCTGGACGGACAGGGGTGGTATCAGATCGGCGATACGCTGCTGAAAAAGATACAGAAGGTATTCCTGTGCGGATGCTGCGACGACACAATGACCTCCGAGACGATAAAGACGGTGTGGGAGCGGGACAAGTACCTGCTTGACCCGCACACGGCGGTGGCGTGGGCGGTAGCGGAGCAGCACAAAGCCGTATTATGCGGACAGACGGTGGTGCTGAGTACCGCTTCGCCATATAAATTTGCACCGGCAGTGCTGGCAGCCTTGGGGCAGAAGGTGCCGAATGACGCCTTTGCTGAAATGGCGGAACTGCAAACACTAACCGGAGTGCCAGTGCCTACCCCTTTGGCGGAATTGGAAACGCTGTCGGTGCTGCACCATGACTGTATAGAAGTAAACGAAATGGCTGACTATGTGCGTCGCAAAATGGGGGACTGACATGGAAAAAATCACGATACGAGTGCCGGCCACCACGGCCAATATTGGGCCGGGCTTTGACAGCATGGGTTGTGCGCTGGCGCTGTATAATTATATTACCTGCGAAGTACTGCCTGCCGGAGAGCTGCGCATCTGCGGCTGCCCTGCCGCGTACCAAAATGAAGACAATCTTGCCGTACAGGGCTATCGCGCTGTATTAAAAAGGCTGGGACTGCCCGATGAGGGGCTGTCGCTGACCATAGAAGCCGAAATACCGGTGTGCCGCGGACTGGGCAGCAGCGCGGCACTGATTGCGGGCGGAGCCGCCGCCGCAAACCTGCTGCATGGTTCTCCCCTCCCCCCTGCCGAACTGTTGGAGGTGACTAATGAAATAGAAGGCCATCCTGATAATCTGGCTCCTGCTATCTATGGCGGGCTGACCGCCAGCCTGGTGGAGGACGGGATCCCCCGCACGGTGCGGCTGCCGCTTTCTCCCACGCTGCGGTGGGTAGCAGCGATACCGAACTTTGAACTAAGCACCCACCTGGCGCGTGCCGTGCTGCCCAAAAAGGTAGCCTTTACAGATGCCGTCTACAATGCCTCCCATGTGGCTGTATTGGTTGGGGCGCTTGGACGCGGAGACCGGGAACTAATTGCCATGGCACTGCGCGACCGGCTGCACCAGCCCTACCGGGAGAGCCTGATCCCCGAATATGGCAAAGTAAAAGCGGCGGCGGAGCAATGCGGGGCGATCGCCTTTTGCATCAGCGGGGCAGGCCCTACCCTACTGGCACTGACCGATGAAGCAAGCTTTGCTGCCCAATTTGCTGAGAAATGCAAACGCTTAGAACACCGCTGGAATAGCATGGAGCTTGCGGTGGACACTGAGGGGATCGTGGCGGAGTGAAAGTAATGCGGCGAGGAAAAAGCGGGAGACGGCAATGAGCCACCGAAAACAGGCTAGCGCCCGACGAAAGGCGGGCTGGCGCCTGTTGAGGGAAGCGACATAGCCGGAACCGATTTTTTCCTCCGCTGGAATGAAACAGGAAAACAGAAAAGTGGCTCCCTGCCCTGCGATGGGTTAGGAGCCGTTTTTTATATTATTTATTCCTTAGTGATTTTTACTTCGACTGTTTCTGTCACTTCAACAACATCTGCCGGTTCGGCGTGCAGTTCGCCACGCACCCGCAGGTCACTGATAATTCGGTCATACATTTCCTTATTGATCTTAAACTTGCAGCGATAGATGATATAACCTGCCAGAATGAACACCACAGGCAGAACGATCATCATAAGCTTGACGGTGAACTGGCCGCTCGCCGAGATACTCTCCGCCGCAGTCTCGCCGACCTTAATACCAGACCAGACCAACATCAGACTGGTGATGCCCATGGAAACAGCGCCGCCGATTTTATTGATAAGCGGCTGCACCGAGAGGGTAATGCTCTCACTGCGCTTACCGTTTTTCCACTGGCCGTACTCGATGGTGTCCTCCAGGAACATGAGCATAAGCAACTGAATAAATGCCTGACCGATAAAGATAAACAAAGCGCCCACAGCGATGAGGATAATGCTGACCTCAGCAAAGAAGAAGATGGCATAGCCGATCATAACAAGGATAGTAGCCAAAAGATACAATTTCTCGCGCGGCATCCGCTTGGAGAAAGACTGGAAGATGACCAGCGCCAGCAGCTGCGCCATGCCAACGACCGCCGCCAGCACCGCGTACATATCCTTATTTCCATAAACATACTGCATGTAGTAAATGGCCATGGTAGTGGTACTCATGTAGCCGATGTTAAAGAGTGACATGGCAAGGGTGGTCCACAGGAGCTGATCATTTTTGGTGAGGACTTCCCACATGCCACGCAGGGTGGTTTTTTCCTCCTCGCGCCGGAACATATCCTTGCGTTCCCTGACACCGAACAGTGTGAAGAGCTGGAACAGCAGCATGAGAATGGTAACGGCGAGTGCCACGGTAAACCACGCCTTGGGGGTATTGCCCATACCGGAGGTAATGGGCTCCCAGCCGACCATGATGGAGAACATACCGATATTGGCGCAGATGCGGGCAAAGGCGCCCATCTTTTCACGGGTTTTCTGTTCTACCGAAAGGGAGGGCAGCATGGACCAGTATGCAATATCATTGAGGCCATAGAAAATATCCCACAAAATATAGGCAATGGCAAACACCGCCACAAACCAATAATCCCGCAAACCAAAATCGGCAAAAAGGACAAGGTAGCAAGCACCGCCCGCCAAGGCCCCCAGCGCCATCGGGGGCTTAAAGCGTCCGTGACGGGAGCGGGTATTATCCACCAGCAGACCCATCAGCGGGTCGTTCAGAGCATCAAAGACACGCAGCACAGTAAAAACCATGCTGGTAGCCAAAAAGACGCCTAACGGCAGGTTGAGAACATTGGAAAGGTAGTAAATGAGGGCATTAGCTTCAAAGGCATAGAACATATCCCGCCCAATGGTACCAAGTCCGAAGAAAATCATATTTCTTCTATCCAGTTTATTCATTTGGTGTTATCCTCCTCATTTTCGCCGAGTTGCTCGACGAGATATAGCTGGGAACCAAAATCCCCCCAAAGGCGCAGATCTTTATGGTAGCCTGTGCCAAGAAACTGATCATTGAGCGGAATACCGCTGGCCAATGCCGCACCGGAAACCATGGCGGTGAAGCTGCCATCCGGCAGGGCGTAGTGACGATTGACCGTGCGCAGCACCAGGCCATCGGTGGAAAGCTTGACCGGGGCAATGTGCTTGACCAAGCCGCCGAACCGAGCAACCGCCACCTGCTGCGGTACAGCAACAACACGGTATCTGGCCTCCGACTTCAACCCCGGAACCGTGAGATAGTCCGCTGGAGGAGCCGCCGTACAAAGCCGCTGCGCCAGCAGGACAGCAGCCTGTTTCTTATCCGGTGCGACCGCCGCCCAACTGACAAGCCCCTGACGACGAGTGGGAACACGGAAGAAATCGCCGTATTGCAGGGTGGGGCGGTATTTTTTGTACCATTCTATCTGCGCGGCGATCTGATTTTTCTCCTGCGGGGAAAGCTCGCCCAAATCTAATTCATATCCCAGAACACCGAAGGCAGCGACATTGAAACGGGTGGAAAGCGGTGTCTGTCTTAGAGTCTGCTGATGGGGCGACTGTGAAACATGGGCGCCCATGGTGCAGGGCGGGTAGAAATAGCTGAGCCCTTTCTGAATGGAAAGACGCTCAATCGGGTCGGTATCATCACTCGACCAAATCTGCGGCGAGTAGCACAGCATACCAAGATCAAAACGGTTACCCCCGGAGGAACAGGTCTCCAAAAGGATATGGGGGCGAGGGGTAAAGATGCGTTCGAGCACCTCGTAAAACCCCAGCATATAGCGGTGGGGCAGCTCCCCGCCCGCCGTGACAGCGGAATAAAGATCGCTCATATGGCGGTTCATATCCCACTTGACATAGGTGATGGGGCAATGATCCAAGAGGTGTGTGATGTGGTGAACGATGTAATCCCGCACCTCGGATCGGGTAAGATCGAGCAGCAGCTGATGCCGTCCCATGGAGGGTTGCCGCCCCGGCTGCTGCAGCGCCCATTCGGGGTGGGCACGGTACAGGTCGCTATCGGGGTTAACGGCTTCCGGCTCGAACCACAGCCCAAAGCGCAGTCCCATGGCGGTGATCTTCTGCGCCAGGCCCTCGATGCCGCCGGGGAGTTTTTTGCGGTTGACGGTGTAATCGCCAAGCCCCGCTGTATCACTGTTTCGCACCCCGAACCAGCCGTCATCAAGGACAAACAGCTCGGCGCCGACCGCTTTGGCCTGTTTGGCGAGGGAAAGCAATTTCGCTTCGGTAAAATCAAAGAAGTACGCCTCCCAGTTATTAAGCAAGACCGGACGAGGTTTTTCCTTCCAATTTCCACGCAGGATATGCTGCCGTACAAAGCGATGAAAATTGCCGCTAAGGCCATTCAAGCCCTCATTGGAAAAAGTCATCACCGCTTCCGGTGCACGGAAAATTTCCCCTGCGGGAAGCCGCCAGCAGAAGCCCTGCGGCTGGATACCGGAGACAATCCGGACAAAGTCACGCGGAGAGCGCTCCACAGCAGTGTAATGGCTGCCGCTATACAATAGATTAAAGCCATAGGCAAGACCGGTATTCTCTCCTGTTCCCTGTTCCAGTAGGATCACGCCGGGATTGTGCCGGTTGGAGGAAAAGCCGGTGGTGCTTTCATTGACCAGCCGCCCCGGCTGCACCGATCGGGTATGCACATGCGTTTCACTGATCCAGTCACCATCAAGGGTAAGCATCTCATACTTCCGCTGTGGGAGATCAATCAGCTGACTCATCAAGCGGCGAACAGTAATTGGAACAGTTTCGTCATTGTAAAGAACAGTGCGACGGGTGATGGCATCCGCTGCTGGAAACACGGTGAAGATAATCTCCAGCCGCAGGGCAAATTTCTTTTCCCTGAGGGAAAGCACCAGCGTTTCCGCTTCACCGCTTTCATCGTAGGCAGCAGGCAACCCCACAGCGGGCAGCGTCCCTGCACGGAGGGTACAATCCTCATAAACGAAATCAGTGGTAAGGGTGCCGTCCGGCAATTCCAGTTCAATGGGAGAAATGCGAAAATCGCCTTTGCCAACCCCCGACCAGAGAAGAGGAATATTATCGAGGCAGTAGGTGGGGTCTTCTTCGGTATACATCACCTGGCTGCCATAGGGCATAGTACGGCGGGCTGCCAAGGCCGCTGCGTCTTCTATGGATACCGGCATGCCGTAATGCAGCAGTTCCACATGACCGTACTTTGTAATTTGAAGCAGCATAGCAGTATGAGCGGTGGAAAGCAGAAAGGTATTTTCCTGCTGAGTGATATGTCTCATAGCCTACACCTCCCGCAGAATGAGTGCTTCATAAGGAGAAAGGCAGGCGGGACTTTCCTGCCGACCGTAGTTGGAAAGGACAACGGTGCCTGAAACGGGATTGGGTCGTTCCTTTGTAGAAAGGCTGATAACAACAATAAGGCTTTCGACATTTAGACTGCGGCGGTAAGCATAAACTCCATCCTTGCGGTATAATTCGGAAAAATCACCTGCTTGTAGAATCTCACTGCCATTACGGAAAGCAATCAACTGCCGGTAATACGCTAAAACAGAGTTTGGCGCATTCTCCTGCTCTGCTACATTGATACGGGGATAATTGCCATTGACCGAAAGCCACGGCGTACCGGTAGTAAAGCCCGCATTGGGGCTGTCATTCCACTGCATGGGGGTGCGGGCATTATCGCGGCTTTTGGTCTTTATCATGCGCCAGCGCAGCGAATACGGCAGATGCAGCTGTTTGCCCATATTCCAGATATTGATGGATTCCACATCCTGTACCTTTTCCATGTCGGAGAAATCGAAATTGGTCATACCGATCTCCTGCCCTTCATACAGAAACGGTGTTCCCCTCAAGGTAAGAACGAGCGTGGCAAGTGCCTTGGCGCTTTCATCATGATATTGGGTATCATTACCGAAGCGAGAAACCGAGCGGGGCTGATCGTGGTTTTCAAGATAAACGGTATTCCACGGCAGAGCCTTCTGCCACTTGGTCAAGCAGGCAAAGAATCGATCTGGACTAAAACGGCGCAGAAACCATTTGATTTTATAGCAGTCGGTTTCCATGTGCTCAAAGGCAAATACCGTGGAAAGTTCCCCACGGGCGGGATTGGCTAGGTCATCCGCCATTTTAGGCGTAACAAAAACCGTCTCCCCTACCGTAAAGGCATCATACTTGGCGAGCACATCTTCATGGAGACGGTGCAGCACCCGATGGCAGCCGGGGGTGGAGAGATAATACTCGCTGCCGGTGAGGGCAGGACGCCACTTACCGTTTTTGATGGCTTCCTTGTAGATGATATTGATGACATCGCAACGGAAGCCTGCCACACCCCGCTCCAGCCAAAAATGCATGGCTTCTTCAATCGCTTCGATGACTGCTTCATTGTGATAGTTGAGGTCAGGCTGTTCCTTAGCGAAAAGATGAAGATAATATTCCCCACGCAGGTCATCGTACTCCCAGCAATCTCCACCGAAGAAATTACCCCAGTTGGTGGGCTTTTTGCCCTTTTCCCCTTTCCGCCAGATGTAATAATCGGTGTAGGGTTCTATGCGGCGGCGGCTCTTCTGGAACCATTCATGCTGATCGCTGGTGTGGTTGATAACAAGATCCATAATAATGCGGATGTCCCGCTTTTTTGCTTCTGCAATGAGGGTATCCATATCCTGCAGCGTACCATAATTGGGGTGGATATTGCAGTAATCGCTGATATCATAGCCGTTATCCTTATTGGGTGAGGGATAGACCGGTGAAAGCCACAGGGCGCCAACACCGAGCTTTTGCAGATAATCCAGCCGGGAAATGATACCCGGTAGGTCGCCAATACCATCACCATTGCTATCGCAAAAGCTCATGGGATAGATCTGATAAATAACTTTTTGCTTCCACCAAGGGGTATCAGCCATTGGGATAGACCTCCTTTTCCACCTCTGCCGCCATTTCTCCGGTGATACCATGCTCCGCAATCATATGGGCATAGAACTCTCCGCTCTTTTTGATGGTGCGGGCATGAGTATCGGTATCGAAATGCACAAGACCAAAGCGGGCAGTAAAGCCCTCCAGCCATTCGAAGTTATCCACAAAGCACCAGTGGTAATAGCGGGTGACGGGCAGACCACTTTCCGAAAGAACCTTGAGATGCTCATAAAGATAACGACGGCGGAACGCATCATTATTATCGGCCGTACCGTTTTCGGTGATGTAAATGGGCAATTCTGGCAGAATGGCGTGGAGTTTTTGGCAGCACTCCACAATGCCAGCCGGGTAGATCTCCCAGCCTAGATCATTCACCGGAACATTCGGCAAAGTACCATCCCCCAAGCCGGAGGTAGCAGTACGAGCATAATAATTGAGGCCCAAAAAATCGGCGTAGGGGCCCTCGGGGCCCAGCATATAAGTCTTGTTCAACTTGGTCTGGAAGTTGTATTCCGAAATGCGGCAAGCAATGCGATGCCACAAATTTTTCGCATTGTACGGCACAAAGGCGCGCATATGCATGGCTAGGCCAACCTTTGGTTCGGCATAGCCCAGTTCTTTATGGATATTATGAATCAACCGGTAAGCCCGACGGTGACATTCGCCCATCACCTTCATTACCCGCAGAGCATGGGAGATATTGAATTCCCCAGGGGGGAAGCCTGCCCCCAAGTAACCGCAGACCGCATAGACATTTGGTTCATTGATGGTAACATATTCATCCACCAGATCACCAAGGTGGCGCACAGCAAATTCCACCATGGCAAGGTACCTCTTTACGGCATTTTTGCCCAAAAAGCCGCCCTGATGCTCAAACCACAGAGGATTGGAGAAATGATGCAGGGTAAGCAGCACATGAATGCCATTTTGGTGCAGCAGCGTAATTTCCTCTCGCACCTTTTCAATCTCTTCCTGCGAAAACTGGCCCTCCTGCGGCTCCAGCCGGGCCCACTCCAGCCCAAAGCGGTAGTGACGAATTCCCATTTCCGCCATTAGGCGGGTATCTTCCTCCAAATGGCCGCGATGGTCAGTTGCGATATTGGGATCGCTGTTATCCTTTATCTTTCCATTTTTGTACCACTCATACCAGTTGCTTTCCTTGCAGTCGCCATCAATTTGGGTAGCAGCGGAAGCTGCCCCAAGAGCAAAGCCCTTTGGAAAATGAACAGCACTCATTCAGTTTCCTCCTCTCGGTTGGCGGTGTGGGTCCCAATGATAATGTGTAGAACAGGGTTTTCTTTTTCTGCCTCAAAAAATGTCATCAGCAAACGGCAGCCATATTCCCGCAGGGCAGAAAACATAGCGCCTGGATGACGGACTGTAATAACCGTCTCCTCTCCTATTTCGATCAGGCAATCCCACAGAGCATCCAAATTGGCACCATAATACTCCGGCAAGGATAGCTTATCCTTGATCTCTGCATGCGCCGCGGCACGGTCGGTCATCAGCCGGCCCTCTAGATAAACTTCTCTCATGGTGTTTCCTCCTCGCCATAAACCAGGGTAAAGCTTGCATAATGATCATCGGTATAGTAGATCAGTCCATCACTGGAATAGAGCAGCCGCTCCGCCCCACGGAAGCCGCCCATATAGTTCACATCACACTCGTACCAGGTGCGTCCATCAGCTTCCGGCAACAGACCCTCGCGGTTGCCAAAGCGATCACCGCCAATGGATTTTCCTTCGGCTACTTCCCACAGGTTTCCCTGGGAAGCAGCCCACCCCAGTGCTTTCGCTTCCTGCTTGGTTAAATAGTTCTGTGGCAGATGGCCATAAAAATGCAGGTATTCTGCCACCTTCTCTGGCGTAGAATAGGAGCCATCCTCAACCAGCAGCGTGCCGTTTTCCTGCACCAGCGGGTCATCTTCTCCCATCGGCCGGGTTGTCATACCGCCGCAGGCAGGCAGCAACGCCAGCATCAGTACCGTCAGCAGAGCCAATAGAACCGCCGGAAAACGGCGGAAAAGTAGTTGTTTTTTCACTGTGTGCTCCTCCTTATAAAAATACAGTTTAATTGTACCATACCGTGGGGAAAAATGATAGGCGCAGAGTAACAGAGATTTTTCCGTAAAAGATGTGAAATATGCCCGCCCACTCCGTTCATAAATTGTTTTCATCTCAGCTTTAATCTTGTGAAGTTTGACGATTGCAATGACTATATAACTGCGCTATAATTGTTAGCATCCTAACAAGATAGAAAGGAGCCAATATGAAGATAAAGCGCCCGTCTATATGCATGAAGATTAAAGGAATCTCCAACTTGATTCACCAAGAATTGGGCACCAATCGTGATACAGTCCACCCCGGAACCATGATGCAGAAAATGTTTTTGGGTTATTTAGAATTACACGAGGACCAGCCAGTCTTTCAAAGGGACTTGGAGTCAGCATTTCATATCCGGCGCAGCACCGCAACCGGCATATTGCAGATTATGGTGCGGGACGGATTGATCGTGCGGGAACCCGTGGAGGGCGATGCCCGCCTTAAACGACTGGTCCTAACACCGATCGCCATAGAACAGCTGGCGCAAATGCAGCAGGATATCCTGCGGGTAGAGCAGAAAGCGACTGCCGGATTAACCGGCGAAGAGTTGAAGACCCTTTATGTCCTGCTAGATAAAGTGATAGAAAACTTGACCCCTGGCAAGGAGGAACGAACCATTGATTAAACGACTGTCCCAATGCATACGGGAATATAAAAAAGACGCGATTCTCTCCCCTCTTTATGTGCTAGTGGAATCGCTTTTGGATGTGGCCATCCCCTTTGTAATGGCTGGCCTAATTGATAAGGGCATAGAAGCCGGCAACATGAGCATGATCCTGCGATATGGTGCCATTCTAGTGGGTTTTGCGCTGGTAGCGCTTACTTTTGGTGCACTGAGCGGCCGGAGCTGTGCACGCGCCACGGCAGGCTTCGCCCGCAATCTGCGGCATGATATGTTTCATCATCTGCAGGTATACTCCTTCTCCAATATTGATAAATTCAGCAGCGCTGGTCTGGTCACCCGTCTGACTACCGATGTGAGCAATGTGCAGAATGCTTTTATGATGATCATTCGTACCCTTATCCGCTGCCCTGCCATGCTCATCTTCGCCATGGTCATGTCCTTTCGCATCAATCACGATATTTCTCTCATTTTCCTGGCCGTCATTCCCATCCTTGGTGTGGGGCTTTACCTTATCATCAAACATGTTCACCCCGTGTTTGAACGGGTTTTTAAGACCTATGACAGACTGAATGGCGTAGTGCAGGAGAATCTTTCCGGTATCCGTGTGGTAAAAAACTTTGTGCGCGAGGACCACGAGATCGAAAAGTTTGATACCATCTCCGGCACCATTTATAAGGATTTTTCACTTGCCGAGCGCATCTTGGCCCTCAACTCCCCACTGATGCAAGGCTGTGTGTATGCCTGTATGATTTTGGTCTCCTGGCTGGGTGCCAAACAGATCGTCATTGGAAATATGTCCACTGGAAACCTAATGAGCTTCTTCACCTACATCATGCAGATCCTTTCCAGTCTGATGATGCTTTCGATGGTATTTGTTATGATTACCATGTCCCGTGCCTCCGCCGAGCGCATCGTGGAAGTGCTGGATGAGGAAAGTGATATCACCAACTGTGATAACCCTGTGTACGAGGTCAAAGACGGCAGTGTGGAATTCACTGATGTGAGCTTCAGCTATGCCAAGCGTCCCGATAAAACGGTGCTGGATGACATTGACCTGATTATCCCCTCTGGACAGACGGTTGGTATTATCGGCGGCACCGGATCTTCCAAAAGCAGCCTAGTGCAGCTCATCCCCCGTCTGTACGATGTGACTGGCGGCTGTGTAAAGGTAGGCGGCGTGGATGTGCGGAACTATGACCTGCAGACACTGCGGCACAATGTGGCGATGGTATTGCAGAAGAATACCTTGTTCAGCGGGACGATAAAGGAGAACCTGCGCTGGGGCAACCCCGACGCGACCGACGAGGAGCTGGTACACGCCTGTCGTCTGGCGCAGGCCGATGACTTTATCCGCACCTTCCCCGATGGGTATGATACCTATATCGAGCAGGGCGGCACCAATGTTTCCGGCGGGCAGAAGCAGCGCCTGTGCATTGCGCGCGCCATTCTGCGCAAACCGAAGATCCTTATTCTGGACGACAGCACCAGTGCCGTGGATACCAAGACTGATGCCCTGATCCGCCAGGCCTTCCGTGAGGAAATCCCCAATACCACAAAAATCATTATTGCCCAGCGCATCAGCTCGGTGATGGACGCCGACCAGATCGTTGTAATGGATAACGGCAGAATAAACGCCTGCGGCACCCACGAAGAACTGCTGGCCAATAATGAAATCTACCGTGAGGTCTATGAATCTCAACAGAAAGGGGGCTGGAAGAATGAGTGCTGCTCCTAGAAGAGGCTTTACCGGCGGCAAGCGGGCCAAGGATGCCAGAGGAACATTGAAGCGCCTTATAGGCTACATCGCCAAAGGAAATAAAGCCCGGCTGGTATGTGTTTTTATTTTACTCATCATCAGTACAGTAGCCAGTGTTTCCGCCTCTCTTTTCCTCAAATCGCTGATCGATGATTATATCGCTCCGCTTATTGGACAGTCGGCACCAAGCTTCGCCCCGCTTCTTCAAGCTTTGACCATGATGGGGTGCATTTACCTGGCCGGTATGCTGGCTTCCTACTTGCAGACACGGCTGATGATCCCCGTGGCGCAGGGCACCCTGAAAACCATAAGGGACGATATGTTTGCCCACATGCAAACCTTGCCCATCAAGTACTTTGATACCCATACCCATGGCAATGTGATGAGCTACTACACCAACGATACCGATACCTTGCGGCAAATGATCAGCCAGAGCCTACCCAACGCGGTCAGTTCCATCATCAGCATCACAGCAGTATTCATTGCCATGCTGAGTACCAGTGTGTGGCTTACCCTCCTCATGTTTGTCTTTTTGGGATTGATGCTGTTCGTCGTAAAGAATGTAGGTGGCGGCAGCGCCAAATACTTTGTAAAGCAGCAGCAATCCCTTGGCAAAGTAAATGGCTTTATTGAAGAAATGATCGGCGGGCAGAAGGTTGTCAAGGTTTTCTGCCATGAAGAACAAAATCAAAAGGACTTTGATGTACTCAATAATGAGTTCTGTGAAAACGCTACAAAAGCAAACACCTATGCCAATATTATGATGCCTATTATGGGCAACCTTGGGCATTTACAGTATGTACTGGTCGCTATTGTGGGTGGTCTTTTGGCCATAGCCGCGGTACCCAATCTAACCCTGACCGGCATCGGTACAATGACACTGGGCAGCATTGCTTCTTTCCTGCAGCTCAGCCGCAGCTTTACCATGCCCATCAGCCAGGTTTCCCAGCAGATCAACTCTGTCGTCATGGCGCTGGCTGGCGCCGAGCGCATCTTTGAACTGATGGATGAACCCAGCGAAGAGGACCATGGTGAAGTTGCGCTGGTAAATGCCGAAGAAAAAGACGGCACCCTGGCAGAGGCCGACCATCGAACCGGCATATGGGCCTGGAAAAAGCCACTGCCCGATGGCAGCTATGAGCTGATTCGACAGCAAGGCCTGGTGACCATGAAAAATGTGGACTTTGCCTATGTTGAAGATAAGCCGGTTCTTCATGACATCACCCTGTATGCTGAGCCCGGACAGAAGATCGCCTTTGTCGGTGCAACCGGAGCCGGTAAAACTACCATCACCAACCTTATCAACCGCTTTTATGATATCGCCGATGGCAAGATCCGTTACGATGGTATCAATATTAACAAGATCAAAAAGAGTGACTTGCGACGCAGCCTAGGCGTGGTCCTGCAGGATGTCAACCTCTTTACCGGTAGTGTAATGGATAACATCCGCTATGGACGACTGGATGCCACCGATGAAGAATGCATTGCGGCAGCCAAGCTGGCCAATGCGCACTACTTCATCTCCCATCTGCCGGATGGCTATAATACTATCCTTTCCGGTGATGGCGGCAATCTTTCTCAGGGGCAGCGCCAGCTCATTTCCATCGCACGGGCGGCAGTCGCCAATCCACCCGTGATGATTCTTGATGAAGCCACCTCCAGCATTGATACCCGTACCGAGGTCATTGTACAGCGCGGCATGGACCAGCTGATGCATGGCCGGACGGTATTCGTCATCGCGCATCGTCTCTCCACCGTGCAGAATGCCGATGTCATCATGGTGCTGGAACACGGACGCATTATCGAGCGTGGTACACACGATATGCTAATCGCCCAAAAAGGGAAATACTATCAGTTGTATACCGGCGCCTTTGAGCTGGAATAACATAAAAGCAAAAGGATTCGGGTAAAGTTTTTGTTTTACCCGAATTTTTTTGAAAAAAGGTCTTTACAAACTCCCCATGATATGCTATTATAGTCAAGCAGTCCAAAAACACATGGGGGCGTAGCTCACTTGGGAGAGCGCTTGACTGGCAGTCAAGAGGTAGAGAGTTCGATCCTCTTCGTCTCCACCAAAAGAGATCCGCAGGAACACAGTTTCTGCGGTCTTTTTGTATAATCGACCGACTGTTTTTGTTCCCGTTCCTCATCGACAAAGGAGACACCATGAAAAAGAAACTGACCGTAAAAGAGTACATCTATGTTGCCAGCATGCTGTTTGGCTTGTTCTTCGGCGCAGGTAACCTCATCTTCCCCACTGCAGTGGGTCAGCTTGCCGGCCGCAATATGTGGAGCGCCATTCTGGGACTGCTGATTACCGGTGTTGGACTGCCGCTGTTGGGTGTTGCAGCTCTGGGGCTTTCCCGCAGTGATGGTCTGTTTTCCCTCAGCAGCAAGGTAAACCGTCCCTATGCCTATTTCTTTACCTGTGCGCTGTACCTCACCATTGGTCCATTCTTTGCTATTCCCCGCTGCGCTACCGTTTCCTTCACCGTCGGGCTGGAACAGATCCTTCCCCAGAACGGCAATATGAAGCTGTATCTCCTGCTGTTCACGCTGGCGTTCTTTATTGCGGCGCTGCTGTTTTCTCTGCGCCCCGGCAAGATCCTCACATGGGTCGGCAAGATCCTCAATCCCTTCTTCCTGCTGTTCCTCGGCATCCTTGTCGTGGTAACGCTGGTCTCCCCCGCCGCCGTTCCCATTTCCAGTGTGGAGCCTATGGGCGGCTACATCCAACAGCCCTTCCTCACCGGCTTTTTGGAGGGTTACAACACCATGGACGCCCTTGCAAGCCTTGCCTTTGGCATCATCGTAGTACAGGTCATTCGGGAACTGGGTGTAACAGAGCCCGGCGCCGTAGCACGCAATACCGCCAAGGCCGGTATCTTCAGCTGCCTGTTCATGGGGCTTATCTATGTTGCCGTCACCGCCATGAGCGCCAAGAGCCGCGGCGTACTGCCCGCAGCCGAAAACGGCGGTGTAGCGCTGGCGCAGATCTCTCAAACCTTCCTCGGCCGGATCGGTCTGCTGATCCTCGCCGTCACCGTAACGCTTGCCTGCCTCAAGACCGCCGTCGGCCTTATCACCAGCTGCTCCGAGACCTTTACCGGCCTGTTCCCCAAGGGTCCCGCTTACCGGGTCTGGGCGGTCATCTTCACGCTGGTTTCCCTCATTTTCGCCAATTTCGGTCTTTCCGCCATCATCGATTATGCCGTTCCGGTGCTGATGTTCCTCTACCCGCTGGCCATCGTGCTTATCCTGCTGGCGCTGTTCGGCAAGTTCTTCTCCCACGATAAGAAGGTCTATAACTGGGTCATCAGCCTTACGCTGATCTCCGCCCTTTATGACCTGCTGCGCACCCTGCCCGCCGCTCTGCGTGCCGCCTGCCACCTCGATGGCATCATCGAAGCGATCGGCAGCGTTCTGCCCCTTGCGGGCCTCGGTCTCGGCTGGATCTGCCCCGCCGCCGTCGGTCTTGTCATCGGTCTTGTGGCACACAGCACCGCCAAGGCCAAAAAACAGACCGCATAATAGATCCGTCACAGTAAAAGGCCTCCGAAGCAATCAGCTCCGGAGGTCTTTTTTCATATTCATTTTAGGATGGCTGCCCGCTTTCCCGCAGGACCTCTGCATCGGCGGCACGCTGCTCCAGTATCGCTTCCTTTAGGATCATATCCTTGACCTTCATCAAGCGAATGGTATTGGCGCGCTCGTTTTCATCCAGCTTCATGGTGATGTAGCGGATGTTCTCCTGCATCTGCGGGATCTTGACATATTCCAGTGCATTCACCCGGCGGCGGGTCTTTTCTATCTCCTCCGCCAGCAGCTGCGTAGTCTTTTCAATCTCCGCCAGGCGCAGCATATCCCGGAATACCCCGGAAAGTGATGCCACTGCGTCATCCAGTTCTCCGCTGGTCTGGACATAGCCATAGGGATAAGCGCTGCCGCCCTGATGCTCGGTAAAATGGTAACGGGGCACCTCCACTGACATGATATTCTCAAAGCTCATATCCAACTCCACACTGCGGCTGGGAATGAGCAGCGACTGCCCAAGCATCTCCGGTGTCATCAGCGCCGCCGCCACCGTAAAGGACGCATGCGCCTCGGAAAGGCCCTGTTCCACACACTGGCGCAAAGCACGGTTTTCCCGCACCGTCACCATAAATTGCTTCATCAGCTCATCACGCTTATCCCGCAGCAGCTTGTGACCTCGTTGGGCAGTACGCAGCTGGCGTTTCAGGCGGGTCAGCTCCATGCGGGTAGGGTTAATGATTGTTCCCGGCAAGTTGCTCCCTCCTTAGCTCTGCTGCGGCAGGTATTTTTCGATATACTCCGGCTTGATGCGCTTGAGCTCGCTCTTGGGCAACAGGCCCAGCAGCTGCCAGCCCAGGTCCAGTGTTTCCTCGATAGACCGGTTCTCCTCGCTGCCCTGCGAGACATACCGCCGCTCAAACTCATCGGCAAAGCGGGCATACTGCAGATCCACCTCGGAAAGAGCGGCTTCGCCCAAAATGGACATCAGCTCCTTGTTTTCCTTGCCGGTGGCATAGGCGGCGAAGAGCTGGTTCATGGTGCCGGAATGATCCTCCCGGGTCTTCCCCGTCCCGATCCCCTTATCCTTCAGACGGGAAAGTGAGGGCAATACATCCACCGGCGGGTTAATGCCCCGGCGGAACAGCTCCCTGGAAAGGATGATCTGGCCTTCCGTAATGTACCCCGTCAGGTCGGGGATAGGGTGGGTTTTATCGTCCTCCGGCATGGTCAAAATGGGTATCATGGTAATGGAGCCTTCCTTGCCCACCTGCCGGCCGGCCCGCTCATACATAGTGGCTAAGTCGGTATACAGGTAACCGGGATAACCACGGCGTCCGGGGACTTCCTTCTTGGCGGCGGAAATTTCCCGCAGCGCTTCAGCGTAGTTGGTGATATCGGTGAGGATGACCAGCACATGCATTCCAAGGTCAAAGGCCAGGTACTCAGCGGCCGTCAGTGCCATACGCGGGGTGGCAATGCGCTCGACCGCCGGATCATTGGCCAGGTTGGTAAACAGCACCGTGCGGTCGATAGCGCCGGTACGGCGGAACTCATTGACAAAGAATTCCGATTCCTCAAAGGTGATACCGATGGCGGCAAAGACTACGGCAAAGTTACTTTCACCATCCAGTACCCGCGCCTGCCGGGCAATCTGAGCCGCCAGCTGGGCGTGCGGCAGGCCGGAGCCAGAAAAGATGGGCAGCTTCTGCCCTCTTACCAGGGTGTTCAGGCCATCAATGGTAGAGATGCCGGTCTGGATAAACTCATTGGGGTAGTTGCGGGCGGCTGGGTTCATTGCCAGACCATTGATATCCCGGTATTCATCCGCCAAAATAGCCGGACCATCATCGATGGGCTGCCCCATGCCGTTAAAGACGCGTCCCAGCATATCGCCGGAAACAGCCAGCTGCAGGGGATGACCCAAAAACCGGATCTTGGACTCCGCCAGGTTGATGCCGGCAGAAGCCTCAAAGAGCTGCACTACGGCGGTATCGCCGTTGACCTCCAGCACCTTACAGCGGCGGGTGGTACCGTCTGTCAATTCGATCTCCGCCAATTCATCGTAGGTCACGCCCTGCACATGGTCCACTACCATCAGCGGACCGGAGATCTCCCGGATCGTTTTATATTCACGGATCACAGCGTTTCCTCTCCTTTCTGTGCCAGCTCTTCCAGTTCTTCCTCCATCTGTACCAGCAGCTTATCGTATTCCTCCGCATAACAATCGGCCGGCACACTCTTGGCACGGCCCAGCTTCTCGCGGGAGGGTGTCATAAACAGATCGGCTACCCGGCAGCCGCGCTCGGCGGCGGTACGGCACAGGCCGTCGTACCGGCGGATCATGGAAAGCATCTTTGCCTGACGGTCGTATTCCGAGAAGGCATCCACATCCACAAAGGAGTTCTGCTGCAGGAAGTCCTCCCGTACCATACGGGCGGTCTCCAGCGTGATCTGATCCTTGGCGGAAAGGGAGTCCTTACCTACCAGCTGCACGATCTCATTAAGGCTTGCCTCCTCCTGCAGGATGGACATCGCCCATTCCCGGTTCATCAGGAAGGCCTTGCCGAAGTTCTGCTCATACCACGGCCGCAGGCTGTCGATATAAAGCGAATAGGAATTGAGCCAGTTAATGGCCGGGAAATGCCGGCGATAGGCAAGGCTTGCATCCAGCGCCCAGAACACCTTAACAATTCGCATCGTTGCCTGCGAAACCGGTTCGGAAAGATCGCCGCCTGGGGGCGATACCGCGCCCACGGCGGTCAGGGAGCCGCGGCGCTCTTCATTACTGCCGATGCAGGCGACGGAACCGGCACGCTCATAGAACTGTGCCAAACGGGAGGAGAGGTAAGCAGGATAGCCCTCTTCACCAGGCATCTCCTCCAGACGGCCGCTCATCTCACGCAGCGCTTCCGCCCAGCGGGAGGTGGAATCCGCAATAACGGCAACGGCATAGCCCATGTCACGGTAATATTCCGCTATGGTAATGCCAGTATAGATGGACGCTTCACGGGCGGCCACCGGCATATCGGAGGTATTGGCGATGAGTACGGTACGCTTCATCAACGATTCCCCGGTGCGGGGGTCAATCAGCTCCGGGAATTCCCGCAGAACATCGGTCATTTCATTCCCGCGTTCCCCGCAGCCGATGTAAACCACAAGGTCCACATCCGACCACTTGGCCAGGGCGTGCTGCATCACCGTTTTACCGGAACCGAACGGTCCCGGGATCGCAGCGGTACCGCCCTTTGCCACCGGGAAGAAGGTATCCACAATACGCTGGCCGGACTGCAGCGGCACGCTGGGCGGGAATTTGCGCCGATAAGGGCGGCCCACACGCACCGGCCACTTCTGCATCATCGGCAGTTCCACACGGGTACCGTCCGGCTGCTCCAGCACGGCGACCGTTTCTGTCACGGTATAGCTGCCGGATTTTATCGAAACCAGCTTTCCCTTCATCTTGGGTGGAATCATAATCTTATGCAAAATGGAGGGGGTCTCCTGCACAGTACCAATAATATCACCACCGATGACTTCATCACCGGGATGGGCGGTGGCGGTAAACTCCCATTTTCTTTCACGGTCCAGGGCCGGCACTTCCACCCCGCGGGGGAGATTATTGCCACCCACTTTTTTCATGATAGCATCCAACGGACGCTGAATTCCGTCATAGATATTTTCCACCAGTCCGGGACCCAGCTCCACCGAAAGGGGTGAACCGGTAGTAACTACCTCCGCACCGGGTCCAAGACCCGAGGTTTCCTCGTAGACCTGGATAGAGGCGGAGCCACTGTTCATGGTCAGGATCTCGCCGATGAGGCGCTGCTCCCCTACCCGAACCACATCCGCCATATTGGCTTCCTCCAAGCCGGTGGCAACCACCAGCGGCCCGGAGACTTTAACGATTTTTCCCATGGGGCTTTCTTCCTTTCCTCAAATGATGTCGGCGCCGACAGCACGCTCCACCGTGGATTTCACCTGCTGCATCCCCAGTCCGAGGCTTCCCTCTTTGCCGGGGATGAGGATAATGGCAGGGGTAACTGCCTTGCGGTAACGGTCCAGCTCTGCGGTCAGACCCGCTGCCAGCTGCTCCGTCACATAGATAATGGCTGTATCCTCCTTGGCCAGCCGGTGCAGGATGGGGCGGGCCTGCTCGGCGTTTTCGGCCGGGCATACCTGCAAGCCAAGCGCCGCAAAGCCCTGTACGCTCTGGGCATCGCCCAGCACGGCAATTTTATACATAGGGCGCCTCCTTTATCCTGCGTTTCTCAACCGACTGCGGATCATTTCGGGCGAAAGCCCCGCCTGCCGGCCGGTCATTATAATGCGAATGGCTGTGATCTCATTTTCCACGGCGGCAAGATAGCACAGCACCGTTTCCTCCCCGAAGGGGGTACGGCGGGCTGCCGCCAGATAAGCATCGGTTGCTTCGTCACAGGCTTTTTCAAAGGCGGTAAGCGAACCGCCCCCCGCTGCCGCGGCGCCCAAAGCTGCCGCCTTTTCCAGCGCCCCCGCACCAAACAGCTCGCCCAGCTTGCCGGGCTCTGTCATCATTATGCCATGGGGGGAAACGCTGCCGCCCTCCAAAAGGGCACGGGGCAGCACCTCGCTGCTGCCGCTGCGGGCGGCCCGTACGGCGGTGCGCAGGTTTGCGGCATCAATAAGCTGCCGCACATACCCCTGTAAAAAGTTGCTTTTCATTTCCTCAGCCAAAGTGCGCATTTCATCATAACAAGCAGCATCCAACCGTAGATCAGCACCTTGCGGATCATTTTCCCGCAGAAGAGCTGCTGCTTCCTGCGCCGCACGGCGGGCTGTATCACTTACCTGGAACATATGCTCCTGCTGCCATTCGCTTTGCAGCTGAGCGGCATCATACCGACCGCCTGGCAGCAGAAATGCTTCCGGCGAAATTCCTCGGCGTTCTGCCTTTAGGATCGCCTTGATGTTATGGTAATCGTATTTGAGCTGGAATAGCTCAATGAGCCTTGGATCCGGCACAGCAGCCGCCAGCTCTTTGTAGAGCGTTTCCCGATGCTCCCGCAGCGCTTCCTCCAGTGGGAGAGCTTCGGCATAACCGCATTCCGTCAGCAGCTTACGGGCTTCCGTCTCACTGGCTGCTTCCAGTAGACGCTCCACCTTTTCCGGAGTCAGCAGGCGGGTCTCCATTGCATGCAGCCACGCAGAGACCGCCAAATAGTCAGTATCCTTGATGGGGGTCATCGCAGCCCCTCCTTACTGTACGGGAAAGAGGATCGCAGCGACCTCTTTCTCCAGCTTTTCCCGCTGCAGCCGCACCAGGGTATCAAAGGCACAGTTCAGCTCTACATCACCGTGGCTGAGGATAAATCCGCCCGGAATAGAACGGGGCTCGGCACTGAGGGTCAGCTTTCCCGGTTTACCTGCTTCGCGTAAGGCGGTATTCGCCAGCAGTACAACCTCTGGTCCAATTTCACTTGCATCCTGCGGGGAAAGGATCATCTCCTCCCCTCCTTCGGCCACTTCCGCAGCTAGTGAAGCGATCAGCGCAAGATATTTTTCTCGAGGCAAGTGGCACAACTCTTCCACCGCCACCGCAAAAGCTTCATTCAGCAATTCCTGCTTTGCTGCCAGCTCCATCTTGCGGCACTCTACCGCCGCCGAAGATGACAGGCGCTCCCGCCGTTCCTCCGCCGCACGGCGTCCGTGGGTCAGCAGCTCCAAGCTCTCCTGCTCCGCCGCCGACTGGGCTTCCGCCGTCAAGGCATTGATCTTTTCTTCATTTTCCCGCTGCATTTGGGCAATCTCCCGCTCGGCATCCTCAATGATGCGCGCGGTGATCTTTTCGATTCCTTCCATAAGGGCTCCTTTCTCCCGTTTTGCTTACGCCAGGAACAGGAAGTACAGCATCAGCATCGAAGCCAGCAGCGAAAGAATTGCATAAAACTCCACAATGCCGCACAGTACCAGACCCTTGGACCAGTCGGATGGCTTCTTGGCCAGAATATTGATGGAGGAAGCCGCCACACGCCCCTGCGCAATAGCAGAAAGCAATCCGCCCAACGCCATAGGCAAGCAGGCCGCAAAGCAGCGCAAGCCTTCCATCACGCTCAAGTCGGTATTGCCATTCAAAAGGCCAATGGCATAAATGGAGAAAAACCACACGACGGTACCATACAGACCCTGCGTACCGGGCAGCACCTGCAAAATCATTGCTTTACCAAACTTGCCGGGATCTTCGCACATCAGGCCGGCAGCGGCTTCACCTGCCATACCGGTTCCCTTGGCCGAGCCAACACAACTCAAACCAGCCGCCAAACCGCCGCCCAGCAGGGCCAGCGCCAAACCACCGAAAGATTCCAGAAAACTCATTTTTCATACGCTCCTTTTTATTGTTCTGCTATTCTGTAATATTTGGGCTGAGCCGCAACGGGCTTAAACGCGCGTCCGCCATCCCGGTAGAAGTACTTGAAAAATTCCAAACACTGAAGCCGCATGTCATGGACATAACAGCCCAGCAAATTCAAGGCAAAATTAAGAGCATTGCCCAACAGCGATACAATAATAAATACAATCAGATTGCCAGGGATAGCTGCCAGAGTATTAAAGACCTGTGCAATAACGGCTCCCGCCAGCATCAGCGCCATCAGACGAACATAAGAGAGGATATCGCCAAAATAACCGGTAATATGGTTGTAAATCGAACCGCCGATCCCGACGATCTTTCCTCCGATACCCTTTTTTCCGTAGCTTTGACTGATGACCAGCACCGCCAAAAGCACCCACAGGAAAACTTTATTTCCGGTAACGCCCAGTGCCACACCGCAGCCGATGATAACCCACCATGCCGCCTCTTCGCACAGGGCACTGGCTATCTCGCCATGCTTCAGCTTGTAGATAAAACCGATGACCATACCGACAAGGATCTGCACACAGCCCAATGCCAGTGAGCCCAGCATAATGGCAATAATATCATTGATGGGAGAGAAAAGCGGCTGCCAGAACCAGGTGAAGGTGCTTTCCGGGTTAATGACTTTGAGCATTTGCGGGATGAAATCCCCGAAGAAACCGCCGGTCAATGCACCCATAAAGAAAGTAGAGATGCCGCATAATCCCAGCAGCGCAAAGAAATTGTAGCTGCCGCCGGTAGGCTGTTTCTTCTTCAGCACAATGAGTGATGCCAGCATCATCAAAAGGCCATAACCCATATCCGCCATCATAATGCCGTAAAACAGAATAAAGAATGGTGCCATGTAGGGATTAGGATCCAGCGAACCATAGGCCGGCAAAGAATACATCTCTGTGACCATATTAAGCGGCTGCGTAAAGCGATTATTTTTCAGCTTAACAGGTACCCGCAGATAATCCTCCGGGGCGGGATCTGTCATCTGCCAAGCACAGGTGCACCCTCCCAGAAGCATCTCCAGTTCCTTGGTGTTCTCCGCCGGGAACCACCCTTCCAAAAGGAAGGTTTCAGCAGTCTCCCTCGTGCGTCCTTTTGCCTCTCCCCGTTCCATTTCGATGCGGGAGGCATCTGAGAGCTGCCACAGCTCCGGCTTTTGGTTGGCGCACTTTGCAATCTCCTGTTCCAACGCAACCTTGCGCTCTGCCAGTTCTGCCTGCTCCCGCCGCAGGGCGGCAAGGTTTTCTCCTGCAGTACCGCGGCGGTCGCCCAGTGCCACACAGCTCCAGCCCAATACCTTTAACGCGGCTATGTGGTCCTCCGCCTGTGAAATATGTACCGTAAGCGCGGCGTACCGGCGCTCACGGTCGGCGCTGATCTCGCGGAATTCATACAGTTCTCCCGCCGCCTCCAGTGTCTCATGTATTTGCTGCGGCAGCACTGCGGCGGGCAGTGTGCCCATTTGAATCAGCACTTTTTCAGTGGTAGCGCATTCCAGCGGCATGGTAAGGCTCTCCCAAGGAAGAAGCTGAGCCTCCTCTGCCGCCAGCTTTTCGCTGCGTGACTGCAGGGAAGCCAATTCCTCTCGGCAGCGGTTCAATCGCTCCGCCGCACTCTTTCCGTCAGCCAGCTGGCTTTCATCAGTCAACGCCTGCTCATCAATGAACGGAAGCGGCTCCAGTGCATTCTTTTCCTTTGGAGTGTGATCTGTCAATGTTTGCAGCGCCTGCTCTGCTGCGGTGTACTGCTCTCGTATCCTTTGCAGCTCCGCTGCCTCCGGTATACGCAGCTTTTCCAGCAGCGGGTCATCTGCCGCCGGCTCCGGCTCGGTGATTTCCAGACAGCCAAGATGCTGCAAACGCCGCAGCATTTCCTCCCGCTCACTTTGTAGCCCTATGAGCCGCAAGTGACGCATAGCAACAATAGCCATTAGCGTTCCACAACCTTTTCCACGATCCACCTGGCAGCCTGCGGGATGCGCTGCCTGGCTTCCTCTTTTTTATGTTCCCATTGCACGGAGGCCTCCTCCAGCGCGTGATAGGTGGCCTGCGCCGCCTGCCGTTCCGCCTCAGACATCATCTCACGCACCTCAGCCTCCGCATCAGCCCGGGCCTGCTCCCGCAGGCGATCCGCACTGCGTTGTGCCATCAGCAGTTTTTGTCTACAATCCGCGGCGGTTTGCTCTCGTATTTGATTCATTTTTTCTTCGGTCCTTAGTACCTCTATTATGGTATCCTGCGGCAACTTTTGTAACCCCCTTTTAATTTTATATTACTTATTGAATATAATTGTATAACATCTTATGAATAAAGTAAAGGAAATACTTGCGGACAATTTATACTTTTTGTGGTATGGAATCTTATGCATGGGTGAAAATAAACAAAATAAACGGCAGAGGCCCTTTTGCGGGTCTCTGCCGTTCAGACTCCATTATTTTTTGCTTTCCATTGCCAGTTGCGCAAATAACTTGTTAAAATTGCAAGTTGCGCAACTTCTTCATTCATTTTCGTCATATCATTCCCGCTATACTACACAATGATACTAAATTTCCCCCGCCTGCGAATGGATACTTTTTACATTATGGAGGATCCAAGAATTAACGCATCGCAGTTTGCTGATCCGGCTATATCATCCTCATAGATATTCATATGAGCGCTAACAACCCAATAGTATAACAACACAAACTGAATTTTGCAGCATCGTTAATTTTTTGTAAAACTTCCCCCAGCAGTTTGCCAAAGCACCCTCTGTATGATATATTTAGTATAGTAAAGTGCGGAGCCGCTCTTTTTCCGCATAATATTAAACTGTGCCCCACTGAAGAAGGAAGGGAGTGAGTGCGCTGAAGCACAAAGGCACCGCGGTACTGACCGCAAATCGAGTAAAGATCATCGAGAAAATACGGGAATCGGCTATTTCGGTACTTCCTATCGTCGTGATCGTTCTGGTGCTATGCCTGACCATTGCCCCTGTTGGCACCGATTTGTTACTCTGCTTTTTGATTGGCACTATTTTTGTTATCGTTGGCATGGGACTGTTCTCGCTGGGCGCGGAAGCCTCCATGACACCCATCGGAAACCGCATCGGTATGGCGCTGACCAAAACTCGTAACCTACCGTTGATCCTGATCGTCAGCTTTATGCTGGGCTTTGCCGTTACCATAGCGGAGCCAGATCTGCAGGTTCTGGCCGAGACAGTACCCCACATCAATAACACCATACTGTTGGTCACCGTTGGCATCGGCGTTGGATTTTTCCTTTCCATATGTATGCTGCGCATCGTTACCGGCGTAAAGCTACGCTGGCTGCTTATTGCTTTTTACGGTGTAGTGTTTATCTTGGCCAGCTTTGCCGCACCAGATTTCCTTAGTGTAGCGTTTGATTCCGGCGGCGTAACCACCGGCCCTATGACCGTTCCTTTCATACTGGCACTAGGCGTCGGTGTATCCTATATTCGAAGTGACGCCCGGGCAGAAGCTGACAGCTTTGGTCTGGTGGCGCTCTGCTCCATCGGACCTATTCTAGCTGTACTGATCCTCAGCTTCTTCTATACCGAAAGCAGCGGCGCTTTGGAGATCACTACTTCCTCCTTCGCCAATACTTCCGCCATTGGGGCTGCCTACCTGCATGACCTGCCCAAATACATGGGAGAAATGGCAATCGCACTGCTGCCCATCGTAGTCATCTTCTTCGCATTCCAATTCCTTACCTTGCATATGCCTCGCCGTAATCTGGCCAAAATCGTCATTGGTATCCTGTATACATATGTAGGACTAGTACTGTTCCTGACTGGCGTTAATGTTGGGTTCTCCACCCTGGGCGAGGTACTGGGCGCCGAGTTGGCTGACGGCTGGACGCGCTGGCTGCTCATTCCCCTTTCCATGCTGCTGGGTTGGTTCATCATCTCGGCGGAACCCGCCGTGGCAGTACTGGAGGCTCAAATCGAGGAGGTCAGCGCCGGCACTATTCCCGGCAGCGCCATCAAAACTAGCCTTTCCATTGCCATTGCGTTGGCCATGGGCTTTTCCATGCTGCGGGTACTTACCGGCATCTCTATCATGTGGTTCCTCATTCCTGGCTATGTCGTCGCTTTGGGGCTTTCCTTCTTCGTCCCCGATCTTTACACCGCCATTGCGTTTGACTCCGGCGGTGTAGCCTCCGGCCCCATGACAGCCACCTTTATGTTACAATTTATGATCGGTGCCTCCACCGTTGTGGGCGGCAATCCGCTCATCGATGCATTCGGCGTCGTTGCTATGGTTGCCATGATGCCCCTAATCTCCATTCAGATGGTCGGCTTTATTTACAGCCGCCGCACTGAGCCTGAGATTGCCCGCGAGCAGTATGGAGATGATGAAATCATTGAGCTGTGGGAGGTGAACCCGGTATGAATTACCTCATTTCTGTTGTCAATCCCGGCGCAATGGAACGAGTATGTGAAATCGCCGCTGCACTGGACCTGCCCCAAACCGTAGCCATGCTGGGGCACGGCACCGCCGCCAAAAGCATGCTGGATCTTCTTGGAATCGAATCCACTGAAAAGCGAATCATCATGACGGTGGCAAATTCCGAAAAGGCCCGGCAGTTCATCAAAGACATGCGGCAGCAGCTTTACATCGGTATCCCCGGGCACGGCATTGTCATTGCCATCCCGATCAAAAGTGTGGGAGGAGGAAAAACCTTGGCATATCTGAATAACGGCGAGCAGCAGCCCGCCCGCTATACCCCCGAGCTCAATGGGAAATATGAACTCATCGTGATTGTGGCCAATGAAGGCCGTACCGACCAGGTAATGAATGCGGCCCGCGCGGCCGGCGCCACTGGCGGCACTGTGCTGCACGGCAAAGGCACCGGCAGCCAGAATCCAAAAAAGTTCTATAATGTATCCATCGCTTCGGAAAAGGAAGTGATTCTGATGGTAGCACAGAACGACCGCAAAGCTGCCATTATGCAATCGGTGCTGCATCATGCCGGTCCTGATAGCGAAGCCGGCGCTATCCTATTCTCACTGCCCGTTAGTGAGGTCGCTGGATTTGGCCTGATGGAAGACTCTATTACCTAAACTGAACAAGAACCACAATACACCAAAAGAGCGAAGCCCTCACTGGACTCCGCTCTTTTTTATTCCTCTGTTTTCAGTAACGGTGCCGCCTGGCGATCCTCTGCAAACTTTTTGTACTCCCCAGGGCCAATGCCATATGTTTTTCGGAACAGTTTAATGAAATAACTAGATTCATAGTAACCCAACTCCCCTGCCGCCATACGCACTGTGCTTTCCGGCCAAGAGAGGATTCTACGGGCCTGCTCCATCTTCTCCATATTGATATAACCCACCACATTCATACCGCTTTCACTCTTAAAGAGTCTGCTGACATAGTTTTCGGTCATATGCACCGTTTCGCTTATCATTTCCAAGGAAATGTGCTGGGAAAGGTTTTCTTCGATATACTGTATAATCTGCGCCATTTCCTTTTTGCACAGCAATGCGGCTTTTTTCCTATCAAAGCGCTCCATCTGCTGGAGCACCTGGCCAAAATGCGCCTCGTAGTCATCCACGCTGCGACATTTTATCATCTGCTCCCACAAGGCTCTGCGCTCCTCCTCGCCCAGGTAGGCCGAGCAACCCAGCAACGCTGTTAGGCCTAAGCTGCTCATGGCATGGGCTGCCGGACCGGGTGCTGTCGCTCGCAACTCCTTCCCTCGCCCAAAAGTTGAAAATAGCTCCTGTGCGCCGGTATAGTCTTTCGCCTCCAGCAGGTCACTCAGCTGCCGGCATACCACCTGCACCGGCACCTCCTCCGAGGAAAGCCGCCGCAGCGTTGCCGCACGGGTCAGACGGCCTGTACCGTGAAACACAACATAGGGAATCGCATTCCGGCAGCGCTCCAGCTCCCGCAAAAAGCCCCCGCTATCTGCAAATTGCTCCGAGAGCAGAAAACCGCACGGCCGGTTCAGGTAGGCCCGGCAAAAACCGCTGATTCTTTGACAAAATGTTGGGGCCTCCCGTTTGAATGTCTCCTGCTCACCTGGCATCAGCACAATTGCTGTCTGATCTGGACCCAACCGAATCAATGTGGAAGCCGGTCGCCCCAGCTTTTCACACAATAGGTTATAGAATCCAGAATCATTCCGCTTATTTTCGTTCTCCGAGCGATCCAGAAAGGCCAGACAAATCGCATAGGGCTCCGAAAAGCGGATCTCCTCCACCTGCGCACCCTGCGCCACCCGCTGCATTTCGCGAAAATCATCTTCCGTCATAGGGGTGACCGGCACCGGCTCTGCGCCTTTTTTTCCAGCCAATCGTTCTGCGGCTTTTTGCAGCAGTGTAGTCAGGGATTCCGGTGAGATATCGGTTTTCACCACATAATCCATCACCCCCAGGCGAATTGCCTCCACCGCGTAGGAGAAATTTTCGTGGTTGGTAAGTACAATAATCTCACATTCCCGGTTTTGCTGCCGTACCTGCTGGATAAACTGCAAACCATCCATATCCGGCATTTTGATATCGGTAATGATGAGATCCGGCGGATCATCCTCTATCTCCAGCAGAGCCATCTTGACACTGCTGTAACTGCCGGTCACGGTATAGCCCAGCGCAGTCCAATCCACAATGGTCTTCAACGCCAGCCGGACAATCTTCTCATCATCCACCAGAATGGCCTTATACATCGCTCTCCTCCTTCCACTCGGTATAGGGCATCGTCATCTGCACTTCGGTTCCCTGGCCCTGTACGCTGTTAATGGAAAAACTTTGGTTATCCTTATAGGCCAGGTACAGACGGTCCTTTACATTGTGCAGGCCGATGCCACTCATCTTGCTGCTTTTTGGCACACCATCCTCGCCAGCTTTTTCTTGGTCAAATCCCTTCCCGTCATCGATGATACTGATATACAGCATCTCCTTCCCCACCCAGGCTTTCAACCGGATGGTGAGGGGGACATTCTCTTTTATCCCGTGGATGACCGCATTTTCCACAATGGGCTGCAGCAGCAGGCGCATCACACTGGCCTTTGCAGCTTCCTCGCTGATCTCCGTCTTCAGCACAATGGTCTCGCAGCAGCGGATCCGCTGCAAAGTCAAATAATCCTCCACTGTTTGCAGTTCACTGTGCAGTGGTGTGTAGGAATTATCCTTTAGGATAGAGCTGCGTAGCAAATGAGAAAGCGCTGCCAACCCATCGGAAACAACCGGTACATTATTCATCATGGAGGTAAAGCGCAGGCTATCCAGTGTATTGAATAGGAAGTGCGGGTTGATCTGCGCCTGCAGCATCCGGATCTCTGCCCGGCGTTTCTCCGCCTGTTCCTTTTCCACCTTATTCAGGGCCTCTCGCATTTCCGCACAGATCTCATTAAAAGCCTGATTCAAAATACCCAGCTCATCCCGGCTTTCATCAGATTGCGTAACTGCAAAGTTCACCCGCGCCGCGTCGCCAAAGGACTTCACCAGTGCATTCATCGGCCGGTCGATGGAATCAATCACAATCACCGAAAAATTCAGCAGTAGAATCGTTCCAAACAGTGTCCCAAAGAAGATACTTTGCAGTGGCTTCATCATCTCGGTGTAGGGCTCTATAAAGACTAGGGTAGCCTCCAATGCCGGCACCGTAAGGTAGCACAAAAAGCTGCTGCGCTCCTCCCGGGGGCAAATCGGTTCCCCGCTTACCTCAAATGCTGTCTGTCGAATCACTTCCCCTTCCAGCACCGTCAGCGGTGTTCCGTCATCGGTCAACAGGCCACCGGCCCCATCCACCAGCACCAGGCGGTTACAGCTCTCCTCATTATAAATATCCAGCAAGCGGGTAAACATCTGAGGCATAAACAAAGCTTGCACCGTATAAGCGTTTCCCTCCTCGTCTGTCGCATACCATGCCACAGCCAATCGTTGCTCTCCCACCTCATTTTGTGTTATCGCCCATCCACCAGATTCCGTAACCGCCAGTATCTCTTCCCCGGCGAGGCTGCACACCGTTCCATCTGTATACAGCACCGTCACCCCGGTCAAATAGCGCAGTGCCTCCTGCTGGAATAGCCCGGTAGGTTCTGTTTTCAGCACCTCTTCCGGAAGTTTTTCCTGCCCTCCGGCCAACAGCCTCGAAGGATCCGCCAAGTTTGTAAGGGACCGTTCCAACGAAGTCAGCGTCTGCGCTGCAAAGGCCCGCACCGTCTGCCGGACCGAAATAAAGGCCTTGGCATAGGAAAAAACGCTGATAATTAGAATTGGGACCACCGATATCAGAATCACCATCAGCGTAATGCGGTTTTTTATCGGCAGCCTTCTTACCAAAGATTTTGCATTTCCTTCTTCCATCGCTGTCCTCCGCCAGTCCTGTGGGCTTTGTTCTTTCTGTTTATTATAATATCCTTTGCGGTAAATTGCAAAGAATCCACTAATCTTGTCAAAAATGCCGTTTTTCCTAATAAATCCAACCATTTTCACTATTTTCTCTCCTCTGCGGTAAGAAATGAACACCCATTGTGCTAAATCCGCCAGTTTCTCTTGTCAATCTGCCTGATATTCTCATTCTATTCGCCAAAAAAGAGTATCAACTGCACAAAAGTGAACATTTTTTATTACCTTCTTTCCCGCTATAATCATAAATACAGACATTCTGGCTCGTCTGAATATCCCCATATAAGGGGGCTTTTGTAAAAGGAGGTTTTGTTATGCCAGCCGGATTTTGGATCGCAGTAGGAATACAGGCCCTCGTTTTTGTTCTTATGCTGATCGGAAGAAACAAGATCACGGAGGATGATTAAGCATCCCCACTATCAAAACAAAGACGAAGAAAAGAAGAGGTAATGAAAAATGAAATGGACGATTCTCATTATTCTGATTGCCTATTTCGTCGCGATGTTCATCATCGGACTGATTGCCAATCGGAAATCGAAAACTGTTACTGACTACTATGTAGCAGGCCGTGGATTGGGCGGCGTTATCACCGCACTGGTGTATATGTCCAGTCTAGTCAGCGCCGGTGCCCTGGTGGGCTGGACCGGTCAAGCCTCCAGCTACGGCGTATGGTTCATCTTTGCGGGATGTGCCGTTACCATCGCCACCTACATCTGCTGGCGGCTGCTTTCCGGCAAGGTCATGCGCCTTTCCAAAAAGCTGGATCTGCTGACTGTTCCGGACTTCCTGGAAGCCCGCTTTGAAAGCCGCACCGCCCGCCTAATCGCCGGACTCATCCTGCTCATCTTCACCGTACCGCTCATGGTTTCTCAGTTCAAAGCCGCTGGCCTGCTGCTCAATATGGTCACCGGCATTGATTATAAGGCAGCTGTAGTGCTGTTTGGCGTCATCGTATTCGTCTATGTTGCCTTTGGCGGATACTTTGCCGTGGTTTACACCGATGCTGTTCAGGGCGGCCTAATGCTGTTCGGCATCGCTGCGCTGGTCATCACTGCTCTCATCGCAGTAGGCGGCAATCTGGGCGAAGCCTACGCCGCCGCCAATCCCATTGGTGCCGTCAGCTGGCCCACCACCGGCAGCGCGCTTACATCCACAGCCTTTATCGCTGTACTGATGAACAACTTCTTTGGTGCACTGGGCGCCCCCAACTATATCAAGGGTTTCTATTCCCTGAAGGGCCCGAAGGAGCAGAAACGCGGCTTTATCATTATCATGAGTATTGTCTGTGTTATCGAAGTCTGCATCATCGTCATCGGCCTGTGCGGCAAGGTTCTGTTCCCCGATCTGGCCTCCCCGGATCAGACCGTATTTATGATGATCGACAGTCTGCTGCCTCCTGTCCTGGGCGGTCTGGTGCTGGCAGCGCTGGCAGCCGCTATGATGTCTACCATGGATGGTCTGCTGCTGATGTGCGCCTCCACTGTGGAAAATGATATTCTGGTCCGTACCTTCAATAAGAACCTCAGTGAAAAGCAACGCATGACCGTTGCCCGCATCACTGTACTCGTCATCGGTGCCATCTCCATCATTTGGGGCCTCAATCCCCCCGAGATGCTGGCTCTGCTGATGTATCCTGCCTGGGGTATTCTGGGTCTTTCCTTCGCGCTGTGTTTCTATGGCGGCCTGTACTGGAAGCGTCTCAATGCTCCCGGTGTCTGCGCCGGTATGGTGGCTGGTGCCGGCATGTTCCTCATTGGTTCCGCTACCGGTTGGTCTCCTCTTGGTCTTGCTCCCATCCAGATCGGCCTGATCTCGCTGATTATCGTCACCCTTATTGTGACTTACAGCACCAAACCCACCTCGGCCGAAACACTCGAAAAGTTCTTCCCGGCCAAGGTAAAAGCCAAGTAATCTTCTCACCATTCCATATGGTGTTTGACCCCCTCAATATTGGTGCAAAGTCCCCACACATGTGGGGATTTTGTGCTATTGACAAAAGCCCCGGAAAAAGTGAAAATAAAGGTAGTTTTCCATCAAGGGAGGGGAGCGTCATGCCAATTGGCTGGTGGATTGCCATCGCCATCCAGGCTGCTGTATTCATTGCCATGCTTTTGGCCCGTCGCCGTATCTGAATCGGCCAGCCACTGATTTGACAGAAAGGAACCCGCACTATGAATTACATTGTACAGGCTGTGATACTTGTCTACTTCGTTGGGATGTTCGCGCTCGGCATTCTGGGCGAGCAGCGTACCAAGGATACCGCAGACTACTATGTGGCCGGCCGCCAGGTCAATGGCTTTTTTGCCGGAATTGTATATACCACCAGCTTGGTCAGCGCCGGGGCCCTGGTCGGCTGGGTCAGCCAGACCTGGCAGTGGGGCATTTACTTTATCTATGCCGCCAGCGCCGTCACTGTAGCGACCTTTCTATGCTGGTGGCTGCTGGGGCGCAAACTCTGTACCTGCTCCCGTGATCTCAATCTTTTCACTGTCCCGGATTTTCTGGAAAAACGCTTTGAAAGCCGCACCGCCCGTCTCATTGCTTCGCTGCTTATCATTACCTTTTCCGTCCCGCTGCTGGTAACCCAATTTGCCGCCATTGGCATCCTTTTTAATGTCACCACCGGGCTTTCTTACAGTGCTGCGGTCATTTGTTTTGGCATCATTGTGTTCCTGTATGTCTCCTTCGGCGGCTATTATGCCGTTGTTTATACCGATGTTGCCCAAGGCCTTTTGATCCTGCTGGGCGTCATCATCCTGCTGACCGCCTCGGTCCACCGAGTTGGGCCATCCCCGCAGCTGCAGTATCAGCAGATCTTCCCCCACGGCTTTATCTCCTGGCCGGGTGCCGACTCCCCCATTACTCCCTCTTTCTTGGTTGCCTTCATTCTGCTCACCTTTTTTGGGGCGCTGGGCGGTCCCAATTATATCCGCGGCTTCTACTCCATCCGCAATCGGCGTGCTTTCCGGCAGGGCTTTACCATCACCGTTTCCATCGTGGTCGTGCTGGAGATCTGTATTGTCCTGCTGGGACTGTACGGGCGCATTATTTTCCCGGAAATTGATACCGCCGATAATGTGGTCTACTACATGATTCAATCCCTGCTTCCGCCGCTGCTGGCAGGCATCGCACTGGCCGGGCTATCGGCCGCCGTTATGTCTACTGTAGATTCCCTGCTGATCCAATGCGCCTCCACTGTGGAAAACGATATCCTCACCAAGACCTTTCGACTGGGGCTTTCGGAGCGTCGCCGTGTCTCCATTGCCCGTGCCACTGTTGCTATTATCGGCGGTATCTGTGTATTTTGGGGGCTTAATCCCCCCGAATACCTTGCCTTCCTGATGTACCCCGCCTGGGGTGCCCTGGGGCTATCCTTTGCCTGGGTGTTCTTCCTGGGGCTGTACTGGCGGCGGTTCAATAAGGCTGGTGCCATCACCTCCATGGTCACCTCTTCTATTACTTTCGTTGTGTGGAATGCCCTCGGGAATCCTTTGGGCATCTATCACATTCAAATGGCGCTGCTTGTCTCGGTACCGGCCACTCTTATTGCGACCTTGCTTACACCCCCACCCCGTGCCGAGACCCTCTCTCACTTCTTCGCCCCCTCCAAAGTCCCCTGATCGGGGACTTTTTCATTTTTCTTCTTGACATTTCAGTTCAAAGTGATATCATAAAGATATCATCTATAAGGAGTGACTTCAATGACAGAAAAAATCCTCACCAATAAAAAGCACGGCATGGCTATGCTTATATTCTTCCTGCTGCTCATGGCCGCAGCCATCGTTATGGTCGTCATCGGAGCCATGCGCAATATAATTGCCCTCATTCTTCCCGGCATCGTTATTCTTTGCTTTATCTGGATTCCCATGATGGGGCTTAAAATCCTCAAGCCGCAGGAAGCCTTAGTACTCACCCTGTTCGGCCACTACTATGGCACCCTGAAAGGTGAAGGCTACTACTATGTCAACCCCTTCTGTACCGGCGTCAATCCTGCTGCCAAGACACGGCTGAGCCAGAGCGGCGATGTCAAAACACTGGGTGTAAAGGCCACCACCGGCGATAACACCACCTCCATTGAAGTAGACACCACCGGCAAAAAGCTCTCGCTCAAGATCATGACCCTCAGCAATAACCGCCAGAAGATCAATGACTGCCTGGGAAATCCCGTGGAAATCGGCATTGCTGTCACTTGGCGCATTATCGATACCGCCAAGGCTGTTTTTAATGTGGATAACTACAAAGAATACCTTTCCCTGCAGTGCGATAGCGCCCTGCGCAATATCGTGCGTCTGTACCCCTACGATGTTGCTCCCAATGTAGATACCACCGGCGACGGCGTTGCCGATGACGGCAGCCTGCGCGGCTCCAGCGAGATCGTTGCCGCCCGCATCCGCGATGAGATCCAGCAGCGGGTGGCGGAAGCCGGTATTGAGATCATTGAAGCCCGCATCACCTACCTGGCCTACGCTACCGAGATCGCAGCCGTCATGCTGCAGCGCCAGCAGGCGTCCGCCATCATTGATGCCCGCAAGATGATCGTAGACGGCGCCGTTGGCATGGTGGAAATGGCGTTGGAGCGCCTTTCCCAAAGCGGCATGGTGGAGCTGGACGAAGAACGCAAGGCAGCTATGGTCAGCAATCTGCTGGTGGTGCTGTGCGGCAATCACGATGCCCAGCCGGTCGTTAATTCCGGCAGCCTGTACTGATTATGAACGAAAACCAGAAAAAACAGGTGCCGCTGCGCCTTTCCCCCAAGCTGTACGCTGCCATTGCGGCCTGGGCAGAGGATGACTTTCGCTCAGTTAATGGGCAGATCGAATATCTGCTGACTGAGTGTGTACGCCAGCGCAAGAAAAACGGCAAATATGTCTCGGATGAGATTGATGTTCCCCCAGAACTGGATGTTGAATAACAAAAAGCGGCCCGCCGCAGCACATGCTGTGACGGGTCGTTCTCTTTATGTTTTTATTCAGCATCTTGCCAGCCCTTGCACACATCCACCCAGGCCAGCGCATCGGAAAGTTCATACAGCTCCTCGCAGGTCAGTTCAATAGCACTATTGCTGCTGCCGCACGCCGGGAATACCGTAGTAAACCGCCGCAATGAAACATCCAGGCAGGTTTTCACCCCCGGTTTTACCGCAAAGGGGCACACCCCGCCCACCGCGTGTCCAACAAGCTCCACAGCTTCCTCCGGGGTCAGCATCTTGGCTTTGCAGCCAAAGGTCTCCTTATACTTATGGTTATCTATCTTGGCGTCTCCAGCCGTTACCACCAGCAGCGGTCCCTCCGCTGTCATAAAAGAAAGCGTCTTGGCAATGCGGGCAGGAATAACGCCCACCGTCTGTGCAGCCAACTCCACCGTCGCGCTGGAGGTTGCGAACTCCAGCACCTTATCTTCCATGCCCCGCGCGGCAAAGAATGCTTTCACTTCCCGAATTGACATAATGGTTTCCTCCGATATTTGCGTAGTGATGTACCTATCATAGCCCCCTGCGGAATTTTGTCAAGCGGTGCCGGCATATTTTACTGCAAAAGGTCTTGACTGCCGGCTCATTTCACGGTAAAATGTATAAGCATTCAAAAATAAATGCAGGCATAGTTCATCGGTAGAATAGCGGCTTCCCAAGCCGCGGAGGCGGGTTCGATTCCCGTTGCCTGCTCCAAAAAAAGAGACGCCATATGGCGTCTCTTTTTTTGGAGCAATGGGGAACACTTACTTTCTTCAAGCCAACAATTACAGCCCCGATTTAACGCGAAGGAAAAAACCGCTATGCTTTTCCCTTTATTTATCCTCTTGGGTCACGGGGGAAGTACTATCCTCCTTTTCCGCGGAGCATTCCTCTTCTTCCATCATCTTTTGCAGCGTTTTATTGTGCTTTCCCCGCACTTTACCGCCTTTGCTAAAACCCACCGCAAATAAAAGCGCCACTGCAAAAATGGCAAGAGCGGCCGCCGGTACCAACATCAACATGGTTTCTTCTGTCATAGCATTCTCCCCCTTTTTATCCCCCATAGTATATCACATTTCGGTTGCCTTGCAAAATTCTCGCTGCCAAAGCAACCTGCTTATTCTGCGTTTCTTGTCATATTTGCCAGTTTTCTCTCCCTCATCTGCATCGATTGTTGCAAAAAAACTATTGACACTTCCCACTGCCTGGTGATAATATTAGCTCATTAAAGCGATAGCAACGCTGTGACTACGGAGGAAAGGAGAAAGCTGCAATGAAAAAGAACTGCTTTATGATGATGGCTATGATGATGCGCATGTGCGGTATGCGCACTTTTTCCGATGCAACTTTTTCCGATAGCTCCATCACAGATTAAAAACATCGTGCCATCCAAGGGCGCGGCCATCATTTGTTTTTAACCGGGAGACTTCATCGGAAAGTCACCCGGTTTTTGTTTTACCCATATCTTTAGCGAAAGGAACCTCACCCATGAACCTGTATTACGAAGATCTGGTAAGGGCGAACCACCTGCTGGGGCGAATGTGACCTTATTCCCGCCCCTGCTCCGTTCACCCACAACCAAATATCTTGTAAGATAAAAGAAAGGACATTTACCATGAAAAAGACTCTGAAATCCGTTTTGGCCGCTCTGCTCGTCGTTTGCCTGCTGCTGCCCCTGGCTGCCTGCGGCAACAATGCCACCACCGAAACCAAGCTCAAGATCGCTATCCCGAATGACACCACCAATGAAGCCCGCGCGCTGCTGCTGCTGCAGGATCAGGGCTATATCAAGCTGAAGGACGGTGCCGGCATCACCGCCACCGTTCTGGATATCGTAGAAAACCCCAAGAACATTGAGTTCAGCGAAGTAGAGGCTGCCCAGCTGCCCAACCTGCTGCCCGATGTTGACTATGCTGTCATCAATTCCAACTACGCCATCTCCGCCGGTCTCAATCCCACCAAGGATGCCCTGGCACTGGAAGGCTCCTCTTCTGCCTATGCCAATATCCTGGCGGTAAAGGAAGGCAATGAGAATGAACCCCTCGTCAAGGCCCTCATTGCCGCCCTCTCCAGCAAGCAGGTTGCCGATTACATCACCGAAAAGTATGATGGTTCCGTTGTCTCCGTTGTAGAAAACCCCGGCGATGGCTATGATGCCGACCTCGATTACACCGCTTTGGCCGGTCAGACTATCTCCGTTGCCGCTTCCCCCGCTCCCCACGCTGAGATCCTGGCTGTTGCCAAGGAAATTCTGGCCGCGAAGGACATCACCCTGGATATCCAGGAGTACAGCGACTATGTTATCCCCAATAATGTTGTAGAGGACGGCACCGTCCTGGCCAACTACTTCCAGCACACCCCTTACCTCGATGACTTCAACGCCGAAAACGGCACTCACATCGTTTCTGTTCTCTCTGTCCATGTGGAGCCTCTCGGCCTCTACGGCGGCAAGCAATCCACTCTGGATGCCCTTAAATAATTGAAACGAACTGGGGATTGAAAAAGTATGATCGAGATCAAAAATCTGTGTAAGACCTATTCCCTAACGGATGGCAGTGTGGAGGCCCTCAAAGATGTTTCTCTTTCCATCCCGGATGGCGATGTCTTTGGAATCATCGGCATGAGCGGTGCCGGCAAAAGCACCCTAGTGCGCTGCATCAATATGCTGGAACGCCCTACCGCCGGCAGCGTGGTCATTGATGGCAAGGACCTGACCAAAATGACCGAAAAAGAGCTGCGAGCCGAGCGCCAAAGCATCACCATGATCTTTCAGGGCTTCAACCTGCTAATGCAGAAAAACTGCCTGCGCAATGTTTGCTTCCCGCTGGAACTGGCCGGTGTAAAAAAGGCCGAAGCCATCAAAAAGGCGCAGTCACTGCTGGAGCTGGTGGGCCTGGGCGATAAAGCCTCGGCCTACCCTGCCCAGCTTTCCGGCGGCCAGCAGCAGCGTGTCGCCATCGCGCGGGCGTTGGCCACTAACCCCAAGGTGCTGCTGTGCGATGAAGCCACCAGTGCTCTCGATCCCAAGACCACCAATGCCATCCTGGAGCTCATCCGGGAGATCAATCAGAAACTCGGCATCACTGTCATTATCATCACCCATCAGATGAGCGTGGTGGAATCCACCTGCCGTCATGTGGCCATCTTGGAGGAAGGCCAGGTGGTGGAGCAGGGCGAAGTTAGTGCAGTATTCTCCCACCCCAAATCGGAAGCCGCCCGCCGGCTGGTCTTCCCGGAGGGAAATCCGGAAAGTCTGCTGTGTTCCCTGCCCGGTTCCCGGCTTATCCGTGTGGTATTCAATGGGGCTGATGCCACCGGCAAGCCCATCATTGCCCGCATGGCCACCGAGATCGGCGTGGAAGCCAATATTGCCTATGCTTCCACCCGCAGCATTGAGGGCCGCACCTACGGTTCCATGCTGCTTTCCATTGAAGATAAAAACGACGATCTGGCCCGTGCCATCGGCTATCTTACACAGGATGGCGATATTACCGCCCAGGAGGTGACCCAGTATGCTGAATAATCTCTTTTCCGCTGAGGTACTGCAGGAAACACTCTCCATTGTTCAGGGGCAGTTCCTGCTGGCCTTCTGGGAGACGCTGTATGTCACCATTGCGGCCATGTTCTTTGCCGTGGTCATCGGTCTGCCGCTGGGTGTCATCCTGGTTGTGGGCGAAAAGGGCGGCCTGGCCCCCCTGCCCGGCTGGCTGATGAAAACCATCAATGTCATCATCAATCTGCTGCGTTCCGTCCCCTTCCTTATCCTTATGATCCTGCTGTTCCCCTTCACCCGGGCCGTTGTGGGCACTGCGGTGGGTACCGTTGCCTCCATTGTGCCGCTGGTCGTGGCTGCCTTTCCCTTTGTGGCCCGCCTGGTGGAAAGCAGCCTGCGGGAGCTCAATCCCAATATCATCGAAATGTCCCGCAGCATGGGCGCTTCCCCTATGCAGACCATCATTAAGGTCATGATCCCGGAGGCGATGCCCTCCCTCATCTCCAATGCCACCATCGCCATCACCACCATCCTGGGCTACACCGCCATGAGTGGTATCGTGGGCGGCGGCGGGCTGGGCAAGATTGCCATTAACTACGGCTATTACCGCTACAAGTATCTGGTCATGCTGCTGGCTGTTATCCTGCTCATCGTTATCGTGCAGGTATTTCAAAGTGTCGGCACCCACCTTTCGGTCAAGCTGGATAAGCGCCTGAAGCAAAATCACTAAGCCATCTTCTTTCTTCTTTTCTTCCCTATATAAAAACTCCGGGATCATGCCGATTCCGGAGTTTTTCTTTAGGGTAATTATCCGTTTCAAAAAGAACAAATGTTTCACGTGAAACATTTTCAGCCGCAGCCTTTAGTAGTGGTAGTGCTGCCGCTTGGCCAGCAGAAAAACCGCCGAAACGATAGCCGCCAGTACCTCGGAAACGGTGATCGCCCACCAAATACCATCGATATCTAAAAACAGCGGAAGAATGATAACCGAGGATGCTTGGAACACCAACACACGCAAAAAGGAAATAAGCGCCGAAACAGCGCCATTGCCCAGCGCCGTAAAGAATCCGGAGCAGAAGATATTAAAGCCCGCCAGCAGGAAGGAAAACGCAAACAACTGGAATGCGTGCTTCGTCAGAGCAAACAGGCTCTCATCAAATCCGACAAACACATAAGCAAAGGGAGCCGCGGCCGCAATGGCCAACGCTGTCAGCGCCACACCCACCGTAAGGGCCAGCGTCACGCTTTTACGCAGGAGATTTTTCAGCTCGGTGTAATCTTGAGCACCATAATGGTAGCTGACAATAGGCGCCGCGCCGATGGAATACCCGATGGAAATGGCAATAAAGATAAACTGCACATACATCAGCACGCCGTAGGCAGATACTCCGTCCTCCCCGATGTACTTGAGCAGCTGAAAATTATACAGCATACTCACCAGCGAGGTAGCGATATTGGACATCATCTCGGAGGAGCCGTTGCCGCATGCCTTTAGGATCGGTTTTATCTCCAGCGATGGCTTTTTCTCCAGCTGCAGCAGGCTGCCGTTCGTCCGCAGGAAGTAGATAAGAGGCAGCACACCGCCCACCACTTGTCCAAGGCCGGTGGCCAGCGCCGCGCCTGCCAGCCCCCATCGAAAGCCCGCGATAAACACGGCATCCAGCACGGCATTGGTCAGGCCGGCCGCCACAGTGACGAAAAGTCCCAGCTTTGGCTTTTCCGCCGCCGCTAAAAAGCTTTGGAAAACATTTTGCAGCATAAAGGCAGCGGTAAACGCAATGGTAACACGCCCATACACCACACAGCCCTCTATCATTTCCGGGGTAGCCCCCAGCAGCACACACACCGGGCGGATAACGGCAATACCGATCGCCGTAAGGATCACACCCAGAAAAATGGTAAAGCTCACCATGGTGGTGAAGGTATGGTTCGCCTTTTGCTTATTGCCCTGGCCCAGCTGCTGCGCCACCAACGCTGTACCGCCGGTTCCTATCATAAATCCGGCCCCGCCCAGCACCATGATAAACGGGAACACGAAATTGAGCGCCGCAAATTCGGTCTTGCCCACTACATTGGAAACAAACAGTCCATCTACTACACCATAGATGGATGTGAAAATCATCATAATAATGGTCGGCATGGTAAAGCGGATCAGCCGGCCGTAGCTGAAATGGTCGGAAAGCCGGATGGGCTCCCGTGCGCCATTTCTTCTCTCTGCGTTCATTTATTATTCTCCAGTTTTCATTTTCTAAAATTTCCGGCAATCTCTTTCTTTGCCGAATCATATGGTCTGTACCTGTGCAGACAGCAGCGTATTTTAGCATAGATATCTGTAATCTGCAAGTTTTTATTGCCTCACAGGATACGGGCGTCCCTCCGCTTTTATCGTGCCGCCACCCGTCACGGGCGGGCAGCCATCCTCCGCTTCGGGACGCCCTCATTTTTCTCTTATTCGGGGAACTCCAGCTCGCACGCACCTACCGCACGAACAGTCAAATGGGTACAGCTTTCTTCGCCAAAGGTTTCCCGCATTACCCGCAGAAAGCCCGCTTCTCGCTCTCTTGGCACCAGTGCCTGTACTGTACCGGCAAAGCCGCCGCCGTGTACCCGCCAGCCGCCACAGCCGGCCAGTTCCCGCCGGCATAGCGAAAGTGCCAGTGCCAACCCTCGTTCATTCGGGTCAGCTGGGTAGATGTTCTGCAGCTTCTCCATCGAGGATTCCCCACTGGCCAGCATCTCCTCCAGGTAATGCTCCGCAGTGGGTTCCCGCAGAGCTGCCGCCAGCCGGGGCACCCGCTCGTTTTCCTCAAAGAAATGCATCGCCCGCAAAATTGCTCGGTCGCTCACCTTGCCGCGCAGGCCGGGCAGCCCCGCGTAAAATTCCGCCGGATCTACCTCCCGCAGTACCCGGCAGCCAAACTGCGCTGCCACCGCTCTCATCTCCCGCGGGATGGCCGTGTAATCCTCAGTCAGGTCGGCATGGCTCCCACCGGTATTCACCACATACATCGTCATACCCCAGCGGGCAAAGTCGCAGGGCAGGCGCTCCACAATAGGGGCCTTCGGGCAAAGAAAATCAATGGCAACCGCGCTGCCCACCGCCGACGCGGTCTGGTCCATCAGGCCGCAGGGCTTACCAAAGTACTCATTTTCGGCATACTGGCCTATGCGCGCCAGTGCCACCGGCGGAATGGCCCCACCATTATACAGGGCATTCTGAATTTGCCCCAGCAGCAGCTCAAAAGCCGCCGAGGAGGACAGCCCGGAACCGGTGGGAACAACGGAATCGGTCACACCGGCAAAGCCGCCGGCCGCATACCCCTGCTGCCGCAGCCCGGCAAAGACACCTCTTATCATGGAGGGGGAATGGCCCCGCTCCTTTTCGTAATGGGTCAGGTCGCGCCAGTCCAGCGGGGGCAGCGGATGGCTCTTGCTGCCTATCTCCACCGGCCCCTCCTTTTGCGGAGATACGATGGCCAGCTTGTCCAGCGTAACAGCAGCAGCCAGCACCCGGCCGTGCTGGTGGTCGGTGTGGTTGCCGCCCAGCTCGGTGCGGCCCGGTGCCGAAAAGATGCGCACCTCTTCCCTTTCCCCATACAGCCTGGTAAACTGCTCCAGCAGGCGCAAACAGCGCTCCCGTTGCGGCAGCGGGTCATCGCTCACATACAGCCGGCGCAGTGCCTCATCGCAGGCGCCGCTTTGCAGGGCTTTTTTCCATTGGGCCGCAGTTGGCATCGTTCGTTCCTCCGTCAATTCAGGGTAAAGCGCATCAGCACCGGGTTGTGGTCGGAATAGGTAAACCCGGTCTGCACATTCTCCAGGTAGGTCACCGTCACATTGTCGCTTACCAGGAAGCCATCCACAATAATGGTGAAGTTCCCCTCCTCATAGGGGATATCGCAGTTGCGGCAGGTGGGCTCCACCTTGCCGTCGGTATAGTTATCACAGCGGGTCAGTCCCTCTGGCAGCATCTCCGCGGGGAAGGGCTGCGCCCAGCCAAAGTCAGTCATCTCACCGCCATTCAGCACCTGGGTGGAGTTCCCGGTAAAATCATGGTTGAAATCGCCGCCGCACACCACATAGTTGCCCTTCTGGTATTCGGCCAGCATATCGCCAAACAGCATATTCATCTGCGCGGCCCTTATTTCATCGCTGCCGCCATAGGCCGAAAGGTGCACATTAAAGAGCACAAGCTCCTTCCCGTTTTCCGTGGGCACCCGGCTGATGGTATAGCACCGGTCCAGGTCAAGGAACTTGGAAAAGCCGGTGGAAATGGGCAGGCTGCGCCGCAGCGCACCGGTGATGCCGACACTGCTGAAGGTCACCATGCTGCTGTTGGAGCTGCCATGCGGCTGTGTCAGCGGATACATGAGGAACGCTGAATGGTAATTGACGGCATCCACCTCCGCCATCTGCGGGAAAGCCGCCCGCAGGATCTCCTGCTCATCGATATGGTAGCTGCGGGTGGAGTCAAAATCTACCTCCTGGAACAGGATAAAATCCGGCTCCAAGGAGGAAACCTCCTCTGCTGCCGCATTGATGCATTCGATCACACTTTCGGGGCTTTTTGCCCAGGATTCCACCCCGCCATCCATAAAGAAGGTAAAATCATCGGTATAGGCGCCAAAGCCGATATTCTGCGTCACGATGGCATATTCCTCGCCCAGCCGCACCGCCAGGTCAGTCTCCTGGGGATTGCGGATCTCCAGCTCCTGGTTATCGGGGATGCGGTCATAGCTCAGCATCACATATCCCACATAGATAATGACCACCGCCAGCAGCACCGCCAGCAGAATCAAAAGCGCTTTCAGCAGTTTTCTCATGTTTCTTCTCCTCCCCACTTTCGTGGTTTGTTTTACAGCAGCTCCAACAAATCCTCTTCCTCCAGCGGCTCCGCCTTGGCCGTGTCATTTTCCCGGTAGCCGGTCATAATGACCCTAAACAGCTCCTTGGTGGAAGGCGGCGTATAGCTGATGGCGTTGGCGCCGGCCTCTATCGTCCGCAGGATGGATTCTTCGGTGGGGCCGCCGGTAGCGATGATGGGCACATCGGGGAACTTCTCCCGGATCTTCCGCACCACCCCGGCGGTACGCTCGGCAGCGGAAACATTGAGTACCGAAGCACCGGCCGCCAGTCTTGCCGCGATATCATAATTTTCACTGGTCACGGTGGCGATGATGGGGATATCCACCACCTTTTTCATCGTTTCCACCGTCTGGTTGCGCATGGGTGCGTTCACCACCACACCAAAGGCGCCCTGCGCCTCGGCATCCTTGGCCAGCATCACGCTGCGTATGCCGTCGGTAACGCCGCCGCCCACCCCGCACACCACGGGGATGGAGGAAGCGGAAATGATGGCGTCCATAATGACCTGCTGCGGTGTAAAGGGGTAAACCGCCAGCACCGCATCGGCATTACAGTTGCGGATGATGGCAATATCGGTGGTGAAGATCAGCGACTTCATCCGTCTGCCCATAATGATGATCCCGCTGGCTCGGCGGATGACCGAGGGCAGGGCAAGGCTGTTATGATCCCGCAGCGCACTGTGGATAAAGGCTGGGGGCTGTCTATGTTCTTTCTGGCTCATGGGGTTCCTCCTTTGGGGTTGGGGTCGCTGGGTTTATATTTTATTTATTATACCATATTATCCAATAAAAAGAAAGCCCGGAGGGTGGCATCTCTCCGGGCATCTTCCGCTATTTGTGATAATTTTCCGTTAAGACTCAGCTTAATAGAAAGTGGCAACCTCCTGCTCCGGTTCCTCAGCCGGGATGCAGGCGCTGACCGCCAACACCGGGCCGCGCTTGCCGTACACAGTGCTGTACTGGATATTCACATTGGCTGTCACGGTATACCAGCCGCCATTTTCCAGCTTTTCAGGGCTATATCCCGTGCAGGCCAGCCCCATAAAGGTGATATCCTCCACGCAGCAGGTCATCACATGCCGCCCGCACACAAAGCAGTTTTTCAGGCTGCGGTGCTTGGTCACCACACGCCCCTTAAAGCGCACCGTCTTGCCCTGGTACTTTTCCATTTCCTCGGTCAGGTCACGGTACCACACGGCAAAGTCCGCATCAGCGATCTCAATGATCGGGGCCTCAATATCAAAGGGCAGCGGGTCCTCTATCTCATCATAGTCAAAGTTGCCGTCCACATAGTCATAGCCTATTTCGGTCCGGCGGCTCACGCCCCGCACCACCTTGTGGATCTCCATTTTATCGGCGCCCACCGGGGCCCGGTTCAGCAGCACCATCTCACAGCTGGTCAGCTTATCCACCATCAGGCTGCGCATATTTGTGTTGTAGCTTAGGAAGGTATTGTAATCCGCTATCATTACTTCCTGGTAGATCATCCAGCCCTGCGGCATTTGCTCGTACAGGCGCTGCAGCTGCCACATGCCGTTATATTCTATCACTACCCGGTCCACCCGGTGGATCTTCTGCCACTCGCCCAGCTTGGCGGTGGTCAGCTCCTCCTCGCTTTCGATGGGCAGGATATGCACATTCTTCATCAGCGGGTGAGAAAGATCGTATTCCTCCTCGCCCTCCTCACACAGCACCAGCAGGGTGTGCTCCCCGGCATTAAACTTCTTATCCTCCAGCGTTTCCCGGATAAAGCGGGTCTTGCCCCCCTCCAGAAAGCCGGTAAACAGGTAAACCGGGATCTCAACAGCTTTTGCCATTCGTCAGTCCTCCGTTTTTCAGTTCAGGTGGAACAGCGAAGTCAGGGCGTCCTCCTTCAGCTCGGCGCCGATGACGCACAGACGGCCGGTGACACCAGCAGCGCCATTACGGATCTCCACCTCACCGGGAACATAGTCAAAGTGCAGCCACTTGCCGTCCGTACCGGCTACAATGCCCTTGGCCCGCAGCACCTGGCCGTAGTCGCCGGTATCCAGGGCTTCCAGCGCGGCAGCCAGCTCCTGCTTCCCGTAGGGGTGGGCGGTCTCTTTACCCCAGCTGGTAAATACCTCATCGGCATGGTGATGATGGTGATGGTGGTCATGTTCATGGCAGCCGCAGCCGCACTCATCGTCATCGTCATCCTCATCGTGATGGTGGTGATGCTCATGCTCGTGGTCATGGTCATGGTCGTGGCAGCCACAGCCGCACTCATCGTCATCCTCGTCGTGATGGTGGTGATGCTCATGCTCGTGGTCATGGTCATGGTCGTGGCAGCCGCAGCCACACTCATCGTCGTCATGATGATGGTGCTCGTGCTCCTGCTCCTCGGCCAGTTCCTCCAAAGCAGCCGCCAGGGTATCCCGGCGTTCCATGGCCGCCAGCAGCTGCTTGCCGTCCAGTTCGTCCCAAGGGGTCGTCACAATGGTGGCGGTGGGGTTCTTCTCCCGCAGCAGGGCCACACAGGCATCCAGCTTTTCTTGGCTCATGCCGGCAGTCCGGCTCAAAATAATGGCGCTGGCGTGCTCCACCTGATTATTGAAAAACTCGCCAAAGTTTCTCATATACATCTTGGCCTTGGTGGCATCCACCACGGTGGTAAAACCGTTCAGCACCACATCGTGCATTTCCAGGTTCTGCACCGCCCGGATGACATCGCTGAGTTTGCCCACACCAGAGGGTTCAATGAGGATACGGTCGGGGTGATAGGTATCCATCACCTGCCGCAGCGCCTTGCCGAAATCGCCCACCAGACTGCAGCAGATGCAGCCGCTGTTCATTTCGGTAATGCTAATGCCCGCCTCCTGCAAAAAGCCGCCGTCAATGCCGATCTCGCCAAACTCATTTTCAATGAGGACGAGCTGCTCGCCGGTATAGGCCTCAGCGATCAGCTTCTTGATGAGGGTCGTTTTGCCAGCGCCCAAAAAGCCGGAGAAAATATCAATTTTAGTCATAGTAACATCTTCTTTCCATGAGAATTATTTGCCGATATAGTATTATACTACTTTTGTCAACTTTCTGCAATATCTCAGCACTCCCCATTTCGCATGTCACTTTCCGATAATAAGCACAAATTTTATATGGTTAAAAGGGCCACAGGATATCCCTATCCCATGACCCCCCCACTCTCTTACTTCTATTGGGGTTATATTTCATCATCTTCGATCTTTTCCTCGGGCAAAACGATCCCCTGTGCGGCGAAGTACCCCAAAAGAAAATCAACAAATTCCTGCAGAGCTGAAGAATGTGGAAGATTTTTATTCCAAACGGCTTTTACTACAGGGTTTTGCGGCGGATTAAACGGCAGTACTGCAACATCATCCCAGTCTCTCACAAGATCCTGTGGAAGTAATGCACATAGTATACCTTTGGACACCGCTTCCCTAATAAGGGAGCTGGTGTTGGTGCACAAGCGGATCTGCAGCGGCCAATCTACCGGCAGCTTACTGTTCAGCACTGCCATAGGGCGCTGACGGATATCCAAGAAAGTCACTGAATCCCGCTGTGCCAGCGGATCATTTAATGAAGTGCAAAAAATGTTTGCTGTTGGATAGATATCAATGGATTCCATTGTATTAAAACGCTCTTTAATATCCAAAGGAGTCAATACAATATCTATACTGCCATCATTTAACCTTTTAATTGCATCGTAACTGGAAATCTCCAGCACAGAGAGTTTAATGTGTGGGTGCCTTTTCTTGAGCGCTTCATATATCTCCAGCGGGAAAACATTCCAGCAGGAAATTGCAAGACCCACCGTTAAGGAATGGTTTTCTCCTGTTTCCTTGAGGCTGCTGATTTGTGCCAATAGCGCCGAATAAAATCCCTTAAATTGCGAAAGCAAGTTACGGAGAGTCTTTCCATATTCGGTCAGCTCCATACCATTTCGCCCACGCACAAACAACTGAATGTCCAATTCATCTTCCAGTTCTTGTATCGCTCGCGAAATTACCGATCGGGAAACATATAATTGCTGGGCAGCAGCAGTCACATTCCCTGCTTGACATACCGCTTCGTAAAATTCAATCTGTTTGAGGGTCACTGTCATCAACTCCTAAACTCTTGATAATCTTCTGCGGGTGATTAACGATGAAATACAAATACAATATTGCATTTGTATTATAACATTAATATGGAAGCAGGCGCAAGTATCAACTGTTCTTCATGAGAGGATCATACACCATAAAGGCAGTAGCCAACAGTGTATATACCCCCATTAGGACATAGATCGGTGTAAACAGCTTTTCCCCCGTTATAATTCCCAGCATATTTAAATAATAAGCCGATACAAACCCGCCTAAATTGCTTACGCCTGTTGCAATTGCGATCGCAAGAGAAGATTGGTTGGGCGAAATATACATTCCCAATATGGCATAAGCTGATGTGATCAACAAAACGGAGGTCATTCCCATTATAGCAGATCCAATCATTAGAATTTCCGTCTGTTTTGCAAAGCCTAATATACCAGCACCTGCAGCGGCAATAAAGTATCCAAATACAAGAGTAAGCCGTTTTAGCTTATAAAAAATCTTTCCAAAGAAAAACCCAATGAGACAACCACTGGCACTATAAAGAGAAAGTGCTGTCGCTGCCACGGTGGCGCCTCCGGCATGGCGATGTTCAAACAACAATGAGATATTCATCAGGATAGGATAACTAACCAGCTGCTGCAGAAATAGCAGAAAAGCAGTAAGGGCGGTTGCGATCTTGCCTCGATGATCAAATCCTGCCGATTTAAGTAGTGAATGCCGATAACCGTTTGGTACCTCTGCTGTTACTGTCGGAGCACAGCAGCTTTCTTCCGGCTCTGGTTGGAACACCAAAAGAAGCAGGCTGAATAAACCGAGTAGATGCGCTAAAAAAGTATAGTTCCAGCCATACTCTGCCAACGAGCCAGCCACCATCTGTAAAAGAACTCCCCCGAAATTACTGATAAGATTACCATAACCCAGCATATCGGCTTGTTCTTTTCCGGTATAGTACTGCATAACAAGCGCATTTCCCAATGAGGCACGCAGACCTACGCCAATGCCAAAAACGGCACGGCAGATCAACAATACAGTAAAGCTTTCAGTTAAAAAGAAAGGTGCGATACCGCCTATCAAAAACAGAAGGATACCTACAAGAGAGATCGTCCTATAACGAATCTTTTTGCCGGCAACGGCGCCAGCCCACAGGGTAGTCGGAACGATAAACAATGTAGGCAGCGTAGAGATCAGCGCATAATTATTTGACGGAAATTGTGCAGCCAGTTTAGCCATCGCAGGAGAAACCGTTGCAACCCCCATTGATGTAAAAAAGATCGCAAGCAGTGAGATCGACTGTAATGGTGAAAGAACCCCTTTTTTTGTAAAAACAAACATATAATATACTTTACCTTCAGTAGATTTGATTAAATAGTGGTACCGAATATACTAATAGGGAAAAGCCCATGCATCAGCCGTAGGCTTTTCCCTATTGTATTCTATTGGGTCATCGTTCACATCGGCCGCAATTATCACAGTAGCCCTTTGTCTTGCAAGCTGGCAGGTGTAGTATTTCATAGAAGTCTTCAGCAGAAAGACCCGGCGTTCCGCCGTCAGAAACACCTTTTGAAGTCGGCTCCTTGGGCTTTTTTTCGTCATGGTCAGTCATGATGACACCTCATTTCATGTGAAATCTTCTATAAAAATGATACAATCGACCGTTCACTGCTGCGAATGGCAGTCGAAGATATGTGCAATCAGTGCTGCGGGGTAGCCTTGATCAAATTAGGATTAAGCTGCGCATCGCCGCCACCCTTAATGCTCTTGCTGTCGGAATCAACGATCTCTCCCTGATTCGCACCAAATTGGCGCACCCCGGAGAGATACCCTGCTTTTTCACGGGCATTTTTGGCAAGCTGGGTATAAAGACCGTATTCATGATCAACAACATTCTGCATGTAGGAAGGATCCGTATATGGGTTGCGGGGCAGCGGGACATCTTGATCGCGTGCCAAAATATCCTGAACCTTCTTGATGTTGACCTTATGCGCAGTGGTTCCATCTGCAATGGCAACGGCAGCAGCTACACCTGCGGCTTGTCCGGTGCCGACACACTGCGGAATCAAATTGACATAGTCGATCCCAATTTCATCAGCAGAGATATGGCGTCCGGGGCAAAGCAGATTCTCGGTCTTTTTGGGCAGAATCGCACGGTAAGGAATCTCGATGGGGCAGTTATCATTGATAAAGCTGATGGTGGAGTGCCATGCAATAACATCCTCGTGCTCCTGCGGGAATGCAAAATCATTCGGGGTAATGACATATTCGCCGTCCAGACGATAGGAGCAACGGGTGCCCAGCTGAGGTGCAATATCATAAAGGAACGCATTGCGGAATGCAACGGGACACGCCTTACGCAGATACTCCAACGCATTGCGCATGGTATCACGGGTCTCCATTTCAGTCTCGGTCGCATCCTTCAGGTTTGAACAGTCACGTTCAGGGTGCCAGTTGTTGATCCAGCACACATCATTGGTAGGACCGGGCAGCGGCGCCGCACGGAACCCGCAGACTTTGGAGAAGCCCTCATGCAAAGCAGCCGCGGCAGCATGATTGGTTTTTTTCCATTCGCAGAAAAGATCCCAATTGCAGCCGCCGATACGCCAAACCAGCGCAGTAGTGGCACAGCGGGTCAGCTTATCTGCCAGTCCAAAGTAAGGACAACCGGTCTGGCGGAAAATATCGCCATCTCCGGTGGCGTCGATCACGATCTTCGCCAACACAGCCTTGCGGCCCTCCTTGCTTTCAAAATACACGCCCTTGATGGTGTCGCCATCCATAATAGGACGAGTCCCCCAAGAATGGCACATCACATGGATCGAGTCCTTGTGCTCCAGCAGCATCTTGTCCATTTCAATTTTCAACTGGTTTGGCTCAAAGTATACAGATCGAACCAGTCGTTCGGGCAGCTTCGCATTGGTACTAAAGCAATCGTGAATGTTCTTCCATGCATTGACAAGGACCGGATCCTCACAACCGATCTCATCGCTGGAGGGTCCAAGAACAGCACCCGGAATGCTTTCCATACGGGTGAACCATTCCTCCTGAAGCCCACGGACATACTGTTTGTTATAGAAAGAAAGGCGAGGAACCATGATGACATAGCCGCCGGTAACATCACCGCCCATGTAGCCGTAACGCTCCATAAGGACAATATTTTTACAGCCTGCACGGGCTGCCGCTACTGCAGCAGAATGGCCAGCTGCACCGCCGCCGACAACAAGAAGATCACATTCGGTATAAACCGGAATTTCTCTCTCACCTTCAAATACAGTTTTTTCTTTTTCGCTCATATAAGGTTTCCTTTCAATAAAGAGGGGCTTTTTTTAGCTGGAGTGGGCCAATGCCTTATCGACCCACTCCATCGAGCTATGTTGAGCTATAATAATTACAGAATGTAGGTAAATGCCATGCCGCAAATGTAGCAGATAACCATGAACAGGAATGTCGTTTGAACGCCCTTTGTCCAAACAAACTTCGGGGTGATCTCGGGGCGGCCAAGAATAAAGGCTGCGTTGGTGGAAGCAGCAACGGTCCAGAAGGCATAACCGGAGCAGATATTCGATATAATCAGGATAACGTCGGGGTTGATCCCGGTGGTTGCAGCCAGATTGCAGACAAACGGCGTAACAACCGGACAAACTGCCATGGTAAGTACAAGACCGTTAGCAATCTGAGTAACAAGGGTAGAGAACAGGATTACAATTGCCATCAAGACCCAAATGTTAGCACCGCCGAACAGAGGGCTGAGAACCTCAACCAACCACTGACGGATACCAAGATTTGCGTCGGAAGTGACCTTGCCCAGCATGACCAGCGCACCGACCAGAGAGATCATTGTCCACATGGATGCTTCCGAGAGGCATTTATTAATAGGAACAATGGACTGCTTGCTGTCCTTGCGGCGGATCAAGGCGCCGATTGCACACATAAGTACCCAAATCCAGGAGTTGCCCATGAAAGTAAAGAAATAACGTCCGGGCGCTTCCTTCGGATAAACGGTTCCGATAAGAATATAAATTACCGGAATGATAATCATGGCAAGGCTTATAATCTGATCACGGTTGAAATGATCAGGGGTATTGCGCATGGCCTCTATTTCATTAAAATCCAAAGACTTCAATGGCTCCATGTTGACCCTATATACTGTCTTCATCAGAATTGTGTAAACAATCAAATAGATCATGGTGATGGAGAACATGCAAAGCATCCAGGTGCCTTCATTAAATGTGCGGCCGAAGGGCTCCATTGCAGAGTTGATCAAAGCGATGGTCATAACCTGCGGGGTCTTGAATGCAAAGAAGAAGATACCGGTGGCAGCAATGTAAACACCAAGCAGAGTCCACTTTACAAAGGGATCGTCTTTATCGTAGCCGCAAACATCACGAATGGATTCTACCAGTCCGAAGAACAAGATGTAGACGGGAGGACCACCAATAAATGCTGCAGCGACATAGGTGGCAAGGAACAGCATTACCATCGTCATAACAGGACGACCATGGCAAAGCTTGCTGCTCAGCAACTTTTTAGCCAAAACATTCATTGCACCCGAATCTCGCAAAGCCAGACACAGGGCACCGCAGAATACCAGCTGAACAGTAAAGACGGAGCCCAGCCATTCGCTCAACAAACCGGAAATGTCATAATACCCATGGAACAGAGTGGCAAGTAGCGCCATCAGCGAACCGCTGAGCAGGTCGCCGTTAAAGCATGTGATAACGATCAGTCCGATCAGAACACCCAGCATCTTCACACCGGTTTCCGTCACCGTACTAAAGGGCTTGACCACATAGCCAAATAATAGCATAAAGGCCAGACCGATTACCATGACGATCGTGTATGTCGTGTTGAGCTTGCGTTGTTGTGCCATTTTTCAAACCTCCTACAAAAATCTCAATCCTATGCCGGACGTCTACAGCATAGCTTGCAATTAGAATATAGCACAGGAAGGCACAAAATAAGCGATTTAATTCGACACAATACTGTTCATTTTTACTACAGGTGAAAAATGATGCGATTGTTGCTTTGTCTCTATTACACATATCGAGCACACAACTGAAGGGCTTGCTGCCTGCGATTCACAGACAGCAAGCCCTTTCGGTTGCTTGAACAATTTTTACTAAAATATTTTATCCAACTTCTTGGGGTCACTTCAAAATCTTACATCAATTTCAACAACTTTGGCAGGAAAGTAACCAAATCTGGGAAAACCATGATAAGTACCACCACCGCAACATAAATAATAACGAATGGCCAAATCCTTTTAAAAGCTGATGCAGCGCTTATTTTTGCAACACCGCAGGCTATGAATAGATCTGAGCCAAAAGGCGGCGTAATGGTACCAATGCACATCCAAACAACAAATACTACGCCAAAGTGGACCGGATCAATGCCGATGACCGTTGCAGCCGGTGCCAAAATGGGGGTAAGAATAACCAGAGCTGGAGAAACCGACATGAACATCCCCAGGAAAAACATAAAGATGCTGAACAGGCCATAGAACATAAGCGGTGTCTTGGCAATACCGATGATCCAATTGCCAATAAGAGTCGGAATATTATTGCGGGTAAGTACGATGGCAAAGGTTGCAGCTGTCACAATTATCATCATAACCGCAGCAGATGTGCGAGCAGCATTAACAAATGTTTTGGGTATGTCTTTCCACTTTAGCTCCCTGTAAACAAATAGTCCGATGATTAAACCGTAAACCACTGCTACCGCCGCAGCCTCGGTTGGAGTGAAATAACCGCCATAAATGCCGCCTAGAATTATGACAGGCATCAACAACGCCCAAATCGCATCTACAAAAGCCTTCCACAGTTCTTTACCAGTAGGCTTAGGGGAGGTAATCATTTTAAACTTCTTGCTAAATCCATGTGCATACAGGCAGTATAGCAATATTACCGATACGGTTCCCAGGCTTTAGTTCTTCCAATGCACCTTTGATAATGCGACAGGAAACCTCATGCATCTTAATAAAATCCTCATTCGGCTCTCCAACCGATATGGTACGCACCAGTTGTGTCCAATAGCCATTATACCGCGGAGTAATCTCCATATTCTATGGGATATTATCGTTAAGTTTCAAAAAAGTGGTGAGGTTTCCACCCGCTTCTCGATACGAGAAATGGCAGATATGTTGCTAATCACCTGCCGCGGGTATATTCTATATTGTTATGCAACAAATAACTTTACTGACCTGGAAAACAGAATGGCCAGTCATCTTTCCATTTTGGCTTCAGGATTTTGCTGCAATAACGAGTAATATAGGTATGGGACGGTTGCAATTATTTGCAGCCGTCCCTTCATTATATAAAAAAGCAGATTTCTGCATGAGGTTCAAAAGCCTCAATGCAGAAATCTGCGGGTGTTACAGCACCTAGGCGCTGCGAACTTTTCATCGGACATATTGTTGCCCTTTTGGGAGGTTGCTGTTCAAATTCCTTTGTTGAAGGTTTTTATTTGCTCTTACACCACCTGCAAAAGGTAAAATTTCAGATAGTCGGTCTCCGGAACCTCCGGCAAAATGGGATGATCCGGGGCCTGCTGCCGTGCCTCGATTTGCCGCAGTGTCACACCGGCATCCAGCGCTGCTTCCTGCAGCATTTTGCGGAACATCTCGTCCGTCATAAAGTGCGAGCAGGAACAGGTCGCCAAATACCCGCCGCGGGGCAGCAGCCTCATCGCCTTCATGTTTATTTCCTTGTAACCATGGTAGGCGTTTTTCGCGGTCGCCCGGCTCTTGGTAAAGGCCGGCGGGTCCAGAATAATATAGTCATAATCGCACTTTTTCTCTTTAGCCATCTCGGTCAGCAGGTCAAAAACATCGGCGCACTTATAGTCCAGATTGGTCAATCCATTGCGCTTTCCGTTTTCGGCGGCCAGCTCCAGCGCAAAGGCCGAAACATCTACCGCCGTCACATGCTCCGCCCCCGCCGCTGCCGCATTCAGCGCAAAAGCCCCGGTATGGGTAAAGCAGTCCAATACCCGCCGTCCGCGGGCCAGCTTGGCCGCCGCCTGCCGGTTGTACTTTTGGTCCAGAAAAAAACCGGTCTTTTGGCCCTCCATGTAATCCACATCATATTTTATCCTGTTTTCGGTAATGGTCACATGCCCGCTCAGGTCGGTTTTCAGCCCCTCCATCTGGTAAAAGCCCTTTCCCTGCTCCAGTCCTTCCAGCGTTCTTATGGCCACATCATTTCGCTCGTAGATCGCGTCAATCTGCTCACCGTCCTCCCGCAGCAGCTCCACCAGCGCCCGGTACACCCAGTCTTTGCGGCGCTCCATACCCAGGGAAAGCACCTGCGTCACCAATATGTTTTCAAAGCGATCCACCGTCAGCCCCGGGAACTGATCCGCCTCGCCAAAAATAAGGCGGCAGCAGCGGTAATCCACCGGGCCCATCACCGTTTTACGGTAATTCAGCGCATAGCACACCCTCCGCCGGAAAAACGCCTCATCAAAGGTATCATTGGCATTGCGGCTGATGATCCGCACCCTGATTTTGGAGTGATCATTCACCCAGCCGGTGCCCAGGTACCGCCCTTTATTACTCACCACATCCACCATATCACCATTTTGGTAAGCGCCCTCCACGGCGGTCACTTCCTCCCCATACACCCAGGGGTGGCCGGCCCGCAGGCTGCGCTCCGCCTTAGGGGTAACGGTAAATACCGGATATTCTCTTGCTGTCATAGTATCTCTCCCACTCGCTAAAAATCTCCCTTTATCATAGCGGTTTTTCCGCCAAAAAGCAACACTTGCTCCCCATTCGCAAAAGGTCTATAATCATGCTGTACGGCGGCCGCCAAAAGCACCCGCATGGCGGCGTCACTGCCCTTGACAGGCGCCAGCCCGCCTTGCGTCGGGCGCCAGCCTGCCTGCGGGCGTTCCTGGCCATGTGGGCGTTTTGATCGCCGCCTGTCCCCTGCTCCTGCACCACTTTATCACTTTCCCCAAGGAGGCTCCCACATGAAAACCGCCATCTGTTATTATTCCCGCCACCATGGCAATACCCTCAAGGTCCTGGAAGCCATGGCTGAAGCCGCCGAGATCGATCTCATCGATGTCACCAGCCGCATGGCCGCCCGCCTGCCGCAGTATGACCGCATCGGCTTCGCCTCCGGCATCTATTACTCCAAATTCCACGATACCGTGGTCCATTACGCCGCCCAGTACCTGCCCGAGGGCAAAGAAACCTTTTTCGTCTGTACCCACGGCTCCACCGCCTGCCCCGAAAAGTATTATACCGCCATTACCGAAGCGGTAACGGCCAAAAATTGCCCCATTCTTGGCACCTTCTCCTGCCGCGGTTATGATACCTTTGGCCCGTTTAAGCTCACCGGCGGCATGGCCAAGGGCCACCCGGATGCGGATGACCTGCAAAGGGCCCGTGCCTTTATCCAGGCCCTGTAAAAGCCGAAAAACACCGGCAGTTCGCTCCTTTGTCCCGCGGAGCTCGCTGCCGGCCTTTTCTTTTTTTTTTACGGCTTATACCGCGTACTGGCTGGTGTACAGCCGGTAGTAGAAGCCCTGCTTCTCCAGCAGGCCCTCATGGGTACCGGCCTCCACAATCTGTCCGTCATTGATGACCAGGATCAGATCAGCATCCACGATGGTGGAAAGCCGATGCGCGATAACAAAGCAGGTGCGTCCCCGCATCAGCTTATCCATCGCCTTTTGCAGCAATATCTCGGTGCGGGTATCCACATTGGAGGTCGCCTCATCCAGGATGAGCAGCCGCCGGTTGGCCAGCAGCGCCCGCGCGATGGTCAAAAGCTGCTTCTGCCCGCCGGAAATATTGATGGAATCCTCGCTCACCACAGTATCATAACCCTGCGGCAGCGTGCGGATGAAATGATCGCAGTAGGCCTCATCGCAGGCGGTGATGATCTCCTCGCGGGTCGCCTTCGGCTTGCCGTAGGCCACATTATCGGCCACCGTCCCGCCAAACAGCCAGGTATCCTGCAGCACCATGCCAAAGAGCCCCCGCACATCCTCACGGCTCACAGCGGCTATATCATGGCCGTCTATCGTGATCTTCCCGCTTTGGATATCATAGAACCGCATCAGCAGGTTCACCAGCGTGGTCTTGCCCGCGCCGGTGGGCCCTACAATGGCCACCTTCTGCCCATGCTTTACCTTCACAGTGAAGTCCCGAATCAGCGGCGTTTCTGGATCGTAGCTGAAATTCACATTTTCAAAATCCACATCGCCCTTTATTTCCTCCGGCAGGTGCCCCTCGATGGGCTCCTCCTCCGGGGCGTCCTGCATCTCATACACCCGTCGGGCGGCGGCGCAGATGCGCTGGATAGACCCCAGCACCTCGGCGATCTGCTCCAGCGGCGCGGAAAACTGCCGGGAGTACAGCAGCACCGTTACCACGGCACCCACACCCAGGGCTCCCTGTACTGTTAGGTAGCCGCCGATGAGAGCGACCAGAATATACGCCAATGCATTGGCAGCGGTAATGCACGGTGTGATCAGTCCCTGCAGAAAGATTGCCTTTGCCTCGGCGTCCTTCTGCCGCTTGTTCGCCGCGGCGTGCGCCGCAATGGTGGTCTCCTCGTAGTTATATGCCTTCGTGGTCTGGTAGCTGGCGTAGCTTTCCTCCACCACCGAGTACATCTTGCCGCTCTCCTCAAACATGCGGTGGAAATAGGTGCCGCAGGCGGCGGAAATCCGGGAAGAAATCACGATGGATAGCGGCATCAGCAGCAGGACCGCCAGTCCCATCCGCCAGTTTTCCCGCAGCATCATCACGGCAATGACCACGATCTGCATAAAGCCCATTACTGTCACATCCACAATGTTGTGGATACTGCCACCCATATTGGAAACATCCTCTTGAATACGGTCAATGATCTGTCCTGCCGGGGTCTTATCAATAAAGCTGATGGGCAGCCGGGATAGTTTATCCGAAAGCTTGATGCGCAGTGTGCAGGTATAGTACTTACTCACCACATTGTTCATCAGGACCATCTTTCCGGTGTCCACGATACTCTTCAGCAGGTACACCCCCGCCAGTGCTCCGCAGATCGGCAGCAGCGCTTCGGTCAGACCGGCTTTAGGCCGTTCTCCGGCCCAGGCATCGTACAGCAGCTGGATGCCCTGACCCAGGAGCTTCGGGGCGATGACGGTACACGCCACCACTATACCACCCAGCAGGGCGCCCAGCAGCAGCCAGCCGTAAATGGGCCGGGCGTCCCGCACCAGTCGGCGGAATACCTCCCAGGTGCTCATTTTTACTTCCTCAGTCGGTTTCTTTTTGCGGTTCATCGGCGCTCACCTCCCGTCTGGGAAAGATAAATCTCCCGGTATACCTTGCAGCGCTCCAGCAGCTCCCGGTGGGTGCCACTATCCACCAGCCGCCCGCCGTCCATTACAAAGATCTGGTCGCTGCTCATGGCGCTGGTCACTCGCTGCGTCACCACGATCTGGGTCCTCCCGGCCGCCTTTTCGGCCAGCGCCCGCCGCAGGTTCGCCTCGGTCATAAAGTCCAGCGCCGAAAAGCTGTCGTCAAAGAGATAGATCGGCGCGTTTTTCAGCACAGCCCGGGCAATACTCACCCGCTGCTTCTGCCCGCCGGAAAGGTTCTTGCCGGCCTGCTCCAGCCGGTGGTCCAGCCCCTCCGGCTGCGCTTTGATGTAATCCGCCATCTGGGCCACCGCCGCGGCTTCCATCAGTTCCTCCTCGGAAGCGCCGGGGCGCCCCATGGCGATATTTTCCCGGATGGTGCCGCTGTAAATGCCGGCGCGCTGCAATACACAGCTGATATTGTGCCGGATGGTACGGCGGCTTAGGGTGGCGGCATCACGCCCGTCAAAGTAGATCTTCCCCTCGGTGGGCAGCCGGAAGGCCATCAGCAGCTGCACCAGCGTGGATTTACCGCTGCCGGTCCCGCCGATGATAGCTACCTTCTGTCCCGCGGCGATATGCAGCGAAACATCGCTTACCGCCGCGGCGTCAGCACCCTCATACCGAAAGGTCACATTCTCCATGCGGATGTCCCCGGCAAAGGTGATATTATCATCCTCCTCGGCGGTCTCGGTCATCATGTTGGCGTCCATCACTTCACCGATGCGGCCCGCGGCCACCTTGGCATGGGGGTACATCACCAGGGCAAAGGCCGCCATAACGATACCGTTCATTACCAGGGCCACATACTGCACCATGGCAAAGATATCGCCGCCGGAAGCGGCGGAAATCCCGCTTTGCATCCGGCTGCCACCAAAGTACAGGATCGCGACCGCCACCAGGTTCATCAAGGCGATGGCAATGGGCGCCACCAGGCCCATCTTTGTATTCGCTTCAATGATATGCTCGGCCATCACACGGGTGGCCTCGGCTATGCGGCCCTGTTCCTGCTCCTCCCTGTTAAAGGCCCGGATGACGCGGATGCCGTGCAGCCGCTCCCGCACCAGGTCGTTCTGCTTATCGCAGAACTGGTCGCTGATCTTCCACAGCGGCTCCACCCTGCGGCCAATAGCCAGCACCAGCAGCGTAATGATGGGCATAGCCACCAGGATAATGAGCGCCAGCGTGCTGTCCTTGGAAAAGGCCAGCACCACCCCGCCGAAAAACAGCACCGGAATGGTGATGATGTTGCTGGAAAGCATATCGGCCACCCAGGCCAGCGTCCCCACATCGTGGGTGGAACGGGTAAGCAGCGCCGAGGTGCCGATGCGGCTGACCTCTTCAAAGGTCAGGGCATTCACCCGGCCAAAAACCGCCGCGCGCAGGTCGGCGCAAAAGCCGGAAACAACTTGGGTGCGGCACCAGGTACCGGCCGCCACCGCCCCCAGCGAGAGCAGCGTGACCAGCAGCATTCTGCCGCAGCAGCGCAGGATATAGTCCCAATCGGAGGTGTAGATGCCGCCGTCCAGGATATCACTCATGATGGTGGGCAGCAGCAGCGAACAGACGCTGGAAACGGCAATCAGCAGCATGCCCAGCAGCATTTTCCCTCGGTAGGGCTTAAGATATGGCAAAATTCGTTTCATAATTTCTCCGTCAGTTTATGGATTCCGCTCTCTCCCCCGATCTTGAAAAAAGGCGCAAAAAGGCCGGGAGCAACAGAAACTCCCGGCGAGCGAAATAGCACCTTGGTTCAGGCGGACTTACAGAGAGAGCTGCTGTGCAGGTATTCGGTTGATTCCAGTGCGGAACTTGTTCATCTTGTTGTTGTGCAAAAAGTACATTTCAGCAGCTCCTTTCTTTCATATTTGGCATCGAAAAGAGTATAGCATACCGAAGGTTCGATTGCAAGCACTTTTTCCCGTCCCTGCATTCCGGCGGCACGCCTCCGCTTTGTCTCGGGGCGCCGTTTGTGCCAAACCGGTCACCCCTCGCCCGCTCCGTCGCGCCGCCTGTCTTGTCTTTCATTCCACCAGGTACCCCACGCCAAAGCGGGTGCGGATAAACTCGGAAAGCCCAGCAGCCTCCAGCTTTTTGCGCAGGCGGTTCACATTCACGGTCAGCGTGTTTTCATCCACAAAGCTGTCGGTCTCCCACAGCCGCTGCATCAGCAGCTCGCGGCTCACTACCTGGCCCTTGCGTTCCATCAAGCACAGCAGGATGCGGTATTCATTTTTGGTTAGGTCGATGGCATTTCCCTCATACTGCAGGGTCTGGTCGGCAGTATTCAGCACCGCTCCCCGGCACTCCGGCGCCGGCAGGGCAGTCTCCAGCCGATAGCTGCGCCGCAGCATGGCCTGCACCTTGGCCACCAGCACACTGCCGTCAAAGGGCTTGGCGATGAAATCATCGCCGCCCATGTTCATCGCCATCACGATGTTCATGTTGTCAGCCGCCGAGGAGATGAAAATGATGGGCGCCGCAGTCCTCTGCCGCAGCTGGCCGCACCAATAGTAGCCGTCGTAGCTGGGCAGCTTGATATCCAGTAGGATGAGATGAGGCTGATAGGTCTCGAACTCCCCGGTGATGTTGCGGAAATCCTGCACCTGCCGCGCCTCCATCCCCCATTGCTCCAGCAGGCTCTGGATGCCCTCGGCAATGCCGCGGTCGTCCTCCACAATGAGTATTTTGAACATTTGGCCCCTCCTCGCTATGCGGTAAATCTCTCCTCCCAGTATCGCACATTCCGGCTAAAAAATCCACCCGAAGATGTTTAAGATTTCTTGATTTTTATGGTCACAAGCGGCATTCCGGGACGCTGCCCGCAGTCGACTGCCCGACGAAATCAGCATAACGCTGTCCCGACGCAAATGCCAGCAACAGCTGGTTGAGTGGGTCAGATTCAACCACCAATTGAGCCCCACAACCACAGCGTCACCAAAAAAGCCCTCTCCGGCCGGACAGGGCTCTACTTTGCGGCAATTGGCCTAATTTACAAGAGCATTCCATATCCAACAAATTCAGACTTCCAGCTCGTCCTCCATCGGAGGCAGCTGCTCCTCCGGGAACAGGGCGGCAGACTGCTCCTCCGGCAAACTGGCCACCCCCCGCAGCTTCCGCTGGATCTGCCGAGTCCTGACGCCAACCAGTTTATCCAGCTCGCTGCTGGCCTGCTCCAGCCGGGTTTGGGTCATGGTCAGGGCATCAGCAAATTTATCAAACTCGGTCTTAACGGCGCCCAGGATATTCCAAACTTCCCCGCTGCGCCGCTGGATGGCAATGGTCCGGAAGCTCATTTGCAGAGAATTGAGCAGAGCTGCCATAGTGCTGGGCCCCGCAATATTGACCCGGTACTCCCGCTGCAAAACCTCCACCATACCCCGGCTGACCACCTCGGCATACAGCCCCTCAAATGGCAAAAACAGGATGCCGAATTCGGTGGTCTCGGGCGGGCAAAGGTACTTTTCGCGGATATCCTTGGCTTCCATCCGGACGGTAAGCAGCAGCTGCCGCACCGCCGCTTGAATCGCCGCCTGGTCACCGGAATCATAGGCGTCCCGGAGGGCAGCGTAGCTATCCCCGGGGAATTTGGCATCGATGGGAAGCCAAATAAAGCTGCCATCCTCCGCAGGAAGTTTGACAGCGTATTCCACCACATTGCGGCTGCCGGGAACCGTTGCCACATTTTTGCCGTACTGCTCCGGAGTGAGAATGTCCTCCAGGATAGCGCCAAGCTGCACTTCCCCCAGAATTCCACGAGTTTTCACATTGCTGAGGACCTTTTTGAGGTCGCCGACGCCCTGGGCCAGCGTCTGCATTTCACCCAGACCGCGGTAAACCTGCTCCAGCCGGTCATTCACCAGGCGGAAGGATTCGGTCATGCGGTCATTGAGGGTTTTTTGCAGCTTTTCATCGACGGTTTGGCGCATTTCGTCCAGCTTGGCATTGTTATCCTGGCGAATGGTGGAAAGCTGGCGTTCCATGGACGCACGCACATCCTCCAGCGCGCGCGTGGACTGCTGGGAGAATGTGGATAGTCTGTTTTCAAACTGGGTGAGCTGCTCCAGCAGGGCCCGGCTTTCGCTTTGCGACTGGGACTGCTGGGACTGCATGAGGTACTTGCCGAGGGTAAGAATATCGGCCTGCACCGAACGCTCCAGATCGCTTTGCAGGCGCTGGAGCTGGGTGGAAATATCATTTTGGCAGGACTTTTTGACCTGCGTAAGCAGGTAGATGAGCAGAGCAAGGATGAGGACGGCCGCCCCCAACAGCACCCAGCCCATGGTTTGCTGATCCATAGGTTTTCTCTCCTGAATTTGGCCAAATGCGAACTGTTGTTCTTCTACGATTCCCATTGTAGCACAAATGTTCGATGATGTAAAGGGGCGAACAAAAGTTTGTAGGAGTGAACGAAAATTCTAACAATTTGGGGGCTTGACAGTGGGCAGGGTGCATAAAAAAGCCCCCGGCGAAGGGGGCTTTTTGGTGGGGCATTAGTTATTTTTTGCGGAGGACAGCGGCAACGCCGAGCAGCGCCATAACAGCGGCCGCGGCGGCTACGCCGACGAGATCATTGGCGCCGGTGGCGGGGTTCTTCTGGTCATCGGTCTTGGGGGTGTCCTGGGTAGGGCTGATGATGACAATGGTGGTGGGGCCTTCCTCCTGGACATGGGTGATGTTGCCCTTGGCATCAACTGTTACCTTGGAGCCAGCAGAAACAGTTGCTGGATCCATCGGAGGGATAGAAGCGTTGCCAGACTTAACAGTAATAACTTGATTTGTTTCAATGGTAGCACTTACATCGTAGGAAGGCTTGGGAGCGCCATTCTCTGTACGCTGGTCGCCCAAACGGATATCACCGTTGGAGCCCTTTGCAACGGTATTGGTGAAAGTATTATTCTTAATGGTGGCTTTTACAGAAGTTCCTTCGGCTGCATTGACGATACGAACAGGGGCATAATAATCATCGGAAGGATTATCAAGGCCACAATTATCAAATGTATTGCCAGAAATGTTTATAGTGAGAGCGTCGTTCTGCTTATGGTTTACATTGATAGGCACTGAACAATTAGTGAAAGTGCAACCCGTAACAGTTACAGAGCCACCTGCAGTAATATGTAGCCCATTATCAGATGTAGTATGAGTACCAGTCAATTTACAATTTTCAAGAGTAAAGTTCATAGTGCTGTTGAAATTTGCTTCATTGCGGAACATAAGAAAGTACTTCCCGTCATTTTCGCAATTTTTAAGTGTAACATTCCAAGTAACGCTATCATTGGAGGGCTGTCCCCAAACCGCAAAGTTCTTTGCATTATAAACAGTCACTGTTACAGTAGTATTCGCGGCCGGATACTTATAACCACTTTCAACAGTGCCGAAATTGTTTTCCCTCTTTTGGAAATCTGCACCATTTCCATAAACAGTTATATCTTTATAAAAATCAGGATGGTCCAGGTTGGATGCGATAGTCGCATTTTCCAAGCAATACATTGTTGCCCCAGAGGAAGCAGCGTTAAGCGCGTCTTCTAGCTTTGCAAAGTAGTGCTCTTCTCCAATCACATTATCTACATAAATAGTGTTTGTACCGAAAGAATCTTTAGTAATACCATCCGGATATTTAACATCCCCGGACAGGCCAGCTGCCATGGAAACGACAGGCAGCATGACAGCCAGCAGGAGGAGGGCCAGTGCCAGGCTAAGGAGCTTTTTCATAAGACATTACCTCTTTCTTTTTGGGGTTTCCCCTCTTTATTTCCGGCAGGTGAATCATGTCCGCGAGTAAATGAATCATGTTTGCCCGCAAACATGAAATCCCCCATATGGGGGATGCCGGTAATGTTATTTTAGCAATTTAAGCGAATAAAGTCAAGAAAACAGTGGAAGCTTTTTCATCTTTGTAGGAGTTGCCAAAAGCAAAGAGGGAAATTTATGCAAAAAAGCAGAGGCCCGGTGAGGGACCCCTGCTGGGAAAATCATTCCTCCCGCTTTTTGCGGGTGGCACGGACGATATTGAGGGCAATGATGCCCGCCACACATGCGCCGAGGAACATGGGCATGATCATGGCGCTGTATTTTTCATCGGCCGTAAGGACCTCGGCCCACTTGCTGTCGATATAGAGGGACAACTCCGGGCCGATATAGGTGTAGTAGCCGCAGTGGGCCAGGGACTCCTCATCGGGGTAGGCGGTGGGGTCGGTTTTTGTCTCCTCATCCAGCAGCTCGTACACCTTCGTATTGGGGGTGGAATAGCCGATGGCCTCGGTATTGGCAAGGCCGACCTCCGGCTCCAGCATAAAGTTGATATACATTTCCGCCAGCTCCCTCTTTTGACTCTCCTTGGGAATGCACAGGCAATCGGTGAAAAGATTGCTGCCCTCCACGGGGATGGAGAAGGCAAGATCAGGGTTGTCCGCTATCATGGTGACGGCATCGCCGTTATAATAGGGCGCCATGGCCGCTTCCCCGCCGATCATTTTATCGAATACCTCATCGGCGACATAGGCCTGAATGACCTTTTTCTGCTCCTTCAGCAGCACCACGGCCTTATCCACCTGCTCGGTGCTTTCGGCATTAATGGGCAGCCCCAAATAGGCAAAGGTGATGCCGAAGGCGTCCTTGGAGTTATTGATCATCAGGATATTATCCATATAGGCTTCGCTCCACAGGGCGCCCCAGCTGGCCACCACCGCTTCGTCCTCTACCATTTTGGTATTGTAGATGAGCCCCAGCACGCCCCAGGTATAGGGCACCGAATACTCATTGGTGGGATCGTAGGACTGGTAAAGGTACTTTTCATCGATGTTTTTCAGGTTGGGGATATTGGACATATCCAGCTTTTGCAGCATCCCCTCGGCGATCATACGGGAGATCATGTAGTCGGAGGGAACGACGATATCATAGACGGCGCCGCCGGTTTTCAGCTTGGCGTACATCGATTCATTGGTATCGTAATTGGAATAGATGACCCGGATGCCGGTGACCTCCTCAAAGGCCTTGTTGACATCCAGCCCGCCATCGGCACCGTCGGAGATATACTCGCCGCAATTGTAGACACTGATGGAATAGCCCTTATCCCTGTAGCGGCCGTAGTACTCCATATCTAGAGCTGAGGTATCAATGCCGGTTTCCGCTGCCAAAGCAGTAACGGGAAGCAGAAGGACAACCATCATCAGCGCCAAAAGGAGGGAAAGGATACGCTTTTTCATGCCGCAGGTTCCTCCTTTCGCATCATCTGCTTTTCCTTGCGGGCAGAGTAATAGTTGCTGAGAAGCAGCAGCGCCAGCACCACCACAAATATGATGGCGGTAAGGGCATTGATCTCCGGGCTGACACGCTTGCGGACCATCGAGAAGATGGTGACGGGCAGAGTCTGCGAGGAGGCGCTGGACACAAAGTAGCTGATGACGAAGTCATCCAGCGAGTAGGTGAACGCCATGAGGAAACCGGATACCATGCCGGGCATGATCTCCGGAATGACGACCTTGTAGAAAGCCAGCTTGGGGCTGCAGCCCAGATCCTGCGCAGCCTCGAAGGTGAAGCGATCCATCTGACGGAGCTTCGGGAGGACATTGAGGATGACATAGGGCGTGCAGAAGGTGACATGCGCGATGATGAGCGTCACGAAGCCGAGCTGCATTTCCGGCAGCTGAAGGAACGAAAGCGCGGTGCCGCCGATCCAGTTATTGAACTTCTGGATGCCATTGCCGAAGGAAACGAACAAAAGCAGCATGGAAACACCGGTAACGATCTCAGGATTGAGAATGGGCAGATAGGTGATGTTCATCACCAGTGATTTGAACCACTTACGGCGCATGGCATAGATGCCGACCGCCGCCATGGTGCCCAGCACCAGCGCGATGACAGACGCCGCCAGCGCGATGATCAAGGTATTGCGCAGCGAGGAGAGGATCAGCTCATTGTGGAACAGCTCCTTATACCAATGGAAGGAGAAGCCGGTCCAGCTGGCGCGGGATTTGGATTCATTGAAGCTGAACGCAATGAGTACGATAATGGGCAGATACAGGAAGATGAATACCAGACGGGTATAAAGCTTGGCATACCATTTCATATGAGCATCCCTCCTCTGTCATCATTGTCCTCAAACTGGTTCATGAGACTCATAACAAGCAGGATGAATACCATCAATACCAGCGAGATGGCGGAGCCGAGATTGGGATTGTAGGCATTGCCGAGGAACTGGGTCTCGATGAGGTCACCGACCATCATATTGGAGCCGCCGCCCAGCATACGGGAAATGATGAAGGTGGAAACAGACGGCACAAATACCATGGTGATGCCGGTGGTGATACCGGGCACCGAAAGGGGCAGCACCACACGGGTAAAGGTATTCCACGGGTTGGCGCCGAGGTCCCCGGCAGCTTCCAGCGTGTAGGGTTCAATCTTGGTCATGATGGAATAGAGCGGAATGACCATAAAGGGCAGGTAATTATACACCATGCCCAGCACCACCGCGCCCTGGGTGTAGATCATCTTGAAGGGGCCGATGCCGAAGAACTCCAGGATGCTATTGATGACGCCGTTATTTTCCAGCAGGGTCATCCAGGCGTAGGTGCGCAGCAGGAAGTTGGTCCACATCGGCAGCATGACCAGCATAACCAGCGTGCGCTGATTATTGGCATTGTAGCGGCTCATGATAAAGCCGAGAGGATAGGCGATGACAAGGCAGATGGCAGTGGCCACCAGCGAAAGCCAGATGGAACGGACAAATACCGCGGTGTAATCCGAGACCTTGGCGACATTGGCGAAGGTGAACTGGCCATCACTGGTGGAAAGGCCGAACACCGCCACCAGAATGAGCGGTACGACGACAAAAATCACCGACCAAACAATATAGGGGACGGAAGAAAAGCGAAATTTCATAGCTTTATTCCTCCGTGCGCTTCATGATATGAATATCCATAGGCGCGACATCCATGCCGATGAGGGTACCGGGCTCCACATACTGGGTGGTGTGGATCTTCCATTTATATCCCATGGCGTCTACCATGATCTCGTAGTGGACGCCCTTGAAGATGATGGATTCCACAATGCCGGAAATTTTGCCCTTATCGGCGGGAACGATCTTGAAGTCCTCCGGACGGACGACGACCTGAACACGCTCCTTGAGGGAAAATCCCTTATCCACGCAGTCAAAGTAATCGTTGGCGAATTCCACAAGGTAATCCTTATGCATGATGCCATCGATGATATTGCTTTCACCGATGAAATCGGCCACGAAGGCATTGCAGGGCTCATTGTAGATATCCTGTGGGGTACCGATTTGCAGGATGTTGCCATCCCGCATGACGACGACGCGGTCGGACATGGTGAGCGCTTCTTCCTGATCGTGGGTGACATAGATGAAGGTGATCTCCAATGCCTGCTGGATGCGCTTTAGCTCGATCTGCATTTCCTTGCGGAGCTTGAGATCCAAAGCGCCGAGGGGTTCATCCAAAAGCAGGACCTTGGGACGATTGACCAGCGCGCGGGCGATGGCCACACGCTGCTGCTGACCGCCGGAAAGCTGGTTGACATGACGCCTGTCGTAGCCGGAAAGACCGACCAGCTTGAGCATTTCCTTGACGCTTTGACGGCGCTCCTTTTCGGGAACCTTGGCGATCTTGAGACCGAACTCGACATTTTCGTACACATTGAGGTGCGGGAACAGCGCATACCGCTGGAATACCGTATTCACCTCACGCTTGTAGGGGGGCAGGTCATTGATGCGGACACCACCAAAAAAAACATCACCCTCCTTGGGTTGGATAAATCCGCCGATGATGCGCAAGGTAGTTGTCTTGCCACAACCGGACGGCCCAAGAAAAGTAATGAATTCCTTGTCCATGATGTCAAGGTCGATCCCCTTGAGGACCGGCTCGTCATCAAAATCGACTCTGATGCCGCGCAGGCTGATCAAAGCATTTTTGTTCATTTCAACATCCTCCTTTTGCGGTAAATCTGCAGGCCCTCACACCTGCCGCAGCCGCTATTGCACCGTCCCCGCAAAAGGTTTTTAGGATACCCCGAAGATTGGGGTTCTTTCAGATGGGCATATACGAGCCGCCTTTTTATTGAATTGAATGGTCAAAATGACAGATATCAATATATCATATTTTGTCGTAATGTCAATGCTAAATTTCAAGATTTATTAGAGTTTTTCAGAAAATTTCTGCGTCTTTTGGGCAGAGCTTATGATGAACTTTGAAATACTCCTGATTTCTCCGTTTTTCTCTTAATATCTTAAATTCATGTTTTGGGGGATTTTTCTCCCCGCAGCAGCGAAAAAAGCCAGGAAAGCTCCTCCCGCCGCAGTGCCCCGCAAAGCAGCAGCGCCGCCCCGTAGCAGGCCAGGTAGAGGAACACCAGCAACAGGAGAATAAGCGGCTGCCCGGTCCTGGACAACAGCCTGCCAAAGATCAGGCGCAGCAGCCACCAGCCCCCGACTGCCGCGGCCGCCGTAAGCAGCCAGCAGAGCGGCTGGAGCCGGAACACCGTGACCCGGGTAAGCCGCGCGGCACTGAGGGCGAAATTGAGGAGCTCGGTGGCGGAGATGGAGAAAAGATAGCCGGCCACCCCATACCGGGGCAGCAGCAGCCAAACAAGCAGCAGGCCGGTGGCGGCATCGATGATATTGTACCGCATATTGGCGCGGTACTCCCCTACCCCCTTCAGCATGCCATCCACGAGGGTATCCATATACATGATAGGCACCAGCGGCGCCAAAAGGCGTATGTACTGCCCGGCGGCGGGCTCGGAATAGATGAGCTCGCCCAGGGGATGGGCGAAGAAAAAGCAGGCCCCAGCGACGGCCATCGAAAAGAAAAGCCCCAACCGGTAAAGGCGCTCCAGCATGTAGTCAAGACCCCGCAGCCGGCCCTGTACCTGGGCTTCGGTCAGCTCCGGAACGATGAGATCCGCAATGACGGCGATGAGCGCTGCCGGGAACAGCAAAATGGGCAGAGACATGCCCTGTATCACGCCATAGGCGGCCAGCGCCGCCTGAGCCCCGCCGCCAAAAAGGCGAAGCCCCCGCGGGACAAGCAGGTGCTGGGCGGTACTGAGCGCCGACCGGGCGTAGCTGCTGAGGGAAAGCGGCACCGTAATACGCAAAAGAGACGGCAGCATAGGGGTGCGGCAGCGGCCCTCCCGGCGAGGGAGGGAGGCAAGCAGCAAAAGCAGCAGCGCCAGGAAGGAAAAGACCTCCGAGGCGAGCATACCGAGAGTAAGGGCGCCGCAGGCGTACTCCAGGCCGTAGCCGCCCAGCCGCAGCAGCGCCAAAACGGTGCAGCCGATGCGGATGAACTGCTCCGAAAGCTGAACGAGGGACATTTTGACCGACTGGTGCATGGCAATGAAGTAGCCGCCCATGGCACCGGACGCAGCAACAAAGGGCAGGGCGAATGCCAGCACCCGCAGGGAGAGGATAATGCGGTCATCCCCAACCCAGGCGGCCGCCGCAGGCGCCAGATAATAGAGCAGCAGTAAGGCAGCCATGCCGAAAAAAGCGGCATATCCCATGGCGCAGCCGGTGGCCCGGCGGATGGCGGCGTTATCGCCTCGACCGGTCTGCTGGGCAATGAGCCGGGTGGCGGCCAGCCGCACGCCGGAGACCGCCACGGTAGTGGCAAGGGTATAGACCGACATCACCAGCTGAAAAAGCCCAATGCCCGCAGCACCGATCTTGCCGGCGACATAGACCTGGAACACCAGGGCGATGGTGCGCATCAGCAGGCTGGTAGCAGTCATGGCGGAGGTATGCAAAAGGAGCTGTTTGGCACGGCGCATATGCGGCTCTCCCCTCCCCTTTTGCGGTATCTCCTTTTATCTTATGGGTGGATGGCGGGAAATAGACGGGCGAGGCGCAGAAGGAAGGTGCGGCCGCAGGCCGTTTCGCCCCTTGGGGCGAAACACACGGGCAAAGCCTGTGGCGGCGGTGCGGAGCGCCGCCGGGCCTGCGGCCGTATTCAGTAAATGGCATAAATTCGGCCCAGGAAAAGGCGGTGGCAGCTACTTTGGCGCGCGAAGGGTGAAGCGATGGTGCAGCAACCCCAGCAGGGCCAGTGCACCCAGTGCTCCGCAAATAGGGTAAACAGTGCCGATGAGCTTCCCGAAGCCGAAAAGGCTGCACAGCCATGCGGGGATAGCCAACAGAAGGACAAAGCTGAAGCGGCGGTTCGCCATGGTGGAAAAGCGAACCATGCAGTAATGGCGGAGAGCAACGGCGCAGGAAAGCGCGGTACCGAGCATGGCACAGAGCAGCAGCACCCCATAGAGGTAGTACCAGCCCCCGCCCAGCGCACCGGCAGCGGCCAGCATGGGCAGCGGCGCCTCTACCACGGTGGGAAGCGTCTCCATGGTGAGGAATATGCCCAGTGCGATGGAAATGAGAATAATGCAGCCAAGCAGTACTCCCCACCAAACTGTGCGGCGGGAGCGCAACTCTTTCCCGACGGGGGCCAAAATACCGATGGAGGAAAAAAGATTATAACTGACAAAAGAGCAGGCGGCAATAGCCCAGTGGGAAAGCAGTGGGCTGACGGATGGGACTGCAGCAATGGTAAGCTGCCAGCCGCAGCGGCGCAGGGTAAGCGCGCTGACCAGCACCGAGCAGATAACCAGCAGCGGCACCACGGTGGAAAAGACATTTACCATGCCGGAGGTGCCGGTAAGGGAAAGCAGCGAAACCAAAAGGCAGAACGCCGCACTGCACCAAAGGGCGGAGGCACCCAGTATCTGCGCGAAAAGCGCCCCCACCCCGGCCGCCATGATGACCAATATCCCGAAGAGGAAAAATAGCTGCAGTAGCCCAACGGCATCCCGCAGGAGCGGGATAGGGCGGCGAATCACAAGGGCATCGGTTTGGTCACAGCCGGTGCGCTGCACCAGCCGCAGCAGCAATACCCCAAAGAAAAAGGAGAGTGCCACCGCCAGCAGCAGGCCCGCTATCCCCTGCCAACCAAAGCAGCCAAAAAACTGCCACAGCTCCTGGCCGGAGACATAGCCCGCCCCCAGGTAACAGCCCGCAAAGGTAAATCCCAGCCGCAGTGCATTCTCTTTCCGTTTCATCAAAAAAAGGACGCCCCCTATCGAGTCATGTATGGTGTGCGTCCTTTTCTTTCGTATTCATTTTGCTTTTTGTTCTATCCGCCAAAGCGTTCCACGGTGATATAGAAACGGCCCTTCTTGGAAAGGCCTCCGATCTCCCTTAGAATAAGCCTGCCCTGCCCGCGCACCGAAAGGATATCTCTTTCGGCAAGCTGTCGGTCAGGCTTTAGGCACTCGCAGCCATTCAGGCTGACCCGCCCGGCGGCGATGAGCTCCGCGGCTCTCCCCCGGCTGATGGAAAAACCGCTGCCAAGAACGGCATCCAACCGCAGTGAAGCGACGGTATCCCGGATGGTCTTTCCATCGGCAGCTGGAATGCGCAGCTCCGAAAGGGGGATCTCCACCGGATGCAGACCGGTGCGGCCGGCGCTCAGCCAGTTATCCCGCAGGAAGGGAATGCACTCCCGCAGGGCAATGACATCGCAGCCGTTTTCTCCCACTAAAAGGTCGCCCAGCACCTCCCTGCGGACACCCTGTGCCATCAAGCTGCCCAGGATGTCCCGATGGGTAAGCGCCGCGCCATGGCCCCAGCTGACCCGGATAGCTCCAAAGGGCAGCTCCTCTTCCGGGATGTTATCCGCATCCATATAGTCCGGTAGAAAGAGAAACAGACAGCGCTCGGCATCGGGGTGCCCCCCCATTATCCTATGCAGGGGCGTGCCGCAGCAGACTACCACCTGCTGGGCAATGCCGCGCTGGTGTGTGGTAAGAAACATGGTATGGGTCAGGCGGTTCTGACGGGCACACTGTTCCAGCTTATCCGCCACCTGGGCGGCGGTCATGCGGTCTTCTCCGGAAAATGCTCGGAGAAAATCTCGGTCTTTGGACATGGGAGTCTCCTTTGGAGGGTTTGATGGGGTGGGACGGCCCGCATGGCAAACCGCCGCAGGCGGTTTCGACGGCGGAGCCGTCGGTTTCGGCAAAGCCGAAACGCCCTGCGGGCCGTATGCCTGCGGTTTGCAGGGGGCTGCGGGGAGAAAATGCCGCCCGCTTTCGTCTTGCATCTTACCATACGGCGGGGCAGAATGCAAGAAAGGCAGCGCCCCATCACGGAGAACCGCCTTTCTTGTATGGAAACTGTACCAGAAGAAAGCAAATTTAGCTAAGGGTAGTGCCGGTGGCAAAGCTGGCCACGATGATGATAATGATGCTGATGGGAGCCAGGTACTTCACCAGGAAGCTGTATGCCTTCTTCAGACGGAAGGGCTTGCCGTCCAGCTCGATCTCGCGGATGGCGTTCTGGGGCTTCCAGGCCCAACCGACAAACAGGCAGGAACCCAGTGCGCACACAGGAATCATCAGACGGTCGGTGAGGAACTCCATAAAGTCGCCGAAGATGGGGGTGGTAAGACCATTCTTGAAGTCGAACCAGATACCCTTGATATCAAAGGCGGCCTGAGAGCAGGTATAAATGGTACCAAGGAGGAACATCACCACGCACAGAATGATGGTAGTGGGGGTGCGTTTCCAACCAAAGCGCTCAGTAGCGAAGGCAACAACGCCCTCCACTAGGGAAATGCAGGAGGTGAGCGCCGCGAACAGCAGCAGCATGTAGAACAGGATGCCGAAGAACTGACCGCCGGGCATCTGCTGGAACACACCGGCCAACGAAGAGAACGCAAAGCCTGCGCCCTTGCCAACGCCTTCTGCGCCGAGGGTAGCAAATACGGCGGGAACAATGATAAAGCCGGCAATCAGGGCTACCAGGGTGTCCATACCACAGATGATAGCGGCGTTTTTGGCGAGGTTTTCTTCCTTTTTAACATAGGAGCCGTAGGTAACCATAATAGCCATACCAAGGCTGAGTGAGAAGAACGCCTGCCCCAGGGCCGAAAGCACGGTGCTGAAGGTGACTTTGCTCCAATCCGGAATCAGCATATATTGCAGGCCTTCCCCGGCGCCGGGCATGGTAAGCGCCCGGATAAGCAGAATAATGAGGATGACAAACAGCGCCGGCATACCGATCTTATTAAAGCGCTCAATGCCGGATTCCACGCCCTTGACGATGATGAAGCAGGTAATGCCCATAAAGATACCCGCGAAGATAACTGCAGTCAGTGGGAACCATGTTTCCCCGGTGACGGCATTGTAGCCCAGCAGCGCATAGAAAAATCCCAGCGGATCGGCGTAAACCTTGGTGGGCTCGGTGGCGTAGCTGGCCACATAGCGCAGCACCCAGCCGCCTACATGGCAGTAGTAGCTGGTAATGATAAACGCCACGATAACGCCGAACCAGCCGACCCACTTGTAGCCAGGGTGGCCCAGCTTGCCGTAGCTATCGATGGCATTGGCCTGCGCGCCGCGGCCGATGGTCAGTTCCGAGAGCATGACCGGGATGCCAATGAGGAGTACGATAGCAAGGTAGATGAGGATGTACGCTCCGCCGCCGCCTTCGTAGGCCTTGCCGGGGAACTTCCAGATGTTGCCGAGGCCGACGGCCGAACCGGCTGCTGCCAGAATAAAGCCGATCTTGCTGCCCCATTGGGCTCTTTTAGGTTCCATAGTCATTTTCTCCTTTTCTATGCACACTGTGGTAATTGTTCCAATCATAATACAATTTTTAATGGATAGCAACAAAAATTTTAATGGATTGTAAAATTCCGTCGTTTGTGCTAAAAAACGGAGCTTTAATGGGTATTATTGTGCATGTTAACGGTGTTTTCTGCGCCGCTATTATACATATTGCATAAATTCAATTTATCAATTTTATTATAATAATTAAAATTTATAATTATTTAGGGCAGCAAAAAGCACCGGCTGGAACCGGTGCTTTGATTTTTTAGGCATGGTAGAGTTTCTTGGTCTGGTATTTCGGCTCACAGGTCAGGTTGACCCCCAGCTTGTGATAAACATTCTCATCCACGCGGGAAAGAATCACACTGGCATGGGCCTCACACCCGCGCAGCTTACTCAGCTGCTGCATGGCCAGTGCTGCAGTGGGGTTGGTAGCGGCGCATATGGACAGTGCGATAAGGATCTCATCGGAATGCAGGCGAGGATTGTGGTTGCCAAGGTAATCCACCTTTAGGCGCTGGATAGGCTCGATAATGATAGGCGACAGCAGGTGCATCTCATCATTGATGCCGCCCAGCTCCTTCAAGGCGTTGAGCATGAGCGCGGCGGAAGGCCCCAAGAGAGAGCTGGTCTTCCCGGTGACGATGCGGCCATCGGGCAGCTCCAGCGCCATCGCGGGTTGGCCGGTCTCCTCCGCTTTGGCGCAGGCGGCGGCCACCACGGGACGGTCGGCGGACGATACATTCAGCTGGTTCATGATGAGCTCCTGCTTGTGGATCTCAGCAGGCTCGCTGAGCCCCTGACGCACCAGGCAGGCGGTGGCATAGTACCGGCGGATGACCTCCTGCTCGGAAGCACGACGGCAGGCATCGTCATCTATGATGCAGTTGCCCGCCATATTGACGCCCATATCGGTCGGACTTTTGTAGGGAGAGGAGCCGTAAATGCGCTGGAAAATGGCATTGAGCACCGGGAAGATCTCGATATCACGGTTGTAATTGACGGTGGTGACACCGTAGGCTTCCAGGTGGAAAGGATCAATCATATTGACATCGTTGAGGTCGGTGGTGGCGGCCTCATACGCCAGGTTGACAGGGTGCTTGAGGGGGAGGTTCCAAATGGGAAAGGTCTCAAATTTGGCATATCCGGCCTTGACCCCGCGCTTATTTTCGTGGAAGAGCTGGGAAAGGCAGGTGGCCATTTTGCCGCTGCCGGGGCCGGGGGCCGTAACTACCACCAGCGGGCGGGTGGTTTCGATGTATTCATTCTTGCCAAAGCCATCATCGCTGACGATGAGCGGGACATTGGAGGGATAATCGGGGATGATATAGTGGCGGTAGACCTTGACACCCAGGGTCTCCAGGCGCTTCTGGAAGGCATCGGCGGCTGGCTGGGCATGGTAATGGGTGATGCAGACGCTGCCCACATACAGGCCGATCCCACGGAAGGCATCGATGAGGCGCAGGACATCCAGATCGTAGGTGATACCCAGATCGCCGCGGCGCTTGTTCTTTTCGATGGCATCAGCGCTGATGACAATGACGATCTCTGCGGAGTCCTTCATCTGCAGCAGCATTTTCACCTTGCTATCCGGCGCAAACCCCGGCAGCACGCGGGAAGCGTGGTAATCATCAAAGAGCTTACCGCCGAATTCCAGGTACAGCTTACCGCCAAACTGACCGATGCGCTCCCGGATCTTATCCGACTGCATTTGCAGGTATTTTTCATTATCAAAGCCGATTTTGAACATGATTTCCTCCTCGTATTATCCTCTGTCACTGCGTTTTTATCGGGGACTGCCGCCCATCGCCGGCAAAAATAAAAAAAGCGCCTTTTGCGAGGCGCTTCTTTTGTTCCCCCTTTGGGGGAGCCCTTACGATTATATCATTAGTGGGCGGGACATGGCAAGTGGAATCGCGTATAATTTATCCCGAAAATTTTAGCGAATAGCGCCAAAATCCATTACCGCGGCCATTTTTGCCGGCCGGAGATGATAACGCCGCCAATGATAAGCAGCGCCCCCACAATGGCCGTCCAGCTCATGGGTTCCCCCAGCAGGAAATGGGAGGCCACTATAGTGATAAATGGCTGGAGATAGATATAGTTATTGGCGTGAACGACCCCCAGCCGGTCGATGACGACATTCCACACGGCAAAGCAGATGGCACTGCCCAGCACCGCCAAAAACAGGATGCAAAACAGCAGCTTGGGCTGTGCCAGCGGGGTAAAGTCGAAGGAAAGCTCGCCGCGGGCAGCCAGCAGCGGCACCGAGGTAACCGCACCGTACAGGATGACCCGACGGGCCAGCAGGGTGCTATCCACCCGGCCGGAAAGCCGCTTGATAAGGACGGAATAGCAGGCCCAACTGGCCGCCGCCAAAAAGGCCAGCAGATCGCCCACCGGGCTGAGCTTGAGCACCAGCGCGCCGTTGAGCACCACCAGCACCACACCACTCATGGCCACGGCAAAGCCGACCCAAACGGTGGTGTGGAGCTTTTCATCCCTGGTAAAAAAGTGCGCCAGGATGGAGGTAAGGATGGGCGCCATCGCCACAATGATGCTGACATTGGCGGCAAAGGTGTGCTTCAGGGCGGTGTTTTCGGTAAAGAAATAGAGCGTGCCGCCCAAAATGCCCAATAGCAGGAAGGTCAGCTCTCCCCTGCCCTGCCACGGCAGCGGCCGAGGGCGCAGCAGCCACAGCACAAAGTAGGCAATGACAAAGCGCATGAACATCACCTGCGCCGGGCTGTAATAGGCAAGGAGCTCCTTGCTGCAAACAAAGGTGGTGGCCCAAATGGCGGAAACCATCAGCGCCATCAGGTGGGCAAGCAGACGGGAATGGGACTGGGAAGCGGAAACAGTAGGGGGATTTGCTTTGGGGTTCATAGGGGTAATGTGCATCTCCTTAAGGGTTGCCCTGCGGCCAAATGACCGAAAGGGCGCTGGTTGTGGGGTCATAGTCCTCCTGCAGGCGCTGCTCCAGCTCCTCCACTGTGGTGGAACGCAGGATCTCCAGGGGGTAGTAGATATCTTTCATACCGGAAAAATGGGCGGCGGCCATCAGACCTGCGATGGATTCCGCACGGCCGTAAAGGCCGATGGTGCGGCCGTAATTGGCACGGCGGCAGCGGGCAAAATCCTGCGGCGGGATGCCCTGCCGCTGCAGGGTGGTCACTCGCTCACACAGGGCTTCATAGACAGCCTGTGGCTGACGGCTTTCGCCGTCAAACATCGCACAGATAAAGTCGCGTCCCGCCATCACCTCGCTGCCAAAGGTAGCGTTGATCTCGCCCGCCTCGTACAAACGGCGGTACAGGTCGGTCGTTTCGCCGCAGATGAGATCCAACAGCAGCTCATCCAGCAGACGGTGGCGCATATTCTCCACCTCGCCGCCCGCCGCCTTAAAACCGACCTGGAACATCGGTGTGGCAATGGGCATTTTCTGCTCGCAGTAGTGCTCCCGCACCGTTCTTGGCTCCCGGATGATAAGCGGACTGGCCGCGGTCTTCGCTGTGGGGAAATATTTTTCCGCCAGTTCCAGCACCGCGTCCTCCTCAAAGCACCCGGCAACCGAAAGCACCATATTGCCTGGGCAATAAAAACGCTCGTAGCAGCGGCGCAGCAGGGCGGCATCTATGTGGGCGATGGATTCCTCCGTCCCGGCAATATCCTCCCGGATGGGATGAACATGGTACATGGCCTGCAAAAGGTTCGCCGTGACCATCCACTCGGGGCTGTCGCGGTACATGCGCAGCTCCTCGGCAATGATCCCTCTTTCCCGGCGGACGGAAGGCCCGGTAAAATAGGGCGTCGCTACAAAGTCCAGCAGCACCTCCAGCGCCTTGGAAAAGTTTTCGGTACAGCTAAAGTAGTAGGCCGTCTTATCAAAGCTGGTAAAGGCATTGGCGGAAGCGCCCAGCGCGTCAAAGCGCTGCATGGCGTCTCCGTAGGGGCAGTCGAACATCTTGTGTTCCAGGTAGTGGGACACCCCGGCGGGCAGCGATACCTCCCGGCCCCGCACCCGGTAGCCGATGTCTATGGAGCCCACCCCGACGGTGAGCATGGCATACGCCGTTACAAAGCCGGGCATCCGGCACATCTGCACGGTAAGGCCGCTGGGCAGCACCATGGTGCGGGTGCTTTGTCCCAGCAGCTCGGAGGTATGGCGTTCATCAATCCTCATCGCACCCATCCTCCTTCCCTACGGCCTGCAAAAAGAACACGGTATCCAGTGTAAGCGCTGCCGCGGCGGCCGCCACCTCTTCCGCGGTAATGGAGGCGATCTCCTCCATATCCTGCTGCGGCGTGATGGGATCCCCCTGCAAAAGCCCGCTGAGATACCAGCCCTCGGTGCGGGCCAGGCTATCCCCAATGGAGCAGAGCGAGCTTTGGAACGCCAGCTTGATGTGAGAAAGCTCCTGCGGGGTGATATGCCCGGCGGCCAGGTCGGCTATCTCGGCCAGGATAGCGCTTTGCAGCCGCTCCCGGTTGGCCTCCTCCAGGCCGCATTCAATAAGCAGTATGCCGGTAAGCAGGTTGACCCGCGCGCCGCAGTAATAGCAGCAGCCCAGCCTTTCCCGTACATTGGTAAAAAGCCGGGAGCCGGTGCTGCCGCCCAGCAGGGCGGTCATCACGCGCAGGGCGGTACGGGCCCGGCGCTGCCGCGGCAGGCCGGTGCGGAAGCCCAGCACCAATTTACTTTGGCTCATGGGCAGCTGCTCGGCCAGCTCCGTTACCCGTTCCGCCCGTAGGGGGAGCCGCTGCGGAGTAGGACAAAGCGGTGTGCGCTCCACCCCGTCAAACAGTTTGGTAAATACCTCCTCGGCATAGTCCGGGCTGCCGCACCCGCTAAAGAAGATCTCTATGCGGGCCGTGCGGATCAGCTCCCGGTAGCGGCCATAGGCCTCCTTCGGTGTGGCAGAAAGCGTCTCCTGCACCGTACCGTAGCGGGGCAGCGCAAACCGACAGCCCCGGCCCATCTCAGCCGTGCAGCGCTGGGCCGCGTAGCTGCGTTTATCGTTGATCTCCGCCTCAATGGTATCAATAAGGTACTGCTGCTCCAGCCGGAAGGCCTCCTCCGGGAAGGCATTGCCCTCCACCTTCGGCTCCAGCAGTATTTCTCCCAGCAGCTCGGCGCAGCCCCGGCTGATGCTCTCCCCCTCCAGTGCAAAGCGGTCATCCGCCCCGGCAATGGAGAAGGTGAGCAGCTGGTTTTCGCCGTGGCGGGAAATATCGGTATCCAGCACTGCCCCGTAGAGGTCCGCCAGGCGGCATTCCAGCTCGGTCATATCCCGGCAGCGGCGGCTGCCCATACGCAGCAGGTATGCCGCCAGCACCGCCGCGGAGGTCTTCCCCTCCGCCAGCGGTGTAATAATAGTGACTGATATGCTGTTGTGGTAGAATTTAGGGTCGTGAATGCGGGAAAACCATACGCCATCGGCGATGGCGCGGCGCTGCAGGGGTCCTGTCATATGTATCTCCTGGGGGTGAAATTTTATCAAAGGCCCGTCCCATCAAAGGGCGGGGTGTAGGCGGCATCGGCGGAAGAACGCTGCTGGGTATAGCCCAAAAAGCCCAGCTCCTCCGCCCGCTCGCAGGCCTTGCGGTATTCGTAGGTAAAAATGGGGCGCTGCAATTCCCGGATGGCAATACCGGCAGGCGGAGTATACTGGCTCATCAAGCTCAGCCGGATATCCTCCGGAGAGAAATTATCCGCCAGCCAGTTCAGCAGCCTTAGGCTGTCCTTATGGGCTCCCGGCAGCACCAGGTGCCGCACCACCATACCGCTTTGCAGCATGCCGTTTTCATCAAAGCGCACCGGCCCCACCTGCCGGAACATCTCCCGCAGGGCCTGGGCCGCCACGGCAAAATAATCCGGCGCAGCAGAATACCGGGCGGAAAGCGCGCTGTCGTAATATTTCAGGTCGGGCAGGTAGATCTGCACCCTGCCCTCCAGCAGCCGCAGTATTTCCACCCGCTCGTACCCGCCGGTATTATACAGTACCGGGATTGCCAGGCGTTCGCGGCACAGGTTCAGTGCTTCCAAGATCCACGGCAGGTACTGTGTGGGGGTAACCAAATTGATATTGTACGCCCCCTGCGCCTGCAATGCAAGGAAAACTTCCGCCAGCCGTTCGGTGGTGATCTTTTTCCCCTCGCCCCCGTGACTGATGACGCCGTTCTGACAAAAAACACAGCCCAGCGTACATCCGCAGAAAAACACCGTCCCGGAGCCCCGTTCGGGGTCCTCCCCGCTGATGCAGGGCTCCTCCCACCGGTGGAGAGCGGCCCGGGCGGCGCGCAGGGTATTCCCCGCCCCACAGCGGCCAGTTTGGGTACGGCGGTCCGCCCCGCAGCGGCGGGGACATAGTTCGCAATGTTCGGGGATTAGTACCGCCATACACTTTACCGCCTTTCAGCACAATGCCGCAGGCAGTCCTGCGGCATCGTGAAATTTAAGATAATAAATTTATTTTGCGATGATGCCATCAAATGCCGCCCAGGGCAGCACACTGTAACCATCGCACACCGTCTCCCGGCTGATGCCGCGGAGATTCTTCAGCAGCTCGGAAAAGTTGCCGCTGATCATGGTTTCGGTCACGGCGCCGACCAGCTTGCCGTCTTTAATGAGGAAGCTGTTCTTGGCCACGCCGTTAAAGTCGCCGCTGGCGCCGGGCTGGCCGCCGGAGAAGCGGTTGATAAGAATGCCATTTTTGATCCCGGCAATGATCTCCTCCAAACTCTGCTCGCCAGGATGCAGGAAGTAGGCGCCGCTCTGGTTGGCAGCGCGTTTCTGGCCGGTCTTGCGTGCCGCGTATTCGGAAAGGCAGAAGCTCTCCAGCACGCCATCCCGCAGAATAACGCCGTTTTCGCTCTTATAGCCATTGCTGTCAAAGCGTTCACCGCAGACGATGCGATCATCCAGCGGCCTTGTTTCCAGCGTAATGCCGCTGGAGGCGACCTTTTGGCCCAGCTTATCCTTCCAGATACTCGTATCACTGATGAGGGCATAATCCCCAGCATAGCAGCCCAGCGCGGTGCCCAGGAATTCTCCCATAAAAGCCGGGCTCACCAGCAGCGTCCCCTCAAATTTCTCCGGAACAGGCGCGGCGGTCAGGTCAGCCTCGGCATCCCGCAGCAGGCGGCGCATCATGCCGGTCTCCATCAGGGGTTGGTCCAGCCGGTCGGTCAGGTAGCCGGTGCCGTTAAAGGAACCCGCCTTCTCCCCCTCGTGGGCGGAAAACATAGTGCTGATGATGTACCCGCCGTTCTGGTAGCGCATCTCCACACCGTTGGTGTTCATCAGCAGGATGTCGTCGTGGTCATATTTTGCGATGAGCTGTTCCATATTGATCTTGGGATACTCGGTGTGCAGGGTATCCATGTACTCCTGCAGCCGGTCAAAGAGCTTATCCCGGTCGGGGGTAAGCACCCCGGCGGTGAAGCTCATATTCTCTGCCTTGGGCGCGATGGATTCCGCTTCATCGGGCTGGGCCGCCATCACCGCCGCCATGCAGTCCTTTACCGCGGCGTCTATGGCTTCCTTTTCGCAGGAATTGGTGTGAATATTGCCGGTTTTCTGCTCCTTGATCGCCTTGAGGGAAAGTCCGCTCTTAAAGCCGGAGCGCATGAGGCTGAATTCCCCGCCATCAATGTTCAGTTCGTCTATCTTGCCGCTGGTCACAATCACGGCGGCGTCATCGGCGCCGGCCTTTTGCAGCTGTTCCAGCGCGTAGCTGGCTGCGTCCTTCAAATTCATCATGCTGCTTCCCTCACTTTCCCGCTACATTCACTTTGCACTTTACGGCCGGGCCACCCATGCCCACCGGCATCGGCTGCTTTTTGCCGCAGGTACCGCTGCAGCTCCACACCATGTCGTCGCTCAGCATATCCACGGTTTGCAGCATCTGGAATGCGAAGCCGGAAATGGTGGTATCCCGCACCGCGCGGCCCAGCCTGCCGTTCTTGATCTCATACCCCATCATAATACCAAACATGAACTCGCCGGTGGTATCGGCCTGGCCGTTATTGGTCTGGGTAAAGTAGTACCCATCATCAATGGCGGCGATCATATCCTCCAGCTTGTCCTTGCCGGGCAGGATGGCGGTGTTTCTCATACGGATCAGCGGCTCATCGCTGTACGCATAGCCGCGGGCATTGCCGTGCGGCTCCATGCCAAAGTGCTGGGCGGTCTCACGGCTGTTCATGTAGCCCACCAGGATGCCGTCCTTGATGAGGACTTCATCAGAAGCGGGCGTGCCCTCATCATCTACATACACCGGCAGCGGGGCACGGCTGCCATCGGGCAGGGTGTGGGCATAGTCCACCATGGTAATAAGGTCAGTAGCGACCCGCTTGCCCAGGTTGTGCGCAGCCACGGAGCCGCCCAGCACCAGGTCGGCCTCTACGGTGTGGCCCACAGCCTCGTGCGCCAGAATACCGGCCAGCGCCGGAGCCAGCACAACATCCTTCAGCCCTGCGTTGGTAAAGACGCCCTCGCGCTTCTTCATCAGCAGCTCCACCTGCTCGTCCAGCTTTTCGTAGTACTTGCTGGGGTCGGTAAAGTGGTCGGTAAGGACGCCCTCGCCGCCGCCCAGCATGTCAAAGATCTCAACCGGCATCCCATCGGGCGCGTCAGCGGTAAGCTGCACGACCAGATGGGTGCGGGGCCGCACGCTGTGGCTGTTGGTGCCGTCGCTGACAGTCAGCAGCTTCTCCATGCAGTCATGGCGCAGCAGCACCCGGCGGCTTAACAGATTGGGGTACTTCTGCTTCAGGTAATCATCCGCCGCCCGTACAAACTCGATGTAGTCCTTCTGCGGCACCTCAATATATTCCTTATCCTTCGCCACCATGCCGCTGGGCAGCACCGGCAGCGCGGGACGGTTCTTCTTCACGCGGGCATCCAGGAAAAGCGCGTTCTCCTCGGCGGCCTTCAGCACGCGGCGCACACTCTCCTCATCGTATTCCACGGCGCTGGCAAAGCCATAAACACCATTGCGGTACACCCGGGCGGAAACACCGCCCTGCTGGGCGCGGGCATTGCTTTGCAGGTCGCCGTTCAGCATGGCTACCGCGTGGCTGGTGCTGATCTGCGCGCGCAGCTCCACATGGCCGTGCAGCTGCGGTGCAAAGGATGAAAGATAATCTTTCAGCATATCGGTTCCTCCATATCTAATATCGTTCCGCCGCCGATGACCGACCCGTCGCGGTAGAAAACCACCGCCTGGCCGGGCGCCGGGGCGCGTTGTGCTTCCATAAAGTCCACCCGAACGGTACCGGGGATGGGGCCGGGGCTGATAACCGCCGCGGCCGCCCGGTGGGCATATCTTATCTTCGCTTCCACTTCCAGCGGTCCGTGCAGGTCCTCTATGGCGATCCAGTTGAGGTCATCAGCAAAGATGGTCCTGCGAAACAGCCGGCTTTCCTCGGTGGTCAGCTCCACGGTGTTTTCCGCCGCGTTAATGCGCCGCACAAAGGCATGGCACCCCAGCGAGATGCCCAGCCCCTTGCGCTGACCGATGGTATAGTGAGTAATGCCTTTATTGGGCCCCAGCACAGTGCCGTCCTCCGCCACAAACTGTCCGGCGGGCAGCTCCTGTCCTGTCCAGCGCCGCAGGAAGGCATTATAGTCCCCATCCGGCACAAAGCAGATATCCTGACTGTCCGGCTTTTTGGCCACCACCAGCCCGCTTTCCTCCGCTATGGCGCGTATCTCCGGCTTGGAGTACTCCCCCAGCGGCAGCCGCAGCATGGCCAGCTGCTCCTGCGTCAGGTTATACAGCACATAGCTTTGGTCCTTTTCGGGATGAACAGCTCTTTGCAGTTCCCAGCGGCCGGTCGCTTCATTGTAGCCGCAGCGGGCATAGTGCCCGGTCGCCATCAGGTCAAAGCCCAGCTCCCGGAGCTTATGGGAAAAGGCCCCAAATTTAATATATCGGTTGCAGCTGATGCAGGGGTTCGGCGTGCGCCCGCGCAGGTATTCCTCCGCAAAGGGCCCTACCACCTCCTGCCGGAACAGGTCTTTATAATTCAGCACATAGTGCGGAATGCCCAGCTGCTGGCACACATAGGCCGCGTCCCGCACATCGTCGGCGCTGCAGCAGCCGGATTCCAGCGTGGGGTCGTCCCACAGCTTAAAGGTCACACCGGTCACCTCATATCCCTGCTTTTTCAGCAGGTACGCCGCAACCGAGCTATCCACTCCGCCGCTCATGCCTACCATGATCTTCCGGGCCATCGGTGTTCCCTCCTTTTCGGTAAAATAAAGTTTTGTCTTATGCCGGGCGTCTCCGGTGGAAACGCTCCGCAATGGCCACCACCACATGGCCCAGCTCCTTCACCCGCAGCAGCAGGCAGGCGATAAAGTAAACGATCATCGCCACTACGATCGCTGCCAGCAGGCTCACCAGCAGCGAGGTCGTCTTGGTAGAAAACCAGTGGTAGAAAGGCAGCGTCGCCGCGGTCATGGCCCCGGCCGCTATTATCATCTTCAGGTAGGTCCCCGCCAGGTACCGGTAGCCCATATGCCCCATCTTGCGCTGCAGCTGAATGATCAGCAGCACGGTGGTAATAAAGCTGGAAAGCGCCGTCGCCAGCGCCAGCCCCTTGTGCTCCATCGTCCGCATCAGCAGCAGATTAATGACGATATTAAGCACGATCGCCAGCAGCGAATTGATGGTCGGCGTCTTGGTATCCTGCAGGGCGTAGTACACATTGATGGTCACTTCCTTGATGCTGTAAAAGAGCAGCCCCAGCGAGTAGAAAAACACAACCTCCCCGGTGCGCTGCACATCAAATTCGGTAAACTCCCCGCGGAAAAACAGCAGCTGCACAAATTCCTTGGAGAACATCATCATGCCCGCCGAAATAGGGATAACAAACAGCCCGATGATACCACAGCTGGAGCGATAGGTGTGCTTCAGCTGCCGGGTATCGCTGGCGGCGGAAAGCCGGGAGAGCTGCGGGAACAGCGCGGTGGTGATAGAGACCACAAACACCGAGGTCACAAACCCGGTGATGCGGTTGCCGTAATTCAGCACCGAGACCACGCCCTCCGAAAGCAGCGAGGCGATGCTCTTATCAATGATGATATTGATGGAATTGATGGTCTTGCCCAGGAAGATAGGCAGAACCATCACCAGGAATTTACGGATATTATGGTTGCGGAAGGCGATATCCGGGTGGTAGCAGAACTGCCGCCGCAGCGCCACCAGCAGCACCAGCAGGAACTCCCCTGCGTAGCCGATGACAACGCCCCAGCCCAGCATATCGTAGTTCTCTCCGGAAAGGAGAATGGTGGCGATGACCGCGATGTTCAGCGGCACGCTCACCATGCCAACGGTAAAGAAGCAGCCCTTCATCTGCAGGTAGCCCTGCAAAATATAGCCGACCCCCAGGAACACCAGCGAGGCGATCATGATGGAGGAAAGGTTCACCGTCAGGTCCAGCTGCGCGCCCTCAAAGCCCAGCGCGAACAGCCGCACAATGGGATACCGCAGCGCCAGAAACACAGCGATAAAGCCCACCGAGAGCAAAAACGACATGGTGATCACCTGGTCGTGGAACGGCTTTTCCTCACCGGGGCGGTTCTGCTGCAGGTCGGTATAAACGCTGATATAGCTGGTCAGCATAGCGGTACCCAGCCCGGAAAAGAGAATGGTGGGCAGGGTGAACGCCACCACATAGGCGTCACTTACATTGCTGGCACCGTAAGAAAAGGCCAGCGAAAGCTCCCGGCAGAAGCCGAGCACCTTGGCCAGTATCGTGGTCAGCACCATGATGATGGCATGGACAGCGGTCTTGTTCATTTACTCATAGCTCCGTTACGAAATGTGATAAACGCCGCCTTACTGCAGCTTGCCAAAATTACTGAACGGGAAAAGGGTGAAGATCGCCCGTCCCTGGATGGACTCGCCAGAAACATAGGGGTTCTGCCAGTAACGGCTATCCATGGAATTGGCCCGGTTATCGCCCATAAAGAGGTAATACCCCTCCGGGACATCAAACTCACTGGGAATGGCATACTGGTACACCACATAGCTTTCCTGCTGCACTTCCCCATTAATGGTCACAGTGCCGTTTTCATCGATCTCCACATGGTCGCCCGGCAGCCCGATGAGCCGCTTGATGAGTGTGGTGCCGGCCAGCTCCGGGGTCTCCGCCGTAAAGACGATGATATCCCCGCGCTCCAGCTTTTCCAGGTCATGCACCCGCAGCGCGAAAAGCGCGCTGTGCTCGGCAATGGTCGGCTCCATGCTGCCCGTGGGCACAATCGGCACAAAGAACACAAATTTCACGATCAAAAACAGTGCCAAAATCTCCAGCCCAAAGGGCAGTATCCACTCCTTATACAGCCGCTTAAAGGTCATGGGCTGCTTTTCTTTCTTTGGGGTATTTTCAGGTTTTTTTTCGCCGGCGGCAGGGGCGGTATTCTCCGGCTGGCCAGCATTCTCTATGATATCGGTCATGCTATATCCTCACAGTGTTTCTTTACTTCAGTATTTCCTTCAGGAAGCTCTCTCCGGCGATCTCCGCCTTGACGCCCAGGTATTCCGCCACGGTGGCGGCCAGGTCGGCATAGGTGCTCCGGGTACCAATATTGACTCCCGGCTTCACCTTTGCGCCGTAGGCCAGCATGGGCACATGCTCCCGGGAATGATCGGTGCTGGGAGTGGAAGGATCGCAGCCATGGTCCGCCGTGATGAACAGCAGGTCATCGGGCCGCAGCAGCGGCAGCAGCTCCCGCAGCTGCACATCAAATTCCGTCAGCGCGTTGGCATAGCCGTCCACATCATTGCGGTGGCCGTACAGCATATCAAAGTCCACCAGGTTCACAAAGCACAGTCCGTTAAAATCCTTCGCGGCATAGTCCAGGGTGTGGTTCATGCCGTCGGTGTTGCTCTTGTTGCGCACCATCTCGGTAATGCCCTGCCCGGCAAAGATATCATAGATCTTGCCGACACCAATGGAAGCCAGTCCCGCCGCCTGGATGTAATCCAGCAGCGTTTTCTTCGGCGGCTTCAGCGAAAAATCATGCCGGTTGCTGGTGCGGGTGTAGTTGGGGTATTCCCCCACATACGGCCGCGCAATGACCCGTCCGACCCCCAACTCAGGCCCCTGCAGCATTTCCCGCGCCTCTTCGCAGATATGATAAAGCTCCTCCACCGGCACATCGGCCTCGTTGGCCGCGATTTGGAACACACTGTCCGCCGAGGTATAGCAGATCAGCCCGCCGGTTTCCTTCTGCTCCCGGCCGTAGTCCTTTATCACCTCGGTCCCGGAATAGGGCTTATTGCACAGCACCTTACGCCCGGTCTTTTCCTCAAAGGCCTTGATAAAGCTCTCCGGGAAACCATCGGGGAAGGTCGGCATCGGCTGGGGCGAAATAACTCCTGCCAGCTCCCAGTGTCCGATGGTGGTATCCTTGCCGCGGCTCTTTTCCGCCATGCGGCCGTAGGCGCCCACCGGGGCCGCCGCCGGGGTACCGCAGCCCACCTCATCAATATTAAAGATGCCCATTTTCGTCAGCATCGGGATATCCAGCTTGGAGGAAGTGGTGCAGGCACGCAGGGTATTGCTGCCCGCATCGCCAAAGTCTGCGCTATCCGGCATTTCGCCGCAGCCGCAGCTATCCAGCACAATGAGAAAAACGCGCTTTTCCATAGTCTATACTCCTTGCTCCCCACGCCGCAGGGCGGGGTTATATTTCGGGAGAATTTCCCAATGCTTTATTGTATCACATTCTTGGCATAAAGGGAAGTGAACATTCCTTAAACTTTCCCTTTTTACGCCCCACTCATACCTTGTGCGGGGACAACATTTCTTCCCTGCTTATTCATGTGATAAAAATCCAGGCCCTGTTCTACAATGATTTGTGTAGAAGGAACATTGTTGGCAGATTTATCACCAAAAAACGCAAAGAACAGAATTTAACACAGGAACAGCTTGCCGAGCGCTTGGGTATTTCCAATAAAACCATTTCAAAATGGGAAACAGGAAAATGTATGCCCGATTATGCCGTAGTAAAGAACTTGTGTGAGGAATTAAATGTTTCGGTTTCTGAACTCATGGACGGCGGGGAAACCGACGATAAAAGTATTCGTATGTATGATGAGGAACAGATCCTTGATCTGCTGAGAAGAACACAGGAACTGGAAAAGCAAAAAGTCATGCTGACCGGCGTTATTCTCATCGTTATGGGCATCGCTCTTCAGGCATTGTCGCACACCCTGGGTGGCTCCGATGTCAAAGATTTTTTCTCTGGGCTTCTGCTGGGGCTGTCTGTCGCCGAAATGCTGGCCGGTATCACCGTGATATGTAAAGGCGCAAAAAGAAAATAATAAAGTGACCGCATTATAAGTTGCCCCTGTATTTCCGGATACGGGGGCATTTGCTTTGTTTTCTCCTGTGGAATCAGGCGGATAAAAAAGCCCCATCTTTTACGGAACCTTTACAATTCTGGGAATGTATGGGCGCATATTGCATGAATACTGGATGGTACAGGATAAGATTGCATCAAATCAGTGAAATATTGCATATGTGGGGGCGGGTTTCACCGGCGTTTCGGGCCTGTTTTCTTTGACAGATGCGGCAAAAAAGACTACAATGAGAATTAGAAATTTGCCGCAAGGAGGCCCCGCCATGAAGCAGTATGTTATCGCCCTGGATCAGGGTACCACCAGTTCCCGCGCCATTCTGTTCGACCGGGAGCAGAATATCATCGCCATGGGACAAAAGGAGTTCCCCCAGCACTACCCCAAGGCCGGCTATGTGGAGCATGACCCCATGGAGATCTACTCCTCCCAGTACGGTGTGATGGTGGAGGTGCTGGCAAAAAGCAATGTCCAGCCGGAGGAAATCGCCGCCATCGGCATCACCAATCAGCGGGAAACCACCATCGTGTGGGATAAGGAGACCGGCCGCCCCATCTACAATGCCATTGTCTGGCAGTGCCGCCGTACCGCCCCCCTGTGCGAGGAATTGAAGCGCCAGGGCCTGGAGGACTACATCCGCGAGCGCACGGGCCTCCTCATCGATGCCTATTTTTCCGGCACCAAGATCAAGTGGATCCTGGACAATGTGCCGGATGCCCGCCAGATGGCCAAGGAAGGCCGTCTGCTCTTCGGCACGGTGGATACCTGGCTCATCTGGAAGCTGACCGGCGGGCGCGCGCATGTGACCGACTACACCAACGCCAGCCGCACCATGCTGTATGATATCCGCCACATGTGCTGGGATAAAAAAATCTGCGAGGCATTGGATATCCCCATGAACATGCTGCCGGAAGTCAAGCCCTCCAGCGCCATATACGGCACCATGAACTATGCCGGCGTGGAGATCCCCATTGCCGGGTGCGCGGGCGACCAGCAGGCCGCGCTTTTTGGGCAGACCTGCTTTGCCCCAGGTGAGGCGAAGAATACATACGGCACCGGCTGCTTCCTGCTGATGAACACCGGGACGGATATTTTCCAGAGCAAAAACGGCCTGGTGACAACCATGGCCGCCAGCGCCGACGGCACCGCCCGCTATGCCCTGGAGGGCAGCGTTTTCATCGGCGGGGCGGTCATCCAGTGGATCCGGGATGAGCTGCATCTCATCCACGAGGCGGCCGACAGCGAATACTTTGCCACCCGGCTGGAGGATAACGGCGGCGTATATGTGGTCCCGGCCTTTACCGGGCTGGGCGCCCCCTACTGGGACATGTATGCCAGAGGAGCCATTATGGGGCTGACCCGCGGCTGCAACCGCAAGCACATCATCCGGGCCGCGCTGGAATCCATCGCCTACCAAAGCCGGGATGTACTGGTGGCCATGGAGCGGGATACCGACATCCGGCTGCAGGAGCTGCGGGTGGATGGCGGCGCTTCCGCCAATAACTTCCTGATGCAGTTCCAAAGCGACATCATCCATACCACCATCCGCCGGCCGATGATAAGGGAAACGACGGCATTGGGCGCCGCTTATCTGGCGGGCCTTGCCACCGGTGTGTGGAACGACCTGGACGAGATCCGGGAGCAGTGGACGCTGGATAAGCTGTACACCCCGCAGATGAGTGAGGAGGCCCGGGAACGCAATCTGCGCGGCTGGGATAAGGCCATCGGCCGGGTGCAGCACTGGGAGAACCGATGAGCATTCCTCTCCGGAAAAGTGCTCCCAATTAAAGCGATCATTTGGACAAGATAAGAGGCCTTTGGTCGGCTACAAAGCCTAAAAAACATCTTTCACCGGGAAAGCCCGCCAAAGTGGAGAGGCTATCCGAGTAAGATAATGTCCACTGGTTGGGTTCTGCGACGAGAGAGTCAATGAATATTGCTCGCCGGGAAAACCGGCTGGGGCGGAGCGGCCACATTCACTGGCCAGGTGCGGCACAGGAAAGACCGGTGAAACGGAGATTTTTTTGAAAAGGGCAGGTGCACGGGAGGGTCGCCCCGCAGGGGCGGCGGCGCAGCCGCCGGGACGGGCGAAGCCCGTCACACCGCCCGGAGGGCGGTGCCCTGCGGGGCGGCCCCTGCACCCTGCTAAAACCAAGACAGAAAGGCGGAACTGCCATGACCGAAGCCATGCTGACACCCTGGGGAGAGGCACTTGACCGGGAGCACCCGCTGCCGGAATACCCCCGCCCCCAGCTGAGGAGAAACAGCTACCTGAACCTGAACGGCATATGGGAATATGCCATTACCAAAACGGCCGAAAAGCCCGCTGCCATGCAGGGGGAGATCGTGGTGCCCTTTTCGCCGGAGACCCCGCTTTCCGGGGTGGGACACATCTTGCAGCCGGATGAGTACCTGTGGTACCGCCGCAGCGTCACCATGCCGGAGGGCTTTTTCCGGGGCGGCCGGCTGCTCCTTCATTTCGGGGCGGTGGACCAGTGCTGCACCGTGTGGGTCAACGGCCAGGAAGCGGGCAGTCACACCGGGGGCTACCTGCCCTTTGCCCTGGATGTGACCGAGCTTATTGAGGGCGATGCCTTTACGCTGGAGCTTCGTGTCACCGACCCCACCGATACCGGTTCCCTTTCCCGCGGCAAGCAGCGGCTGAAAAACACCGGCATCTGGTACACGCCGCAGTCTGGCATTTGGCAGACGGTGTGGATGGAATGCGTACCGGAAAATTATCTGCGGTCCCTGCGCATTACCCCAAAGCCGGAGGAAAATGCGGTCCACATTCGGCTGGAGGCGGATGACCCTGCCATGGCCGCTGTCACGATTTGCAGGGATGGGGGCATCATTGCCGAAGGGCAAACCGACGAAAATGGAGAAAGCACGCTTACCATCCCGGCGGAGGAACTGCGCCTGTGGAGCCCGGAGAATCCGTTCCTCTACGATGCTGCCATCACCCTGGCGGGCGGCGATAAAGTGGAGAGCTACTTTGGGATGCGGGCCTTCGGCATTGGGAAGGACGAAAAGGGGCTGCCGCGGCTGCTGCTGAATGGAAAGCCCTATTTCCAGAACGGACTGCTGGACCAGGGCTACTGGAGCGACGGCTACTACACCGCCCCCAGCGATGAGGCGCTGATCCATGACATTGCTGAAATGAAGCGGCTGGGCTTTAATATGCTGCGCAAGCACATCAAGGTGGAGCCGCTGCGCTGGTACTACCACTGTGACCGGCTGGGGATGCTGGTATGGCAGGATATGATGAACGGCGGCGAGAGCTATTCCCCGCTGTCTATCTATGTATTCTCCAACCTAGGGCTGCGGGTCAAGGACGACCGCTACCGCTATTTTTCCCGGAGCGATGAAGCGGGGCGCACCCACTACTACGAGGAGCTGGGACAGATGATAGACCTGCTGTACAATACCGTGAGTTTGGCAATGTGGGTTCCCTTTAATGAAGGCTGGGGGCAGTTCGACGCCCTGAAAGCAACGGAATTTATTCGGGAACGGGATGATACCCGGCCGATCGACCACGCCAGCGGCTGGTACGATCAAGGCGGCGGGGACATCAAAAGTATTCACTGGTATTTCCGGCCGTATCACCACAAACAGCCGCCCAAGGAGCAGCGGCCCATCTGCCTGACGGAATACGGCGGCTACAACTGCGCTGTGCCCGGCCACTGCTGGGGCGAGGGAGCAGAATTCGGCTACAAGAAGATCGCTGACCCGGCGGAATTTAACCGAGCGTTCCAAAAGCTGATGGAGGAGCAGATCATCCCCGCCAAGGAGAGGGGGCTGGCCGCGGCCGTTTACACCCAAGTGAGTGATGTGGAGGGCGAGCGCAACGGCCTGCTGACCTATGACCGCAAGGTATGTAAGGCGAATGAGGCGATTTTCCGGGCGGTGAATGCCAAACTTACCGGGGACGCTTGATTTTGACATGGCCAGTGTGTTATACTCGTAAAACCGAAGGAGTGAGCTGGACAACAGCGGGCGGGTGTCCGAAAGGCCCCGCATGAGGAAAGTCCGAGCTCCACAGGGCAGGATAACTGCTAACGGCAGCCGGCGGCGACGCCCGGGAAAGTGCAACAGAGAGATACCGCCCCGCAAGGGGTAAGGGTGGAAAGGCGAGGTAAGAGCTCACCAGCTTTGGGGTGACCCAAAGGCTATGTAAACCCTATCCGGAGCAACACCAAGCGGGATCACAGGGGGCTGCCCGTCCCGATCCCCAAAAGAGTGGCTGGAGCCTGCTGGCAACAGCAGGCCTAGATAGATTGTTGTCCCAGACAGAACTCGGCTTACAGGTTCACTCCTTCCATTTACAGCAAAAAACGGACTTATCCCAAAGCGGATAGGTCCGTTTTTCTTGCTTTTGTCATATCAGCGCCATGGAGGTAAGAACCCAGATGGTGAGGAACATGGTGACGACTGAAAAGAGTGTGGTGACCACAATGAGCTGCGCCGCCAGCTCGCCATCGGCGCCGCACTGGTTGGCCAAAGTATAACCGGAGACCGCCGTGGGGCAAGCCAGCATAACTGCCAATGCCGCCAGGGCATCCCCACGGAAGCCAGCCAACACCACCAGTGGAATGAACACAAGTGGGATGATGACGCTTTTACCCAGCACCGCCAGCCACAGAGAACGGCCGTAATCGCCGAAGCGGGAAAGGTGGATGCTGCCGCCTAGCACAATAAGGCAATAAGGGGTGGCCATGCCGCCGATATCGCTGACCGTTTTTTCCACCGGCTGGGGCAGCGGGATGCGCAGCAGCAGGAAGATGAGCCCCAGCGCCGCGCCGATGAGGTAGGGATTTTTGATGATATTGAGCAGCAGCATGGCGGGCTTTACCCGGCCGCCGCGGTAGACCTCGAACAGGATGGCGGAGATGGTGCTGGTGAGCGGAATGATGATGGCCGCCATAATGGCGATGAGGCCGGTATTTTCGCTGCCGTACAAGGAGGCGATGATGGCCATGCCGAAGATAACGAAGTTCACGCGGATCTCGCACTGGATGACCGGGCCGCGGCGCTTGGGGTCGGGCTCCAGCCGGCCGAAAATGAGCAATGCCAGCGCCAATATGATGAGAATAATGATGATGGAGGCCAAGAGTGGCTTGCCGTAGACCGAAACATTCCATTCCGCGCGGTACAGGCTGTAAAAGAGCTGGATAGGCAGCAGCAGCTTAAAGCCCAGACGGTCCATGACATTCAGCGTTTTTTCATCCACCCAACCCAGCCGCCGTACCAGCATACCGACGCACAGCATCAGCAGGATGGGGGTCACGACCCGGATGGAGAGCAGAAATCCTTGCATTTTATTTATCCTTTCCCCTGCGGCCATCCCGTAGCCGCAGAGTGTTTTTTTTCATTGTACCATAAGAATTTGGGGAGAACCGTGTCGGATTCTTCCTAAGTATAGCCGCTTTTCACCCGCATGGCAAGCCCACTAAGGGCGACGCCCCTCTGTTTGCCGGATAGACGCCGCCCTTTTGTTTTTTAGCCGACCGGCCAGTAGCTGCTCTGCTCCACCCGATACAGCGTTTTGACCGGGGCCAGTGTCAGCAGGATATCCACCGGCTGGCGGCTGGAAAACCGCACCGCCGTGCCGCAGCTGGCCTCCAGCGCACGAGGGCGGGGCATCATCCGGCTGGGGATGCCGCTGCGGGTAAGGGCCCGCGCGTATTCCATCGCCTGCAGCTGGTTGGGGAAGGTCGCGAGATACTCCATGGTACTGCCCCCTTTGGGCATATTGGGGCTGTGCCCCATACCATACTATGCAAAAAGCGCCCCGCTGCCCTGCCCGGCACCCGGATGGGCCATGCCGCATAGAATGCGGAAGTACTCTACTTGTTTTTGCCGGTGGGGAGTGGTACAATAACTGCGGATACACTATTCCCGCAAAAGGAGAACGGAGGCCTCTATGAAACAAATCTATCTGGATAACGGCGCGACCAGCTTCCCCAAGGCACCGGGGGTTGGCCAGGCCATGAAGGATTACATCGAGAAGGTGGGCGTCAATGTCAACCGCTCCAGCTACCGGGCCACCGCGGAGGCGGCGCTTTCCACCCTGACGGTGCGGGAGGACCTGTGCCGGTTGTTCGGCGCCGGGGAGGACCCCAGCTATGCCATCTTTACCAGCGGCGTGACCATGAGCCTGAATATGATCATGAAGGGGGCGCTGCACCCCTGTGATCATCTTATCATCAGCGGGATGGAGCACAACGCGGTGGCGCGCCCGGCCACACAGCTGGAGGCGGCGGGCGTGGCGGTTTCCATTGCCCCATGCGATGAGGACGGTGTGCTACGGCTGGAGGAATTCGAGAAGCTTATCACCCCTAAAACTCGTCTGGCAGTAATGCAATATGCCAGCAATGTCAGCGGGACCATTCAGCCCATGGAAGAGATTGGGGCGATCTGCCGGCGGCACGGGGTACTTTTGGCGGTGGACAGCGCCCAGGCAGCCGGGCATTTTGCCTTTGATATGCAAAAATTGCAGATAGACGCCCTGTGCTTTACCGGACATAAGGGGCTGCTGGGGCCTTCCGGCATTGGCGGCTTTGTGATGAACGAGGAGATGAACAAGGCGCTGACGCCGCTGATCGCGGGGGGGACCGGCAGCATGTCGGCCTCGCTGGAGATGCCCCCTACCCTGCCCGACCGCTATGAGGCAGGGACCCCCAACCTGCCCGGCATTATGGGGCTGGGGGTGGCGCTGCGCTACCTGCAGGAGGTGGGGCTGGATGCCCTGCACCGGCGGGAGATGGCGCTGACCGAACGATTCCTCAGCGGGCTGCGCGGGAATGAACATATCCGTATCCCCGGCCCGGCCGATGCCAAGGGGCGGGTAGGCGTGATCTCGGTGGACTTTTTGCGGCAGGATAACGCCGAGGTGGCGTTCCAGCTGGAGGAGCAGTATGGCATCCTGACGCGGTGCGGGCTGCACTGTGCCCCGCTGGCGCATAAGACGCTGGGGACCTATCCGGAAGGGACGGTGCGCTTTTCCATCGGATATACCACCACCGAGGAGGAAGTGGATGCTGCCATCCGGGCGATCCATAACCTGGCGTAAGGTTTTCGAAAGGCAATGGGCGCCCCGCAGGGGCGGCGGCGGAGCCGCCGGGACGGGCGAAGCCCGTCACACCGCTCGCAGAGCGGTGCCCTGCGGGGCGCCTTTTTGCGGGCTTTCCGCTATAATAAAATCCGGGGCCTCCCTTCGCAGGGGCTCCGGATTTTTTGCTTATTTTACATAGATGGAACAATCCTGGTACTGCTCCACGCAGCCGATGATGGCAGCGCCCGGTACATTTTCGCACTGCAGGAGCTCTGCCAGCAGCTTTTCGGCATCGCGCGCATCCACGGCGATGAGCAGGCCGCCGGAGGTCTGCGGATCGTACAGGATATCCTGCAGATACAGCGGGACGCTTTCGGCGAAGCGGGCGGTAGGCCCGGCAAACTGACGGTTGCGGTAAGCACCCTCGGGGATGAGGCCCATTTCGGCCAAAGGCCGCACACCGGGCAGTACCGGCACCTTGGCGCTATCGATGACGATGGTTAAGTCGCTGCCGCGGGCCATTTCGGTGGCGTGGCCCATCAGGGCAAAGCCGGTCACATCGGTCATGCTGTGGACACGGTATTTCTGTGCGATCTCACAGGCGTATTTATTGAGGGTCGCCATCTGCTTTACGGCGCGCTGGTACAGCTCCGGCGGGGCCAGCTCGGCGCGGTTGGCGGTGGTGGTGATGCCAATGCCCAGGGGTTTGGTGAGGATGAGCACATCCCCTTCCAGTGGGGTGCAATTCATGCGGATCTCATCGGGACGGGCAAAGCCGGTCACGGAAAGGCCGTATTTCGGCTCCTGGTCATTGATGGTATGGCCGCCGGCGATGATGACACCGGCCTCATAGGCTTTCTCGTAGCCGCCGCGCAGCACCTCGTGGATCATCTCCTTGGACATCTGCGGGGTCACGGTCATGATATTGAGCGCAATCTTTGGGGTGGCGCCCATGGCGTAAATATCGCTGATGGCGTTTGCTGCGGCGATCTGCCCGAACATGTAGGGATCATCCACAATGGGAGGGAAGAAATCCAGCGTCTGCACAATGGCCAAATCATCGCTTACCTTATAAACGGCGGCATCATCGCTGGTATCGTAGCCCACCAGCAGGTTTTCATCCTTTACCGTGGGGATGCCCTGCAAGATCTGGCTCAGCATTCCCGCGCCTACCTTGGCGCCGCAGCCCCCGCAGGAGGCAAGTTTGCTCATTTTAATATCACCCTGCATTTTATTTTCCCTCCAGTAATTTGGTATAGTACAATACACCCTCCAGAATACCGCCCGCGATGGCGTTGGCCTTATCGGAGGGGGTGAAGCAGTTTTCGACCTTGCACCGGGCGTCAATATCGCCGGATTTGAGACCCTTGGTCACAGGGGTGCCCTCCGGCAGCATGCCGCGGACGATGCCGCCCATATTGGCGTAGACAGGCTCCTCCCCGGCATAGGCCACCAGCTGACCCTTTTCCACCACATCGGTGATCTTGACCACCGGGTGCCAGATGCCATCGGCGGTGGCGCGGATAATGCGCTCGCCGCTGAACCCGCCCACATTGCCAGGGGTGGCGGTATCCGGTTCGGGCGAGCCCTCATACAGGGTGCGGCCCATATCATGCCCGCGGTTGCTCTCCACACAGAAGTGGCAATCCACACCGGAGGTAAAGCCGGGGCCGATGCCCACCACCAGCGGCGCATCAGTGATTTTTGTTCCGATATTTTTCTTGGCGATGATGGCATCCACCAGCACAGCCGGTTCCAGCTTTTTGGCCTCTTTATATTCGGGGTCAATGAGAATGGGGATCTCCCCTTCCCCGATGACGCGGCGGGCATCCGCAGCATCTTTGGCCAGGCGGGCCGTGACCCCTGTCACCGCTGCGGCGCCATCGTACACCGCACGGGAAAAGGCCACCGTGCAGCGCACCGTGGTGGGCTTTTCGATATCGGTGCAGACGATTTGGAACCCGCAGCGGTGCAGCCGGCAGGCAATGCCGGTGGCGAGGTCCCCCGCGCCCTTAATGGCGATCAGCATATTCTCTCCTCCTATCGCTTCCAAACCTCGTATTCTCCGGGCCGACGCTGCAGGGCCGCGGTTACGACCCGCTCCACGCCTTTTTGCAACAAAAGAGTGGCCAAGGCCGCTATTTCATCCGGCCGGGCCCGATCCGCCTGGTTGAGCAGAACGGCATATGGGCGGCTGCCCACATCCTTGCGCTGCGCCAGCGGAGAGCTAAGCAGCATCGCCATCAGCTCCGGGGTTACAATTTGGTCCGGTTCTAGATCAAAACGCAGCTTTGCAAGCTCCGGGCGATGGCACACCTCACCGAGCGGGCGGCCCAATGCGGAAAGCCCCGCCACGGCGATGACCGCATCGGCGAAGGGCGGAATGACCGGTTCGCGGTCATTGGGCACCTTCAGCGGCAGGCCCTTGGTGCCGTCCGCTTCTATTATAACACGGTCAGCAAGCTCCGGGAGCTGTTCCAATAGCGGAGAGGGACCAAATTTTCTTTCTTCGCTCATGGTGCCTACCGTCATCAGGCGGCAGCTGGCCAAAAGGCTGCCTAAAACCGCGGCGTCATCGCCCATGTAGCCATTCTCCCTGGGCGGGCGGATGTGGGTGGTGGTGGTCATAATGACCGTTTCGCCCCGCCGGTGGTATTCTTCCCCCAGAGCAGCCATCAGGCTGCTTTTACCGCCGCCGCCTACGATCGCCGTTACATGGGAATTTTCTAGGCCAAAGGACGACATTGCCGAATGGTGTTCCATATTTATTCCCCCTCTCCGGTTTTCACCGATATACTGTTCAAAGAATAACACGCAGCACTTGAAAAGTCAATTGATATCAGTCATAATAAGGATATTAAGGAAGGATAAAGGAGGTTCCCCATGAGCAATAAACAGATGACTGCCAGCACCTCAGTGCGGATCCGTATGGACGATGTGAAGGTATTTGGGCCCGGCATAGCGGAGCTGCTGGAGCGTATTGACCGCTGTGAGTCCATCCGTACCGCCACCATGGAAATGAAAATAGCATACAGCAAGGCCTGGACCATGCTGCGCAGCTGCGAGGCGGCTTTGGGATATCCGCTGATCCAGCGCAAGGTAGGCGGCGCCGGCGGCGGCGGTTCCACCCTGACCCCCGAGGGGCGTTCCCTGTTGGAGCGTTACCGCCAGTGGGAGGCCGACTGCAAAGCTTATGCCAAGGCCCACCTGGCCGATTTCTTCCCGGAGGCCGCCGAATGAATCTTTCGCTGGTTGTACTGGCGGCTGGGGCTTCCCGGCGCTTTGGGGCGGCCAATAAGCTGCTGCAGCTGCTAGATGGCAAGCCACTGTTATGCTACACGCTGGAGCTGGCGGCAGCGCTGCCCGTTATGCAGCGGGCAGCTGTCTGCTCGGTGGAGACCGCCCCCTTAGCGAAGACGGCGGGTTTTACCGTGCTGCTGAACCCGCAGCCGGAGCTGGGACAGAGCCACAGTCTGCGGCTGGGGCTGGCCGCCTGCCGGGAGAGCGACGGCTGCCTGTTCCTCACCGGGGACCAGCCTTTCCTTAGCGTGGAAACCCTGCACCGGCTGATTAACGCATGGGAGAAGGAACCCGGCGGCATATGGGGATGCGAGTTTGAGGGGCGCTTTTCCATCCCCTCTATCTTCCCTGCCGCTGTGTATGGGGAGCTGCTGACGCAGGATGGCGATGTGGGCGGACGGGAGGTCATGCGGGTCCACCCGGAGCTGGTGCATACCATCCCTGCGCCCCCGCAGGAGCATTTTGATATCGATACCGTGGCGGACCTGGCTGCGGCACAGCAAAAATAACCGAGAAGGAGCAGCCGGCAGGCTGTTCCTTTTTTCTGCGCCGTACCCGCTATCATGCAAAAACACCCCCGTCCTTGCGGACGGGGGGCTTTTGTGTAAAACACGATGAGAAATGGAGCTGTCTTTTTTGGTAGAGTTCATCCTTTGATGAACCCCATTCCCTCAAGCTCTAACAGATAATTCAGTCAGTCTGAATTACTCTTTGAACTCATAGTCCTTGCCGGGCAGGATAGCGTTCAGAATGATACCGAACACAGCAGCGCAAGCCAGGCCGCCGAACTGAACACCACCGATGTGGATCGGATAGGTGTTGAAGCCCAAACCGGATACCATGATGATGGCAGCGATCAGAACATTACGCATGTTAACGAAGTCAACCTGGTTCTCTACGATGGTACGGATACCGGTAGCGGCGATCATGCCGTACAGAACGAAGGAGATACCGCCGATAACAGCAGTGGGGATGGAGTTGATGACTGCCTCAAACTTGGGAGACAGGGAGAGGATGATAGCCATGACAGCAGCAATACGCATTACGAAGGGGTCGAATACGCGGGTCAGGGCTACTACACCGGTGTTCTCGGAGTAGGTGGTGTTGGCAGGGCCGCCGAGCAGACCAGCCAGGGAGGTACCAATACCATCGCCCAGCAGGGTGCGGGTCAGACCAGGATCGGCAATGTAGTTACGGCCGGTGGTAGCACCGATAGCCATAACATCGCCTACATGCTCAACCATTGCAGCAACAGCAACAGCCAGACCAGCGATGATGCAGTCAGCGTTGAACTTGGGCAGATGGAAGTTGGGGAGACCAAACCATCCAGCGGCGCTGACACCATCGAAGGAAACAGCGCCCATGATGATGGCAACAATGTAGGAAACGATCAGGGAGATAAGAACGGGGATGATCTTGATCATGCCCTTGCCCCAGGTGTTGCAGATGATGATCACGAGAATCGGAACAATACCGAGGATCCAGTTGGTGAACAGGTTATTAACTGCGGAAGCAGCCAGGTTAATACCGATGAGGATGATGAGCGGGCCGCACACAACGGGCGGGAACAGCTTCATAACTCTCTTGGTGCCCAGAACCTTGATCAGGATGGCCAGGATAACATACAGGCCGCCAGCAGCAACTACGCCGCCGGTCGCATACTCTTTACCATAGGCAGGGATGATAGCAGAATACATGCCCAGGAAAGCAAAGGAGGAACCCAGGAATACGGGAACCTTGCCCTTGGTGATGAAGTGGAACCACAGGGTCGCAATACCAGCGCAGAACAGGGTAACGGAAGCGGAAAGGCCCACAATACCCTCGCCATAGCTGTTGGTCAGAACGGGAACCAGAATGGTAGCGCCGAACATGGCGAAGCACTGCTGCAGGCCCATGATAATGGACTTGCCCCAGCCGAGTTCCTTACGAGCATCATAAATGCCGGTAATTTTAGTACTCATTAAATTTGCCTCCTCAATGATTTGGATTCTCCATTTCTCTTGGTCTATCGAACCTCTGCATCAAGACCGAGTGCGCCCATTTATGTACTTACACATCGGCACGGATTTCTTGCGAAATCTCTTTAATGCAGCATCCTTATTATATCTTGTGTTCATAAAAAATTCAATCTCTCGCCCCCCACTTTTCCGTATTCCACAATTTACAGTTTTTGATGTTGTGCATTTTGCCATCACCCATTGGAGAAACTCCCCAATATCTCCCCTATCATTTTCAATTATATTTGGAATGTTATAAACATATTCCTATTTAGATATGTTAAATATGTCCTAAAATATGCTGCTATTTTCTCCATTTTTGCACCCTTTGCAATAAACTTGTTCGATAATACGGTCCATGAGGGATATTTTATGCTGTTAAGATTATGTTAATACACCACAAAGACATAGAAACAGGCACCCACCACAGAGGGCAGGTGCCTGCATTTTTAGTGCCTATTGCGCGCGCTTTTGGATAGAATTACTTCTTCTCAGCAGCGGCTTTTTCCTGCAGGGCCTTCAGCATCCGCTCGGGAGTGATGGGCATCTCGGTGAAGCGGCAGCCGGTCGCATTGTAGATCGCGTTGGCGATGGCGGGGGCGCCGGGAACCATTGCAGGCTCGCCGATACCACGGGCGCCATAGGGGCCGGTCTCCTCGGGATGCTCAACGCCCATGGCGATGAAGGTCTCGGGGGCATTATCGATGGTGGGGATCTTGTAGTCCACGAAGGACTTATTGAGGACTTTACCATCCTTGAGCTTCAGCTCCTCGAACAGTACAGTACCCAGAGCCTGCATCATACCGCCCTCTACCTGAGCCTTATACAGCTCGGGGTTGACGATGTGACCGGGGTCGCAGCTCTCTACCATCTTCTTTACTTCGATGATACCGGTCTCGGTATCGACCTCAACCTCGGCGCCGGCCACAGCGGTGGTCCAGAACGCGGCGGGCTTGGGGGAATAACCGGTAGCGGGATCATAGTTGATGTTATTGGGCAGGGTAAAGGTGCCTACACCGATGGCGGGGCCGCCGTAACCGGAGCCGTCCTCAAACGCCAGACCCAGTGCCAGATCGGACATGGGCATACGGCTTTCGGGGTGGTTGCGGTTGATGATCCAGCCGTCCTCAAGGTACAGCTCGCGCTTGATGTAGCCCAGCTTGATTTGAGCCAGATCCAAAAGCTTCTCCTTCAGATCCTCGGCAGCCAGCTTGATCGCATTACCGGCGCAGTAGGTGATACGGGAGGCAACGGTCTGCCACTCATAGGGGGTATGGTCGGTATCGCCGGTGCGGATGGTAAACTTGGAGGGATCGCAGCACAGAACCTCGGCGGCAATCTGGGTTAGGGCAGTATCGGAGCCCTGGCCGATATCGTGACCGGAGGTCATCAGGAAGAAGGTGCCGTCCTCATTCATACGAATGATGGCAGCGGAGCCAGCGTTGGTGGGCTGAGAGGGGGACTTCCAGCCGCCGGCAATGCCCTTGCCGCGTACCTTGTGGGGGCCGGAGGGAGGATCGCAGGGCTTATCGTACTGAATGGCCTCAGCGACCTGATCCAGGGCCTCCAGGAAGCCGCAGGATTTCATGATCTCGCCGGTACCGGTGGACTTGCCGGGGGCCAGACCGTTGACACGGCGGATCTCGATGGGATCCATGCCGATCTCCTTGGCAACCTCATCGATGTTCTGCTCGATACCGAAGTGGATCTCGCACATACCGAAACCACGGTAGGGGCCGCCTACGGGGTTGTTGGTGTAAACGCAGTAAGCGTCGGTCTTAACATTGTCGAACTCATAAGGGCCGGTGGAAGCAAAGCCGGAGGCCTTAACGATGTTTACGCCGTACTCGGTGTAGGCGCCGCCATCCCAGTAGAAGTTATTCTGAACCGCCAGGAACTTACCGTCGCTCTTACGAACAGCGGTCTTAATCTTGGTATAAACACCCTGGCGCACATAGGAGTTGACAAACTCTTCCTCACGGGTGTATTCCATCATAACGGGACGGCCCTTGCTGTGCATGGCCAGAGGAATGATGATACCTTCGATGGTGGTACCGGCCTTGGCGCCGAAGCCGCCGCCCACATAGGGGGAGATGATACGCATCTTGTTCAGCGGGATATCAAAGGTGGCGGACAGCGCCTGACGAACCGCATATGGGGACTGGCAGGAAGCCCAAACAGTGCACTTACCGTCCGGCTCGTACTGGGCTACCGCAATGTGGTTCTCGATGGGGGTATGCTGAACATGAGGAACATGGTACTCATGCTCGGTGATGTAGTACTCGTCAGGATGCTCCTCGGCATACTTGAAGGCCGCATCGGCATCGCCCTTGCGAATGATGTGATGGTGGGAGATGTTGGTATGCGCCTGCGGATGGAAGATGGGAACTACTTTATATGTATGCAGCTCGGGGTGAATCAGGACAGCGTCCTTTGCCATACCCTCCATGGGGTTATTGATAACGGGCAGCGGCTCGTACTCGACCTTGACCAGGTCGCAGGCAGCCTCGGCGATCTCCGGGGTCTCGGCAGCGATAGCTACTACAGGCTCACCGTAGAACTTAACGGTATTAACCGCCAAGAAGTTCTTGTCCTCCAGATACAGACCACCACGCTTGGTGTAGTAGTCACCGGTGATTACATCGTGAACGCCCTTCAGTGCCTTGGCGGCGGAAACATCAATGCTCACGATCTTGGCATGGGCATAGGGGCTCTTTACGCACTTGGCATACAGCATACGGGGCCATTTCATATCGCCCACATACTTGGCAGCGCCGGTAACTTTCTTAACGCCGTCTACACGCGGAACACTTACGCCAATATATTTACTCATTATTTGGCACCTCCATTCATGCGCTCGGCAGCGTCCTCAATCGCCTCAATAATTCTCTTGTAGCCGGTGCAGCGGCACAGGTTACCGGACATGTAATGGACGATCTCATCACGGGTGGGATGGGGATTTTCGCGCAGCAGAGCGGTAGCGGAAACGATGAAGCCGGGAGTGCAGTAGCCGCACTGCAGGGCAGCGTGGTCAATAAAGGACTGCTGGATGGGAGAGAGGTTGCCCTTCTCATCGGCAAAGCCCTCAACGGTCTCGAAGTGCTTGCCGTCCATCTCGGGGGCCAGCATCAGGCAGCCGTTGATCAGTACGCCGTCAACGATCATTGCGCAGGCGCCGCACTCGCCGGCACCGCAGCCTTCCTTGGCACCGGTCAGGTCCAGCATATCGCGGATAACATTCAGCGCGGTCTTATTGGCCGGTACATCCAGCTCATATTCCTCGCCGTTTACAAAGAAATCAACATGATAAGTTTTCATTTTTCGGCACGCTCCTTTCTCATACAGAAAGCTCGGCCAGGCTTCTGCGTACAGCAACCTTTACCAGGCTGATACGGTACTCAGCGGAAGCACGGACGTCGCTGATGGGAGAAACCTCGCTGCCGGCAAGCTCCGCTGCCTCACCGATGAGCTCGGGGGTCAGCTTCTTGCCTTTCAGCAGGGCCTCAGTCTTGGGCAGACGAATGGGGGTAGGAGCGCAGGAGCCGATGGCTACGCGGTAGTCCTCACCAAACTTACCAACTGTAGCACAAACGGTAGAAAGGTCTACCTCCTTACGGCGGTCAAACTTGGTGAATACAGCCTTCTGGCCTTCCACATAGGGGATCTTGAGGCCGATGGCCATCTCGCCGGGCTTGAGGCCGACCTTACGCACGAAGATGAAGAACGCGCCGCGGGCGATTCTTTCTTCCTGGCTTTCGCCAGCCCAGCTCACCAGGGAAACCTCACGCTGACCCTCGGGACCTACTACGACCAGCTTGGCGTCGCAGGCAACGAGAGGAGTGACGGTATCCGCCAGAGGAGAAGCGTTGATGACATTGCCGACACTGGTAGCACGGCCGCGCACCAGCTGGGAACCCAGAACGGAAGCCGCCTGAGCGTAGAAGGGGTAATTCTCCTTCACGATCTCACTTTCGGAGATCTCCTTGCAGGTAACGCATGCGCCAATGTACAGGCCGTCCTTCTTGGAGAAAGTGATCTCCTTCAAGCCGGGAATACGCTTGATGTCGATCACGGCTTCCGGGTTAATGAGGCGCTCGCGCAGACGAATCATTACATCGGTACCACCATTCAGGATGGTATACTTACCTTCGTACTCTTTCATCAGTTCGAGAGCTTCTTCCACAGAACCCGGAGCGAAATAGTTAAATTCCTTCAATGTAAGCACTCCTTTTTGATTGGTTTTATGCAGAGTAACACTTATACAGCATCTACATTATAATATTGGAGGCCTGTCAATTCAATTCCTTTTGATCGATTTTGATATTCTGCCTAATTCCGGCCCTGCAATTTGTGAAAATTGGAATATACCCCCTTGTAAATACTTCACAACAAAAATGAAAACCGTCCGTGATTTTTGTCAGAACGCTGTTCGGCGGGATTCGTTCACTTTTGATAAGATGAGCGAAAATGTTCTTATGCTCTTGTTGATATATCCTAATGCCTGTTAAATTATTAACTCACTTTATTTCGATAATTTTCATTTTTCTATGAAAATTCACCAAAAAATTTATTGCTTTCTTGGCGGCAAAAAAGTTCTTCCGCCATTTACTTTTATTCTGCTTTCCTTTATAATGTAGATAAATAACAAATAGAGTAGGGGTACTGCGGCCTTTTGCGGCCCGGCCCAAGGACTTGCTTTATTTGTCATGGGCACCGCCCCGCTTCCCTACCGATGCGGACGGTGCTTACCTACATCATTTTGGGAGGTCTTTACTTATGTCCAAAAAACCTTTGGAAGGCATCCGTGTACTGGATTTTACCAATGCGCTGGCAGGCCCCTACTGCTCCATGATGCTCGGCAATATGGGCGCCGAGGTCATCAAGGTGGAGAAACCCGGTACCGGCGATGACAGCCGCGGCTACGGCCCGTTTGTCAATGGCCAAAGCGGCTATTTTGTCAGTGTAAACCACGGCAAAAAAAGCGTCGTCTGCAACACCAAGGATCCCGAGGGCGTTGAGATGTTCAAGGATCTGGTGAAGCATGTCGATATCGTGGTGGAAAACCTGAAGGCCGGTGCCATGAACCGCATGGGCCTGGGCTATGAGGAGCTCAAGAAGGTCAACCCCAAGCTCATCTATGTAGCTATCTCCGGCTTTGGCCAGACCGGCCCCTACGCTCCCCGTCCCGCCTACGATATGGTAGTGCAGGCCATGGGCGGCGTAATGAGCATCACCGGCGAGCCCGGCGGAAAGCCTGTCCGCGTCGGCGCTTCTATCGGCGATATCATTGCCGGTATCTTTGGTGCTTTTGGCGCCGTTACCGCCCTGTATAAGCGCGCCATCACCGGCGAAGGCGATATGGTGGATGTGGGTATGCTGGATTGCCAGCTCGCCATCCTGGAAAACGCCATCATCAAGTATTCCGCTACCGGCGTCGTGGCCGGCCCTCTGGGTGCTGTTCACCCCACCGTTACTCCCTTCCAGGCATTTGAAACCAAGGATAACTATGTCATCGCCGCCTGCGGCAATAACCGCCTGTACGCGGCCTTCTGCAATGCGCTGGGCTGCCCCGAGCTGATCGATGATCCCCGCTTCGACACCAATATGCACCGCAACCAGAACCTCAAGCTCATCGGCGACCTGCTGACCGAAAAGACCCGCACCAAGACCACCGCCGAGTGGCTGAAGATCCTGGAGGAGGCCGGTGTCCCCTCCACCGCCATCAATACCGTGGATAAGCTGTTCACCGATCCGCAGGTTGCCGCCCGCAACATGCTCATCGAGGTAGACCAGCCCGGCATGGGCAAGGTCAAGATCGCCGGCAACCCGGTGAAGATGGCTTCCGTTGAGGCCGATGCCGACCATCATCCTGCTCCCGCCCTGGGCGATTCCACCCGCGATATTCTGGTGAATATGCTGGGCTGGGAAGAGACCAAGGCCGACGAGTATGTCGAAAAGTTCCACTAAGTTTTTTGTGCAAGTCCCGCTTGCCGGAGACGCTCCTCCGGCAGGCGGCAACCCATATACTCTCTGAAAGAAGGATAAAACTATGACCAAACTTGAAGACCTGATTGAACGCAAAGGTTCAATCGCTCTCGGTGGCGGCCAGGCGCGTATCGAAAAGCAGCATGAGCAGGGCAAAATGACCGCTCGTGAGCGTCTCGAGACCCTGTTCGATCCCAACACCTTTGTTGAGATCGATGCCTTCGTTGTCCATCGCTGCTACTACTTTGGCCAGGAAAAGCAGCACTTCCCCGGTGATGGTGTTGTTGGCGGCTACGGCAAGGTAGACGGCCGCATCGTCTACGCTTATGCCCAGGATTTCACCGTTGTCGGCGGCTCCATGGGCGAAGTTCAGGCCAATAAGATCTGCAAGATCCTTGAGAATGCCCGCAAGGTCGGCGCTCCCGTAGTCGGCATGAATGATTCCGGCGGTGCCCGCATCCAGGAAGGTCTGGACGGTCTGGAAGGCTACGGCAAGATATTCTTCCGCAATACCGCTGCCTCCGGCGTTGTTCCGCAGATCACCGCCATCATGGGCCCCTGCGCCGGTGGCGCCGTTTATTCCCCTGCTCTCACCGATTTCATCTTCCAGGTGAATAAGACCGGCAAGATGTTCATTACCGGCCCCGATGTTATCAAATCCGTTACCGGCGAGCAGATCGATGCTGAAAAGCTGGGCGGCGCTATGACCCACAACCGCGTCAGCGGCGTTGCGCACTTCATGGCCTCCGATGATACCGATTGCATCAACCAGATCCGTCGTCTGCTGAGCTACCTGCCCTCCAACTTCCGTGATGCCGCTCCCACCATCTTCAATGGTGACGATCCCAACCGCATTGCCGATCAGCTGGATACCATCATCCCTGATAATCCCAACAAGGCGTATGATATGTACGATGTCATCAAGGCCATCACCGATGGCGGCGAGTACATGGACTACATGGGCATGTATGCCCCCAATATGATTACCTGCTTTGCCCGCTTCAATGGCCGCTCCGTTGGTATTATCGCCAACCAGCCCAAGGCCATGGCCGGCTGCATGGATATCAACTGCTCCGATAAGGCTGCACGCTTTATCCGTACCTGCGATGCCTTCGGCATTCCGCTGCTCACCCTGGTAGATGTTCCCGGCTTCCTGCCCGGTTCCACCCAGGAGCACGGTGGTATCATCCGCCACGGCGCCAAGGTCATCTATGCCTACTGCGAAGCCACCGTTCCGAAGGTTACCATGATCCTGCGTAAGGCCTACGGCGGCGCTTACCTGGCCATGTGCTGCAAGGACCTGGGTTCCGATATCGTATACGCCTGGCCCACCGCTGAGATCGCCGTTATGGGCGCCGAGGGTGCCGCCAACATCATCTTCCGTAAGGCCACTCCCGAGGAGCGCGCTGAGTTGATCGATGAGTACAAGCGCGAGTTCAATAACCCCTACAAGGCTGCCGAGCGCGGCATGGTGGATGATGTCATTATCCCCTCTACCTCCCGTCAGATGATCATCGCTGCCATGGAGATGCTCGATGGCAAGGTCGTGGAAGCTCCCAGAAAGAAACACGGCAATGTTCCGCTCTAATCAAAAGGAGCGTGAATAATATGATGTATCTGTATATTGCCATTGCTCTGCTGGTCGGGCTGCTGCTGGGAAAAGCGCTCTTTGGCAAAAAGGCCGCTCCCGCGCCTGCCCCGGCCCCTGTGGCCGCAGTTCCTGCCGCCCCGCAGGAGGATGAGGATGAGATCGCAGCAGTCATCGCCGCCATTGCCGCTATGATGGGCTGCGCGCCGGAACAGGTACGCATCCTTTCCCTGCGTGAGGATTCTCCCTGGAGACCCACCTTACTAATTTCTGATGGAGGACAAATCGATGAAAAGATTCCTGATAAAAATAAATGGAAAAACATATGATGCTGAGGTAGAGGTCGTCGGCACCTCCGCCTCCGCTCCCGTAGCGGCGCCCGCAGCTGCCCCCCGTGCCGCTGCTCCCGCTGCCGCTCCGGCTCCTGCCGCTGCCCCCGCAGCCGGCGGCCCCGCCAATGTCACCTCCCCCCTGCCCGGCACCGTTCTGCGTCTGTGCAAGAATACCGGTGATGCCGTTGCGGCCGGCGAGGTCGTCATGATCGTTGAGTCCATGAAGATGGAGAACGAAGTCGTCGCTCCCGAGGGCGGCCGCATCGCCTCCATTGCCGTTGCAGCCGGCTCCGCCATCAATACCGGCGACCTGCTGTTCACTCTCGGCTAAAAGTTCTCACAGCATAATGCCTAATGCGGCGCTATTGTTTTGTGTGTTTATCACAATGCAATAGCGCCGTATTTTTGCAACATTTTTGATGTATTTTCCATGTGATTATTATTTTGTGCATATTATATTATTTGTCATTCTGTCTATTGTGCAATATATATATGTCAAAATTCATCAAAAAAGAATCGAATTTTCTACAATGTAAAAATTCCACAACACCTATTGCATTTTATATTATTTAATAGTAGAATAGCTATTAGAAAGAACATGGGTAAGTAGTAAACAGCTGCTCCCTGTTTCCATTATTTCCGCCGAGGCGGAACCGCAAAGGGGGCGACACGCATGGATACCAATTACGGCATCTCGATGAACTCTATTCTCCGCATGGATATCCTGCATGATGCCCGCCTGCTGGCCGGTGCTTCCGGCACCGATCAGATCGTTACCTCGGTCAGCGTCATGGTCGATCCCAACATCGTCAGTGCTGTGACCGGCGGTGAGCTGCTGGTTTCTACCGCCTACGCCATCCGGGAAAATCTCCCCCAGCTTATGGAGCTGATTCCGCAGCTGAAGGAACGCGGCGTGGTAGGGCTGGGGCTCAAGTTCAACAGCTATATCAATGAGATGCCGCAGAACATCCTCGATCTCTGCAATGAGCTGAGCTTCCCACTGTTCGAGATTCCCAACAGCATCTCTTTCTCCCAGATTATCACTCCCATCATGACCACCATCGTCAATAATCAGGCACAGACGCTGGGGGATATCTACGAGCTGCAAAAGGCGCTGACCGCTACCATGCTGGGTGGCGGCAACCTGCAGTCCATCGTACAGACGCTCTTTGACCGCTTCGGCAACAGTGTCGCCATCTATAATGATTTCTTCTCCTCTTTCGTACTGGCCTGCAGCGAGCAGCGCCGTGAAAGCATTTCGCGTCGGATGGAAAATCTCGTCCGTTCCGGCTCCTCCAGCAAAGAGACTGTCTCCCTGATGAGCAGCCGTGAGGTCGATAACATCGACGGGCTCATCTGCAATAAGATCATCATCCCCATTTACAGCGATAAGAAAAAATACGGCAGTATCTACATCTGGGAGGACAACCGTGAGATCACCGGCGTAGACCTGGCCGTTCTGGAAGCTTCTACTTCCCTCATCGCGCTGGATATGATCAAAAAGATCTCGATGTACGAGATGGAAAACAACCACAAGGCCACCTTTCTCGATGACCTTTTGGTTCACGATGAGGAACGGCAGCGCAAGTCGTTGGCCAATGCCGAGTACTTCGATTTCGATGTGGATGCTGAGCACCGTGTGGCGGTCATTCGGGTCCTTTCCGGCAGCTCCACCATCGGCAATAGCTCCCTTTACAAAACCAACAACAGCATTGTCAATATCCTGCGGCGCATCAGCCGCGATAGCAGCATCAAGGTTCTGTTCGTCAATAAGTGTGACAGCATCGTGCTGGTCTTTGAATCTCCCCTGCGGGAAGATGAAGAATACCGTCGGCTGCTGCAGGCGTTCATCGATACCGCACTTTCCTCTTTAGAGGCGGAGGGGATTCTCGCCATGGCGTCTATCGGCGTCGGCCGCAGCTATGCTGATGCCACCAGCCTGTGGAAGAGCTTTAATGAAGCCCGCCGCGCGGCTGCCTGCTGGAACATTGATAATTCCCGTGTTCACTACTTTGAAAAGCTCGGCGTTTATCGCTTCCTTTCTTACGAAAATCTCCGCCCGGAGCTCATCATCTTCTACAATGAAACGCTCAAGGTGCTGGTGGATTACGACCACGACCGCGATTCCGAGCTGGTACATACCCTTTCGCTTTACTTCAAGTGCGGCGGTAATCTCAAGCGTCTGGCAGAAGAAATGGGCGTCCACTACAATACTGTAGCTTACCGCATCCAGCGCATCAAGGAACTGGCCCATGTCAGCTTTGATAACGCCGACCAGATGCTGAATCTACAAATTGCCCTCAAGATCTATGAAGTCAACTTCCACCGCTGAGGCCATCTCGGCCCAGCTGCTGGCCCTGCTGCCGCAGCATCCCGCGGAGGCCACCGTTCATTCGGTGTTCCATACCTCGGCCAATCTGCTGTATCAGGGGCAGTTGGTCACTCTGCTGGATGACACCCGTCCGCTTTATCCCTGTGCCGTTCGGCTTGGCGGTTCCATTCCGCCCCTTGCCGTTGGGGAGCCCGCCCTTCTCTCGCAGGAGCGCATCACCTTCCCCCACAGCGGCCACACCATCGAGCTTCACCGGGCGGCCGTCACTTCCCTTTCGCTTTTCTCTCCGCTGCTTCCCCTGCAGCTGCCCCACCCGGCGGCTCCGCAGGCCCTGCGAGAGATCATCCTTACCAGCGGCAAGCCGGAAGGCTTCGCTCCTCTGCTTACCCTTTGGGAGGACGCCCCCTCTCCCCTGCCCGATAACCTGTATGTCCGCTATGCGGCAGAGCGCATCCCCGCACTATTTGCCGCCCTGCGGCAGAAGGATGCGAAAGCCACCGCTGAGGCCGCTTATTCCATTGCCGGCTGCGGCATCGGGCTTACCCCCTCCGCCGATGACTTCCTTTGCGGAGTCATGGCGTCGGTACTGGCTTCGGCCATTGCCCGCGGGGAACAAAACGAATGGCTGCCCCTTACCGCCGCTATGGCCAAACGGGCTGCCCCCCGCACCAATCTCATCAGCGCCGCGTTTTTGCGGCAGGCTGCCGCAGGGCAGCTATCCTCGGATGTACTCACCCTCATCCGAACCTTTTATTCCAGTGTCCTATCGCTGCGGCTACCGTCTGCTGCGATGAATGTTATCGCCTTTGGCGAAACATCCGGTACAGATATCCTGACCGGTATATATTTCGGACAAAAAAATTATCCAAATTAGGAGGAAACGGCATTGGTTAGTCTGCAAATCAAACCCAACACCTACTACGACTCCATTACCCTGATGATCATCTCCAAAGAGCTGAAGAAGGTCCCGGGCGTAAAGGAAGCTCTGGTCGGCATGGGCACCGATCTGAACCTTGACATTGCCAAGGTAACCGGTCTTTCCAGCCCCGAGCTGGAAGCCATCACCCCCAACGATTTCTTCGTAGCGCTGGATTGCGAAAACGAAGAAGCCGAGGCTGCTGCTCTCAAAGCTCTGGAGGAGCAGCTGAATAAGAAGGAGGAGAGCCGCAGCGCTGCGTACTATCCCCCCACCCTCACTTCCGCCCTCAAGGCTGATCCCAAGATCAACCTGGCGCTCATCTCTGTTCCCGGCCGTCATGCTTATGATGTTGCCAAGGACGCTCTCGACAAGAACATCAATGTTATGCTGTTCAGCGATAATGTTTCGATGGAAGAAGAGAAGAAGCTCAAAGAGTACGCCGTTTCCAAGGAGCTGCTCATGATGGGCCCCGACTGCGGTACTGCTGTTGTTAACGGTCTGCCCCTGGCTTTCGCTAATGTGATTCATAAGGGCCCGATCGGCATCTGCGGCGCTTCCGGTACCGGCACTCAGGAGCTCACCATCCTCATCGACCAGCTCGGTTCCGGCATCACCCAGGCTCTGGGCACCGGCGGCCGTGACCTGAAGGCGGAGATCGGCGGCCTGATGTTCAAGCAGTGCCTCAACGCCCTCATCGCTGACCCCGATACCAAGGTCATCATCATGCTCTCCAAGCCGCCCGCGGATCATGTTGCCAAGGAGATCCTGGCCATCGCTAAGGAGTGCAACGACCACATCAAGCCCGTAGTCGTAGACTTCATCGGCGGCGATCCCAACCTTCCCAAGGAGTACGGTCTGACCGCTGCCTACAACCTGGAAGACGCTGCCCGCAAGGCTGTTGCTCTCTCCAAGGGCGAGCCCGTTCCCGCTGATATGTTGGATATCGATATGCCTAAGGCTGAGCTGGAAGCTCTCATCGAACGCGAGACCTCCAAGATGGCTCCCACCCAGAAGTACTATCGTGGTTTCTTCTCCGGCGGCACCCTGGCGGATGAGTCCATGAAGCTCTCCATCGGTAAGCTGGGCCACATCTATTCCAATATCCCCCTCAAGCCCGAGGATAAAATCGAGAATCCCCTGACCGCTGAGTACAAGGAGAACACCTGCATCGACTTTGGTGAGGACGAGTTCACCGAGGGTAAACCCCATCCGATGATCGACCTGACCCTGCGCTGCGAGCGTATCCTGCGTGATGCTCATGATCCCACCCTGGCTATTCTGCAGTGTGACTGCGTTATCGGCTACGGCTCCAATGCCAACCCCGCCGAGGAGCTCTCCGCTGCCATTGCCAAGGCCAAGGAGATCGCTGCGAGCGAGGGCCGTTACATCTCCGCTATCTGCTCTATCGTAGGTACCGAGGGCGACCCCCAGAACTTGACCGAGACCCGCAAGCAGCTGGAAGCTGCCGGCGCTATCGTTGTTCGCTCCAACGCTCAGTCCACCTATCTGGTACACCATATGCTGGATAAGCTGAATGGAGGTAAGTATTAATGCATCAGATCAATAAACTGTTCGGAGAAAAGCTCCACATGGTCAATATCGGCGTAGAGACCTTCTATCAGGATATGCTCTCTCAGAAAGAAGCGGGCACCCAGGATATCGAGGTCATCCATGTTGACTGGAAACCCGTAGCCGGCGGCAACAAGAAACTGGCCGGTATGCTCGGTATGTTGAAGTAATTACCCACTCCCGCGCTGCGGGAAGGTGATTTTTCTAAATAATTTATTTAGGAGGAAAAAACAATGACATTGGGCGAGAAAATCAATGCCGCTAATGCCGAAGCCCTGAAGATCATTCTGGGCGCTCAGCCTACCCTGATCGGCGTTGGCACTGCCGGCGAAGACATTCCCGGTATGACCAAAAAGACCATTCTGCACTCCGGCCCTCCCGTAACCTGGGAGAACATGTGCGACCCCACCAAGGGTGCTGTTATCGGCGCTCTGATCTATGAGGGTCTGGCCAAGACTCCCGAAGAGGCTGAAAAGCTGGCCGCTTCCGGCGAGATCACCTTCGATCCTTGCCACCATCACAATGCCGTAGGCCCCATGTGCGGTATCGTTTCCTACTCCATGCCCGTTTGGAAGGTCATCAATAAGGCTCATGGCAACATGGCTTACTGCACCTTCAATGAGGGTCTGGGCAAGGTTCTGCGTTTCGGTGCTTATGATGATACCGTTATCACCCGTCTGCACTGGCTGCGCAATGAGTTCTATCCTGTCATCAAGGAAGCTCTGGAGATCCGTGGCGAGATCGACCTGAAGGTCCTCATCGCTCAGGAGCTGCAGATGGGCGATGACGGCCACAACCGTAACCGCGCCGGTACTTCCCTGCTGATCCGTGAGCTGGCTCCCGCCATCGTTAAGACTCACTTTGATCAGGATGTCAAGGTTCGCGCTCTCGAGTTCCTGAACTCCAACGACCACACCTGGCTGAACCTCACCATGCCCGCCTGCAAGTGCACCATGGATGCTATCGAGGGTATCGAGTACTGCTCCCTGGTTTACACCATGTGCCGCAATGGTACCGAGTTTGGTGTTCGCGTAGCCGGTCTGCCCGGTCAGTGGTTCCACTACACCTCCGAGAAGGTCGAGGGCCTCTACTTCCCCGGCTTCACCGAGGCTGACGCTAACCGCGATGTGGGCGATAGCTGCATCACCGAGACCACCGGCATCGGCGGTTTCTGCATGGCTGCTGCTCCCGCTATCGTTAAGTTCGTAGGCGGCACCGTTGCCGATTCCATCAAGTACTCCACCGAGATGTACGAGATCACCGAGGGTGAGGGCACTGCTTATCAGATCCCCGCTCTGGGCTTCCGCGGTTCCGCTACCGGTATCGATATCCGCAAGGTCATCGAGACTGGTATCCGTCCCGTTATCAACACCGGTATTGCTTGCAACCGTCGTGGTGTTGGTCAGGTCGGCGCTGGCGTTGTTCATCCTCCCATGGAGTGCTTTGAGCAGGCCATCGAGGCTTTTGTAGCCAAGTATGCTGAGGGCTGATTCTCTCACATAATTACTTAGTTGTTTTGGCGTCGGGAGAGGAACCCCCTCTCCCCCGCCCACAAACATAAACCAAATATTTAGGAGGAAAAACACTATGTCTAAGTGGTCTGATGTCAAGATTTATGATCTGTCTATCCCGATCGGCGTAAACTGCCCCCCCTGGCCCACCTATGAGCCCGTACAGATGAAGTTCTTTAAGCGCCTGTCTTCCAATGGCGCTAACGGCCAGATCCTCACCCACTCCAACCATGTTGGTACCCACCTGGATGGCCCTCTGCATTTCGATACTTCCGGCCGTACTGTTGATCAGCTCGAGCTGACCAAGCTGGTTCGTCCCGGCGTCGTTGTTGACCTGACCGATGCTCCCTGCTGCGAAGACTTCGGCATCTACACTCCCGAGATGATCGAGGAGCGCGTTGAAGTTCGTGAGGGCGATATCCTCATCATCAACACTGGTTATCATAAGTATGGTTGGGATTCCCCCGAGGCTGATGAGCAGCGCTACATGGTTCGTCATCCCGGTCCTTCCCTGAGCTTCGTTAAGTGGTGCCAGGATAAGAAGATCGCTTGGATCGGCGTAGACTGCGGTTCCGCTGACCATCCCATGAACACCAAGATTCGTGACTGGTGCCCCATGGATGCTGCTAAGTGCGACAAGTACATGCAGGAGAAGTATGGCAAGACTCTGCAGGAGATGTATCCCTGGCCCGAGCAGTATCAGGCCATGCACATCCAGCTGTTCTGCCAGCCCTATGAGTGCATTCACGCTGAGTGCCTGGGCGGCGACATCGATCAGCTCTCCAACAAGCGCTGCGTAATCGGCTGCTTCCCCTGGAGACTGGTTGGCGGCGAGTCCTGCATCTCTCGTATCGTAGCCTTCACCGGCTTCGAGGATGCCTGATTCTAACTGAATTAGTAGCCTGAATAAGGGGGCGGGGCGCCTGGCGCTTCGCCCCTTTTCTCTCCCTCACCCCCTCTTAAAGGAGTTTCCCGCTATGACGACACTTCTCATCCTTTCCGGGTTCTACATTATCTGGCTGGCTGCCCTGCTTACCGTGGCCTACACCCCCCGCCTGTTCCACAACTACACCTTGTTTAAGGCAATCAATAGTATCCTTTTTGTAGTTATCTCTGTTCTGGCCTGGCGCCACTCCGGCATGAATATGTTCACCTATTGGCCGCTGCTTGCCGCGTTCTGCCTCGCTGCCTTCGGGGATATTGCCATTGGTGTCGCCAATAACCGTCATGGCGCGGCTGGCGCTTCCCATTCTATCTCCGGCATGGCAGGGGTTGGCTTTTTCTCCATTGCGCATGTTTTCTACCTTCTGTTCTTCACCCAGTTCTGCCCCATGCGGTGGTATCACTTTATTCTGCCTATCATCGCCATGCTGGCCATGCTGCGCATTACACGGCACCCCTCTTTTCACTTTAGTCGGCATACCCGACCCGCGGGCATCTTCTACTATATGGTGGTCACACTCATGTTCTCAGTCGGGCTTAATGTCGCCGTTACCTGCGTCACATGGTCGCCGCTGCTCAGTATTCGCTGCCCTCTCAATGGCTGGGCGTTGGGCGCTGGCGTTACTCTGTTTCTCATCTCGGATCTTCTTATGCTTCCCCTCTACTTTTACACCCGCCGCAAATGCCCCCGTTGGGTGCGCTTCGTCAATCTCACCACCTACTATATTGGACAGCTCCTGCTGGCACTCAGTCTCGTACTGTAAGCCCGCAATTCATATATCTTCGGCTCTCTGCTATGGGAGCCTTTTTCTTTTCTTCTCCACCCGGGACGCCCGCTCCGCTTCCCCCTCGGGCCGATTCTCCGCTGCGCTCCGGACGGCCCTCGCCCGCTCCGCGGGCGCCCCTCCCCTTTTTCATACCAAAAAAAGAGTGCCCCTCATCGGGACACTCTCTTTTATTTAGGCTAATTGCGCAACTCTCGGAATTACTCCTCGATATCGATAACAACGCCGGAACCAACGGTACGGCCGCCCTCGCGGATAGCGAAGCGCAGACCCTTCTCGATGGCGATGGGGGTGATCAGCTCAACATCCATCTCAACATTATCGCCGGGCATGCACATCTCTACGCCCTCGGGCAGGGAGATAACGCCGGTAACATCGGTGGTACGGAAATAGAACTGAGGACGATAGTTGTTGAAGAAGGGGGTATGACGGCCGCCTTCAGACTGCTTCAGTACATAAACCTGGCCACGGAACTTGGTGTGGGGATGGATGGAGCCGGGTTTGCACAGTACCTGACCACGCTCAACTTCGGTTCTCTGGATACCACGCAGCAGAGCACCAATGTTATCGCCAGCCTCAGCATAGTCCAGCAGCTTGCGGAACATCTCAACACCGGTAACTACGGTCTTGCGGGTGTCATGGATACCAACGATCTCAACTTCGTCGCCAACCTTAACCTGACCACGCTCAACACGGCCGGTAACTACGGTGCCACGGCCGGTGATGGTGAATACATCCTCGATGGGCATCAGGAAGGGCAGGTCAGCCTTACGCTCGGGAGTAGGAATATACTCGTCAACAGCGTTCATCAGGGCGATGATGGAAGCATAAGCGGGATCGTTAGGATCCTTGCTCTCGCACTCCAGAGCCTGCAGGGCGGAACCCTTGATTACGGGGATCTCGTCGCCGGGGAAATCGTAGCTGGAGAGCAGCTCACGGATCTCCATCTCAACCAGCTCCAGCAGCTCCTCGTCGTCTACCTGGTCAACCTTGTTCATGTAAACTACGATGTAGGGAACGCCTACCTGACGGGCCAGCAGGATGTGCTCACGGGTCTGGGGCATGGGACCATCAGCAGAAGAAACTACCAGGATAGCGCCATCCATCTGGGCAGCACCGGTGATCATGTTCTTAACATAGTCGGCATGGCCGGGGCAGTCAACATGGGCATAGTGACGCTTGTCGGTCTCATACTCTACATGGGCAGTGTTGATTGTGATACCACGGGCACGCTCTTCGGGAGCCTTATCGATCATGTCGTAAGCCATGAACTCGGCATCGCCCTTCAGACCAAGAACCTTGGTGATAGCAGCGGTCAGAGTGGTCTTACCATGGTCAACGTGACCAATGGTACCGATGTTTACGTGGGGTTTGTTGCGCTCAAATTTCTGTTTAGCCATCGTAAAATCCTCCCTTTGTTATACTTTGTTTTTTTAATATTATTTTTCCCTACCCTTTATGTTTTCCGGGTTCGGGATCATGCTTGGGGTTCATCACTCAGCCTTGGTGCGGCTGGTGACCAGCTTCTCCGCGATGTTCTTGGGCAGCTCAATGTAGTGGCTGGGCTCCATGGTGTACTGGCCGCGGCCCTGCGTTTTGCTGCGCAGGTCGGTGGCGTAACCAAACATCTCAGAAAGCGGTACAAAGGCATCAATCTGCTTGGCACCGGGGCGGTCCTCAAAGCCACGGATCTGACCGCGGCGGGAGTTCAGGTCACCGATAACATCGCCCATATACTCTTCGGGAACGATCACGCAAACCTTCATAATCGGCTCCAGAATAACGGGGTCAGCCTTTCTCATTGCCTCTTTGAAGGCCATGGAACCGGCGATCTTAAACGCCATTTCAGAGGAGTCTACCTCATGGTAGGAACCATCGTACAGCGTCACGATGCAGTCTACTACGGGATAACCCGCCAGTACACCGCTGGCCATCGCGCCCCTGATACCGGCATCGACAGCGGGGATATACTCCTTGGGGATAGCGCCGCCCACTACTTCGTTGCGGAACTCATATCCCTTGCCGCTCTCGTTCGGCTCCAGACGGATCTTTACATGACCGTACTGGCCCTTACCGCCGCTCTGGCGTGCGTACTTGTGGTCCACATCGGCCATCTTGCGCACCGTCTCTTTGTAGGCAACCTGGGGCTTACCCACATTCGCTTCTACCTTAAACTCACGCAGCAGACGGTCTACGATGATCTCCAGGTGCAGCTCGCCCATGCCGGCGATGATGGTTTGGCCGGTCTCCTCATCGGTGTAGGTGCGGAAAGTGGGATCCTCCTCAGCCAGCTTGGCAAGGCCCAGGCCCATCTTCTCTTGACCGACTTTGGTCTTCGGCTCAATGGCAACGCGGATAACCGGCTCTGGGAATTCCATAGATTCCAGGATGATCGGATGCTTGGCGTCGCACAGGGTATCACCGGTGGTGGTGTTCTTCAGGCCCACGGCACCGGCAATATCACCGGCATAGCAGGTCTCAATGTCCTTGCGGTGGTTCGCATGCATTTGCAGAATTCTGCCCATGCGCTCATTGTTTTTCTTCACCGAGTTATAGACGCTGGTGCCGGCATCCACAGTACCGGAGTACACACGGAAGAAGCACAGCTTGCCTACATAGGGGTCGGTCATGATCTTGAAAGCGAGAGCGGCAAAAGGCGCGTCATCGCTGGAAGGTCTGGTCTCCTCTTCCTCGGTGTCAGGGTTTACACCCTTGATGTCAGGGACATCGGTGGGGGCCGGCATATAGTCTACCACGGCGTCCAGCAGCTTCTGTACGCCCTTGTTGCGGTAGGAACTGCCGCAGCATACGGGAACCATGTGGTTGGCGATGGTGGATTTGCGGATGCAGCTCTTGATCTCCTCGATGGTAAGTTCCTCACCGTCGAGATATTTCATCAGCAGCTCCTCGTCCTGCTCGGCCACATGCTCCAGCAGCTCGTGGTGGTACTCCTCGGCCTTGGCCTGCATATCGGCGGGGATGTCCTCCACGCGGATATCTTTTCCAAGGTCATCGTAGTACACATAGGCCTTCATCTCTACCAGGTCGATAATACCCTTAAAGGTATCCTCGACGCCGATGGGCAGCTGGATCGGAACAGCGTTGCACTTCAGACGGTCGCGCATCATGCGCACTACATTGTAGAAGTCAGCGCCCATAATGTCCATCTTGTTTACAAATGCCATTCTCGGCACATGGTATTTGTCAGCCTGGCGCCAAACGGTCTCAGACTGCGGCTCTACGCCGCCCTTGGCGCAAAAAACGGTTACGGAACCGTCCAGCACGCGCAGGGAACGCTCTACCTCTACCGTGAAATCAACATGTCCAGGGGTGTCGATGATATTGATGCGGTGGCCCTTCCAATAGGCGGTCGTGGCGGCGGAGGTGATAGTGATACCACGCTCCTGCTCCTGCTCCATCCAGTCCATGGTGGCGCTGCCGTCATGGGTCTCACCCAGCTTGTAGTTTACGCCTGTGTAGTACAGGATACGCTCGGTGGTGGTGGTTTTGCCGGCGTCGATGTGCGCCATGATGCCTATATTACGCGTTTTCTCTAAGGATACATCTCTTGGCATAATGCCCTCCTAATAAGTTTGCGAATTCCATGCCCACAGGGGCAAAGAACAGTAAAAATGCAGTAGTCGCCGGAATTACCATCTGAAATGGGCAAAAGCCTTGTTGGCCTCGGCCATCTTGTGGGTATCCTCGCGCTTCTTGCAGGCGCCGCCCTGGCCGTTCATAGCGTCCATGATCTCGCCAGCCAGTCTCTGAGCCATCAGCTTTTCGCTGCGGTTGCGGCTATAGGTGGTCAGCCAACGCAGACCCAGGGTCTGACGGCGCTCAGGGCGTACCTCCATGGGTACCTGATAAGTGGCGCCGCCGACACGGCGAGCCTTGATCTCCAGAACGGGCATGATGTTCTCCATCGCCTGCTCAAAAGCCTCCAGCGGGTCCTTGCCGGTCTTTTCCTTTACGATGTCAAATGCACCGTAGACGATCTTCTGTGCAACGCCCTTTTTGCCATCCAGCATGATGTTATTGATCAGACGGGTGACCAGCTTGGAATTATAAAGCGGATCCGGCAGAACGTCGCGTCTTGCGATATTACCTCTTCTTGGCACTTCGCTTCCCTCCTTCATAATAAAATGAGATCTTCGGTACTCGAAAGTAAGTCCCCACTCCCGCCGGCCAGTCCAGAGGCTATGTTAAAAAGCCATCTTTCTTGGCACTTATTACGGGTGTGATTACTTCTTCGCGGCACCAGCCTTCTTAGGCCGCTTGGCACCGTACTTACTACGGGCCTGGTTGCGGTTCTGGACGCCCTGGGTATCCAAAGTACCACGGATAATGTGGTAACGAACACCGGGAAGGTCCTTTACACGACCGCCACGGATCAGCACTACGCTGTGCTCCTGCAGGTTATGGCCGATACCAGGAATGTAAGCGGTAGCCTCGATGCCGTTGGAAAGCCGTACTCTTGCTACTTTACGCAGCGCGGAGTTGGGCTTCTTGGGGGTAGAGGTACGGATAGCGGTGCAAACACCACGCTTTTGGGGAGAATTTTGATCGGTCATTACACGCTTCTTGGCATTCCAGCCCTTCAGCAGTGCAGGCGCGGTCGCCTTCTTCTCTACGGTTTCTCTGCCCTTGCGAACCAGTTGGTTAAAGGTTGGCATGGTTGTCCTCCTTTCATCAAAAAGTATTTATTCATGGGCACAAACCCGGAGGGTTTCCGGGTTGTGTTTACATGACGGATTCTGCTTGCGGAACAATGCCCGCCCAGTTAAATATTTTATCAAATTCCCCCCGGGATTGTCAAGCGGTGATTTGGATATTTTTCACCAACTTTACAGTCCCGTTTTGGGGAATTTGACTTTTTCTTTTTGCTTACATCACTATGGCGTTGGTGCTTGCCATCAGCGCCTCCAGGTTGGCCTCATCGGCTTCTTCCTCGGCCTTTTCCTCCTCGGTGTAGGTCACCAGGCCCGTACCGGCGGGAATCAGCTTACCAATGATGACATTCTCCTTCAGGCCCTGCAGCGGGTCTACCTTGCCCTTGATGGCCGCCTCGGTCAGTACACGAGTGGTCTCCTGGAAGGACGCTGCGGACATAAAGCTGTCGGTGGCAAGGGAGGCCTTCGTGATACCCTGCAGAATGGCTGTATAGGTCGCCTTCTGGCGGCTGCCGCCGTCCTCGGCGTTCTCGCGGTCGATCTGCTCGTTGAGGTGCAGTACCTCAGCGCGGTCGGCCATCATGCCGCGGATATAGTCGGTATCGCCCGGCTCCTCAATGCGCACCTTCTTCATCATCTGACGGACAATGACTTCAATGTGCTTATCATTGATATCTACGCCCTGGGTCCGGTAAACCATCTGAACCTCGCGGATCAGGTATTCCTGAACCGACAGCTCGCCGTTCACCAGCAGTACCTCGCTGGGGTCGGCGCTGCCTTCGGTGATCATGGTACCCTTCTCGATGAGGTCGCCCTCATGCACACGCACCTTGCTGCCGAATACGATCTGATGCTCAAAGTGGTCGCCGGTCTGCGGGTCATCCACCTTCACCACATCCACGCCCTTGTTGTCCTTATCAAAGCTGACCAAACCGCCGTTATGGGCGATAACAGCCACGCTCTTGGGCTTGCGGGCCTCAAACAGCTCCTCTACACGGGGCAGACCCTGTGTAATATCGCTGGCGGAGGCGATGCCGCCGGTGTGGAAGGTTCTCATGGTCAGCTGGGTACCCGGCTCACCGATAGACTGTGCGGCGATGATACCCACCGCCTCACCGATGGCAACAGGGGTGTTATTGGAAAGGTTGGCGCCGTAGCAGCGGCTGCAGGCGCCGTTCTTGGCACGGCAGTTGATGACACTGCGGATCTTCAGGCTGGTGATACCGGCCGCCACGATCTCCTCAGCGGTCTTGTAGGTGATCATCTCCTCCCGGCTGGCCAGCAGCTCGCCGGTCTTGGGGTCAATCACATCCTCACAGGGATACCGGCCAGTTAGGCGCTCGGCCAGCTCCTCGATGACGCGGTTGCCGTCGGTAATGGCCTCCACATCGATGCCCTCGTGGGTGCCGCAGTCCTCCTCACGGATGATAACCTCCTGCGAAACATCCACCAGTCGGCGGGTCAGATAACCGGAGTCCGCGGTACGCAGAGCGGTATCCGCCAGACCCTTACGGGCGCCGCGGCTGGACTGGAAATATTCCAAGATGTTCAGGCCTTCACGGTAGTTGGCACGGATCGGGATCTCGATGGTCTGACCGGAGGTATTGGCGATGTTGCCGCGCATACCGGCCAGCTGGTTGATCTGGTCCATCGAACCACGGGCGCCGGAGTCCGCCATCATGTAGATGGGGTTCAGCTTACCGAAGTTCTCCTTCAGCGAGGCCTTTACCTCGTTGGTGGCGTCACGCCAGATAGCAATGGTCTGCTGGTAACGGTCATCCTCGGAAATATAACCGCGGTCGTACTTCTTGCGGACCTTGGCTACCTTTTCTTCGGCAGCGGCCAGCACCTCTTTCTTGTTGGGGGGAATGGTGGCATCGCAGACGGCAACGGTAAGGGCCGCCCGGGTGGAATACTTATAGCCCTGGCTCTTGATGGCGTCCAATACCTCGCTGGTATCGGTGGTGCCATGCTTCTTTATGCTCTTGTCAATGATCTTGGAGAGCTGCTTCTTACCCACCTGGAAGCCGACCTCAGGGATCAGCTCATTGCCGGGGATGCTGCGGTCCACAAAGCCCAGATCCTGCGGGATGGGATTATTGAAGATATTGATACCGATGGTGGTATAGATGCTGCCGGTATAGGTCTTGCCGTTCACGGTCTTGGCCACACGCACCCGGATCGGCTCATGCAGATCCAGCACCCCGGTCTGATAGGCCATCAGCGCCTCATCGGGGCTGCGGTAGATCTTCAGCTCATGGGGATTGGCCGCATAGGCCTTCTCCCAGTCAGCGATGGAGGTAAATACGCCGGGATTCTGAATCTCATCGGTGGCGTACACTTTATCGATGATGGTGGTCAGGTAATAGGAACCCAGCACCATATCCTGAGAAGGCACAGCCACAGGCCGGCCGTCAGAAAGCTTCAGTAGGTTATTGGCCGCCAGCATTAGGAAGCGGGCCTCAGCCTGCGCCTCAGCGGAAAGCGGCACATGGACCGCCATCTGGTCACCGTCGAAGTCGGCGTTAAAGGCGGTACAAACCAGCGGGTGCAGCTTCAGGGCGCGGCCCTCCACCAGGATGGGCTCAAATGCCTGAATACCCAAACGGTGCAGGGTAGGCGCACGGTTCATCAGCACGGGGTGGCCCTTGATGACCACTTCCAGCGCGTCCCAAACCTCCTTGGGGGAGCCGCGATCCACCATCTTGCGGGCCTTGCGGATATTCTCAGCGACCTTCAAATCTACCAGCCGCTTCATAACAAAGGGCTTAAAGAGCTCCAGTGCCATCTCCTTAGGCAGGCCGCACTGGTACATCTTCAGCTCAGGGCCTACCACGATAACGGAACGGCCGGAGTAGTCTACGCGCTTACCCAGCAGGTTCTGGCGGAAGCGGCCCTGTTTCCCCTTCAGCATATCGCTCAGGGATTTCAGCGCACGGTTGTTGGGACCGGTCACCGGGCGGCCGCGGCGGCCGTTATCGATGAGGGCGTCCACCGCCTCCTGCAGCATCCGCTTTTCATTGCGGACGATGATATCGGGGGCATCCAGCTCCAGCAGCTTCTTCAGGCGGTTGTTGCGGTTGATGACGCGGCGGTACAGGTCATTCAGGTCACTGGTGGCAAAGCGGCCGCCATCCAGCTGTACCATGGGGCGGATATCAGGCGGGATGACAGGCAGTACATCCATGATCATCCACTCGGGCTTGTTGCCGCTGGTGCGGAACGCTTCCACCACATCCAGGCGCTTGAGGAGCTTCGCCTTCTTCTGGCCGGTGGCCTTCTCCAGCTCCTCCTTGATCTCAACCGAGAGCGCCTCAATATCCAGCTGCTGTAAGAGCTTCTTTACCGCCTCGGCGCCCATACCGGCATCAAATTCATCCTCATAGGCTTCCCGGTATTCGTTATACTCCCGCTCACTCAAAAGGGCGTACTTTTTCAGCTTGGTATTACCGGGGTCAATGACGATATAGGATGCGAAATACAGCACCTTTTCCAGCACACGGGGGCTCAGGTTCAGCAGCAGGCCCATGCGGCTGCTGGTGCCCTTAAAGTACCAGATGTGGGAAACGGGCGCAGCCAGCTCAATGTGGCCCATCCGTTCGCGGCGCACCTTGGCGCGGGTCACTTCCACGCCGCAGCGCTCGCAGATCTTGCCCTTAAAGCGGATACGCTTATACTTGCCGCAGTAGCATTCCCAGTCCTTAGTGGGTCCAAAAATGCGCTCGCAGAACAGGCCGTCGCGCTCCGGCTTTAGGGTGCGGTAGTTGATGGTCTCAGGCTTTTTTACTTCGCCGTAGCTCCAGGAGCGAATGGCATCGGGGGAAGCCAGCCCGATCTTGATCGATTCAAAAGATTTATTATCCAAAGTTCTTCCCCTCCATCATTAAAAATCAAATCCGTCGTCGTCCTCATCTTCGCTGCCGTCAAAGTCGGCATCGTCATAGGAATCGCTGTCCTCATCGGGGTTTTCCATGGTGTAGTTGTCCTCGATCTCGGAATCCACGGCTACATCGCTTTCATCGTAGTAGTCGCTGGCCATGGGCATGTTCTCGTCCTCATCGTAGGTCTGCTTGATGTCGATCTCCTCATTGTCCTTATCCAGGATCTTGACATCCAGGCCCAGGGACTGCAGCTCCTTCACCATTACGCGGAACGCCTCGGGGATGCCGGGCGCCGGAATGTTCTGGCCCTTCACAATGGACTCAAACGCCTTCACACGGCCCACCACATCATCGGATTTCACGGTTAGGATCTCCTGCAGGGTGTAGGCAGCGCCGTAAGCCTCCAGCGCCCAAACCTCCATCTCACCAAAGCGCTGGCCGCCGAACTGCGCCTTACCACCCAGGGGCTGCTGGGTGACCAGGCTGTACGGGCCAACGGAACGGGCATGGATCTTATCATCAACCAGGTGATGCAGCTTGAGGTAGTACATATAGCCGACGGTAACACGGTTATCAAATTTCTCACCGGTACGGCCATCATAGACGACGCTCTTGCCGTCCTCAGGCAGCCCGGCCATCCGGAAGCACTCCCGGATATCCTCTTCGTGGGCGCCGTCGAAGACTGGGGTCATCACATGCCAGCCCAGGCGGCTGGCGGCCATGCCCAGGTGCACCTCCAGCACCTGGCCGATGTTCATACGGGAAGGAACGCCCAGGGGGTTTAGCACGATATCCAGCGGGGTGCCGTCCTCCAGGAAGGGCATATCCTCCGGCGGCAGAATGCGGGAAACTACGCCCTTATTGCCGTGGCGGCCGGCCATCTTATCGCCGACGGAGATCTTTCTCTTCTGGGCAATGTAAACTCTTACCACCTCATTGACGCCGGGGGAAAGCTCGTCGCTGTTTTCTGGGGTGAACACCTTGATGTCCACCACGATGCCATACTCGCCGTGCGGCACCTTCAGCGAGGTATCGCGCACCTCTCTCGCCTTCTCGCCAAAGATGGCGCGAAGCAGGCGTTCCTCGGCGTTCAGCTCGGTCTCGCCCTTGGGGGTCACCTTACCGACAAGGATATCGCCGGAGTGTACCTCGGCGCCGACATGGATGATGCCTCGCTCATCCAGAGCGCCCAGCATATCATCACCGACATTGGGGATCTCACGGGTAATCTCCTCCGGGCCCAGCTTGGTATCACGGGCTTCGGTCTCATATTCCTCGATGTGAATGGAGGTGAACAGGTCGTCCCGCACCAGCTTCTCGTTGATGAGAACGGCGTCCTCGTAGTTGTAGCCCTCCCAGGTCATAAAGCCGATGAGCATATTCCTGCCCAGCGAAACCTCGCCGTTGGCGGTGGCAGGGCCGTCGGCCAGCACATCGCCCTTCTTCACTTCCTCGCCCTTTACCACAATGGGCCGCTGGTTGATGCAGGTACCCTGGTTGGAACGCAGCATCTTTACCAGCTCATATTCATGCTCCACGCCTTCCGCATCGGTCACAATGATGCGATCAGCATCGACATAGCTTACATGGCCGTCTTCCTTGGCAACCACTACTACGCCGCAGTCGTGGGCCGCCTTGTACTCCATACCGGTGCCGACATAGGGGGACTCGGTCTTGATGAGCGGGACGGCCTGACGCTGCATGTTGGCGCCCATCAGGGCACGGTTGGCATCGTCGTTCTCCAGGAAGGGGATCATAGCGGTGGCAACGGAAACCACCATCTTGGGGGAAACATCCATGTAGTCCACCTTGTCGCGGGGGACCTCCTGGACGCTGTCGCGGTACCGGACGGAAACCTTTTCGTTGACAAAATGGCCGTTTTCATCCAGCGGCTCATTGGCCTGCGCCACGATGTATTCATCTTCCACATCGGCGGTCATATACTGGACGGTATCCAGCACCTTGCCGGTGGCCTTATCTACCGGGCGGTAGGGGGCCTCCACAAAGCCGTACTCATTGATGCGGGCAAAGGTGGCAAGGTACGAGATCAGACCAATGTTGGGACCTTCAGGGGTCTCGATGGGGCACATGCGGCCGTAGTGGCTGTAATGCACATCGCGGACCTCAAATCCGGCACGGTCACGACTGAGGCCGCCGGGGCCCAGGGCGGAAAGACGGCGCTTGTGGGTCAGCTCGGCCAGGGGGTTGGTCTGGTCCATGAACTGGCTCAAGGGGGAGGAACCAAAGAATTCCTTGACTGCTGCCATAACGGGACGGCTATTGATGATGGCCTGCAGGGTGATGGATTCAATATCCTGGGCCTGTGTGGTCATTCTCTCCCGGATGACGCGCTCCATGCGGGCAAAACCGATGCGGAACTGGTTCTGCAGCAGCTCGCCCACGCTGCGGATGCGGCGGTTGCCCAGGTGGTCGATATCATCGGTGGTGCCGAGATCGTACCGGAGGCCGCACATGTAGTTGATGGAGGCGTAAATATCAAATTTGCGGATGTTCTTGGGGACCAACTCATCGGCGCGGCGGGTCAGCTCTTCGGCCATTTCCTCGCGGGAAAGGCCCATATCCAGGATCTCGGAAAGGACGGCAAAGCGCACTCTTTCCCGGATGCCCATGGCCTTCAGCTCTTCGGCGGTGTAGTCGGTAAAGTCGGCCATATCCACCATGCCGTTGGAGAAGATCTTCAGCTCCTCCACCCCATCGTCCTCGGCCATCTGCAGGCCGGCGGGGGTCAGGCCCTGGGTGGTGATCCAGACGGTATCAACGCCGTGGGACTCCAGCAGGCGGGCGTCGTCGCGGCTCAGCAGGGCGCCGGCCTCAAAGAGGATCTCGCCGGTGCGGGGATCGGCCACGGGGCGGGAAAGCACCTGGCCGGTGATGCGGGGCACCAGGGAGAGCTTTTTGTTGTACTTGTAGCGGCCCACCCGGGAAAGATCATAGCGGCGGGGATCAAACAGCAGCTGAGCGAGGTGCTTCACGGCCGATTCGATGGTGGGGGGCTCGCCGGGACGCAGCTTGCGGTAAACCTCCAGCAGGGCCTCATCGCCCAGCATTTCGGCATCCTTGCTTTCGGCGGTCTTTACCAGGTAGGCATAGCGGCCAAACACCTCGTAGATCTCCTCATCGGTGCCGCGCAGGTCGGTCAGGGCGTTGTTCACATCGGCATTGATCTGCTCGACGGTGACATCATCCCGCAGGCGCAGCAGCGACCGGATAAAGGTGGTGATGGGCAGCTTGCGGTTTTTATCGATGCGGACGCTGAACACATCGGCGGAGTCGGTATCATACTCCAGCCAGGCGCCGCGGTTGGGGATCACGGTGGAATCAAACAGTTTTTTGCCGGCGGGATCGTGGTGCATGCCGTAGTACACACCGGGAGAACGCACCAGCTGGGAGACGATGACACGCTCGGCACCATTGATGATGAAGGTGCCGGCATCGGTCATCAGGGGGAAATCTCCCATGTAGATGTCGGATTCCTTGATCTCGCCGGTGACTTTGTTGATGAGCCTGGCGCGCACGCGCAGGGGGGCGGCATAGTTTACATCCCGCTCCTTGCACTCCAGCAGGGGGTACTTGGGTTTGTCATCCAGCGTAAAATCAATGAAATCCAGCTGCAGATTGCCCTGATAGTCGGTGATCGAGGAGATGTCCTTGAATACGGCCCGGAGACCCTCATCCAGGAACCACTGATAGGAATTTTTCTGTACTTCGATGAGGTTCGGCATCTCGGCCACTTCATCGATGTGGGCAAAGCTCTGGCGGATATTTTTGCCCAGTTTTACGGGTTTGGTGTTTACCATCCGATGTTCCACTCCATTCCATCATTTTTTCGCCATCACTTGGACATCAATGACTGCATAAATATTTGTTGATTATGCACAGTATCACGAGAGTATTATCGTGACTTATGCACACTTGACAATACCGTTTAGTCATAAAAAGCCATTATGATACAGTATACTATTGTAGTCCCGAAACGGGGCCTTGTCAAGCAGAAATTCCAAAAAAAATGGTGAAATTTTAGTGACGGAAATTTTGACCAGAAACGCCCCGAAAGACGGCGAAACGCCCCGGACGCTATCCCATAAATGGGACAGGCCCGGAGCGTGATGACGCAGAGGGGAAATTACTTGTAGAAGGCACGCATGGCACGATAGGTCATGTAGACATCGGCCTTGGCGACGACCTCGAACGGGGCGTGCATGGAAAGCACCGGAACGCCCAGATCGACGGTATCAATATTGTGCTGGGAGACATACATGGCAACGGTGCCGCCGCCGCCCTGATCTACCTTGCCCAGCTCGCCGGTCTGCCAGCCAACATGCTCGGCATCCAGAATACGGCGGGCGAAGCCCATCATCTCAGCGGTGGCGTCATTGGTGCCGGCCTTGCCGCGGGCACCGGTGTACTTGGTCACCACGACGCCGTAATTGATGTAGCTGGCGTTGCGGCGCTCATGCACCTCGCCGTAGATGGGATCGAAGGCGGCGTTGACATCGGCGCTGAAGCAGTGGCTGTTAGCGGCCACATGGCGCACCTTGCAGCCGGCCATATCGGCCAGATCCTCAATGAAATCCTTGAGAAAGTAGGAGTTCATGCCGGTGGGGCCGTTGCTGCCGGTTTCCTCTTTATCCGCCAGAATGGTGACGGAGGTATACTCGGGGGATTTCTCATCGATCTCCGCCATGAGGATGGGATAGGCGCAGACGCGGTCATCGTGGCCGTAGGCGCCGATCATGGAGCGGTCGAGACCAAGATCCTTGGCCTTGAAGGCGGGAACGGCGCACAGCTCGGCGGAGAGGAAGTCCTCCTCCACGATGCCGTACTTTTCAAACAGCAGCTTGGCAATGGCGATCTTGACCTTCTCGGAGCCGGTGTCATCCCGCAGAGCGGCGCTGCCGATGAGGATATTGAGTCTTTCGCCCTCGATGCCTTCTGCCAGTGACTTCTTCATCTGATCGGCGGCCAGGTGGGGCAGCAGGTCGGTGACGCAGAATACGGGATCGCCCTCTTCTTCGCCGATGGCTACGGACAGGCTGGAGCCGTCCTTGCGGATGATGGTGCCGTGCAGGGCCAGCGGGATGGCGGTCCACTGGTACTTCTTGATGCCGCCGTAGTAGTGGGTCTTGAGGAAGCACTGCTCGCCCTCCTCATACAGGGGCCGGGGCTTGAGGTCCAGACGGGGGCTATCGATGTGGGCAACGCCGATGCGGACACCTTCGGCGACGCTGCGGCGGCCGAGGGTGGCGGCGATGAGCGCCTTGCCGCGGTTATTGAGGTAGACCTTATCCCCCGCCTTGTACTGCTTGGCGTGGTCAAAGGGAACATAGCCGGCCTTTTCCAGCATGGCTACGGCGGTGGTCACCGCCTCGCGCTCGGTCTTGGCAGCATCCAGGAAGGTCTTGTAGCCCTCGCAAAAATCGTAAGCAGCCTTCAGCTCTTCCTCGGACATGGTCTCGGTGAGATTCTTGGGGTTCATCAGCAGCTCCTCGCGCAGCTGCTCGCCCTTGGTTTTTTCACTCATGGGTATTTTACTCCTTTCGGTTTTTTGATAATTTTATGGATTTATAGGCACAAAAACCGGCGGCAGCGCTCCACCTCTTTTTCCAGGTGGGCAAGATCCGACGAATTTGTGATGACAAAGTGGGAGCGGCGGGTATAGTACTCGTCCTCGTGTTGGTTGCTCATACGGGCTTCGGCGGCTTCCCTGGTGATGCCGTCCCGTTCCAGCACCCGGCGCAGGCGCTCCTCCCGCGGGGTCACCACGCTGACAATAACATCGCAGAGTTTATCGCCGCTGCTTTCAAACAGGGTGGGGGCATCCAGCACGCAGGCACGGCAGCCGGCCGCTTCAGCGGCATCCATGCGGGCTTCGCACTCCGCCAGGATAAGCGGAAAAGTGATGCCGACCAGCCGACTCAGTTCCTCCGGCCGGGAGAAAACAATGGCGCCCAGTGCCTTGCGGTCGATGGTGCCATCCGGCAGGCGGGTACCGGGAAAGGCCGCCGCGATGGCCGCGGTGCAGGCGGGGCTATTATTCACCCCGTGGGCGATGGTATCGGCATCCAGGATTGCTACCCCGCCCCAGCGGCGCATGAGGGCGGTAACGGTGGATTTGCCGCTGCCGGTGGGGCCGGTCAGGCCGATGCGGAGCATGGGATCACCTCGGTTCTGGTTTGAGTGAGAAAAAGCCGGTGGCTGCCAGGACGGGCGCCGACGGCAGCGGGGCAAAGCAAATAATCAGAGGTGGACCACCCGGAAAGCGGCGGCGCGCAGCAGGCGGTTATAGACGGCAAGGCCCATTTCCTCCGGCTCCGGGGCGTGGACATACACCTCGGTGGCCTGCAATTTATCCAGCTGCCGCAGCACATCAAAGAGGTTCTGTGCCTGGGAGGGATAATCGTAGGCCACGCCGTAGCTGATGGTGGGAGCCTCCAGCAGGGAAACATCCTCATCGAAGCACATGGCGTAGAAGCCGTCCTCCTCCCCTGCCCGCTGCAGGGTCTCGTAGTATTCGTTCACCCGGGCGGCGTAGTCCTCCCGGCTGCCGCACAGCAGCGTAAGGGTGGCGGCAGGGGCGTAGTGTTTATATTTCATGCCGGGGCTGGGGGCCGCGGCATCCTGCGGGAGCATATGTAGGACGGCCTCGGCGACCGAGACGCATCCGCACCGCCGCTGGATCTCCTCCGGGGTGACAGCGCCGGGGCGCAGCACCTGCGGGGTACCATCCGGCAGGAAGCAGAGAACGGTGGATTCCACCCCGACGGTGCAGTCATCGCTTTCCACAATGGCATCCACCAGGCCCCACAGGTCATCCACACAGTGGCGGAAGGTAGTGGGACTGGGACTGCCGCTGCGGTTGGCGCTGGGGGCGGCCAGCGGCACGCCTGCCGCCCGGATAACGGCACGGGCCACCGGGTGGCTGGGCATCCGGATGGCAACGGTTTCCAGGCCGCCGGTGGTGGTCAGGGGGATCTTGGACGAGCGGGGCAGCACCATGGTGAGGGGACCGGGCCAAAAGGCCTCCGCCAGAATTTTGGCGTTTTCCGGGATGGCGGTCACCAGCTCCGGCAGGGCGGAAAGCTCCGCGATGTGGACGATCATGGGGTTATCGCTGGGGCGGCCCTTGGCGGCGTACACCGCCTTGACAGCCGCTTCATCGTAGGCATTGGCGGCCAGGCCGTACACCGTTTCGGTGGGAATGGCGACCAGTCCGCCGTGCGCGAGGATATCCCCGGCGCGCAGCACGCCCTCGGCGTCCTCAGCGGGGTCATATATTCGGATGAGTTCGGTTTTCATCATAATTCGGGATACTCCCTGTTCTGCAGTTTTTCGGCCTGCTCGTGCGCCAGCAGCGGCTCGATGAGCAGGTCAAGGTCGCCATTCATCACGGCATCCAGCCGGTACACCGTCAGCTCGATGCGGTGATCGCTGACCCGGTTCTGGGGAAAATTATAGGTGCGGATGCGCCCGCTGCGGTCGCCGGAACCGACCTGGCGACGACGGTCGGCGGCGATGGAATCGTTCTGAGCCTGCTCGGCCTGCTCCAGCAGGCGGCTGCGCAGGATCTTCATGGCGCGGTCTTTATTTTTATACTGGCTTCGCTCGTCCTGGCATTCCACCACCAGCCCGGTGGGCAGGTGGGTGATGCGGATGGCGGACTCGGTTTTATTGATGTGCTGGCCGCCCGCCCCGCTGGAACGGAAGGTATCTATCTTCAGGTCCTTTGGGTCAATACGGATCTCGACCTCATCGGCCTCCGGCAGCACCGCTACGGTCACGGCGGAGGTCTGTATCTTGCCCTGGCTATCGGTGACGGGCACCCGCTGCACCCGGTGGATGCCGCTTTCAAACTTTAAGCGGGAGAAAACCTTTTCCCCCTCGATGGAGAAAACGATCTCCCGGTAGCCGCCCAGTTCCGTTTCACCCGCGTTCATCAGCTCCACCTGCCAGCCGCGGGCCGCCGCATACAGATTGTACATGCGGTACAGGTCTGCCGCGAAAAGAGCGGCCTCCTCCCCGCCAGTGCCGGCACGCAGCTCCATAATGACGCTGCGGTCATCCCTCGGGTCATGGGGCAGCAGCATCAGCCGGGCTTCCTCGGTCAGGCGGGTGATCTCCTCTTCCGCTTCCGCTTTTTGCTCGGCGGCCATAGCCGAAAGCTCGGCATCGTGGGAATAGAGCAGCTCCTTGGCTTCGGCCAGCGCTTCCTCGGCAGCGGCCAGCGCCAGGTACTGGCGGGAGAGCGGCTCCAGCTCCTTATATTCCTTCATCAAGGCCCGGTAGCGGCCGATATCCGACGCGGCATCGGGCTGGGAAAGCTGGGCGGAAAGTTCATCGTAGCGGCGGTGCGCCGCCAAAAGTCCTTCGAGCATGGCAAAAACTCCTTATGCGAATTTAGTGGCATAAGGCACCGCTACTGCTCCTCCGGGTGGGTGATTTTTTTGATATGGCGTTCGGCCTTGGCACGGGGGATCATGATCTCCCGGCCGCAGGTGCGGCATACCAGCTTAAAATCCATGCCGCTGCGGGTGACGGTAAATTCCTCCCCGCCGCAGGGGTGCTTTTTCTTCATCAGCAGAATGTCGCCGACGCGGACATCCATGGGAGTCCCTCCTTTGCCATTAAGTCGATTTTATATTATACCACGGGGGGAAAGTTTTTGCAATGAGGGGGCAGGGGCTTACTTTTCCTTGAGGAGAAGTAAGCAAAAAGTGTTCAAGCTAAGATTGTGGTCGCCTATCGGCGGCGAAAGCCTTTTACAAAGGTCTAAACTGTTCGCCTGCCCCCTAAAGCCTCCCCTGTGTAAGAGGAGGTGGCACGGCGCAGCCGTGACGGAGGGATTGTCGACACAAATTATGCCAAAGTTTCCTTTCGCCTTCGGCGTCGCTGAGTCACCAAAAGGTGACAGCCCGTACGGTGCCGCAGATACGCTTTCAAGGGGCCTGCGGCGCATTTTATGTGGGGGTACCTGCAAACCGATAGCAGGAAGTCACGCTGCCGAGCCTATGGGTTGGATAAGCAGCTATTTGGATAGACGGCCCCTCCCCCGCCACGGGGGAGGGGTAGGGGGAAGGGGCAGATGCGCCTGCGGCTACTTTTGGAGCGTATCTGTGCGCAGTACGGATTTGGATTTTTCGTTCAAGAAAAATCTAAATTCGTATCCAGCACTGCAAGCGACAGAAAGGGGGTTGCCAAGGGGGAATCTGTCCCCCTTGACCGTGTTTTGCCTACTTTTGCACGAACAAAAGTAGGCCCCCGCCGGGTAGGCGTACAAATGAATACCTTTTGTAAAACTCCGCGCCGCCGAAGGCGACTACAATCTCGATCCAAAAATTCTTTTACTCACTTTTCATCCCGGAAAAGCCGCCCCACCGCGGGCGGGCCAAGTTCCCCCCGGTATAGTCCCGCCTGCCGCCGAATATAGATAAAGCAATAGGCAAAACAGGAGGGTAAAGCATGGGATATTACTGGCCGGAGGGCATGCTGCTGGAAACCGAGGAAAACCGATATTATCTGCAAAATGAGGAAACACTGCAAAGTGCCATGCGCATCGGTCAAATCTTGGAGGGACGGGCGCTGCTGTGTGATTATGACCACAATCTGGTGGTGGATATGGGCTGCTGCCGTGGGATCATCCCCCGGGAGGAGGGCGCCCTGGGAATCAAAGAGCAGACGGTACGGGATATCGCCATCATCTCCCGGGTGAATAAGTCGGTCTGCTTTCTCATCACGGCGATAGAGCACGATGAGGCCGGAACACCTCGACCCATTTTATCCCGGCGGGCGGCCCAGCTGCGCTGCCGCTCCGAATACATAGACCATCTGACCCCTGGGGAGATCATCCCCGCGCGGGTGACGCATCTGGAAAGCTTCGGCTGCTTTGTGGATATCGGCTGCGGGCTGCCCTCCCTCATCAGCATCGATCAGATCTCGGTCTCCCGCATCAGCCACCCGCGGGACCGCTTTGCTGTGGGAGAGAGCATCTACGCCGTGGTAAAGGCGGTGGAGCCGGAGGGCCGGGTGCAGCTTTCTCACAAGGAGCTGCTGGGCACCTGGGCCCAAAACGCCGAGCTGTACCTGCCGGGAGAAACGGTGGCGGGCGTCATCCGCAGCGTGGAGGACTATGGCGTCTTTGTGGAGCTGACCCCCAACCTGGCCGGCCTGGCGGAGCCCTGCGAGGGCGTGCGCGCCGGCCAGCACGCGGGCGTGTATATTAAAAGCATCCTGCCGGAAAAAATGAAGATCAAGCTCATCATCGTGGATGCCTTTGACGCACCCTATGCCCCGCAGCCGGTGCAGTATTTCCTCACCGAGGGGGTGCTGCGGCGCTGGCGGTATTCCCCGCCGGAATGCAGCCGGGTGGTGGAAACCGTCTTTGGCGAATGATGCCGTCTCTACACCAATAGCCGTTTATTTCGTTGTGTTTTCATACAATTATTGTCGCATATTGAAATGATAATTTAGTCAGTTAAATAAAAATCTCAAAAATCCCTGCCGGGAAGCAGGGATTTTTGCCGTGTTTTGCGTACTAAAATTTATGGAGGGAGTTTTGCAGGTCTTGTGGTGTCTGGCACGCCGTTCAGACCGGGGAAAGGCCGATACGGGCGCTGCCGGAGACGAGATAGTAGGTGGTATCTTTCTCCAGTTCATCGCTGATGAGAGTAACATAACCGACCGAGGTTTCCGGGGTGAAGGAGAGCATGGGGGTACTTTCTTCCGCCGCCGTGACGGTCAGGGGCCGGCCGCCGGTCAGCCACAGCTCCACGCTGATGCGGGGCAGGCTGGTATACAGCTGCAGCTCCTCCGGGAGGGGGCCGGCCGCCAGCAGGGTGCCGCCGCTAATATGGGCCGTGGCAGCCCGCAGGGGGTTCTGCTCCCGGCCGGAACCGAGCAGCAGACTGCCGCCCGACTGGAACAGTGATCCGCCGATATCCAAAGCATGGGTCCCGGCGCAGATGGAAAGGCTGCCGCCGGTCACGGTCATTTTGCGCAGGTCGGTAGCGGGGTCACTCTCGGATTTATCATACCCGCCGGAGAGGGCCAGGCCCTCCTCCACGGCGGTAATGGACAGGCTGCCGCCGGAAAGGGTCATATCCTCCGCCACAGCGCCGCGGCGGGCGGTGAGAATGGAAACATCTCCGGCGGAAAGGGTGAGCTGCTGGGTGGTGATGGCGGTATCGCCGTCGGAAATGGTGACACGGCTGCCGGACAGCTTGGTGCTTCCCACGGAATAGAGGGCGGCATCGCTGCAATCCAGCGTAAAGGTACCGCCGGAAAGCGCCAGGGATTTGCCGGCGGAAAGGCCCCGCGCGCTATCGCTCACGATCTGCTCCCGGTTGATGATGGGCTGTTCTTCGGTGGGCTGCTGCTGGGGCAGACCGCCCCACAGGCCCCATTTTTCGGCGGTCTCGCCATAACTGGCGTTGCCGCTGCCGCCGCCGGTGGTGATGTGGTACTCCCCTGCCGTGGCCGAAAGGCTCCCGGCCGCCGTGATGCCGTCCCCGCCGCAGATGAGGGCCACTGTGCCCCCTGCCAGCGTCACGCTGCCCTGCCCGGATTTGGCGGAACTGGCCGAAAGGCCGGTGCGGCCGCAGGCGATGGAAAGCTGTCCGCCGCTGATCTGCAGCTCCTGCCCGGCAAGCAGGCCGTCCCGCCAGGCGGTGATCTCCAAAGTGCCTTCCGCCACGGCCAGGGTGCCCTCGCTGCGCAGGGCGTCATTGTGGATGGCCTCCACCGAAAGGCTGCCCCCGCCGGTGATGAGCAGGTCGCCCTCCACGCTGATGGCGGCTTCCCGCACCTTGCTGCCGGAATAGAGATAGCTTTTGCCATCGGAGAGGGTATTTTCGGTGCCGTTCTCCAGCAGCAGCACCACGGTGCCGCCGCCATTGGAGTAGATGACCGGGCCCCGTTCACAGTGCATATCCACCCCGCGCAGCACCAGCCGGGCCGTTTCCCCCGCCGGGATCTCCACGGTGAGCTGGGCATCCTGCAAAGTACCGCTGAGCAGGTAGGTGCCCCCCTGGGAGATGATGACCCGGGAAGCGGTGGCGGTGACATTGGGGGCATTGCTGATGACGGAATCGACATTGAACTGCAGGATATAGTACGGCTCCTGCTGCCACTGGGAATGATCCGCCGTCATGGGTGCGGTCATGGATTCCAGCGATTCGTTTTCCTGCGGGGCATGGCCGCAGCCCGCCAGCAGCAATATTACCGGCAGCAGAAGCATTAGGCAGCGTTTCATCGGGGGCGTCCTCCCTTCTCTTTTTGGGGGCTTGGGGTTCACATGCTTATTCTGGCCCTATCATACCGCAAAATGAGAAAGAGTGCAAATCTCTTTGCGGGTGGGGCGCCTAAGGCGGTACGGGCCGCAGGCGGGCGGGGCGCAGCCCCGGCGATGCAAAGCATCGCCGCAGCGGACATTTGTCCGCTGGACCCATCCGCAGGATGGGTCGGGCTGCGCCCCGAGCCGGCCCCCTGCAGAAACAAAAATCACTGCAGGGCGGCAATATAGAGCTTGCTGGTATCGGCCAGGGCCGCGGCTATTTCCTCCTGCCGGCCCTCCGAGAGGGCACAGCGCAGCAGAAAGCCGGAAATACAGCCCTCTCCGACCATGGAAAGGTATTCCGGCTCCGGCATACGGGGGGCCAGGCCCTCCTCCACCGCGGCAGAGGTCAGGCAGTTCATGATCTCCCCGATCATGCGGCGGGTATCGGCACGCTCCTGCGGACCGCCGCAGATATCATACAGGGCGGCCTGCGGAAACCCCATGGAGGGCACCTGTGAAAAGAAAACGGAGCTGCACTCCAGCAGCTGGCGGGCGGTGATCTCGATGACCTTCCAGCGGGCTTCAAAGCCCTCGGCGTCGGAAATGGCGGCGTAGAGCTCCTGGAAGCCCTGGGCCCTGCTGTACTGCATGGCATCCCGCAGCAGCTCCTCCCGGGAGGGGAAATACTCGTACACAGTGCCTTTGCCGATGCCAGCGGCTTCGGCGATCTCAGAAACCTTCAAATCTCCCAGCGGACGGCCCTGCCGCAGCAGCTTTAATACCGCACGGAACACCGCGGCCTTTTTCTCCGGCAAGTTCATACCTCTTCTACCTCCTCGATGACAACTTTCTTGGGGTCTTTCTTTAGGAAAATATCGTAAATGGCTGGGACAATGAACAGAGTAAGCAGGGTGGCGTAGGCCAGGCCGCCGATGGTAACGATGGCCAAGGGCTGCAGCATATCGCCGCCGGTGCCCAGGCCCAGCGCCATGGTAGCCAGGCCGAAAATGGTGGTCATGGCAGTCATGAGGATGGGGCGGATGCGGTCGCGGCCGGTCTGTACCAGCGCTTCGGCGCGTTCCATCCCCTCCAGCCGCAGCCCGTTGGCGTAATCCACAAAGACGATGCCGTTATTGACGACGACACCCGCGAGCATAAGGAAGCCCAGCATGGCAATGACTGAGAGTTCCTTGCCGGTGATCCACAGGGCCAAAAGGCCGCCGGTGAAGGCCAACGGAATGGTGAACAGCACGATAAACGGCGAGAGCAGCGACTGGAACTGCGCCACCATGATGAGGTAGATGAAGGCGATGGCCAGGGCGATCATCAGAACGAGGTCACCCATGGTGGACTGGATCATCTCATTTTCGCCCTCAATGGCATAGGAGCAGCCCTCAGGCATCTCATAATCGGCCAGCAGCTTTTCCACCTCACGGCTCACCAGGCCGATGTTGTAGCCATCGGCGATCTGGGCGGTGACGGTGACGGTACGGGCCTGATTTTCACGGTGGATGGCGGAAGCGGACGCGGCCTCGGTCACTGCGGCGATCTCGGAAAGGCGGACCTCGCATTCCTCCTGGTTTTTGGTACCGGTCAGGCGGAGCTCATCCAGCGTTTCCCGGGTGGTGATACCGGCGCTATCGGGGACGACCACAACCGGCAGGTCACTGTTATCCACGGTGATATTGGTGGCGGTGGTTTGGGAGAGAACGGCGGCGGCCACCTGCTGGTAGACCTGTGCGACCGTGAGACTGTATTCGGCGGCTTTGGCTTTATCCACGGTGATGCGCACCTCGGTGCTGCTGTCCTCCTGCCCATCACTGACCGAAGCGACCCCTTCCACGGCGGAAAGGGTTTTGGCCAGGTCGGTGGCGGCGGCCCGCAGGGCATCCATATCATCGCCGGTGACGGCCAGCTGAATACCGCTGCCGCCGGTCATCATACTCATATCCATGGTGGAGCCGTTGGCGGAAACGGTGCAGTCCAGATCGGCGCAGGCTTCCTCAATCTTTTTGGCGATCTCCTGGCTGGAATCGCTGCGGTCATCACCCAGCAGCACATAGATGGACAGGCTGCTGCCGCCCATGCTCATCATGCTCTGGCCCTCCATGGCGCCGACGGTATCCACACCATCCACGGTAAGGATCCGCTCCAGGACGGTATCGCACATGGCCCATGTTTCGCTTTGGGTGGCGTCCTCCGGCATCTCGATGGAGACCGACACCTGTGGGCTATCCATTTCCGGCATAAAGGCGGTGCCCATGCTGACCGCCAGCACCGCGCTGGCAATAAGCAGTGCCACCGCGCCCAGCAGAACGGGAGCCTTGTGCCGCAGTACTTTCCGCAGAAGGTTTTCGTAGCCCGCTATCATGCGGTTCAGGAGACGGTTGGGCTTTTCCCCTGCGGTATCGCGGGTCAATATTTTGCCCGAAAGGGCGGGCACCAAGGTAAGGGCGACCAGCAGACTGGCACCCAGTGAATAGGCGATGGTCAGGCCCATATCGGCGAAGATCTGCCGGGTAAGGCCGCTGGTAAACAGGATGGGCACAAATACGCAGACAGTGGTAAGGGTGCTGGCGGTGATAGCCCCGGCAATCTGGCGGCAGCCGTGAACCGCCGCCGTGGCGGCATTGTAGCCCAGCTGGCGCAGACGGTAGATATTCTCGATGGCAACGATGCTGTTATCCACCAGCATGCCAACGCCAAGGGCAAGGCCTGAAAGGGAGATGATATTGAGGGTGACGCCGGTGAAGTGCATAAGCACCACCGCCAAAAGCAGACTGATGGGGATACTGAGCGCCACAATGATAGTGGGGCGGAAGTCCCGCAGGAACAGCATGAGGACAATGACGGCCAGCAGCGCGCCGAACAGCAGGTTTTCCAGCACCGAGCTGATGACCAGATCGATGTACTGGCCCTGATCGCTGAGGGCGGTGAGGTGCAGGCCATCGTATTTTTCCTCCAGCTGGGCCATGGCGGCATAGAGATTATCGCAGGCACCGGAGGTGGAAGCGATGGAGGACTTTTGTACCGTGAGCAGCACACCGTCATTGCCGTTTATTTTGGCGTACAGCTCCTCGGCGTTATCCGCCAGGCGGACAGTGGCGATATCGGTCAGGCGGATCTCCCCCACATCGCCGACATCGTATTGGAAGAGCACCCAGTTCTGCAGCTCCTCCAGGCTGGTAAATTTATCGCCGACCTTGAGAGCCAGCTGGCCCTCATCGCTTTGGATATAGCCGGCGGGCATCGAGAAGTTCTGCGCCATGAGCAGCTGCGAAACGGCGGACTGGGTGAGAATGCCGTCCAGACCGGCGGCCTTGTAGGCGGCATCGCGCTGCTGACGGAACTGCTCCTCGGCTTCATCCAGGGCCTGTTCGGCCTGCTGTAATTGCAGGGTGGCCAGAATGAGCTGCTGAGAAAGCTCCAGCTTGCCGGTCTCCAGCTGGCTCTGCGCCTTATCCAGCTGCGAAAGGGCGGCGTCCAGCTCCTTTTGGCTGGACTGAGCGGTTTCCAGCTCCTTTTTTAGCTGCGGGATGCGGGGCGCCAGCGCATCGATGGCGGCGTTCAGCTCGGTAATGGTGCCGTAGTCATCCTGCACCTTATCGTGGCTTTCGATCCACTTCTTGCCCTCGGCCTCGCCCAGCACGAGTTTGATGGCGGCGGCGTTTTCCTCGATGGCTTTGGTGGCGTCGGCGATGGCCTTCTCGGCCTCCGCCTTCGCCTCGGTGGCCTGCCGGTAGGTTTCCAATCGGGCTTCGGCGCGGGTCACCTCCTCCTCGGCAGCCGAGAGCTTTTCCGCGGCGGCAACGGTTTGCGGGTCATTGCGGTTGATATAGGCGGTCTGCGCCGCCTGGATGGCGGCAAGCTCGGCTTCGGCGGTATTGAGCTGGGCTTGCAGCCCGGTATTATCGGGGTCCTTCTCCAGCTGTGCCTGGAGGTCGTCCACCTCCGCCTGCTTTTCCTGCTCCTGCCGCAGCAGGTCCTGCCAGCCGGGATCGTCCTTGAGACGCTCCGGGGCGCCGGCCAAAGCTTCTTCGTAGGCGGTTTGAGCGGCTTTCTGCGCATCCTTGGCATTGGTCACATCCTGCTGCAGGGCGGCTTCACTGCTGCCGATCTCCTTGAGGGTGGCTTCGGCGGTCTCCAGCGAGGCCTGGGCGGCTTTCAGCTGGGCGCGCAGCTGGGTGCGGGTAAGCTGCAGAGATTGCAGCTCGGCATATTTTACAGCGGAAAGATGGGTACGGGCGTAATCTTCACTGGCATTGTAGCTATCGCGCAGATTTACCATGTTATCGTACTGGGCCAGCACGGCCTGAATGGCCTTGATCTCCGCCGAGGTGAGGGTGGAGCCGAGGGAGGCCTGATCCTTGGCATCGGCCAGCTGCTGGGCAGCGGCCACCAGCTGGGCATAGGCGGTGCCGCTTTGCTCCTCCAGCTTCTTTTTGGCGTCGTTGATCTGCCTGCGAGAATCCTTGAGCTGCTTTTCGGCATCGGCCAGAGAGCCATCAATGGCCGCCAGTACCTTATCGTTCAACTCATCGATTTTGGCTTGATCCAGCTCCACACGGATCTGGCTTTCCACCAAACCGCTGCCGGAAACGGACGCCACGCCATCCACCCGCTCCAGTGCCGGGATGACGGTGGAGGAGGTAAACTGAGAAAGCTCCTCCCGGGCCATATTATCGCTATCCACCGCCAATACCATGATGGGCAGCATATCGGGATTGATCTTCATGAGCACCGGGCTGCCGGCGGCCTCGGGCAGGGAGCCGGCGATCTGATCAAGGCTGGCGTTCATTTCGATCATGGCGGAATCCATGCCGGTGCCTTCCTCAAATTCCAGCACCACGATGCTGACATTTTCCTGCGAGATACTGGTGATATTCTTGACGCCGCTGGTGGTAGCCAGGGCGCTTTCCAGCGTTTTGGTCACGCTTTGCTCCACCTGCTCCGGACTGGCGCCGATGTAGGTGGTATAGGCGATGGCATAGGGCAGATCCATATTCGGCAGGAGGTCGGTGGTCATATTGATGAAGGACATGACACCGAGGATAAGCACCAGCATCACGCAGACGAATACGGTCATGGGCTTTTTGACACTGAGACGAGACAGCATAGAGGATTCTCCATTTCCGGGGGATAGATGTTCCGACCGACCGGTCGGTCGGGGATTTCTAATCTTATTTTAGCGCAAAACGGGACGAACGCAAGAGGAAAGATATTAACATTTCGTAAAGGTTATAGCATCGGCGCGGGAGAGTATGCTATAATAACCATGGACATTGCAGGAAGCCGGGTTCGGGCGGCCCCGCGCGGGAGCCGAAGGCTCCCGAAGGGCGCCCCCGCAGGGGGCTGCCCCAGCCCGGCGGAGCCAGGCACGGGGCCGCCCGAATGCCAGCCTGCACCCCCAAAGGAGGTAACCGCCATGTATCACATCCTGGTCGTGGATGACGAAGCCAAGATCCGCGAGATCATTAAAAAATACGCAGTATTCGAGGGCTACCGGGTCACCGAGGCCGCCAATGGCATGGAGGCCATCGACCTGTGCCGCACCGAGCCGTTCGATCTCATCATCATGGATGTGATGATGCCGGAGCTGGACGGCTTTTCCGCCTGCCGCGAAATCCGCAAATACAACCGCACGCCCATCATCATGCTTTCCGCCCGCGGCGAAGAATATGACCGCATCCACGGCTTCGAGCTGGGGATCGATGACTATGTGGTCAAGCCCTTTTCCCCCAAGGAGCTGATGATGCGGGTGGCCGCCATCATCAAGCGCAGCGGCGGCGAGGAAAACAACCGTTTTGTTTTTGAGGGGCTGACGGTGGATTTTACCGCGCGGCTGGTTTTCATTGACGAGCAGCGCATAGAGATGTCTCCCAAGGAGTACGACCTGTTTTTCTATATGGTGCGCAACCGCGGCGTGGCCCTGACCCGCGAGCGGCTGATCCACGATGTGTGGGGCTATGATTTTTACGGCGACGACCGCACGCTGGATACCCATGTAAAGCTGCTGCGCAAGAGCCTGGGCCGGTACAGCCGGTGCATTATCACGCTAAGAGGAGTTGGGTACCGCTTTGAAACTGTGGCAGAGCCGGAAAGCGATGCAGACGGAGACGCCAACTGAGTCCTCCCCTGCCCCGCAGCATAAGCAAAGCCGTTTTTCCCACCTGGGCATCCGCTGGAGACTGGTGGGCAGCTTTGCTATGTTCGTGGCGCTGCTGCTGATGCTGCTGTGGCTTTTGCAGATCGTCTTTTTGGAGAGCTTCTACAAATCCATCAAGACCAGCTCCATTAAAAATACCGCCGAGGAAGTAGCCGCCAGCATCAATGATGAGAACTTCTACACCGAGGTGAACCGCCTGACCCGCCAGGATCTCATCTGTGTCCACATCGTGCGGGAGGACGGCACCCCGGTACTGACCTCCGGCAACCAGCCCTCCTGCATCCTGCACATGCTGCTTACCGATCAGGCGGCGCTGCTGTTCCGGCAAGCGCAGGAAAACGGCGGCACCGTGCTGGAAAACTATCAGCTCCTGGAGCTTTCCCCCGCCATGCAGAGTAAAGCAACCGCCCAGGCCGCCTCCACCGAGCAGCTGCTGTACGGCATTCTGACCACGCGCGGAGAGGACGAAGGCGCCGAGCCGGTCATGGTCATGGTGGATGCCACCATCACGCCCATCAATACCACGGTGGAAACACTGCGGGCCCAGCTGGTCATCATCACGGTCATCATGACGGCGTTTTCCATCCTGCTGGTGCTGCTGCTTTCCTCCATGATCTCCCGTCCCATCACCCGCATTACCAAAAGCGCCAAGCAGCTGGCCACCGGCGATTACGGCACGCAGTTTACCGGCGGCACCTACCGGGAGGTCACCGAGCTGGCCGACACCCTGAACTATGCCAGCCGGGAGCTGAGCAAGGTGGAACATCTGCGGCAGGAGTTCATCGCCAATGTGAGCCACGACCTGCGCACCCCGCTGACCATGATCACCGGCTATGCCGAGGTAATGCGCGATCTGCCGGGTGAAAATACCCCGGAAAATGTGCAGATCATCATAGATGAGGCCCGCCGGCTGACTGATTTGGTCAATGATTTGCTGAATCTTTCCCGGCTACAAAGCGGCGCGCAGACCCCCGAACCGGAGCCGCTCAATCTCACCAAGATGATCCGCGGCATTATGGGGCGGTACGCCAAGCTGGTGCTGCATGACGGCTACGCCATCACGCTGGAAGCGGACGGCGACGCCATGGTGATGGCCGACCGGCTGCGCATGACCCAAGTGCTGTATAATCTCATCAATAACGCCATCAACTATGCCGGGGCCGACCGGGCCGTACTGGTGCGCCAGACCATCGAGAATGGGACTGTGAAGGTGGAGGTCATCGACCACGGCGAAGGCATTCCGGCCGAGAGCCTGCCCTATGTGTGGGACCGCTACTACAAGGTGGATAAAAACCACCGCCGCTCCACCGTGGGGGCCGGGCTGGGACTTTCCATTGTAAAGGGCGTGCTGGAGGCCCACGGCGCCGAATACGGCGTAGCCAGCACCCTGGGCGAGGGCAGCGATTTCTGGTTCCGGCTGCCGCTGCTGCCGCCCGATGCCGCTTTAACCGCCGAAAGTGAAGAAAATCATTCCGATTTTTCCTGATTTCTTCACACAGCCATCACATTGGCCGTATATGATAAAGGCGTGGAATAAATAAGGGCGCACAGCCCGGCCGAAGGTTTTTCTTTCTCCTCCTTATCTTCATCCTTCTTTATACTTTTTCGTTTTGTCCTCATTTTCTTTTCCCTTCGGCTCATTCCCCAAGCTCCTGCGCCGGCTGCAAACGGCCGCAGGAAACAGTTTTACCAGGAGCTCCCGCACTGTAACAGGTGCGGGAGCTTTTTTGTGTTCTTTAATATTTTATGAATTCACCGTGAACTGCGTTGACTATATAGGGGCAAAATGGTATGCTGACTGTATTAGCTCCAGTAGTACAGTTTGCTGCAAAGTTTTTTTGCATTTTTTGTTTTTGGATGCAATAAAATCCATCAAACTGTACACTTATTTTAGTGAAATATGATTTTTCTGCGAGAGGGGGAAAAAATGTGCAATACATGGTGGAGACCAAAAATCTCCGCAAGGTGTACCGGACCGGCGATGAAAAGGTAGTCGCTCTGGATAATATCGACCTGACCATCGAGCAGGGGCAGGTGTGCTGTATCCTGGGTACCTCCGGCAGTGGTAAATCCACCCTGCTGAACCAGCTGGCCGGGCTGGAAAAGCCTACCCGCGGCACGGTAAAGATCAAGGGAGAGCTGATCTCCAAGATGAGCGAAAAGCAGCTGGCGGTGTTCCGGCAGAAGCACATCGGCTTTGTGTTCCAGTCCTACAATCTCATTCAGGGGATGACCGCTGTGGAAAATGTGGCCATGCCGCTGATGTTCCGCCGGGTGTCCCGCAAAAAGCGTGAGGAAGCCGCCCGTGAAATGCTAAAGCAGGTGGGACTGGGCGAGCGCATGGACCACCGTCCCAATGAAATGAGCGGCGGCCAGCAGCAGCGCGTGGGCATTGCCCGCGCCTTTGTTACCAATCCTGAGGTGGTATTTGCCGATGAGCCCACCGGCAACCTGGATACCAAAACGACCAAAGAGGTCATGGAGATGTTCCTGCGGTTTGCCCGGGAAAAGGGCACCACGATCATACTGGTGACACATGACCGCAGCCTGGCAGAATACTGCGACCGCATCGTGACCATCTCGGATGGACGCATCATTTCCAATGAGGACCACCGCCATGCCAAGGCGATCCAAGAACCTCCCGCCGCCCCTGCCGAGGAGCTGCCGGAGAAACTACATTTTACCGATAACACACTGGCCGCCGGCCAAGGAGGAGTATGACTGTGAAAAAGATGAGCAAGATCCTGACATTCATTCTGGTGCTGGCCATGGTGCTGGGCACCGTAGCCATGGCCGAGGTTCCTACGCCGGCCGCCAATACCCCTTCCACGCAGGAAGAAACTGTTACATACACCATTATGGCCGGTACTTTTACCAATGGTACCATCACCGTAAAATACAGTGACGGAGGGAAAGACTATCAGCTCTCTATCACAGCAGGTGGAACCGTAACCGTAAAAAGTGGGACAAAAGTTACTGTTTCGTTTAACCCGAAGCCCGGCTATGAATTTGTCAGTGCTACATATAAAGTAGGCAATACTGATGCAAAGCCTGTTGCAGATTTCGGCGAAATTAATATTACCGACAACACAACCATTACCCCTGTATTCCAGGCCAAGAGCACCCTGGGCGGCGAAAAGACCGCTGACAGTTTCCGGCTGGATGCTATTTGCAGCGGCAGCTACTACTGGCAGATGTACCACAAGGACATGGCCAATAACAAAAAGTACACCAAATATCCCGGCTCCCCTGCGGATAAGGTCAATCCCAGCTCTGAGATTGTAAAGGGCAACTATGTTGATTTGACCCTGTATGTTACTGACAATGACTTTCTGAAGCTTTACAGCTCCACCGGCTACAGCAAGGATAATTTCTCTGTTACCACCCCTGGCGACAGCAGCTTCCTGGCTGGCTCCGGCGCCGGTGCTGAAATTAAAAAATGGACAGTAGGCAGCACCGATAAAGGTATGGAAATCCAGCTGACCGGCGTATACTATGTGGGCGGCAGCGATAACACCTTGAAGCTTATCATTACCCAGGGCAACTACAATGCTATTGTAACCTGCAAGATCGATAACGCCACCATCATCCCCACCAAGCCGGACGACGAAAAACCCGACACCGAGACCACCGCGGCGCAGCCCTATGTCATCATCAGCAGCTACAGCTACGGCAAGGGCGATCTGGTGGCCGGCGAAACCCGCAATATCACCATGACCTTCCGCAATACCAGCAAGACCATGGCCGTGGAAAACATGATGGTGACCATGACCCTGCCCGATGCCATGATGCTGACCAGCAGCTCCAATTCCTTCTACATCGAATCGCTGGCAGCCGAGGGCACCATCACCAAGACCGTGAATGTGACCGTGAAGCCCACTGCGGCGGCCCAGTCCCATTCCATGACCGTTGATTTTACCTATGACTACCTGGATAACGGCGTGCGCCGCAATGCCAAGACCACCGAGAGCATCAGTATGCCGGTGCTGCAGGTGGACCGCTTTACCGTGACCGGCATCGACCTGCCCCAACAGATCTTCATTGGCGAGGAAAATAACCTCTCCGTCAACTTCGTCAATAAGAGCCGTACCGATATCTACAATCTTTCCGCCAAGCTGAACTGCGAGGGGCTTTCCAATAACGGCGAGGAGCAGTATCTGGGCAATCTTGCCTCCGGCACCACCTCCAGCGCCGATTTCTACATCACCGGGAATGAAAAGGGCGAGCTGGTGGGTGAGGTCATCATCACCTACGAGGATACCAACATGAACCAGCGCACCGTTTCGGTACCCTTTACCACGCAGGTGACCAGCTACGAGGATGTATGGGGTCCCAGCAATCCCAGCGTCGACCCCGGTATGGATCCCGGCACTGACCCCGGCATGGAGCAGCCTGCGGGCTTCCCGTGGTTCTGGGTCATCGGCGGTGTGGTGGTAGTGGCTGCCGGCGTATTCGTGTACCTGAAGCTGCGTAAAAATAAAAAGGAGAGCGTAGACGAAGATGAGGATATCTGACCTTCTGAGCGTCTGCCTGCGAAACCTGACCCGCCGCCGGGTGCGTACCGCCCTGACCGTTATCGGCGTTGTCATCGGCGTGTGCGCCATCATCTTGATGGTCTCACTCGGCATCGGTGCGCGGGAATCCATGATGCAGATGCTGCAAGAGTGGGGCGATCTTACCATCATCAATGTCTACAATTACGGCGGAGGCGAGACCAAGCTGGACGATAAAGCCCTCTCCAAAATACAGGCGATGGATCATGTGCAGATCGCGACCCCGTTTTACAGCAGCCGGGTCAGCTTCCGGCTGAAATCCCGCAACGGGCGCTATGCGGCCTATACCAATATCATCGGCATCTACCCCGATGCCTTTGAAGCGCTGGGCTATAAATTGAGCGACGGCACCTCCTTTGCGGACAGCAAAAAGGATTACAGCATGGTGGCGGGTGCCAATGTGGCGTATTCCTTCCGGGATACCAAGAAAAAGCGCAATAACTATGTGGATCGCAACCAGACCGATGCCATGGGCAACCCCAAAAAGCCCTTTGTGGATATCATGAAGGATAAGCTGGTTTTGTACAGCGAAAGCTATGACAACAACGGCAACCTGAAAAAAGGCTTGGAGGTCACCCCCAATGTGACCGGCGTGATGGTGGAGGACTGGAACAAGGGCTGGGAGACCAGCGAATGCATCCTGATGGACATCAACCAGCTGAAGGCGCTGGAGCAGAAATACTACAAGATCAGCGGTGAAAAGGCTCCAGACACCACCAACTATGATGAGGTACGGGTCAAGTGCGTAGACGCTGCCTCGGTTGCCGCAGTGCAGCAGTCCATCACCGATATGGGCTTCCAGTGCTCCTCGATGGAGGACACCCGCAAATACTTTGATGAGCAGCTTACCATGATCCAGACGATGCTGGGCGGTCTGGCGGCTATCTCTCTGTTTGTCGCCGCCATCGGCATCGCCAATACCATGGTCATGTCCATCTATGAGCGCACCAAGGAGATCGGCGTCATGAAGGTGCTGGGCGCCGAGCTGGGCGCCATTCGCGCCATGTTCCTCACCGAATCCGCTATGATCGGTCTGATCGGCGGCGTGGTGGGCGTTGGGCTCAGCTTCCTGATCAGCTATCTGTTAAACAATGTGCCGATCGTAGCAAACCTTCTGGCATCACTGGGGCTCAGCTTCGGCAACGGCGGGGCGGTTTCCATCATTCCGTGGTGGCTGGTGCTGGTGGCAATGGTCTTTTCGATGATGGTCGGCGTTGTTTTCGGTTTTATCCCTGCCAACCGCGCTGTTAAGATCTCCGCTTTGGAGGCCATTCGGCACGACTAAAAAAACTACATTTTCGCATAGGAAAAAGCTCCTCCGGGGGCTTTTTTCTTTTCCCTGCCCGTGTTATACTGGGTGCAGAATGCAGGATAGGGCGCGGGGCGCTCCGGCTGCGCCGGAGCCGCGCGGTCGCAGACTGCGCGAGACCGCCCGCAGGGCGGCCTGCCCCGCGCCTCCATACCTGCCCACTGCATCCACTCTGCCAAGGAGGGAAACACCATGCCACACGATCTGCAAGCCAGCCTTGCCGCCTATCAGCCCTACAATGAGCAGGAGCAGCGCGATCTGCCGCTGCTGCTGGCCGCGCTAAAGCAGCCGGATAGCTTTACCCGGCAGAATGAAACCGCCCATTTTACCGCCTCGGCCTGGGTGGTGAACCCCGCGCGGAATAAGGTGCTGATGATCTATCACAACATCTACAATAGCTGGAGCTGGACCGGCGGCCATGCCGATGGAGAGACCGACCTTTTGGCGGTCGCGCTGCGGGAGGTAGCCGAGGAAACCGGACTGCAAACGCTCCGCCCCATCAGTCGTGAACTGTTCTCGGTCGAGATCCTTACCGTGGATGGACACGAAAAACGAGGGCGGTATGTCCCCTCCCACCTGCATCTCAATTGCACCTATCTCATCGAAGCCGATGATACCGAGCCGCTGCGGGTAAAGCCCGATGAAAACAGCGGTGTGCGGTGGTTCGCCCCGCGAGAGGCGCTGGCCGCCTGCACCGAACCCTGGATGCGCGACCGTATCTACCAAAAGCTCATCGAAAAAAACACCCAGTATAAATAAAAGGAGGGACTGTCATGAAGCCGCATGAAACCATCGCCCAGTGCGTGGAGCGCAAGCTGGGGCGCAAGCTCCGCCTCATCCGCGTGGCGCGCGGGGAGGAACCGGCCGATATCGTATTCAAAAACGCCACCTATCTCAATGTGTTCAGCAATGACTTCTGCCATGGGGATATCGCTGTTTCCGATGGGCTCATCGCCGGCATTGGCAGCTACCACGGCAGCAAAGAGGTGGATGTCTCCGGCAGCTTTGTCTGCCCCGGCCTCATCGATGCCCACATCCACCTGGAAAGCAGCCTGGTTTCCCCTGCCGAGTTTGCCCGAGCGGTCATCCGCCACGGCACCACCACTGTCATCACCGATCCGCACGAGATCGCCAATGTCATGGGAGTGGATGGCATCCGCTATATGCTGGAGGCCACCGAGGGCCTGCCGGTGGATGTCCACTTTATGCTGCCCAGCTGCGTGCCCGCCACGCCGTTGGATGAAAGCGGCTGCACGCTGGATTATCAGGCCATCGATGACCTGTATGACCACTCTAGAGTTCTTGGCCTGGCGGAAATGATGAACTATGTCGGTGTCATCAATGGCGACCCAGCAGTCATCAGCAAAATCCTGGCCAGTCAGGCCCACCACAAAAAAATCGATGGCCACGCACCCGATCTCTCCGGCGCCGATCTCAACGCCTATATCGCCGCCGGCGTCTATTCCGATCACGAGTGCAGCACCTGCCAGGATGCGCTGGAAAAGCTGCAGCTCGGCCAGTTCATCATGATACGGGAGGGCACCGCCGCCCAGAATCTGCGGGCACTCCTGCCGCTGCTCAATCAGCAGTACTACTCCCGGTGCATGTTTGCCACCGATGATAAACACCCCCTGGATCTTTTGCAGGGCGGCCACATCGATTATATCATCAGGGAAGCCATTGCCTGCGGCGTTGATCCCATCATTGCCATCAAGGTGGCCAGCCATCAGGCAGCCCGCTATTTCCTGATGAACAACAAAGGCGCCATCGCCCCCGGCTACCTGGCCGACCTGGTGGTCTTCGATAACTTCCGTCACTTCAATATCCAGGAGGTGTATAAGCGCGGCCGCTGCGTCTTTGCGGATGGCGAGGTTCTACCCTTTGACGCGCCCGCAGTGGAGCCCAGCCTTTCCCGCCGCGCGCACGAGACCTTCCGCATTGCGCCGGTCACGCCGCAGCAGCTGGCCGCCGGAGATCTGCCGGTCATCGGCATCGTCCCGGGCGAAATCATCACCCAGAACCTTGGCCGGGCGGCTGCCCCCGATCCCACCCATGATATCCTAAAGATCGCCGTAGCGGAGCGCCACCATGGCACCGGGCACATTGGCCTGGGATACATTAAAGGTTACGGCCTGCGGCAGGGCGCTGTGGCCACCAGCTTTGCCCACGATTCCCATAATATCATCGCCGTGGGCGCCGATGACGCCGACCTGGCCTTTGCCATCAACCGCATTGCCGAAATGCAGGGCGGCACCGTAGTCGTGCACGAGGGCAAGGTCATCGCTGAGCTGCCGCTGCCGGTGGCTGGCCTAATGAGTGACGCCCCGCTGGAGGAGGTAAACGACCTGCTGGAGCAGGCCAAGGCCGCCGCCCACCGCATGGGTGTTTCCCCGGGCATCGATCCCTTTATGACCCTCTCCTTTATGAGTCTGCCGGTCATTCCCGCCCTCAAGATCACCACCCACGGGGTCTTTGATGTGGAACAGTGGAAATACATCTGATTTTTCTTGCAGAGCCGTGTCCTCCCCCCTGTGGGGCGGGCACGGCTTTTCCATTTAGGGCTTTTTGCAGGGGGCATGGCGGGCGCCCGCACCCTATCTCGCCTCCATTTGTGTACCTCCTCCAAAAACAAATGCCAATCCCCTGTAAACATTGTCTTTCCTTTCGCCCTTTTATGTGCTAAAATATTGCATTATAAGGAGCGTTCCACCGATACGGTCGGGCCAGCCCTTCCGGGCAGCCCTCCCCCGCTCCGGTACGCCCCTGCCAAATCTCTGCAAAAGGAGTGACAGTGTGTGAATTTTTCCGTCAATAGCCCCATCCTGTTCGTGCTGGCCGGGATCATCATTCTGGCCGTGCTGGCGCAGTCGGTGTTCTTCCTGGTGCGGGCCATCCACCGCAGCAAGGAGATCGGCATGGACCAGCAGAAGCTGCGCAAGACCATGGTCACCGCCGGCGTTTTCACCATCGCCCCGGCCGTCGCCATCGTCATCAGCGTCATCACCCTTTCCAAGGACCTCGGCCTGCCGCTGCCCTGGCTGCGCCTTTCGGTGGTCGGCTCCCTCTCCTACGAGACCATTGCCGCCACCAACGCCGAAAGCGCCATGGGTCTGGTGTTCGGTCAGGTCTCCTCACTTACCGCCTCCCAGTATGTCACCATCGCCTGGGTCATGACCATCAGCATCATGCTGGGCATCTGGCTGGTACCGCTCATCGGTAAAAAGCTGCAGGGCGGCATGACCAAGATAGAAAACCGTGATAAGCGCTGGGGCGATATCCTCTCCTCCGCCCTGTTCATCGGTATGATCGCCGCTTTCCTCGGCTATGTGTTCTGCGATTTCGGCACCATCTTCCATGGTGATCCCTCCGGCCTTATCCCGGTATGCGTTATGATCGTTTCCGCCGTTATTATGGCGCTGTGCGGCCTTATCATGAAAAAAACCGGCTGGCACTGGGTGGGCGATTACGCCCTGCCGATGAGTCTTATTCTCGGCATGGTCTCCGCTATTCCCATTACCGGCTGGCTGTCCTAAGGGAAAGGAGGATCACACCATGAAAAAAGCAAATATGACTTATATGGATTCCGTCCATCACTACGGCCGCGTCTGGAACCTTTCGATGATGGTTCTGCTGCTGATGTTCCCCGCCGCCGTTTCCATCATCTTCCACGCCCCTGCCGATGGCAAGGGTCTCCTGATGGGCCTCATCGCCACCGCCCCCATGTACTGGGCGGTCGGATTTATTGAAACGCTGACCTATGTGCCCATGCTGGGCGCGGGCGGCAGCTACCTCTCCTTCGTCACCGGCAATATCAGTAATCTCAAGCTCCCCTGTGCCCTCAACGCGCTGGAGCAGGCCGATGTGAAAGCCAACAGCGAGGAAGGCGAGATCGTTTCCACCGTAGCCATTGCCGTTTCCAGTATCGTCACCACCGTTATCATCATTCTGGGCGTCATTCTCATCATCCCGCTCACCCCGGTGCTGGAAAGCCCCGCCCTGGCCCCCGCCTTCGCGCAGATCCTGCCCGCCCTGTTCGGTGGCCTGGGTGTGGTGTTCATCTCAAAGAACGCCAAGCTCTCCATCGCTCCCATCTGCCTGATGCTGGTTCTCTTCATCTTCGTTCCCGCCCTCAATTCCAGCACCGTCGGCATTATGGTGCCGGTCAGCGTGCTGTTTACCGTGGGGGTGGCCCGCATCCTGTATAAAAATGGGATCCTGTGATCCCATAAAATACTGCAAGGAGGTTTTCTGTCATGATCGTTCTGTATATCATATTGGCCGTTCTCGTCCTGCTGCTGGCTGTGGTGCTGCTGCGCACCGCGGCGTTCCGTCCCAAGGCCGAAGCTTTCAGGACCTATGCCCCCGTCGAATTTGACCGAGAGGCCGCTGTAACCAACCTTCAGCAGCTCATCCGCTGCCGTACCGTCAGCTACACCGATGCCGCCAAGGAGGATCCGGCGGAATTTGAAAAGCTCATCGCCCTGCTGCCGGAATTATATCCCCATGTTTATGAAAAATGCACCCTCACCCGCCTGCCGGACCGCGGCCTGCTGTTCTACTGGGCGGGCAAGGCCCACGATGAGGCTTCGGTCATGATGGCGCACTTTGATGTTGTCCCGGTGGAGGAGGAAAACTGGAAAAAGCCCCCCTTCGAGGGCATCATTGAGGACGGCGTGCTGTGGGGCCGCGGCACCCTTGATACCAAGGTCACCTTTAACGGCGTGCTGACTGCCGCCGATCATCTGATTGCGCAAGGCTTCCAGCCGGAGCAGGATGTTTACTTCGCTTTCTCCGGTCAGGAGGAGATCAACGGCCCCGGCGCCGTCAATATCGTCCACTGGTTCCAGGAGCACAATATCAATATCCAGCTTGTCGTGGATGAGGGCGGCGCGGTGGTCGAGGATGTTTTCCCCGGCGTCAAGCAGCCCTGCGCGCTCATCGGTATTGCCGAAAAGGGCATGATGAACCTGGAATACAGCGTTTCCTCCGCCGGCGGTCACGCCTCCGCCCCCAAGCCCCACACCCCCGTGGGAGTACTGGCGGATGCCTGCTGCAAGGTGGAAAATCACCCCTTTACCATGCACATCACCGCCCCAGCCGCCAAGATGTTTGATACCCTCGGCCGCCACTCCACCTTCCTTTACCGCATGATCTTCGCCAACCTGTGGCTGTTCGGCGGTATTCTGGATAACCTGTGCAAAAAGCAGGGCGGCGAGCTGAACGCCCTGATGCGCACCACCGTCGCCTTTACCCAGATGCAGGGCAGCAAGGCCAGCAATGTCATCCCGCCCAGCGCCTCCATGGTCAGCAATATGCGGCTTAATCCCGCCGATACCATGGATAGCGCCATGGAATACATCCGCGGGGTCATCGGCAATGACGCCGTCAAGCTCCGCTGCGTCGAGGGCATGAATCCCAGCCCCATCAGCGAGACCGACTGCCCCGCGTGGGATAAGGTCGCCTCCGCCGTGGCAGGCACATGGCAAGGCTCCCTTGTCTCCCCGTACTTGATGGTACAGTGCAGCGACAGCCGCCATTACGGTCCTGTCAGCAACCATGTTTACCGCTTCTCCGCCATGGATCTCACCGCCGAGGAGCGCAGCACCATCCACGGCAACAATGAGCGGATCCGCACCGAGGTCATCGGCCGCGCGGTGGAGTTCTACATCCGCCTGATGAGCCAGTGCTGACCCCATAACGCCATAAAATCACCCCCGACCGTTTTGGCCGGGGGTATTTTCCACGCTTTTATTTATTTTGCGGTAGAAGCAGAGTAATATATCACACCGACCCCTGCTACCCATGTATCGCCGCTGTCGCTGCACTCACCAAGCTTTTCACCCTGCTTTACCGTATCGCCGGGCTTCAGCGTCACATTTTTCAGGTGTCCATACAGGATCGCGCTGCCGTCCTCATGCCGGATCAATACCGGCTGCCTGCCCATAAGACCGATCCATCGCTCCTTGTACTCCGGCGGAGTCTGTTCCACCACGCCGTCCCGCATGGCCACCGCCGCAGTCCCGGCCGGCGCTTCAAAAAGCCGGTAGGTAGGACAGCTTGCCCCTATTACTCCTTGGGTCATTGTCCCGTTTTTCACAGGGGCAATATATGCGCTGTCCTCTGTCCATTCCACGGTCTCCATCGGCAGAACAGGGTTCTCGTACGCGTTATGTCCCACCGTGAAGCCCGTCACAGTTCCGTCTCGGGCGGTCTTCAGTGTTATATCCTCCTCCCGCACCAGACTGAACTCAATGCCGAAAACTCCCGAAGAACCGTTTCCGAAATTTCCGCTGTCTCCCGTTGTACCCAGCTGCGTATAAGCGATCACTTCATCGCCTGCCTGCACATAAAGCTCCTCGCAATGGGCATATACCGCATACAGTCCGTCTTCCTGCCGTATCAGGATGCACCGGCCCATTCCCTGGTTCCAGCCCTTCTCCGCAGTATATACGACCGTTCCGGCCTGCAGTGCGGTAAACGGGGTCCCTTTCTGTCGGCTGTAGAATGCCGTCACACCCCGAACCGGCTCCTCAAGTCTGTATCCGGCAAACGGCTCCCTGTAATAATATCGGTCAAATATCTCCTCAAAAGCCGGTTCGTCCTCCGCTGCGGGGGATTGCCGCAGCAGGTTGACTCCGCCGCAGTAGATCGCCTCGACCTCCTCCGGCGCTATGGCCCTGCAGAATATCATCTTCATTTCTGTTTTTCTTGCCGTTTGATTCCCGTCTCTGCTTCTCAGCTCAACCTCCGTGCCGTCTGTCAAATACACAGCCCAGCCCTGCGACAGGTCTATCAGTCGGTCTACCGTAATCTCCATCGAGACCGGAGAGCATTTCACCGTTACGCCCTCCGCTGCAGCCAGCCCCACACTCTCTACTGTTTGCGGAATATCGAAGCTGACCTCCCATTCGGCGCCATACTCCGGTACCCGCTGCCATCTTCCCTCTTGAATATATTGCAGGTTCGGCAGTTCCTCCTCTGCCACATCATAAATAAACAGGCTGTACTCCATCCCATAATTCCCATCACAGGCAACCAGCCTGTTCCCCGTACTGTCAAAAAGTGATCCTCTAGGCGGATAGCCGGGTTTATAGTATCCATCACCATAATGTTCCAAGATATACAGCTTCCCATCCGTATAGCACGCCATATCAATGGTGCGCACGACCTTGCCATCGGTGTTTCGCACTTCATAGCCACCCTCGCCGCCGTTTACCATCATGGCATAGTCCAGCGGCCATTCGGTAAACACCTCATCCTCCGTCCGCACGGCGCTGTCACACAGCGCTTTCATATCCACCTTCGCAATAAAGGTATCTCCCGTCCGTTCCAGATGTCCCAGCCCGCTTACCCGCAGGTGGGCGGTGCTGTCCCGCATGGCGTCGTTCCAGTCCGCCACCAGATAGCCGCACAGAATATTGCTTTTTCCCTTGGGGGGCTGCGCCGAGAAGATCACCCCGCCGCCTGCATCCACGCTCGCCTCCCCGAAGTCCAGCCGGCCATCCACGGTGCTCCTCTCCCCGAAGATCGCCGCGGGTGCCTGCATCTCCCACAGCAGGTACAGCACCCGTTCATCCGCCAGCGCCTCCGTCACCGTAAAGGAGATGTCCCCGGCGTCCACCTGCACCGCCAGCGGCTCGGTGTTTTCCTCCACTCCCTTGGTCGGGGTACCCAGTATGTCTTTCCAGCCAAAGTATTTCCCCGCCGCCACCGCCGTAGCGGTCAGCAGCACCACAGCGGCCGCCAGAGGCAGTACCCGCCGCAGCCACAGCACCCTGTTTCCCTTGCGGGGAATGCTCGCTTCCTCTATCATATCTGCCGGGACCTCGCCCAGCAGCTCCCACAGTTCCTTTCGCTTCATAGCGTAATCTCCTCCTTTTCCAGCTCGTTGCGCAGGTCGCGCCGCAGCCGCTCCAGTATGCTCCTGGCCCGCCGCGGGGAAATGCCGCAGTGTGCGGCCGCCGTTTTCAGCGGCTCCGCCCACCAGTACCGCCGCAGGAACAGTATCCGTTCCTCCGGGGTCAGCCCCCGCAAAAAGCGCTCCAGCGCTGCCGCTATGGCCCTGCGCTCCCAATGCTGCTCCGGGGTGTCCCGGTCGGGCAGCATCTCGCCCAGCTCCTCCCAGATCAGCGTCATTTCTCCGCCGCCCCGTTTCAAGCGGTTCTGTTTTTGCAGCCGGTTCAGCGCCAAATTGCGGGTAATGCGTCCCAGATAAGCCGCCAAACTTCTCGGCTCCTCCGGCGGGATACTGTTCCATGCGCGGTGCCATGTATCGTTCACACATTCTTCGGCGTCCTGCCTGTTCCGCAGGATATTTCGGGCGATGGTGCCGCACAGGGCGCCATACTGCCGCTCGGTTTCGGTTAAAGCTGTTTCGCTTCGTTCCCTGTACAGCCGCAGAATTTCCTCGTCCTTCATGCTCCTGCCTCCTTTCGTTTGGGTTGAAGTACTTCACCCTTATTGACCGCGTTTTCTCTCCTCCGGCCATTCTTTTATAAAAAAAGCCCGCCGCACGGCAGGCTTTCGGTATTTCTCAGTAGAATTTCAGCAAATTGGTATAATGCTCCGGCAGCACAATACCCTCGGTGGTGTGCACCCGCATTCCATCGCGGAACACCAACATAGTGGGCAGGTCCTTCACATGGAAGCGCTCCCCCAGCGCGATATCATCGGTCACATTGATGCGGCACACCTTCACATCGTATTGCTCCGCCTCCATCAAAAATTTCTGATAGACCGGCTCCATGGCCGCCGCAAAGGGGCTGAACCCCGCCGTAAAGTACAGGTAGGTCTTGCCCTCCCGGGTGATGCTATCCACATTTTTGCTGTTTATCTCCACCATCTGCATGGTCAGTCACTCCTTTTCGCTGTGAATTCCGTTCCTATTTTACCACGATTCTGCCCAAAAGAAAACCTTTTCCCGGCGAATTTCGCTCATTTGCTTGCATTCCTACCCAAAACAATGTAACATAGAAGTACCAAGAAACTTCTTTTAGGAGGTCTGTCACATGGGCAAGTTTGTTATGAAGGAAACCAAAAACGGCGGCGTTAAGTTCGACCTGAAAGCCGGCAACGGCGAAGTCATTGCCACCTCCGAGGCATATTCCGGCGATGCCGCCTGCAAAAAGGGCATCGAGAGCGTGCGTAAAAATGCCGTAGATGCCAAGCTGGAAGACCAGACCGTTGAGGGCTTCGAGACCGTCACCAACCCCAAGTTTGAGGTTTACACCGATAAAGCCGGTGAGTTCCGCTTCCGCCTCAAGGCCCGCAATGGCGAGATTATCGCCACCTCCGAGGGCTACAAGGCCAAGGCCAGCTGCCTCAATGGCATTGAGAGCGTCCGCAAGAACGCCCCTGACGCCCCCATTGTAGTAGCCGAATAATTTTCCCCCGCGCCAAAAGAGCGACCCGTCACAGGGTCGCTCTTTCTGCCTTCCGGCCGGTTTGCGCAACCCGCAAGCTTACGGCCCGCAGGGCACCCCGGCTTCGCCGGGGTTAGGCGGTCTTCGGCCGCCCACGGCCGCCTGCGGCGGCCGGCCCTGCGGGCCTCCTCCCCCCACCGGGGTTCCTCCTCCATCCCACCAAAAAGCGGCCCCTCCCGGAGCCGCTTTTCTTTTATTCTCTGTTAAATTCCGTCAGCCGCAGGCCCTCGTTGCGCTCCAGCGCCCACTGGATGTTCCACTCGCTCGCAAAGAGCAGCAGATTGTTGCCCTTCAGGTCCTGCACCCACTTGGTGTCGCTGGTCAGCGTCATGGTCTTGGGGTCGGCGTCCCGGCTCGCGATCCACCGGATGTACCCGTAGGGCAGGTCGCTGCGGCGGATGTCCACACCGTATTCGTTCTTCAGCCGGTACTCCAGCACCTCAAACTGCAAAACGCCTACCACGCCCACGATCACACGCTCCATACCGCCGCCCGGCTCGGTGAAAATCTGTATGGCGCCCTCCTGCGCAATCTGAGTCATGCCCTTAACAAACTGCTTGCGCTTTAGGGTATCCACCTGCTCTATCGCCGCAAAGTGCTCCGGCGCAAAGGTGGGAATTCCCTCGAACTGCACCTTCATCTTGGGGTCGCACACCGTATCCCCGATGGAGAATATGCCGGGGTCGAACACCCCGATGATATCGCCGGCATACGCCTCCTCTATGATCTCGCGGTTCTCCGCCATCATCTGCTGGGGCTGCGCCAGCTTGATGCGCTTGCCCTCCTGCACATGCAGGTACTCGGTATCCTTCTGGAATTTACCGGAGCAGATCCGCATAAAGGCAATGCGGTCGCGGTGGTTCTTGTTCATATTCGCCTGGATCTTGAACACAAAGGCAGAAAAGCCCTCGTCAAAGGGATCCACCACACCATCGGCGGTCTTGCGGGGCAGTGGGGGCGTCGTCATCTTCAGGAAGTTTTCGAGGAAGGTTTCCACGCCAAAGTTGGTCAGCGCCGAGCCGAAGAACACCGGGCTGAGTTTGCCGTGCCGCACCTTCTCCAGGTCAAATTCATAGCTCGCGCCGTCCAAAAGCTCTATGTCATCTACCAGCGCCTGCCGCTGGTACGGCCCTAGCAGCTCATCCAGCCGCGCAGTATCGGTAATGTCGCACTCGATGGTCGCCAGCTTATTCTGCCCGTTGTGGAATTCATTAAAGGCCAGAATTTCCCGCCGGTCGCGGTCAAATACACCCTTAAAATCCACACCGCAGCCAATGGGCCAGTTCACCGGGTAGGTGCCGATGCCGAATTCCTTTTCCAGCTCCTCCAGCAGGTCAAAGGGATTGCGCGCCTCACGATCCAGCTTATTGATAAAGGTAAAGATGGGAATATCCCGCATGGCGCACACCTTAAAAAGCTTTCGGGTCTGCGGCTCGATGCCCTTCGCGGCGTCGATCACCATTACGGCGCTGTCCGCCGCCATCAGGGTGCGGTAGGTATCTTCACTAAAGTCCTGGTGTCCCGGGGTATCCAGAATATTGATGCAATACCCCTGGTACTCAAACTGCATTACCGAACTGGTGACCGAAATACCGCGCTGCTTTTCGATCTCCATCCAGTCGGAAACCGCATGACGCGCGGTTTTCTTCCCCTTTACCGAACCCGCCAGCTGAATCGCCCCGCCGTACAGCAGGAATTTCTCGGTCAGTGTGGTCTTACCGGCATCCGGGTGGGAGATAATGGCGAAGGTCCTCCGCCGGCTGATTTCCTCTTTCAAACTTGCCACAGTGTTTCGTCCTTCCTTTGGCACTTATTTTCTGCCGCTTTTCCACCGCGGCGCAAATCACAGGCATATATTTTACCACATTTCCTGCCCTATTACAAGGCAGAAGCCCGTTTATTCCGTACTTTTTCGGTACATCCAGCTGGGGGTGTCCTCTCCCTCGCCCATGGCATCACACAGGTATTCCCACCCATACCGCTCATAAAAACAGATATGGTCGGTCAGCAGGTACAGCATTTTTGTCCCCCGCTCCTCCATGCTCTCCCGGTACGCCTCCAGCGGGATTCCCCACTTTTGGTGGAACCACGCCGCCGCTTTTTCCAGCCACTCGGCCCGCTCATCTATGTAGATCAGTTCATATCCCATTTTTCTCGGTCTTCTTTCCGCCTGCCGCAGACCCACCGGCTCCGCCGCACACCCGCCTTCGCGGGCGTACCCCGGCGCCCCAACGGGACGCCGGGAGGCCGGGCTTTGCCCGGCAGCGGCTCCGCTGCCTGCCCCTGCACCTACCTTTATTTTACGGTATGCCCAGTTTGCCGACCGCCATTTTTACACAAAGTAAAAATTCACATCCCACGCTGGCAGGCAGGGGTAATGCCGCACATATACCTTATATTCCGGCTGAATAGCCAGCACCTCCAGCGGCAGCCGCCACAGATCCTCGCTGCGGTGGTACCCCGCGATCAGGAGCTTCGGCCGGTGCCGCCGCAGCGTCTTGGCCATGCCCGCTATCGCCTCTGCCTCCATCCCCTCCACATCCATGTTGATGAGACTCACCGTCTGCCCGCACAGGATGTTATCCACACTGTCCAGCTCGGTCATGGCGCCGCCCGCCGCCAGGTGGGAGCCACGCCCAGCCCCACCCGCGAAGGGCAGCCGCGCGTACCGGCTGTACGCCCCCAGCCGGTACAGAATGCAATCATGCAGCCCCGCCGTATTCCGTTCCAGCTTCGCAAAGGTCACAGGATCCGGCTCCAGCGCCGTGATGCGCCGCCACTCCCCCGCATACCCTATAAATTCCGCTATGGTATCCCCGGTGTAGGCCCCCAGGTCCATGTAGTGCTCCTCTTTTCCCGGCCGCAGGATGCTCTCCCACGCCTCCCTTGGCTCACTTTCGCACCCGCGCAGCAGTTTAATATCACCGGTCAATTTATATTCCACCACATCCCGCAGCACCTTCCGGGAGTGATCATCCGCCAGCAGTCCGTATACCCGCCCCAGCTCTTCCCGGTGGGCTTTCGCGTATTCCCGGGTAAAGATCTCCTCCCCCGCCACCGGCACATCCGGGGCATACAGCTCCTGCTCCCCGGCCAGCTTCTCTATCTGCGCCATGACCTCCGGCCGGTGGGTGCCAAAGCACACCAGCACCACCATCTCGCCGTACCGCTCCCTGGCCGTCCGGTAGTCGGTCACCGGGCAGCCCATAAATTCCTGCCCCCGGGTAAAGCCCTCGCTCGCGAACACCCCCGCTATGGGGATCTCCCGCTTCTTCAGCTCGGCGTCTATCTTCTCCGCCCCGTCCCCCATCCCATACAGCAGGATGGGCTTCCCCGTCGCCTTCAGTTTTTCCCACATTGTCCTTCCCCACTCCCTGCAAAATCCAGATTTGGGGGTCGCGCGCGCGTTACACGCGCGTACGCGCTCGCTGCGCTCGCGCGCCTTCCGCGCCCTGCGGGCGCGGGCGCGGCCCTCTCCCCCACCGGAATTCTCCCCCCATTTTACCACATTCCCCGGCCGGCCGCAAACCGCCGTTCACAAAAAATTTGCAATTTAATTTATATAAATCGCTTGACAGTTTTCACATTTCGGTTTACAATAAGCTTACAAGCCGAAAAAGGAGGTGAACCGGCGGCATGAAAAAGAATGTCTATTCCCTCGTCCTCTCGGAGGATGTGGTGCATGAGATCGATAAGCTGGCCTACCAGCGCGGCACCAACCGCAGCAATATGGTCAACCAGATCTTGGCCGAATACGCCAGTCTTATCACCCCGGAAAAGCGCATGAGTCACCTCCTTTCGGAGGTCCGCCGCCATTTCGAATCCGCCGCGGGCTTCCAGCTGCCGGAGGCCGCCTCCGCCGGAATGATGAATCTCCGGACGGCCCTGCGCTACAAGTACAATCCCACCGTCCGTTACAGCCTGGAGCTTTCCCGGGATAATCAATCCATCGGCACCCTCCGGGTCTCGCTGCGGACGCAGAATACCCAGCTCATCATGGCCATGGTCAATTTTTACGGCCTGTGGGATACCGTGGAAACGGTTTTCCTGGGACGGCAGCAAAGCCTGGTGGATGGCGAACGCTATCTCCGGGTTTTGATGCTGCAAAGCCCCACCCCCCAAAGCCTGCTGCTGGGCAGCGAAGCTCTCGGCGAGCTCATCGCCGATTATATTTCCACCTTCGATGCAGCCCTCAAGCTGTATTTTTCGGAACCGGAGCCGGATTCCCGCGAAACAAAAGCGAAGATCGAACGGCTGTACCGGGAATACTTCGAGCGACGGAATGTCGCCGTGTGAAAAATTTTAGCAAACCAAGGTAAGGAGGATTAGTGTATGAACCTCAACCAATTCACCCAAAAAAGTGTAGAAGCCGTGCAGGCCGCCCAGCAGATGGCCTCCGCCCGGCAGAATCAGCAGATCGAGCAGGAGCACCTGCTGCTTGCCCTGCTGGAGCAGAAAGAGGGGCTTATCCCCCAGCTGATGCAGAAGGCCGGTGTGGAACCCGCCGCCCTGCGGCAGAAGCTTACCGCCGCGGTGGAGCGTCTGCCCCAGGTTTCCGGCAGCGGCGCCGGGCAGATGTACCTCTCCCGCGACCTGGAGCAGGCCCTGAACGAGGCCGAAAAGATCGCCCGCGAGATGCACGATGAGTACACCTCCGTTGAGCACCTGATGCTCGGACTCTTTGAGAAAACCGATGACACCCTGCGCGCCCTGTTCCGGGAAGCGGGGCTCACCAAGGAAAAATTTATGGCGGCGCTGCGGCAGGTGCGGGGCAACCGTACCGTCACCAGCGATACCCCGGAAGAAACCTACGATGTGCTGAAAAAATACGGCCGCGACCTGACCGAGGCTGCACGCGCCCAGAAGCTCGATCCCGTCATCGGGCGGGATGAGGAGATCCGCAATGTCATCCGCATCCTTTCCCGCAAGAGCAAGAACAACCCCTGCCTTATCGGCGAGCCCGGTGTCGGCAAAACCGCCATTGCCGAAGGGCTGGCCCTGCGGATCGTGGCCGGGGATGTGCCGGAAAACCTGAAGGATAAGACCCTGTTCTCGCTGGATATGGGCTCCCTGGTGGCCGGTGCCAAGTTCCGCGGCGAGTTTGAGGAACGGCTGAAGGCCGTGCTGAACGAGGTGCAGCAGAGCGAGGGCAAGATCATCCTCTTCATCGATGAGCTGCACACCATCGTCGGCGCCGGTAAGACCGACGGCGCCATGGATGCCGGCAACCTGTTAAAGCCCATGCTGGCCCGCGGCGAGCTGCACTGCATCGGCGCCACCACCCTGAACGAGTACCGCAAGTACATCGAGAAGGATGCCGCCCTGGAGCGCCGTTTCCAGCCCGTTATGGTAGCCGAGCCCACCGTGGAGGATACCATTGCTATTCTGCGTGGTTTGAAGGAGCGGTATGAGGTCTACCACGGCGTTAAAATTCAGGATGCCGCCCTCATCGCCGCCGCCACCCTTTCCAACCGCTACATCACCGACCGTTTCCTCCCCGATAAGGCCATCGACCTGGTGGATGAGGCCTGTGCTCTCATCAAGACCGAAATGAATTCGATGCCCACCGAGATGGATGAGCTGCGGCACCGCATCATGCAGCTGGAAATTGAGGAAGCGGCCATGAAGAAGGAGACCGACAAGCTGACCCAGGCGCACCTGGCGGAGGTACAGAAAGAGCTGGCCGAGCTGCGGGAGCAGTTTAACGGCATGAAGGCCCGCTGGGAGAACGAGAAGCAGTCCATCGGCAAGGTGCAGAACCTGCGGCAGGAGATCGAGAAGATCAATGCCGAGATAGAGATGGCGCAGAACCGCTACGACCTCAATAAGGCCGCCGAGCTGAAATATGGCAAACTGCCCCAGCTGCAAAAGGAGCTGGAGGAGGCCGAAAAGACAAGCGAGACCGAGGAGAAGGAGGACACCCTGCTGCGTGACAAGGTCACCGAGGAGGAGATCTCCCGCATTGTGGCCCGCTGGACCGGTATCCCGGTGGCCAAGCTGATGGAGGGCGAGCGGGAAAAGCTCCTGCACCTGGAGGATATTCTGCACCGCCGTGTTATTGGCCAGGATGAAGCCGTGACCAAGGTTTCCGATGCCATTCTGCGCAGCCGTGCCGGCATCCGGGACCCCAAGCGGCCCATCGGTTCGTTCCTGTTCCTCGGTCCTACCGGCGTGGGCAAGACCGAGCTGGCCAAGGCACTGGCCGAGGCGCTCTTTGACGATGAGCACAACATTGTCCGGATCGATATGAGTGAGTACATGGAGAAGTACTCGGTCAGCCGCCTGATCGGCGCGCCTCCCGGATATGTTGGCTACGAGGAGGGCGGTCAGCTGACCGAAGCGGTTCGCCGCCGTCCCTACTCCGTTGTACTGTTTGATGAGGTGGAAAAGGCCCACCCCGATGTCTTTAATGTGCTGCTGCAGGTACTGGATGACGGCCGGATCACCGACAGTCAGGGCCGCACCGTGGACTTTAAAAACACCATCATCATCCTGACCTCCAACCTGGGCTCCGACCTCATTCTGGAGGGCATCGGCGAAAACGGCGAGATCAGCGAGGAGGCCCGCGACGGTGTGACCCAGCTGCTGCGCCGCAGCTTCCGTCCGGAGTTCCTGAACCGGCTGGATGAGATCGTCTTCTACAAGCCCCTCACCAAGGAAAACATCCGCGGCATTGTGGATCTGCTGGTGGCCGACCTGCAGAAGCGGATGGCCCAGCGGCAGCTGACCGTCACCCTGACCGATGCCGCCAAGGATTATCTGATCGCCAAGGGGTACGACCCCATTTACGGCGCGCGGCCGCTGAAGCGGCTGCTCCAGACCGAGGTGGAGACACTGCTGGCCCGGTGGATCATCGCCGAGGACCCCGCCCCTGAAACTGCCATCACCGTGGACTACGATGGTGAAAAGCTGGTGGCGATGTAAGGAAAAACAGCGGCCGCGAAGCCGGGCGGCCGGGGAGATCGAGATACGGCAAGGAGCGGCGGAAGGAAGGCTCTTGCCCGGCGAAGACGGGCTGATGCCTTGCGACGCCAGCGACACCGCCGGAGCCGATCTATCCGGTTGCCGGGGCGGACGCGAAAAGATAAAACAAGAAGCAAAGGAGCCTGTGACCATGAGAACGAAGCAGTTCAAAGCCGAAAGCAAAAAGCTGCTGGATATGATGATCAATTCCATTTACACCCACAAGGAGATCTTCCTGCGGGAGCTTATCAGCAATGCCAGCGATGCCATTGATAAGCTGTATTTCCGCTCGCTGACCGATGACAGCATTCCCCTTTCCCGCGGTGATTACAAGATCGCCCTGGCGGTGGATAAGGAAAACCGGCTGCTTTCCATCACCGATAACGGCTGCGGCATGACCGCCGAGGAGCTGGAAAAGAACCTGGGCACCATCGCCAAGAGCGGCAGTCTGGACTTTAAGCGGGAAAACGAGACCGGCGAGGATGTGGAAGTCATCGGGCAGTTCGGCGTGGGGTTCTATTCCGCCTTTATGGTAGCGGACCATGTAACGGTGGAAAGCCGCGTCTGGGGCGAGGAAACCGGCAGCCGGTGGGAATCCAGCGGCGCCGAGGGCTACACCATAGAGCCCTGCGAAATGGACTGGAGGGGCACCCGCGTTACCCTGCACCTGAAGGACGACACCGAGGACGAGAAATACAGCGAATTCCTGGAGGAATACCGCCTTTCCGAGTTGGTGAAGAAATATTCCGACTATATCCGCTACCCCATCACCCTGCTGATGCCGCAGTACCGCCCCAAGGCGGTGCCGGAGGGCGAGGAAGCCCCCGAAAAGCCGGAGTATGAAACGGTGTGGGAAGAAACCACTCTAAACAGCATGATCCCGCTGTGGCGCAAGCAAAAGAGCGAAGTAAAGCCGGAAGAGTACAATGACTTCTATAAGAACAAATTCTACGACTATGAAGACCCGGCGGTGGTGATCCATACCCGGACGGAGGGCAACGCCACCTTTAACGCCCTGCTGTTTATCCCCAGCCATGCCCCGATGAACTACTACTCCACCAGCTATGAGAAGGGCTTGCAGCTTTATTCCCGCGGCGTGCTTATTATGGAAAAGTGTGCCGACCTGCTGCCGGACTATTTCAGCTTTGTGCGGGGCCTGGTAGACAGCGAGGATCTTTCCCTGAACATCAGCCGGGAGATGCTGCAGCATGACCGGCAGCTGCAGCTCATAGAACGGGCGCTGGAGCGGCGCATTAAAGGCGAGCTGGAAAAGCTACTGGAAAACGACCGTGAGAAATATGAGGCGCTGTGGAAGGAATTTGGCACGCAGCTGACCTACGGCCTGTGCATAGACTACGGCATGCACAAGGACACCCTGCAGGATCTGCAGCTGTTCTATTCCTCCACCGAAAAGAAGCTGACGACCCTGAAGGAATATGTGGGCCGTATGAAAGAGGGCCAGGAGGCCATCTACTACGGCTGCGGCCGCACGGTAGAGGCAATAGACGCTCTGCCGCAGGCCGACCAGATAAAAGAAGCCGGCTACGAGATGCTGTATATGACCGGGCAGGTGGATGAATTCGCCATCAAGACGCTGCGGGAGTATGACGGCAAGAAGTTCCTTAATATCCGCACCGATGAGATCGATCTTTCCACCGAGGAGCAGAAGAAGGCGCTGGCCGAGGAGAACGAGGCGGCTGCCGATCTCTTTGCGGCGATGAAGGAGGCGCTGGGCGAAAAGGTACATGCCGTGCGCTTTACCGACAAGCTGAAATCCCACCCGGTATGTCTTTCCACCGAGGGCGGGCTTTCGATGGAGATGGAGCAGACGCTGAACGCCATGCCGGGGCGGGAGAATCGCTTTAAGGCGGATGTGGTGCTGGAATTGAACCCCGACCACCCGGTAACGGCCAAGCTGAAGGAATACGCCGTGACCGACAAGGAAAAGCTGGCGGACTACGCAAAGCTGTTGTATGCCGAGGGATGTCTCATCGGCGGCGTGCCGATAGAGGAGCCGGCCGAGCTGTGCCGGCTGATCACCGGGCTGATGGAGCAGTAAGGCGAGGCTGAAAAGCCGGCGGAGCGCAAAGCGGCCCCGCAGGGGCCGCGGCGAAGCCGCGGGGACGGCCGGCAGGCCGTCACGGCGCGAAGCGCCGCCCTGCGGGGCCGTATCCTGCGGCGGGCAGGAATCGGCGAGGAAGCGAAAAGGAGGCTGGGCCCATGCAGATCACGATACGAGGATATGAAAGCCGGGACCTGCCGCTGATGGTAGCCATCTGGAATGAGGTAGTGGAGGACGGGATTGCCTTCCCGCAGGAGGAGCTGCTGACCGAGGAAAGCGGCAGAGAGTTTTTTGCCGGGCAGAGCTGGTGCGGTGTGGCGGAGGACGAAGCCGGAAAGGTACTGGGGCTTTACATTCTGCACCCCAACAATGTAGGACGCTGCGGGCACATTTGCAACGCGAGCTACGCGGTAAGTAAAAAGGCCCGTGGGCTGCACATTGGCGAAAAGCTGGTGCTGGACTGCCTGAAGGAGGGCAAAAAGCATGGCTTTGGGGTACTGCAGTTTAATGCCGTAGTAGCCACCAACCTGCACGCCCGGCACCTCTACGAGCGGCTGGGCTTTATCCAGCTGGGTACCATTCCCAAGGGCTTCCGGATGAAGGACGGGCACTATGAGGATATCTGTCCCTACTACAAAGAGCTGTAAAAGAAAAGGCTGCTCCCTGCGCGGGGGCGGCTTTTTGCGGTTTGCGGAGGAACTGGCGACAGAGGCCAAGGCGGCGCAGCCGGGCGGGGCAAAGCCCCGCCCACACCGGCCCAAAGGGCCGGGAGCGCGCCCGCAGGGCGCGCGGCTGCGCCGCTCCTGCCCCATGAACAGAGTGTAAAATCTGCGGCAGCCGCCCACCCCCACCCTGCTGTCCCCTTCCCTTTTTCGGCGGGGTGTGGTATACTGGAAAAAGAAAATCGAAAGGGGAAGCGCATTTATGAAACTGAGCTTTTGGGGGGCGGCCCGGGTAGTGACCGGCAGCTGTCACCGTTTGACCGCCTGCAGCAAGAATATTCTCATCGACTGCGGCCTGCAGCAGGGCGGCGATGTATACAATGAAAACGAGTTGTTCTTTGACGCGACAGCGATAGACGCGGTATGTGTGACCCATGCCCACACCGACCACAGCGGGCGGCTGCCGCTGATGGTGAAAAACGGCTACAAGGGGCCTATCTACGCGACACGGGCAACCTGCGACCTCTTAAAGATCATGCTGCTGGACAGCGCCCGGATACAGGAAAGCGATGCCCAGTGGAAAGCAAAGAAAAATAAACGCAGCGGCGACCCGACCGAGGACGCTCTTTACACGGTGCAGGATGCCACCGATACCCTGGAGCTGCTGGTGCCGGTAAGCTACGGCGACCATGTGGAGCTTTTCCCGGGAATTGCGGCGGACTGGTATGATGCCGGGCACCTGCTGGGGTCGGCGGCGATCCGCTTTACGGTGACGGAGGGGGCCGAGACCCGTACCGTCATCTTCTCCGGGGATATCGGCAATGTGGATAAGCCTATTATCCGGGACCCGCAGCCGGTGCCCCCGGCCGACTATGTAGTGATGGAATCCACCTATGGCGACCGGCTGCATGAGACCGGTGAGGATGTGCCCAAGGATCTCTCCGAGATCATAGAGCGGACACTGGCCCGGGGCGGCAATGTGGTGATCCCCTCCTTTGCGGTGGGGCGCACCCAGGAGCTGCTGTATCACATCCGGGAGATCAAGGCGCGGGGGCTGGTGAAATCGAACCCCAACTTTACGGTATATGTGGATAGCCCGCTGGCACTGGAGGCCACCCAGATTTACGACGGCGACCTGACCGGCTATGCCGACGAGGAGACCATAGAGCTGCTGAAAAACGGCTTTAAGCCCATCAGTTTCCCCGGGCTGAAGCTTTCCCGCACCTCGCAGGAATCCATGGCACTGAACACCGACCCGACCCCCAAGGTCATCATTGCCTCCAGCGGCATGTGCGAGGCCGGACGCATCCGGCACCACCTGAAGCACAACCTGTGGCGGCCGGAATGTTCCATCGTCTTTGTGGGATACCAGAGTGAGGGAACGATGGGACGGCAGCTGCTGGATGGTCTTACCTCGATTAAGCTCTTTGGAGAGAAGATCGCTGTGCGGGCCGAGATCTGCTCCTTTAAGTTCATGTCCAGCCACGCGGATAAAAACGGACTCATCCACTGGCTGGAGATGCAGGGACAGAAGCCCAAGAAGGTCTTTATTGTGCACGGCGAGGAAACCGCGGCGCTGAGCTTCTGCGAGACGCTGCAGGGGCTGGGCTACACGGCCGAGGTGCCGCTCTTTGAATCGGAGTACAGCCTGATGGACGGCGCGTGCCTGGCCAAGGGACGGGACTTCCCGCGGGACAAGGAGAAGAAGGCCGGTTTTGTCAGCGAGGTATTCCGCCGGCTGCTGGCGGCAGTGGAACGGCTTACCGGCATTGCGAGCGGCTACAAACAGGGCGCCAACCGCGATGTGGCCCGCTTTGCGGACGAGGTGGAGGAGCTGTGCCGCCGCTGGGAAAAGTGATCCCAAATCCAAACGATATAAAAAAATCCGGCCTGCGGAAACACCGTGGGTCGGATTTTTTTGATTCTATTGGGCTACCATGCGGTAAAAAAGACCCTCGCCGAGAGAGGTGGTTTGGCGGAGGGGTTCCCCGACGATGCGAAAGCCGGCCTTTTGGTAGCAGCGGACAGCGCGGGTATTCCAGGTACGCACCTCCAGATAAAGGGGCTTGCCGGGAAACAAGCGCCGCGAAAGCGTGCAGGCGATTTCGGTCATCTGCCGGCCATAGCCTTTGCCGCAATGGGCCGGTGCAACGCCGATGCCGAAGAAGACTTCGGTTTCCTCCCCGTACAGATTGATAAAGCCAACCAGCTCTTCCCCTGCGTAAAAGGAATAGAAATGATTGAGCGGATTGGCAAATCCAAAGCCTTTTTTCTTTTGCTCCGCATAAGGTGTGGCATTGTAGATTGCATACTCACCCTCATATTCCCAGGCGGTGATACGGTATTTTTCTGCTTCAGTTGCTTGGTGATAAGTAAGCATTCATTCTCCTTACGGTGTAATGGGGCAGCCCGCAGGGCCGCAGCGAAGCTGCGGGGCCGGTTCCGAGCGAAGCGAGGAACGGCACGATGCGAAGCATCGCCTGCGGGCCGTACCCCAGGCAATGCAGCGATTAGAAAAGGGCGGGAATCTGACGCAGGTCGGTAACGGTATCATCTACCCCGGTGGGAGCGGCGGGGGCCCCGGGGCGGCGGTAGTAGCAGGTTTTCATGCCGTATTGCAGGCCGCCGGCAATATCGGATGAGAGAGAGTCCCCGATGATGAGGGTTTCCTGCGGGAGGATGGGGACGGAGCGATTTTCGTTCAGCTCGCGGAAGGCGTAATCGAAGAAGGCTGGGGCGGGCTTGGCGGCGCCAGCATGCTCCGAAATGAAGAAATAATCAAAATACGGCTTCATGCCGCCGATCTCCAGCCGGTGGAGCTGCTGTTCGTAGGGGCCGTTGCTGGCGACACACAGGAGTGCGCGGCCGGAAAGGCTTTGCAGGAGCTCTATGGCACCGGGGACTGGGATGGCGCTCTCGTGCAGGGCGGCACGGAAGTAATGTTCAAAGGCGGGGCCATCAAAATGGATGCCAAGAGCGGTAAAAACATTGTTCCAGCGGATTTTTTGAAGCTCGGCGAAGGTGAGTGTACCCTCCTCGATCTGCCGCCAGAGCTTATTATTTTCAGCGGTGAAGGTGTGGTACATCTCCGGGCGGTAGGCGGGCAGGCCAAAATGGGCGAAGCCCTGCTCCATGGTGGTGCGGACATAGGCATCAAAATCCAGCAGGGTGTTATCGATATCAATGAAGATGGCTTTCATGAGGTCCTCCGTGAATACTATGATGGAAAGAAAGCCCCGGTTTGACGCCGGGGCCTTTTTGCTGATAGTTACTGACGGTAGGTTTGCAGGAATTCACCGACATCGGTCATGGCGCGGGCGAGGTCCTTCGCTTCCGGCAGCATGACGACCCGGAAGTGATCGGGCTGAGGCCAATCGAAGCCGCTGCCGGGCACCAGCAGGATGTGTTTTTCGTGCAGGAGATCCATAGCGAACTTTTTATCATCGGTGATGGGGCACTTTTTGAGATCGATGCGGGGGAAAATGTAGAAGGCGGCGGTATTTTTGACCACCGAGAGGCAATCGAACCGGCGGATGGCCTGAACGGCGGCTTCCCGCTGCTCATAAAGGCGGCCGCCGGGGATGAGCAGCTCACGGGTGCTTTGTTCATCCTGCAGGGCGGCAGGAATGACCAGCTGCGTGAGGGCATTACCGCACAGGCGCATACTGGTGAGCGCCACCATGCCGGCGATAAAATCTTTGGTCACCTCGCGAGGGCCGGAAACGGCCAGCCAGCCGCAGCGGAAGCCGCAGATCATGTGGCTTTTGGAGAGGCCGTTGAAGGTGAGCACCGGCAGATCCGGACAGAGGGCGGCGGTGGAAACATGCTCCTTGCCGTCCATGACCAGGCGGTCGTAGATTTCATCCGAGAGGAGGATAAGTTCCTTTTCCCGGGCGATCGCCACAATCTGCTCCAGCAGTTCGCGGGGGTACAGCGCACCGGTGGGGTTATTGGGATTGATGATGAGGATGGCGCGGGTGCGGGAGGTGATCTTGCGGCGGATATCCTCGACATCGGGGTACCAGTCGGACTGTTCATCGCAGGTATAGAACACCGGCCTGGCGCCGGCGATGAGGGTCACATTGGTCCACAGGGAGTAGCTGGGACTGGGGAGCAGGATCTCATCATCGTAATTGAGCAGGGTGGTGATGGCGAACTGAGCCATCTCGCTGACGCCATTGCCGACGAAGATATCATCGAGGGTGAGGCCCTGGATGCCCTTGCCGGTTTCGTACTCCAGAATGGCCTGACGGGCGGCGGGCATGCCGCGGAAATCGCAGTAGCCAACGGCCTTATCGGCATTCTCCAGCAGGGCGTGGCGCACGCTGGGGGGCATGGTAAAGCCGAAGGTAGCGGGATTGCCGGTATTGAGGCGCAGGACGGGGGTTCCCTCCGCGATCATTTTCATGGCCTCCACATAGACGGGGCCGCGGATATCGGAATGGACCTGCGAGAGTTTTTCGGAACGGATGATGGGCTGCATAACGGAGCCTCCTTGTTGCGGAGTTTAGGGAAAACGAAAATTATAGAATATTATATCACTTTGGGACAGGAAATACAATGCGGGGACGGTTTATTCTATGAAAAAGCGGGGTGGTGGGTGCGGAGGGCCTGGGCGCTATGGGGAGGGGCGGAATCCCGGCTGGGGGCGGGCCCGCAGGGCCGGCCGCCGCAGGCGGCCGTAGG